>Ga0209382_10005600_pt1 | contig 16341 bp, 14 predicted proteins | sample SoiMetdeltSBSDD5_FD_187599 | JGI IMG/M metagenome (GOLD analysis project Ga0209382, IMG submission 187599) | Bulk soil microbial communities from a Populus tree surrounding site in Tennessee, USA - Soil MetaG P. deltoides SBSDD5 (SPAdes) (version 2) | ecosystem: Environmental > Terrestrial >...
CGGGCGATCTGCTGGCGGCGCACCTCCGTGTTGTCGATCGACAGCACGTCGACGTGATCGGGGTTGGCGGGCTGGTACTTGTTGACGCCGACGATGACCTCGTCGCCCCGGTCCACCGCGGCCTGGCGCCGGGCGGCGGACTCCTCGATGCGAAGCTTGGGCATGCCCGAGGCCACCGCCCTGGTCATGCCGCCCAGCTCCTCGACCTCCTGGATCAGCGCCCATGCCTGGTCCGCCAGCTCCTGGGTGAGCGCCTCGACGTAGTAGCTGCCGGCCAGCGGGTCCACCACGTGGGGGATGCCGGTCTCTTCGGCCAGGATGAGCTGGGTGTTGCGGGCGATGCGCGCCGAGAAGTCGGTCGGCAGGCCCAACGCCTCGTCGAAGCTGTTGGTGTGCAGGCTCTGGGTGCCGCCCAGCACCGCGGCCATGGCCTCCACCGCGGTGCGCACGATGTTGTTGTAGGGGTCCTGCTCGGTGAGCGACACGCCGCTGGTCTGGCAGTGGGTGCGCAGCATGCCCGAGCGCCCGTCCTTCGGGTCGAACTGAGCGATGACCCGGTGCCACAGCAGCCGCGCCGCCCGCAGCTTGGCCACCTCCATGAAGAAGTTCATGCCGATGGCGAAGAAGAACGACAGCCGCCCGGCGAACCGGTCGATGTCGAGCCCCCGCCCGACGGCGTACCGCACGTACTCCAGCCCGTCGGCGATGGTGAAGGCCAGCTCCTGCACCGCGGTCGCCCCGGCCTCCTGCATGTGGTAGCCGGAGATCGAGATCGAGTTGAAGCGCGGCATGTGCTCCGCGGTGTACTCGATGATGTCGGCCACGATCCGCATGCTGGGCTCGGGCGGGTAGATGTACGTGTTGCGGACCATGAACTCCTTGAGGATGTCGTTCTGGATGGTCCCGGAGAGCTGGGCCTGGTCCACGCCCTGCTCCTCGCCCGCCACCACGAAGGCGGCGAGGGTGGGCAGCACCGCGCCGTTCATGGTCATGGAGACCGACATCTTCTCCAGCGGGATCTGGTCGAAGAGGATCTTCATGTCCTCGACCGAGTCGATGGCCACCCCGGCCTTGCCCACGTCGCCCTCGACCCGCGGGTGGTCGGAGTCGTAGCCCCGGTGGGTGGCCAGATCGAACGCCACCGACAGGCCCATCTGCCCGGCGGCGAGGTTGCGCCGGTAGAAGGCGTTGGACTCCGCCGCGGTCGAGAAGCCCGCGTACTGGCGGATGGTCCACGGCCGGTTGGCGTACATCGTGGCCCGCACGCCGCGCGTGAAGGGAGCGAAGCCCGGGAGCGAGTCGAGGTCCTCGACCGCGGCCAGGTCGGCCGCGGTGTAGACCGGCTTGACGTCGATGCCCTCGGGCGTGCGCCACACCAGCGTGTCGGGATCGGCGCCGCGCAGATCCTGGGCCGCCAGGGCCCGCCAGTCGTCGAGGTCGGGCTGGTCCGTCACATCGTCGATGCTACGGATCCCCGGCTCACGGGGACGAATGTGCGGCGGTGACTACGGCCACATCTCAAGCATTCAGGCACGCACTGTCGCGGGTGCCCATCTCCCGCCAGCTCACCTGGTAGTAGGTGCCGTCCGGGCAGTCGAGCGCAGGGTTGATGTCGGAGAACAAGCCCTCGCTGCTCTCGTAGTCGGGCACCACCCACACATGCACCATGTGCTGGATCAGCGGGGCGAAGCGGCCGCCGATGGTGGTGCACATCTCCTCGGTGACGTCCTGGTCGGCGACGAACGGGGTATCGAACCCGCCCTCGGGCCGGTCCACCAGGCACACGTTCTCGTGGTAGTGCCAGTGGTCGTTGGGGCCGGCGAAGCCCTGGGGCTCCGTGCCCTGGTTGACCGCCACGTACATGAACCCCGCCAGCCGGGCGTCGGGCTCGGTCCCGTCGAACACCAGCAGCGGCGACACCAGCTCGGACTCGGTCACGGCCCCGTCCACGTAGTCGCCGTTGGGCGGGATGAAGTGGGCGCCCAGCCCGGGCAGGAACGGCCCGACCCGGTGGTACCCGGCGGCCTCGGCCGCGGCCACGGTCGGGTAGCGGTCGATCAGCGTGCGGGTCACCGCGAGCTGGTCGTCCAGCTCGGCCTGGGTGGCCTCGTCCAGCTCCACCGGCGGGGCGGCGCCGTGGTCGTGGCCGTTGCGCAGCAGTGACAGGCCGCGGTCGTCGACCGGGGCCGCGGCGCCGTGGTCGTGCTCGGTGCCGTGGGTGCCGTGCTCGCCGGCGGCGTGGTCGCGGGCCGAGGGCGAGGCGATCGCCGCCGTGGTCAGCGCCATGACCGCGAAGGGGACGGCGAGCGCCACGGGCCCGCCCGCCCGGGCGCCCGCCGCGGTCATCGGCCGCCACAGCCGGGCCAGCGCCCCCACCACCAGGACGGCCTCGAACGCCACCGCGGCGACGTCCACGAAGCTCACGCGGGCGGCATGGCCGGCATGCGCACCCACGGGCAGGCCCGCAGTGCGGCTCACCGCCCAGAGGGCGATCAGCACCGCGTTGACCGCGGCCACCGACCACAGCAGAGGGCGGCGGGGCGGGTCCCGGCGCACCAGCGCCACGGCCAGGCCGACCTGCAGCCAGCCCGCCGCCAGGAAGCCGGCGCCTTCGACCGCCGACTCGCCCACATGCGAGGGCGCCATCACCAAGTGGATGACGCCGGCGCCGGCCGACAGGCAGGCCAGCACCAGGGTGGAGAGGGCGAGGCCGCGGCCCGGAGCGGGATCCACCGCATCCCCGGGTGGGGCGCCGCCGTCGCGGCGCGCCAGGAGATCCGTCATTGCGTGCTCCCCCTACTACGCAGTGTGATGCTTACCGCCAGTAAGCGCGAGCGGGCGCACGGTGTCAACCGGATCTTGGGGGTGTGGCAGCCACTACGATCCCGAGACCGTGGCCGAACCTCGCCCCTGCCTGTCGGTCGTCATCCCCTGCTTCAACGAGCGGGCGACGATCTCGACCGTCGTCGGGCAGGTGCTGGCCTCGCCCTGGACCGCCGAGGTCATCGTCGTCGACGACGGCTCGACCGACGGCACCCGCGACCTCCTCGCGGAGCTGGGCGCGGGCGATCCGCGGGTGCGGGTCCACCTGCAGCCCTACAACCAGGGGAAGGGCGCGGCGTTGCGGCGCGGCTTCGCCGAGGCCACCGCTGCCTATGTGATCGTGCAGGACGCCGACCTGGAATACGACCCGGCCGAGTACGGCGAGCTGGTCCAGCCCCTCGTCAACGGGCTGGCCGACGTGGTGTACGGGTCGCGCTTCGTCTCCAGCCGGCCGCATCGGGTCCTGTACTTCTGGCACTCGGTGGGCAACCGGTTCCTCACCACGCTGTCCAACATGTTCACCAACCTGAACCTCACGGACATGGAGACCTGCTACAAGGTCTTCCGGCGCGAGGTGATCCAGTCGGTGGTCCTCGAGGAGGATCGGTTCGGGTTCGAGCCCGAGGTCACCGCCAAGGTGGCCCGGGGCGACTGGCGGGTCTACGAGCTGGGGATCAGCTACAACGGCCGCACCTACGCCGACGGCAAGAAGATCGGCTGGCGGGATGGCGTGCGGGCCGTCTACTGCATCCTGAAGTTCTCCCGCACCGGCGAGCGGGTGCGCACCGCGCTGGGCGATGCCCCGCCCGCCGGGCCGCACGTCGAGGCCCCGTCGGTAAGCGGCAACGGCGCGCACGACAACCACGCCGCCCGCTCGCCGAGCTGACGTGGCCGCGGCGCCGGAGCCGGGGCCGCCGCTGTTCGAGCTGGCCGGCGTCAGCCTGCGGCTGGGAGACCACACCGTCCTCGACCACATCGACCTGACCGTGGCCGGTCGCGGGATCACAGTGGTGGTGGGCCCGTCGGGCGCGGGCAAGTCGATGCTGCTGCGGCTGCTCAACCGCCTGGAGGTCCCCAGCGAGGGTGAGATCCGGTTCCGGGGCCGCCCCCTGGACACGCTCGACCCGCTGGCCCTGAGGCGCCAGGTGGGCATGGTGTTCCAGCGGCCCGCACCGTTCCCGGGCACGGTGAGGGACAACCTCGCGGTGGCCGATCCCGACCCCAAGGGCGGCGACGACGACTACCTCGCCGCGCTGCGAAGCGCTGACCTCGGCCCGGACTTCCTCGACCGCTCGGCCGACGAGCTGTCCGGAGGCGAGTCGCAGCGCATGTGCCTGGCCCGCACGCTGGTCACCAACCCGTCGGCGCTGCTCATGGACGAGCCGACTGCCGCTCTCGACCGCGACGCCCGCCTGCGCCTGGAGCGCACCGCCCGCATCCTCGCCGACGCGGGCCGCCCGCTGGTCTGGGTCACCCACGACCTCGACCAGGCCGAGCGCCTCGCCGACGAGACAGTGGTCCTCGTCGCCGGCCGCGTGGCCGAAGGCGGCACCCGCGAACGATTCCTCGCAGGGGAGGTACGCGAATGAACGACGCGGCGATCGGCTGGGCCGGGCTGGGGCTGTCGCTGATCCTGGTCGGCGTGGCCGTCGGGTTGTCCCTGTGGCAGGGCCTTCGGCTGGAGAAGGACATGCTGTGGGCCACCGGGCGGGCGCTGGTGCAGCTCCTGGCGGTGGGCTACGTGCTGCTGTTCATCGTCGATCCCGACACCTCGATCCTGTGGGCCTGGGCGTGGGTCGTCCTCATGGTGCTGGTGGCGTCGTTCACCGCCCGGCGGCGGGCGCCCGAGGTGCCGGGGATCATGGGCCTCACCCTCGGGGCCACCAGCGCGTCGGCCGCGCTCAGCCTGTTCGTGGTGTTCGGGCTCGGGATCTACCCGGTCGTGGGCCGGACGGTCGTGCCCATCGCCGGGATGATGATCGGCAACTCGATCGGCAGCATCGTGGTCGCCTCACGCCGCATCCTGGGCGAGCTGGCCGACCGCCGGCCCGAGGTCGAGGCCCGCCTGGCGCTGGGCCAGCCCTGGCAACAGGCGTCCAAGCCGTTCGTGCGGTCCGCCCTGCGCACCGCGCTCACGTCCCAGATCGAGAACACCAAGGCGGTCGGGCTGGTGTTCCTGCCCGGGGCCATGACCGGCCTGATCCTGGCGGGCGCCGACCCGGTCGACGCCGTGCTGGTGCAGGCGGCGATCATGTACCTCATCCTCGGGTGCGTGGCCACCAACGTCGTGCTCATCGGCCTCGGCCTGACCCGCCGGCTGTTCACGCCCGACCACCGGCTGGTCCGCTTGGCCCGGACCGGAAGCTAGACCTCCCGCAAGCGGGCGCGCAGGCGCATCCCCACGATGCCGAGGACGATGATCGCCGCCAGCAGCACGAACGCGACCCAGGTCCAGCCGATGTCGACCACCTGCAGCAGCCCGATGAAGGCCAGCACGACCACGAGCAGCATCTCGCGGGCCTCCTTGGTCACCTGGTCCTTGCGGCTGGCCCGGACCCGCACTATGGCCAGTTGTGGCTGGGCCAGGCCGAGCTCGCTGCGCAGGGCCCGGTCGATGAAGATCCCGGGCAGGTCGGGGTAGACGCCCAGGGCGTCGCGGGCGGCCGGAAAGCGGTGCTCGAAGCCGCCTCCGCCCAGCCGCTCCCGGCGCTCGATGGTGTCGCTGGGGGCCTCGAAGGCCCGGACCGTCACGGTGCGCAGCCGGCCGCCCGGCTCGGCGGGCAGGCCCTCGATCACGACCCGGTCGCCGGACTCGATGCCGATCAGGTCCAGCGCCAGCCGGCTCAGCAGCGCGGCGCGGCGCTCGGAGGTGACCAGCTCGGCCTGCTGCACGCGGCACAGCAGCGAGTGGGGCGTGCTCAGCAGCATGTCGGCGACGCGGTGGCGGTCGACGCCGGTGGGCTCCAGCGTCACGTGCTCGCCGATCTCCACCCCGATCCCGTTGCGGATGGCCTGGTCGACCAGCACCTCGTCGGTGGCGGCCTCCACCACCCGGCCCACCGCGGCGGGCGCCATCGGGTCCATGCACGAGCGCACCACGACGTGGCTCGGGTGGCCCAGCTCGTCCCAGCGGGCGGGGGAGATGGCCACCGTCGGCTCGCCCCGGCGGTCGATGTCGTCGGGCGACGGCGCCACCCGCAGCGCCCGCGGGGTCTCGCCCGGCGCCGGCAGCCCGGCCCGCGCCGCGCCGTAGGTGGCGGGGTCGCCGGCGCGGGTGGCGCCGGTCGAGGGCACCACCGGCACTGCCTCCGAGGCCAGCAGCGCCTCGGTCAGCGCCGCCCGCTTCTGCCGGTCACCGGCGGCGACCGCGACGAACGCGTCGGGGTCGCGCGCCAGCTGCTTCAGCGGGCGGCCCGCGCGGGACAGCAGGGTGTCGAGGAGCTGGCGCTGCTCCCGGGGGAGGTCCATGGGCTTGCCCTCGGGATCGGCCAGCACGCCGCGGCGGGCCACGTAGATGCCACAGCTGGCCAGCCGCTCGCCCGACTCCAGGTCCACCCTCACGCCGTCCACGCCGTCGATCACCAGGCGGCGGTCGTAGCCGTGCTCGGTCCCGTCCAGGGCGCCGAGCTGCTCGGGGTCGAGCCAGTTGAGAGCCAGGCGGGACGTGACCCCGGGCTCGAACACCGGCGCCGCGGGCACATAGCCCCAGCGCGAGATCATGGCGGCCACGCCCACCCGCACCCCGGTGACCTGCGCCCAGGTCAGCGGCATGACCGACGAGATGCCGGCCGTGGCGAACTTGTGCTGCATCTGGGAGATCGAGGCGTTCGACCCCACCGCCAGCACCGGCACCCGGGCCTCGATGGGCACGGCGTTGAGCACCAGCAGGGCGTAGCCCAGCGTGCACCGGGACGTGACCCCGGCCAGCGCGGCCGGCCGGTCGTCGCCCAGCACCACCCGGGCCTGGGCCAGCCGGCGAGCGCGCAGGCGCTCGAAGGGCAGGAAGGTGGTGCCGGTCATGAGCCCCGACGTGCGCGGCGTCTGCCCCGGGTAGCTCAGCGGTTTCTCGCGGGGCGAGGGCCCGATCGTCGCCATCGGGGGGTGAGGCTAGGGCTCCAAGCGCCGTAACCTGGTCACATGCCCTTGCGCTTCGTCATCATCGGCGGCGGGCCGGCCGGCAACACGGCCGCTACGACCGCCGCCCGCCTGGGAGCGGAGGTGACGATGATCGAGCGCGACATCGTGGGCGGGGCGGCCCACCTGCTCGACTGCATCCCGTCCAAGGCCATGATCGCCACCGCCGGGGCCATGGGCGACGTCGACGCCAGCGCGGGGATGGGCCTGACGGTGTCCCGAGCCCAGCTCGACCTGGAGGGGCTGCGCCAGCGCATCAAGGCCATCGAGGGCCGCCTGGAGCACAACATCGTCGACCTGCTCACCAGCCAGGGCGTGGAGATGGTGCAGGGCACCGCCCGACTGACGGGGCCGCACGAGGTGGTGGCCGAGACGCCCGAAGGGGTGCGCGAGTTCTGGGCCGACGCCGTCCTGCTGTCCACGGGCAGCCGGCCCCGCATCCCGGACTGGGCCACGCCCGACGGCGACCGCATCCTGACCACCCGCGACGCGTACCCGCCTCTCGACATGCCGTCCCACCTCGTGGTGATCGGCTCGGGCGTGACCGGCGTCGAGTTCGTCCACATGTTCTCGTCCATGGGCAGCGAGGTCACGCTGATCGTCTCGCGCCAGCAGGTGCTGCCCCAGAAGGACCCGGAGGTGGCGGCGGCGCTGGAGGCCGAGCTGCTGCGCCGGGGCGTCCGGCTGCTCAAGGGCGCCCGGGCCGAGGGCATCGATCGATCCGAGGACGGCGGCGTGGCCGTGCGTTGCTCGGACGGGCGGGTGGCGAGCGGCAGCCACGCCCTGCTGGCCATCGGCTCGATCCCCAACAGCGACGGGCTGGGCCTCGACGCCGCCGGCGTGGAGGTCGACGGCTCGGGCTACGTGCCCATCAACCACCACTGCGTCACCAACGTGAGCCACATCTACGCCGCGGGCGACGTGTCGGGGAAGCTGCCCCTGTCGTCGGTGGCCGCCATGCAGGGGCGCAAGATCGCCGAGCACGTCATGGGGCTGCACACCCGGGTCCACCGCCACCTCGACTATGACAAGGCAGCCTCGGCCATCTTCACCGAGCCCGAGATCGCGGACGTGGGCCTGGCCGAGGCCGACGCCTTCGCCGAGGGCCGGAAGCTGCGGGTGACCAAGGTGCCGTTCTCGGCTTCGGCCAAGGCGCTGATCAACAACGAGACCCAGGGCTTCGTGAAGATCCTGTCCGACCCGGCCACCGGGGTGGTGCTGGGCGGCTCGATCGTCGGGCGCCATGCGGCCGAGCTGATCTCGGTGCTGGCGGTGGCGGTCACCAACGGGCTGCGGGTCAACGACATCGTGGAGAGCCTGCTCGTCCACCCGTCGCTCGCCGAAGCCCTCGCCGACGCCGCCGAGTGATCCCCGCCCTCGTGGGCGGCGCGGCCCTGCTGCTCCTGGCCGCCGGCGCTCTGAAGCTCGTCGACCCGACCCGCACCGCCGGTGCGCTGGCCGCCCGGGGCCGGCCGGTCCCCCCCTGGGCCGTCAGGGCCGGCGCGCTGGCCGAGGCCGCCCTCGGCGCCGCGGTGCTGGTCGCGGGTGGGCACGTGCTGCCGGCCCTGCTGGCGGCCAGCTACGCCGGCTTCGCGTGGTTCGTGGCCGGTGCCCTGCGCTCGGGCACTCCCGTGGGCACCTGCGGCTGCTTCGACCGGCCCGACACGCCGCCTCGCCCCCTCCACGTGGTCGTGGACGCGGCCCTGGCCCTCGCCGCCGCGGCCGGCGCGGTGACCGGCGTCGATCCCTTGCTCGACGCCTCGCTCGCGGTGATCGCCGCCGCCCTCGCGGTGGCCATGGTGGCGTACCTCGCGCTCACTCGATGGTGACGACCACGTCGCCGGAGCCGACCGACTGGCCGGCCTCGACCTTGACCTCGGTCACCGTGCCGGACTTGTCGGCCGCGATGTTGTTCTCCATCTTCATGGCCTCGAGGACGCAGACCGTCTGGCCCTCCTCGACGGTGTCGCCCACGTTGACCAGCACCTTCACGATGGTGCCCTGCATGGGGACGGTCACGCTGCCGCTGCCCACGGCCGCGGCCGACGCGCTGGAGGAGCGCCGCGGGCGCGTGGCCACCTTGCCGCCCGAGGCGGGCCCGGCCACCACCGCGCCCACCTGCGACTCGGGCACCCAGACCGTGACCCCGAAGCGCCGGCCGTTGACCTCGACGTCCACGTCCCGGCGCACCTTGGGCTCCGGCGCTTCGCCGTCCACGGCCACGGCCGGGGCCGCCGGAGCGGCGACGCCGGACAGGTCGAGGGTGTCCTCCACCCACTTGGTCGAGTGGCGGGCGGCCACGAAGTCGGGGTGGCGCAGGATGGCGACGTCGGCCGGGATGGTGGTGGCGATGCCGCCGATCTCGAACTCGTCGAGCGCCCGCAGCGTCCGGGCGATGGCCGTGTCCCGATCCGCGCCCCAGCAGATCAGCTTGCCCACCAGGTTGTCGTAGAACTGCGACACCTCGTCGCCCGCCTCGTAGCCGCCGTCCCAGCGCACGCCGTAGCCGCTGGGCACCCGCAGCCGGGTGATGGGGCCCGGCGCGGGCAGGAAGCGCCCGCCCGCGGGGTCCTCGGCGTTGATGCGCACCTCGATGGCGTGACCCCGCCGCTCGATCTCGTCCTGGGAGAAGGACAGCGGCTCGCCCGAGGCCACCCGGATCTGCTCGGCCACCAGGTCCCGGCCCGTCACCCACTCGGTGACCGGGTGCTCGACCTGGAGCCGGGTGTTCATCTCCAGGAAGTAGAACTCGCCATCCTGGTAGAGGAACTCGACCGTGCCGGCATTGACGTAGCCGCAGGCCCGGGTGACCTGCACGGCCGCCTCGCCCATGGCCTGGCGGATGGCGTCGGGGAAGTCGGCGGCCGGGCTCTCCTCGATCAGCTTCTGGTGGCGGCGCTGCGACGAGCAGTCACGCTCGCCCAGCCAGACGGCGTTGCCGTGGGTGTCGGCGAAGACCTGCATCTCGATGTGGCGGGGCCAGGTCAGGTAGCGCTCGACGTAGCACTCGGAACGGCCGAAGCCCTTCAGCGCCTCCGACTGGGCCGACTCCAGCGCGGCTGCGGCATCGGCCGCGGCGGCGACCACCCGCATGCCCCGGCCGCCGCCTCCGAACGCGGCCTTGATGGCGACGGGCCAGCCGTGCTCGTCGCCGAAGGCCACCACCTCGTCGGCCGAGGTGAGGAACTCGGTGGTGCCGGGCACGCCGGCGACGCCCGCCTGCTGGGCGGCGATGCGGGACGACACCTTGTCCCCCATGACCTCGATGGCCTCGGGCGGGGGCCCGATGAAGGTCACGCCGCGGGCGGTGATGGCCCGGGCGAAGTCGGTGTTCTCGCTGAAGAACCCGTAGCCGGGGTGCACGCCGTCGGCACCCGAGCGCTCGATGATGTCGAGGATCCTGGCCGTGTCCAGATAGCTCTCGGCCGCGGTCTGGCCCCCGAGCGCGTAGGCCTCGTCGGCCAGCCGGACGTGCAGGCTGTCGCGGTCGAGGTCGGAGTAGACGGCAACTGACGTGATGCCGAGCTCGCGGCAGGCCCGGATGACCCGCACCGCGATCTCGCCCCGGTTGGCGATCAAGATCTTCGAGAGCACGCCATATGTTTACGGGGATGCCGGAGGGTGGTGCCAGCGAACGCGTGCGGGCCGTGCTGGCGGGCACCCGCTTCGCGGACGTCCGCTGGGTCTCCACCACGGGGTCCACCAACGCGGATGTGCTGGCCCTGGCCCGGGACGGCGCCCCCGAGGGAGTCGTCGTCGTGGCCGATCACCAGTCCGCGGGCCGGGGTCGCCGGGACCGCCGCTGGGTGGCGCCCCCGGGTGCGTCGCTGCTCGTGTCCGTGCTGCTGCGACCGCCGTCCCGGGCCGCGGGAGGGGTCACGCTGGCCGCGGGCGTCGCTCTGGCCGAGGCGGTCGAGCAGGTGGCGGGGGTGCGGGCCGGCCTCAAGTGGCCCAACGACCTGGTGGCGCCGTCCGCCGGCGAGGAGCGCAAGCTGGCGGGCATCCTGGCCGAAGCCGACTGGCCCACCGGCACGACCATGTCCGGCGGCTACCGCCCCCCGGCCCCCACGGACCGGGTGGTCGTGGTGGTGGGTGTCGGCATCAACGTGACCTGGCCCCGCGACCTGTCCGGCGAGGCGGCCGAGGTGGCCGAGGTCGCCACCGCGCTCAACTGGCTGGGCCCCGAGGTCGACCGGGCCGACCTGCTGGTCGCCTTCCTGCGAGCCTTCGCCACCCGCTACGCCACCCTGGTGGCCGACGGCCCGGCCACCGTGCTCGACGCCTGGCGCGCCCGCTCGGCCACCCTCGGCCGCCGGGTGCGGATCGACCTCGGCCGCGACGACGTCGAGGGCACCGCGGTCGACATCACCGACGACGGCCGCCTGGTCGTCCAGACCCTGGAGGGCGACCGCCGCACCATCACCGTCGGCGACGTCGTCCACCTCCGCCCCGCGGGGGACTAGGGATCCAGGTCGCGGGCCTGGAGCTCGGCGATGGCGGCCATGGCGCGGCGGGCGACAGGGCCGTCGACGCCGGGGAGGGGGCGGCCGTCGAGCATGCGCAGGGGTTGGACGTCCCGGGTGGTGGAGGTGAGCAGCACCTCGTCCGCCTCGGCGAGGGCCGGCATCGGGATGTTCGCCTCGTCGGCCTCCGGGAGCAGCTCCAGCACCAGGGCCCGGGTCACGCCGGCCAGGCAGCCGGACAGCAGCGGCGGGGTGACCAGCTCGCCGTCGTGGACCACGAACACGTTCGATCCGGTGCCTTCGCACAGGTTGCCGGCCGTGTTGGGCTGGATCGCCTCGCTGGCCCCCACCTTGCGGGCCTCGGCCAGCGCCACGACGTTCTCGGCGTAGGACGTCATCTTCACCCCGGCCAGGGCCGAGCGCTCGTTGCGGGGCCAGGGCACCGTGACCGCGCTGGTGTCCGGCGCCCACGGGACCAGCGGGCCGGCGGCGATCACCAGCGTCGGCTCGCCCTCGCTCCGCCGCGACCCCAGGGGCGTGACCCCGGCGGTGAGCGTGATGCGCAGGCGGGCCAGGTCCAGGCCCGCGGCCGCCACCACTTCGTCGACCGCGGCCCGCAGCCGGGCGTCGCCCAGGGGCACGGCCAGGCCCAGGCCCTGGGCCGAGCGGTGGAGCCGCTCGATGTGGCGCCGCAGGGCGAAGGGCCGGCCGCCCATGACCTTGACTGTCTCGAACACGCCGTCGCCCACCATGAAGCCGTGGTCGAACACCGACACCACGGCCTCTTCCGGCGCGACCAGGTCGCCGTTGAGCCATATCGCTCCGGGCCCCGTCACCGGTGCGCTCCCGCGCGGGTCAGCTGGCCGGCGGCCACCGCCAGGAGGCGACGCGCCTTCAGCTCGGTCTCGGCCCACTCGCCGTCGGGGGTGGAGTCCCACGTGATGCCGCCGCCGGTGCCCAGGTGCAGCCGGCCGTCCTCCGCCCAGAAGGTGCGGATGGCCACGTTGAGCTCGCCGCGGCCCCAGTCGGCGTCGACCCAGCCCACCGCGCCGCAGTAGACGCCGCGGGAGGCGGTCTCCAGGCGGGCGATGTGGTCCAGGGCAGCCAGCTTGGGCGCGCCGGTGACCGACCCGGGCGGGAAGGTGGCGTCCACGATGTCGCCCCACGTGACGCCCGGCCGCAGCCTCCCGGTCACGGTGGACACCAGGTGGACCAGCCCGGGGTGGTGCTCCACCGCGCACAGGGCCGGGACCTCGACCGAGCCCCACTCGCACACCCGTCCCAGGTCGTTGCGCACCAGGTCCACGATCATGACGTTCTCGGCCCGGTCCTTGGGCAGGAACGAGGCCGCGTCGGGCGCCGTCCCCTTGATGGGTGACGACGCCACCCGGTCGCCGTCCCGACGCAGGAAGCGCTCGGGCGACGCCGATGCCACGTGGCAGCCGACCGACGGCAGCCGCAGCACCGCCGAGTAGGGCGCGGGGTTGCCCTGCCCCAGGGCCGCGCCCAGGGCGGCGATGTCGGCGCCCGGCGGCAGCGGGGCCGACAGCCGGCGGGTCAGGTTGACCTGGTAGACGTCGCCCGCGGCGATGGCGTCCCGGATGGCCCGCACCCCGGCGCAGAACTGGTCGCGGTCGAGCGAGGACGTCCACGCGTCCGGGGCGGGACCGTGCCACGGGGCGCCTGGCCACGGCCGCGCCGGGCGGGACTCCGCGAAGCGGGCCAGCACCGGCGAGCCCTCGAAGGGCAGCACCACCGCCCACCGGCCCGAGCCCTCCAGGGCCGCGAGGTCGGACGTCACGTCCAGCAGGCCGGTCAGCAGCCGGCCCCCTACCACGGCCAATGGGGTCACGGGGGGAGGATAGGTGCGGCCCCGTGACCGTACGATTCGGTTGTGCACGTGGAGTTCACCGAGGAGCAGGAAGCCCTGCGCAGGCTGGTGCGCGACTTCGCCGAAGGCGAGATCTCGCCCCACGCCGAACGCTGGGATGCCGAGCACGTCTTCCCCACCGAGGTGGTCCGCCACATGGGCGACCTCGGGCTGTTCGGCATCCCCTTCCCCGAGGAGTACGGCGGCGGCGGCGCGGACCTGACGACGCTGTGCATCGCCATCGAGGAGCTGGGCCGGGTGGACCAGTCCCTGGCCATCACCCTGGAAGCGGGTGTCGGCCTGGGCGCCACCCCTATCTTCCGCTTCGGGACCGAGGAGCAGCGCCAGGAGTGGCTGCCCGACCTGTGCGCGGGCCGGGCCCTGGCCGGCTTCGGCCTCACCGAGCCCGACGCGGGCAGCGATGCGGGCGGCACCCGCACCACCGCCCGGCTGGAGGGCGACGAGTGGGTGATCGACGGCGAGAAGGCGTTCATCACCAACTCGGGCACCGACATGACCTCGCTGGTGACCGTCACCGCCCGCACCGGCGGCGCGGGGGCGGGCCAGCCCGAGATCTCGGCCATCGTCGTGCCCGCCGGCACACCCGGCTTCACCGTGCAGCCGCCCTACCGCAAGATGGGCTGGCACGCGTCGGACACCCACGGGCTCAGCTTCGGCGGCTGCCGGGTCCCGGCCGGGAACCTGCTGGGGGAGCGGGGCCGCGGCTTCGCCCAGTTCCTGGAGACGCTGGACGACGGGCGCATCGCCATCGGCGCCCTGGCCGTGGGGGTGATCCGCTGCTGCCTGGAGCAGTCCGTGGCCTACGCCGGCCAGCGCCACACCTTCGGGCGGCCCATCGGATCCAACCAGGCCGTCGCCTTCGCCTGCTCGGACCTGGCGGTGATGGCGGAGAACGCGGCTCTGGCCGTCTACCAGGCCGCTTGGCGGCGCGACACGGGCCGGCCCTACAAGCGTGAGGCGGCCATGGCCAAGCTGTACGCCACCGAGTCCGCCGTCACCGCCACCCGCCTGGCCACCCAGATCTTCGGGGGCTACGGCTTCATGGACGAGACCCTGGTGGCGAGGCAGTACCGCGACGCCAAGATCCTGGAGATCGGGGAGGGGACCAGCGAGATCCAGCGCCTCGTCATCGCTCGTGACCTGGGCCTGCCCGTGGGGTAGGCGCGAGGGTTGTGTTCCGCCCGGGTCGGAACTGCAAGACTGTACGACCCGTGAAAGGTCTCATCCTCGCCGGGGGCACCGGCAGCCGCCTGCGCCCCATCACCCACACGAGCGCCAAGCAGCTCGTCCCCATCGCCAACAAGCCGATCATCTTCTACGGGATCGAGGCGATGGCCGAGGCCGGCATCAAGCAGATCGGCATCGTGGTCGGGGGCACCGGCGCCCAGGACATCATCGACACCGTCGGCGACGGGACCCGCTGGGGCCTGGAGATCAGCTACATCCCCCAAGACGCCCCGCTCGGCCTCGCCCACTGCGTCCTCATCGCCCGGGAGTTCCTGGGCGACGACGACTTCGTCATGTACTTGGGCGACAACATGCTCCAGCAGGGCCTGGTCGAGCTGACCGAGGGCTTCGAGACCGCCCGGGCGCTGGCCGCCACCCCCCGGCTGGGCGAGGAGAACACGGTCGCGCCGGCCGCGCAGATCCTGCTGGCCGAGGTCGACGACCCCACCCAGTTCGGCGTGGCCGCCCTCGGGCCCGACGGCGAGGTCGTCCGCCTGGTCGAGAAGCCCCAGAACCCGCCGTCCAACCTGGCCCTGGCCGGGGTCTACCTGTTCGACGACCGGGTCCACGAAGCCGTGGCCTCGATCGCGCCGTCCGGGCGCGGTGAGCTGGAGATCACCGACGCCATCCAGTGGCTCATCGACCACGGCCACCGGGTCACCCACGAGGTGCTCGAGGGGTGGTGGATCGACACCGGCAAGAAGGATCCGCTGCTCGAATGCAACCGGGTCGTCCTCGAGACGCTCGCGCCCCGGGTCGAGGGCACGGTCGACGCCGGGTCCGCCATCGAGGGCCGGGTCGTGGTCGAGGCCGGGGCCGAGATCGTGAACAGCCGGGTGCTCGGGCCCGCCATCATCGGCGCCGGCACCCGCCTGGAGAACTCGTACGTGGGCCCGTTCAGCTCGGTCGCCGAGGACTGCCACATCGTGAACTCAGAGCTGGAGCACTCGGTGGTGCTGCCCCGGTGCCGCATCGTGGACGTGCCCCGGCTGACCGACAGCCTCATCGGCCGGGACACCGAGGTGACACGGTCCGCCCGCCGGCCCCGTGCCCTGCGCCTGATGCTGGGCGACCACTCGGTCGTCGAGCTGCCCTGACCCGACGTCCCCACCTCCCGACCCTCGAGCCCAGGAGCACCCGTGGCCACCATCGTTGCATCCGACGTCATCGACGGCGTCGTCATCGTCCAGCCGGACATCCACGGCGACGAGCGGGGCATCTTCATCGAGACGTACCGGCGCCAGTGGTTCCCCGGCGGCCGGGAGATGATCCAAGGCAACCGGGGGGACCGCAAGCAGGGCGCGGTGGTCGGCCTGCACTACCACCTGCACCAGGCCGACTTCTGGTACGTCCCCTACGGGCAGGCGCGGGTGGTGCTGCACGACCTCCGTGTGGGCGGCAGCACCGAGGGCAAGACCCTGACGATCGATCTCGGCAGCCCGCCCGGCACCATGGGCGTCGACCACGACCACCGGGGCGTCTACATCCCGCCGGGGGTGGCCCACGGCTTCGCGGCGCTGACCGACATGACCATCACCTACCTGGTCGACGGCTACTACAACCCGGCCGACGAGCTGGGCGTGGCCTGGGACGACCCGGACATCGGCGCCGACTGGGGCTTGGCCTCCCCGGTGCTCTCGGCCCGCGACCAGGCCAATCCCCGCCGGGCCGATCTCCCCGAGGGACGCCGGCCCTACGTCTCCCTGCGGACAGGGTGAGGAGGCTCCCATGAAGCAGTTCGTCACCGGCGGTGCCGGGTTCATCGGCTCCAACTACGTCCGGTGGGTGCTGGCCAACACCGAC
>Ga0209382_10005601_pt1 | contig 16339 bp, 13 predicted proteins | sample SoiMetdeltSBSDD5_FD_187599 | JGI IMG/M metagenome (GOLD analysis project Ga0209382, IMG submission 187599) | Bulk soil microbial communities from a Populus tree surrounding site in Tennessee, USA - Soil MetaG P. deltoides SBSDD5 (SPAdes) (version 2) | ecosystem: Environmental > Terrestrial >...
GGCACTGCATGCGCTCCTACGAAATGGTGGCACTCGTCAGGCGCTTCACCATGTGGGTGACTGACCGGTCGCTCAGCTCCTCGATGCGCTCCACGGTATCGCCGTGTCGCCCGTACCAGGCGATGCGATCCTCAAGGGCCGTGCCGGTGTAGAGGCGCCGCATCCATCAGAGCGTAAACCCCCCATCCGCCACAACAGCCGTCCCCGTGGTGAAGGCCGACTCGTCCGAGGCCAGATATACCGCCACCGCGGCCATCTCCTCGGCCGTGCCGAGGCGGCCCATGGGCTGGCGCTCGATGAACATGCGACGCGCCTTCTCGGTGCCGCCCACCTGGCGGCCAAGCGCCTCGATGCGGCCGTCGAGGGAGGGCGACTGGATGGTGCCGGGGCATATGCAGTTGCAGCGGACGCCCTTGGCGATGAAGTCCATCGCCACCGCCTTGGTGAGGCCGATGACGGCCGCCTTGGTGGCCCCGTAGACATAGCGGTTGGGCGCGGCGCGCAGCGAGCTGGCCGTGGAAGCGACGTTGACGATGGAGCCGCTGCCCTTGGCCAGCATGCCCGGCAGGAACGCCTTGGTCGTGCGATGCATGGTCTTGACGTTGAGGTCGAAGGAGAAGTCCCAGTCCTCGTCCGAGCAGTCGAGCACCGTGCCGTGATGCACGAAGCCCACCGCGTTGAAGAGTACGTCCACCTGGCCCAGCCGCTTCGCCTCGGCCTCCACAGCCTTGGCATCGCGCGCGTCGAGCTTCACGCACTCGGCCACGCCCGCGGCCTTCAGATCGGCAAAGGATGCCTCGTTGACGTCGCTCGCCACCACCCTGGCGCCCTCGCGCGCGAAGGCGATCGCCGTCGCTCGCCCGATTCCCGCTCCGGACGCCGTGCAGAACACGAGCTTGCCCTTCAAGCGATCGGCCATGTGCTCCTCCCAGGTTTTCAGGTTCGGTTTCAGGGTTCGGGGCCGTGAAACCTGTTCCCTAATCCCTACCGTTGCGAGGCACTGCTCGGCAAGGCTACGGTGCCGGGGTCAGACCCCTCCCCGCTGCGCTGTCGATTTAAGCTCAACGTTGGAGGCGAGGGGTCTGACCCCGCTTCCTGGAGAGCACAGATGAAAATGCGCGCCGCCGTCATCCGCGAGACGATGAAGCCACGGCCCTACACGGACTCCAAGCCCTTCGCCATCGAGGAGGTCGAGCTGGAGCCGCCGGGCGAGGGCGAGGTGCTGGTGCGCATCAAGGCCGCGGGCCTGTGCCATTCCGACCTCTCCACCGTCAACGGCGACCGTCCCCGGCCGATGCCCATGGTGCTGGGCCACGAGGCGGCCGGCGAGGTGGTGGAGCTGGGACCGGGTGTGAAGGACCTGGCAGCGGGCGACCATGTCATCCTGGTGTTCGTGCCGAGCTGCGGCAGCTGCCTGCCCTGCATGGAGGGCAGGCCCGGCCTGTGCGAGCCGGCCGTCCCGGCCAACGCCGCCGGCACGCTGCTGTCGGGCGCGCGCCGCATCAAGCTCGAGGGACAGCCCGTGAACCACCACATCGGCGTGTCGGCCTTCGCCGAATACGCCGTGGTCTCGCGCCACTCCCTCGTCAAGATCGACAGCGACCTGCCCTTCGAGGAAGCGGCCCTGTTCGGCTGTGCGGTGGTCACCGGCGCCGGCGCCGTGCTCAACACCGCGAAGCTGCCGACCGGCTCGTCCGTTGCCGTGGTCGGCCTGGGGGGCGTCGGGCTCATGTCGATGCTGGCGGCCCGCGCGGCCGGCGCGCGCCAGGTCATCGCCCTCGACACGCTGGACGACAAGCTGAAGCTCGCCGAGCAGATGGGCGCCACGCACACGATCAACGCGACAAGCCCCGATGCCGTGGAGCAGGTGAAGGCCATCTCGGGCGGCGGCGTGGAGTTCGCCTTCGAGATGGCGAGCTCGGTAAAAGCCTTGGAGCTGGCCTACAAGGTCACCAAGCGCGGCGGCACCACGGTGACCGCAAGCCTGCCGCACCCCGATGCCCGCTTCGCGCTGCCGGCCACCAACCTGGTGGCCGAGGAGCGCACCTTGAAGGGCAGCTACATCGGCAGCTGCGTGCCGGCCCGCGACATCCCGCGCTACATCGCCCTTTACCGCTTGGGACTGCTGCCGGTGGATCGACTCTTGAGCGAGCGCATCGGCCTCGCCGACATCAACGCGGGCTTCGACCGCCTCGCCGACGGCGCCACCGTCCGGCAGGTGCTGTTGCCATAGCGGGGTCAGACCCTTCGCGTCGACGCTGCGGTCAAGGACGCAACGATGGAGACGAAGGGTCTGACCCCGATCGCTCCAGGAAGTGTGCCGCCAGATCCACCGTCGCCTTGCGACCGACGCTGCCGCGGTGGCGGGCGAGCCACTTCTCGGTCTCGCTGCGGCCGGCGTCGAACAGGTAGGTGAGCAACTCGATGTCGGGCTTGGCCTTGCTCTCCGGAGCAAGCGCGCTCGTGAAGCGTCCCGCCTCGATCAGATGGAAGCGGTGGCGGGCGAGCCGGGCATCGGGCTCGCTCCTGGAGTGGCGCCAGCGGCTTTGACCATGATTGCGGCGCACCGCCTCGATCACCTCCACGTCGCGCAGCATGGGCTGCATGAACGTGATCTGGTTGACGCGTCCCGCGATCTCCCGCGCACTGGTGGGCACGCCGTTGGGCTCGGGTGCGGACAGCTTGACGATCAGCGTATCGGCCACCGGACTCTCGCGGCCGAGCGTCACGATGTCAGGGTTGGCCGAGAAGCCGCCGTCCCAGTAGGCCTGCCCGTCAATGACGACGGCATGGTGCAGCATCGGCAGGCAGGCCGAGGCCAGCACCGCCTCGACGGTGATCTCCCTGCGCCGAAACAGCCGGGGACGGCCGGTCGACAGCGCCGTCGCGGCGACCAGCAGCTCAGGCCCCGAGGTCTTGCGCAGGTCGGCGAAGTCGATGTGGTCCTGGAGCAGCTTGCGCAGCGGATCGAAACCCAGCGGGTTGAAATCGTAGGGCGAGAACAGCTGCGCCATCTGCGCCAGCGTGTTGGAGCGGCTGAGACTGGCGAGCCACGGGTTGCGGCGCACCAGGTCGGGCACGCCGGCCTTGGCCACCGCCTCCCAGACCGCTCGCAGCCTGGCGCGGGCGCCATCGCGGCCGTCCTCTGCCAGGCCGGAGGCCAGCGCCACGGCATTGACCGCACCGGCGCTGGTGGCGCTGATCCAGGCGATGTCGAGGCTGGCGTCCTCCAGCAGGCGGTCCAGCACGCCCCAAGTGAAGGCGCCATGCGCACCCCCGCCCTCGAGCGCCAGGTTGAGGCCCTGCTGCCGCCGGAACATGCTCAAGCGTGATCGTTCCTTTTGCCACCAACGAGCGGGGTCAGACCCCTCGCCACAACGTCGAGCTTGAATCGACAGCGTGAAGGCGAGGGGTCTGACCCCGTGCCGGCGGGGGTCTGACCTCCGTAGTGGGGCGGCATCATGGCAGCACGTCGAGAGGCAGAACAACCGGCACGCCTTCAATTGACTGGTATCGCGCCGTGATGCCGTAGGCGGAGGCAAGATGCTCAGCGCTTAGCACCTCCGGCGGCGCCCCGGCTGCCAACGTGCGCCCCTCGTGCACAAGCGCGATCGTGTGGCAGAAGCGCGCAGCCAGCGACAGGTCGTGCAAGGCCACGACGACGGTCCGGCCGGCCGCCGCCAGCGCCGCGAGATGGTGGAACAGGGTGAGCTGGTGCGCCGGATCGAGGCCCGCGGCCGGCTCGTCGGCGAGCAGCACGCGCGGCTCCTGAGCCAGCGCGCGCGCCACCAGCACGCGCGCCCGCTCGCCGCCCGACAGCTCCGGCACCGGACGATCGGCGAGATGGGCGGCATCCATCGCCGCCAGGGCTGCATCGATGGCAGCGCGGTCGGCCTCGCTCTCCCCGGCGCCGAACGGCCGATAGGGCAGGCGTCCCAGGGCGACCACCGCCCGGACGGTGAGCGCCCAGTGCACGAGCCGCTCCTGCGGCAGATAGGCAAGCGCGCGTGCCAGCGGCTCGCGCTGCCACGTGCCGATGTCCGCGCCGTCGAGCAGCGCCGCGCCGGCGCGCGGCGCGACCAGCCCGGCGAGCACCTTGATGAGCGTGGTCTTGCCGGCGCCGTTGCGGCCGATGATGGCGGTGAGCCGGCCGGGCTCGGCGGCGAGGTCGAGCCCGCGCAGCACCTCGCGGCCCTTGAGGCTCACGCGCAGGCCTCGCGCCTCGATCCTCATGGTGCCAGCTCCGCGCGCGTCTTGAGCACGAGCCACACGAAGAACGGCGCGCCGATCAGTGCGGTCAGCACGCCGATGCGCAAGTCAGTCCAAGGCGATGCCAGGCGCAGGCCGATGTCGGCGACGAGCAGGAAGATGGCTCCCGCAAGCGCGCTCGCCGGCAGGAGCAGGCTGGGGCGATGCCCAACAATGGGCCGCAGCACGTGCGGCACCAGCAGGCCGACGAAACCGATCGCGCCCGTAACCGAGGTGGCCGCGCCCACGGCCAGGGCCGTCCCGGCCACCAGGGCGAGCCGCGTGCGGGCCACATCGATGCCGAGGCTCCGGGCCGCGTCCTCGCCGAGGGTCAGCGCATCGAGGGCGCGGCCGAGGAACAGCAGCACCGCCAGGCCAGCGAGGATCGGCGGCGCCGCCAGCCACACCTGGGTCAGGCTGCGATCGGCCAGCGAGCCCATCAGCCAGAACACGATCTCCACCGAGGCGAATGGATTCCTCGACAGGTTGAGAGCGAGCCAGGTGAGCGCAGTGGCGATGCCCGACACGGCGAGGCCGGCAAGGATCAGCGTGACCGGCCCACCATGGGCTCCGGCCAGGGCCACCACCGCCAGCATTGCGATCGCCGCGCCGATCAGCCCGCCCAGCGGCAAGGCCAGCGCGAACGCCTGCGAGAGGCCCAGGTGGATCGCCAGCACAGCGCCCAGCGCCGCCCCGCCGGATATGCCGACCAGGCCCGGCTCGGCCAGCGGGTTGCGCAGATAGCCCTGCAGCGCCGCCCCGGACAGCCCCAGCGCCGCGCCCACCAGGGCGCCAAGCACCGCGCGCGGCACGCGGATCTCCCAGAAGATCAGCCCCGCCGCGTCGCCGGCGCCGCTGAGGCCGAAGCCCGACGGGCCGATTGCAAGCGACGCGGCGAATGCCGCGAGCGCCGCAACAGCCAGGCCGCCGACAAGCAGCAGGGGCGTCACGCCAGTCCGCATCGGCCCCGTCGTCATCGCCGTTGCGCCTCAATGCCGGCGCGCGCCTCGGCCAGCCGTGCAATCGCCGCCGCGATGTGCGGCGTGCCGCACTGCCAGAGCCGCCACGGCACATCGATGGAGGCGCGTTGCTGTCGCAACCGGCCGAGCACCGGATGGCGCAGGTTGTCGCCGACCACCGTCCGGTACTCGTCCGCCATGCTTGTCAGCACAATGAGGTCGGGCGGGGACGCCGCCAGCAGCTCCAGCGGCACCTGCCCGCCGCGTGTCAGCCGGTACTCGGCCGCCTTGTTGCGGAACCCGGCCGCAGCCAGCACGACGTCGGCGAGATTGCCTGCGACGGACACCGCACCGCCCACCTGGTAGACCACGGCGGAGGGAGCGGACGCCTGCGCCGCCACCGCGATCGACGCCAGCCGGCGATCGAAGGCGTCGATCATGGCCTCCCCGCGCGCCTTCTCCCCGACCGCGGTTGCGACGATGCGCACCGCTGTGCGCACGCCCTCGAGATCCGATGCCAGCGGCACTACCACGACGTTCGCCTGCAGCCGCCGCAGCAGGCTCACGGTCTGCGCGACGCCGAACGGCCCGGCCAGGATGAGATCGGGCTTGTAGCGCAGCACGTCCTCGGCGTTCCCCCGGGTGATGGGGATGCCCTTGCCCTTCTCCCAGATGGCCGACACCTCCGGGTCCGCGGCAAGATGGGTGACCGCCGCGATTCGGCCCCGCTCCACCAGCTCGATCAGGAGCTGATCGGCGCACAGATCGAGCGAGACGATGCGGGCGGGCTTGGCGTCGGCTTGCGCGGTCGCGCCGTGGGCAAGAAGCCACGAGCACGCTCCCAGCGCGGCTGCCACCGCCAGAGCCCTCAGCCGAATTCCCAATCGCACCCCTGCTGCCGCTTCGTCGGCCGATCCGCTATTCGGCCGTGCCAATGGTAAGGCCGTCAGGTCCGCCGAAGGTGAACCTGAGCCCGGCGAAGGCCGTGATGTCGGGCGTGTTGAACCCGAATACCTCTTGATATTGGGCATCCAGGGCGTTCTCAACCCTTCCGAACAGCTCCACGCCCTTCTGCAGCTTGTAGGAGGCGGCGAGGTTTACGAGCCAGTAGTCGTCGAGCGTGACACGGGACGTGGTGAAAAAGGGAAAGTCCGGGGTGGAGAAACCAGCGGTGTCCTGCATGCGGCCGTTGTAGATCGCTCCCAGGTTCACAGAACCGCGGCCGTCCGCAAAGAGGTAGGTGAGGTCCGCGCGGCCGGCGTGGCGCGGCCGGCGCACCTCGGGCAGCCCGGTCGACTCGGTGGCGTCGAGATAGGTATAGCTTGCGCCCATGCGCAGCCACGTCGTCAGCTGCGCACGCAGGGCGAGCTCGATACCGCTGCGCTCGCTTTCGCCCTTCAGGTTGTCCAGGGATGCCACTCCGCTGCTGTCGAACGTCGAGACGATCTCATCGGTCAGGTTGGTGCGGAAATAAGTGATGTCCAGGAACGCGCGGTCCCTGACCAGCGTGAGCTCAACGCCTGCGTCCCAGCCCAGCGACGTCTCGGGCTTCAGGTTGGGATTGCCCTTGAAGAACGGCGAGCCGAGAAAGAAGCCGAACTGCTCGAACATGCCGGGCAGTGCCACTCCGGTGCCGACGCTGGTGTGCGGCCGCATCTTCAACTCCGGCAGGTTGAGGGACAGGGCCGTGCGCCAGGTGGTGAAGTCCTGGAACGTATCGTTGTCGTCATGGCGCACGTTGCCGGTCACAAACAGGCGCTTGAAGAACTCGCCCCGGTATTCGCCGACAACCCCGACCTGACTTCTCTTGCGCTCCAGGAAGTCCGAGCTCGGCGTGAACCTCTCGGTCTGCGTATCGACCTGACCGCTGATCGCGTGCTTGGCCCCAGGGAACGTGGGCGTGTCGAACCGATAGGTGACGAGATACGCAAGCTTGTCGCGCGCATTCTCGTTGTCGCTCGGCCCGTTGAGATCGGACTGCGTCTTCACCTCGCTGAGGTTGCGGTTGAAGCTCGCGACCTGACTCCACGCGCCGTCGAGCGAGTCCCACGTGAGCTTGAGGCCGCCGAGGAACACGTTGGTGTCGCTGGTGGCGAAGCTATCGGTCGGCACTTGGAGCCCGAACCGGGGCGCGTCGTCGGTGTTGGTGAAGTTTCGAGAGTTGCGCACGACAAAATCGAGCGTGAGCCCCTTCGCGAAGGTGACCCCGCCCTTGAGGGTCAGAGTCGTATTGCGCCACGGGTCTTCCTCGGTCCCGGTCTCGGACCAGTTGAGGAATTGCGCGCCGCGCTGCTGAGCGGAGGCATAGAACCACGCGCGATCGTTGCCGCCCGACACCCGCCCGCTCACGTCATGCGTGCCGAGGCTTCCGCCCTCGGCGCGCACGCTGGCCGTGAACGGCCCCTTGCCGGTCTTCGTGACGATGTTGATGACGCCGCCGATCGCCTTGGAGCCGTAGAGGCCGCTCTGCGGTCCACGAATGATCTCGATGCGCTCGATGTCGTCCGCGAGCAAGCTGGCGAAGTCGAACTCGCCGATTGCGGTCTCGCCGGCGTCGATACCGTCGATCAGAACCAGCGTGTGGTTGCCCTCGGCGCCGCGGATGCGCACCTGGGTGAAGCTGCCCGGGCTGCCCGTCCGGTTGACCGCCACACCGGGGAGGCTGCGCAGGGCATCGGCGGCGTTGCGGATCTGCTGCGCCTGCAGCTGCGCGCCGGTGATGACGGTGACCGCTGAGCCGATCTTCTCCAGCGGAACACCGTCGGAGTCTCCGTCCTTGGACTTCTCCGACGCAGCCTTGCCGCTCCCCTCGCCCTTGCCGGTAGACGCGCGCGGCGCCTCCAGCGTGGCGCCCTGGACGTAGAGGTTGGGCAGCTGGGTCTGGGCGAGAACGGCCGAGGATGAAAGCAAAGTGCAGAGCCCCAACGCTAGCGCGAGGGCAGACTTGGCAGACGAACGCATGACGCCTCTCCGAACGCAAGGAGAGGAGACGGCACGGCGCCCGACAGGGAGCGAGCGAAGCCAAGATCGGACCGAGCGCGGAAGGCCCGGCCGGCAGCTAACGCACGGATATGGCTGATTTCGCTGGCCCCTTGGCGGACATCACCGGCACGACTCCTACTCACGACACACAAGAGTCGTCGCCACTACGGTGGTCCGCTCGCCCGCACGCCCCGCGCGGGAGATGGGCGACACGTGCCGGCAGGTCTCCTGGCTCGCGGCTCTCGGTGTGACACCTTGCGCATCGCCTCCGCCTTCCCGCCGGATGCCGGCAGTGGCTTCTGGGGCGACGCTCGCCGCTTACAGTTGCGGGGGCAGCCGCGGCTTTGAGACCAACAGGACCTCGCACCGCGTTCCCTTTTCACCGCCGCAGCCCAACACCGGGCTACGACGAGACCGTCACGCTGAGGCGATTCGATGCGGCGCTGACGCACCTGTGTCAATACGAATCTGGCTGCGTCGCGCCATTTTTCTCATGCATGCTGACTATGCCGCCACGGCGCCACCGCCATGTTCCGCCCGTGCCGTCGATGGGAGAATGAGACAGGCGCCGCGCCGTGGCAGAGTGCAGACGATTCCGCCGTCCGTGCGCCGGCGTGTCCGCATCGATTGCAGAGCTGGGGTTGCAGGGCAGGAGCAAAGGGCTTGCGATGGGAATTTCGACGCCGCTCGATACGGCCGTTGTCGCCCTCGTGGCAATCCTGGGGCTGCTCGGCTTCTGGCTCGGCTTCGTCCGTTCGTTGGTCGCCTGGCCGATGCGATGGCTGCTGCCCGTGCTGGGTGCGTATGCCGCCGGCAGGCTCGCCGAAATCGCCCTCCTCATCGTCTGGGAGGTGGCGGAGCTGTCGCGGTGGGTGGGGCCACCCGTCACATGGGCGGCTTTCGCCGTTGCTTGTGCAGCGGCCCTTGTTCCGTTGCTGATGTTCATGGACAACCTGATAGCCCGGGTCGCGGTCTGGACCGCCGGGCGCCGCGTCGCTCTCGCCGAGCGCGTACTCGGCGGCCTCGTCGGCGTGGCGTGCAGCCTGGTCCTCGTGGCGGTCGCCATCGAGCACGCGCCGATACGACGCGCGGCGGCAGACGAGCCGGCCTGGGTCCGCACGTCCGTCCTGCTGCCCTATTTCAGGGGTGCATCCGAAACAGTGGAGAGCGCGCTGTCCTCCGCTAGCATGCGGCGTCGACGATAGCGCGGTGTCTGACCCTCTGGGTCAGACACCGTAGCTCCGACGCCGGTCAGACCCGGAGGGGCCCGACACACCTCGGCGCGCTACAGCTTGTGCGCCATGCGCTCCTTCTTGGTCTTCAGGTAGCGCGTATTGTAGCTCGATGGCTTGACGATCAGCGGCAGCTGCTCGACCACGTCGACACCCTCGGCCTGCAGCGCTTCCACTTTGGCGGGATTGTTGGTGAGGAGCCGGATCTCCGAATAGCCGAGGTCGAACAGGATGTGGGCGGCAAGGTCGTAGTCCCGCGCCTCGATGGGCGCGCCGATCGCCACGTTCGCATCGACCGTGTCGTAGCCCTGATCCTGCAGGGCATAGGCGCGGATCTTGTTCACGAGGCCGATGCCGCGGCCTTCCTGGTAGGGAAGGTACACCAGCACACCTACAGGGCTCGTCAGGATGCGGTCCAGCGACGCCTGCAGCTGCGGGTAGCAGTCGCAGCGCAGCGAATGGAAGATGTCGCCGGTGACGCAGCCGCTGTGGACCCGCACCAGCGGAACCGTATGGCCGTTGGCGGCATCCTTGTCCCGGTGCACCAGCACCATGGCCTGGCAGGTCGGGTCCGCGCCCTGGTAGGCACGCGCCTCGACTTTCACCTCTCGGTTGCGGAATTCGATCGGCAGGATGGTCTGGGCAGACCAATCGATGTCCAATTCGACAGACTTCACGGCATTCGATGACATCGAGACTCTCCAAGGGCGTGCCCGGCGCGGATATGTGGGAACGATTTGGGTCTTGTGAAGGCGGCGGGCCAGCGGCGCTCGGTCACAAGTTGCTACCGGAAATTTCTCGGCAGTGCCCAGCGTTGACTCTCCGTACGGTTACGTTCGGTTCGGAACTGACCACGGTTGCGCTGCACCGGCGGATTGCAGAGCATCGCCGCTGGCTACCCGGCGGCGAGAAACAGACTGTCCTACGCCACGCCGGCCAGCCCACAGCAACGCCGTCCCGGTCATACGGTTCCCGTGCCGGGAGCGCGACGGCCGAACTGGGCCTCGCAGGCACGTATGGTTCCCATAACCCGATCAACCTGTTGGGCCTCATGCGGACCGTGCATGGCCGCACGGGCCGGACCGGCCGGATTGGGTCGGATTGGGCCGGTTTGTACGTCACGCCGGCCTCCCTCGATGCCGGCCCCGCCTCCTTGTGCAAGGCACGCAGGCTTCGCACCTGCACCCTGCGACACGCTTTCCATGGTCTGCAACGCCGCTTCATTGCCGGTTCATCAACGCTATGGTCGTCTGTGACGGTTAGGTGACGATCGGGCGCTACTCCATGTCGGACCATTCCATGGGCTTGCCGGGCGCGCCGGCAACGGGGGTGGGCCCGCGTGCCCTTGCGACACATTGGCTGCCCCGGCGGCTACAGGGCGCAACGACCTGGGCCACCGCCGCCGCTCTCTGGGCCGGCATAGGCCTCTATCTCTGGCAGGACGAAGGGGAGGGCTACGTCCTGTATGCGGCGGCGGTGACCGCCGCGCTCATCGCCTTCGTGACCCTGCTGTCGCGCCGCGTGCTGTTCGCCACTGTCCTGGTCGCCTCGGTGGTCGCCATGACGGTGGCCGCCGCGTCGGTCAAGCGGGCCACCATGAACATGGTAGTGCACGCCTACGACCTGTTCTTCTATCTGAGCTCCCTGTCGACGGTGAGCTACCTGTGGAGCGAGCAGCGGCGCTACCTCCTGGGCGCCCTCGCCACGATGCTCGTGGTGGCAACCGCCACCGGCCTGGCCTACCGCCTGGATGGGAGCCGCGTCTCACGGTGGCGCTCCGCCACCGCCTTCGGGCTCGGCGTGCTGCTCGCCTGGTACGGGGTGGCCCTGAAGGGCGAGCGGCGCCACATGCAGTTCTACTTCGAGAACCTCTACGTGTCGTCGTTCTACGCCTCCTGGGGCGAGACCCTGGAGGCGCTGTGGCGCGGTGCGCTGCTGGAGGCCGACCCCCACTCAGGCATAGCGCCGGCCTTCACGATCCCCGCACGCTGCGACCCGGCCGCCAAGCCGCCGCACGTCATCCTGATCCACCAGGAGTCGGTGGTGCAGCCGTCGCTGTTCCCCACGCTGGGCTACGACCGCTCGGTGGAGCCGTTCTTCCGCTCGGCCGACGGCACCACGCGCCGGCTGCGCGTCGAGACCTACGGCGGCGCATCGTGGCTCACGGAGTTCTCTCTGCTGGCGGGCATCTCCACCCATTCCTTCGGCGGCATGCGCCAGTTCGTGCAGACCTTCATGCAGAACCGGCTCAAGGACACGCTGCCTCAGGCCCTGGAGCGCTGCGGCTACCGCAACCTCGTGCTCTACCCGATGCACAGGAACTTCGTGTCCAACGACAAGTTCTACACCTCCATCGGCCTGCGCGAGATCCTCGACATGAAGGCGCAGAAGGCCAAGACCGTCCAGGAGCGCGACCGCTTCTACTACGGCAACGCGCTCGACGAGATCGGGCGTCATCTCAAGGGGACCTCGCGCCCGCTCTTCACCTTCATCCAGACCATGTCGGCGCACTGGCCCTACGACTTCACGTTCGCGCCGGAGATGAGCGTGCCCGGCGGAGACCGCGGCACGGACCCGGAGATGCACGAGTACCTGCGGCGCCTGTCGCTCGCCAAGGTGGACTACGATTACCTGCTCGGAGAGCTGCGGCGGCGCTTCCCGCGCGAGCGGTTCCTGATCGTGCACTACGGCGACCACCACCCCATGGCCACCCGCACGCTCCTGGGCTTCAGGAGCGAGACCGAGGCCGAGGACGTGGCGCTCGACCCGGATTCCATCGGCTTCATCACCTACTATGCCGCGCAGGGCGTCAACTACGCCGTGCCGCCTCTGCCGGCCTACGAGACGCTCGACGTGTCCTACCTCGGCAGCGTCATCCTGGAGCTGGCGGGGCTGCCCTTGTCGGACGCCCATCGCGAGCGCCTGTGGCTGATGTCGCTGTGCGAGGGCCGCTACTACACATGCTCCCGGCGCGGCGAGATCCTGCGCTTCCACCGGCGCTTGATCGATTCCGGCATCGTCGCGGCGAATTGAGGCGCCCGTGACCGATTGAGTGGCCGATTGACCTGCCTGCGTGACACGAAGATTGTCCCCGCGACCTTGCTCAAGACCCGGCAGCCGTGGCAAAGCGGCATTGGTTTTCCTGCCTGTGGAGGCTTTGACGTGACAAGGACGGCGCCCGACATGGCCGCTCCGGCCGAGACGGCGCCCCATCCGACGCCTGGGGAGACGCCCGGTCAGCCGCGCCGCCGCATGCTGTCGGTGGTCGTGCCCGGGCTCAACGAGGAGCGCGCCATTCCGCCCTTGGTCGAGCGCCTGGTGCCGGTGCTCGACAGCCTCGACCTCGACTGGGAGACGATCTTCGTCGACGACGGCTCGACGGACGGCACCATGGCGGTGCTGCGCAGGCTCAATGCCCGCGATCCGCGCCTCAAGGCCATCTCGCTCAGCCGCAACTTCGGCAAGGAGATCGCCGCGGCCGCCGGTCTCAGGTACGCAAGGGGCGACGCTGCCGTCCTCATGGACGCCGACCTGCAGCATCCGCCAGAGGTGATCGCCGACTTCGTCCGGCACTGGCGCGAGGGCGCCGACATGATCTATGGCAGCCGCGTCGATCGCGATGCCGACAGCCGGCTGCACCGCCTGCTCGCCCGTCTCTTCTATGTCGCGTTCGGGCGGCTGAGCGGCACCGTGCTGCCCGAAGGGGCCGGCGATTTCCGCCTGCTCGACCGCAAGGCGATTGACGCCATGAACCGCATGGGCGAGCGGGTGCGCTTCAACAAGGGGCTCTATGCCTGGATGGGCTTTCGCTCGGTCGGCGTCCCGTTCACCGTGCCGCCCCGCGTCACCGGCAGCTCGCGCTGGCGCATCCGCAGGCTTGCGCAGTTCGCCCTCGACGGCCTGGTCTCCTTCTCGACCGTCCCCCTCAGGGTGTGGTCCTACCTGGGCCTTGTCATCTCGCTGCTCGCGTTATGCTATGCCTCGGTCATCCTGATAGGGACCCTCCTCTATGGCACCGACGTGCCGGGCTTTCCGTCGCTGATGATCTCGGTCATGTTCTTCGCCGGCGTACAGTTGATCTCGCTCGGCGTGCTCGGCGAGTACCTCGGCCGCATGTACGAGGAGGTGAAGGGCCGGCCGCTGTTCCTGGTGGCCGAGGAGCTGGGGCTGGAGCAGCCGCCTGCCGGCACGCCGGACACCACCCGGCCCGTGTCCGGGGAACCGCGTGCACGATGATCATCTTGTGTGCCGACGACTACGCCTTGACGGAAGGCATCTCCCGCGCCGTGGGCGAGCTGGCGGCGGCGCGCCGCCTCTCGGCCACCAGCGCCATGGTCACGACCCCGTGCTGGCCGGCGATGGCCCAGCGCCTCACCGTGCACCGCGGCCGCATCGCCGTGGGGCTGCACCTCAATCTCACGCTGGGTGCGCCGCTGGGCGCCATGCCCCGTTTCGCTCCTCCCGGAACGTTCCCGAAGCGCAACGTCGTGCTCGTGCGCGCGCTGCTCGGTCTCGCGGCCCGCGCGGAGGTCCGCGCGGAGATCGAGCGCCAGCTCGATGCCTTCGAAAGCCACCTGGGGTTCCCACCGGATCACATCGATGGGCACGAGCACGTGCACATGCTGCCGGGCATTCGCCGCAGCCTGCTCGACGTAGTGTCGCGGCGCTATCCGGGGCCGAAGCCGCTGCTGCGCGACCCCACGGACAGCTGGAGCGCCATCGCCGCCCGCGGCGGGGTGCAGATCAAGGCCAAGGCCGTGGCAGCACTGGCTCTTGGCTTCGGCGCGAACGCGCGGCGACGCGGCCTTCCGACCAACCTGGGCTTCTCGGGCTTCTCCAGCTTCGACGTGAACGAGCCCTACGGCGAGGAGCTGGAGCGCGCCCTGCGCCAGCCGGGGCCGCGCCACATCGTCATGTGCCATCCCGGCCATCCCGACGCTGAGCTCTCCGCCCTCGACCCGGTGGTGGAGCGCCGGCGCATGGAGTATGACGCGCTGATGCGCGATGCGTCCTTGGTCGACCGCATCTGGCGGCCGGCGCGCAGTCCCAACGGCCCGCCCGTGGACTGGTCGCAGGAGGGAGCGGCGCAATGACGGGCAAATGGAGCACTGCTGCTCCCGGAGCACAGCATCCGCTGCGGCACGGGCTCGCATTCGTGTTCTCCGGCAGCCTCGCGTTCATCGTCGACGTCGGCGGGCTCAAGCTCCTGCAACTCTATTTCGGTGTCGACCCCATCCTGGCGCGTATTGCCTCCCTTTCCTGCGCGCATGTGGCGGGGTGGCTCTCGCACCGCCGCTTCACGTTTCGCCTGACGACGCCGCCCACCTGGGCAGAGTTCGCGCGCTACGCTGGTGTGCAATCGACCATTACCCTGGTCGTCAACTACGGCATCTTCGCCCTGATCCTGTTGCTGAGACCGGATACCGAGCCCCTGCTCGCGGCGGTCGCCTCCTCCGGCATCGCCATGTTCTTTTCCTACTTCGGCATCCGCTTCGCCGCCTTCCGCCACGGCCACCGCCCGCACGGATAGGTAGATGTCAGACCCTCTGGGTCTGACATCGTGGCACTTACGCTGGCGTTGAGCTGGCTGCTTTCAGCACCGTTTGCGCAACGGTGTCAGACCCGCAGGGTCTGACACCTGTTGGCACCCAACGGCTACGCAGCCTGCGGCGCCTTGGCCGCCTTCACGGCGTCGACCGCCACGTCGCGCAGCTCGCGGCGCAGAACCTTGCCGACGTTGGTCTTGGGCAGCTCCTGGCGGAAGATGATGTGCCTGGGCCGCTTGTAGGCGGTGAGCTGCTCGGCGCAGAAGTCCTTGAGCGCCTGGGCGGTGAGCGCCGGGTCCTTCCTGGCGACAAACAGCACAACCGCCTCGCCGGACTGCTCATCCGGCACGCCAACGACGGCGCACTCGAGCACGCCGGGGTGGCTTGCCACCACGTCCTCCACCTCGTTGGGGTAGACGTTGAAGCCCGACACCAGCACCATGTCCTTCTTGCGGTCCACGATCTTGACGTGGCCCTCGGCGTTCATGACGCCGATGTCGCCGGTGCGGAAGAAGCCGTCGGCCGTCATCACCTTGGCAGTCTCGTCGGGCCGTTGCCAGTAGCCCGCCATCACCTGCGGTCCGCGGGCGCAAATCTCGCCCGGCTCGCCGAGCGGCATCTCCCGGCCGTCCTCGTCGCGGATGGAAATCTCGGTGGAGGGCACGGGCAGGCCGATGGTGCCGGTGTACTCCGTGCTGGTGGCCGGGTTGCAGGTGAGCACCGGCGAGGTCTCGGACAGGCCGTAGCCTTCGATGATGGGGCAGCCGGTGAGTTTGATGAAACGCTCCGCCACCGCGCGCTGCACCGCCATGCCGCCGCCGTTGGCGGCGCGCAGGCCTTTGAAGTTGATCTTGCCGAAATCGGGGTGGTTGAGCAGCGCGTTGTAGAGCGTGTTCACCGCCGGCAGCATGTGGAACTCGTGCTTGGACAGCTCCTTGATGACGGCCGGGAGGTCGCGCGGGTTGACAATCAGCAGGCACCGGCCGCCGACGCGCATGCCGAGCAGCGCACAGACGGTGAGCGCGAAGATGTGGTAGAGCGGCAGCGCCGTGACGATGGTGAAATGCTCGGGTCTTCCGCCCTTGTCGAAGGCCGGCTGCAGCCATGCCTCGTTCTGCAGGGTGTTGGCGACGACGTTGCGGTTGGTGAGCGTGGCGCCCTTGGAGACGCCCGTGGTGCCGCCGGTGTACTGCAGGAACGCCACGTCGTCCGGCCCGATGGCGGGCTTCTTGAGCGTCATGCCGCGCCCGGCGGCGATGGCCTTGTTGAACCTGATGGCGCCCGGCAGCGAGAACGCCGGCACCATCTTCTTCACCTTGCGCACCACCAGGTTGACAATCGGCCCCTTGGGGAAGCCCAGCATGTCGCCCAT
>Ga0209382_10005602_pt1 | contig 16338 bp, 21 predicted proteins | sample SoiMetdeltSBSDD5_FD_187599 | JGI IMG/M metagenome (GOLD analysis project Ga0209382, IMG submission 187599) | Bulk soil microbial communities from a Populus tree surrounding site in Tennessee, USA - Soil MetaG P. deltoides SBSDD5 (SPAdes) (version 2) | ecosystem: Environmental > Terrestrial >...
TCCCGGATGCGAGGTCTCATTGCCATCATTCTGGACGGCCGGCCACGAGGAGATTGGGCGTTTCCCGCGTGGGGTTGATCAGCTCTTCTCAGGCATTTCGGATGTCCATGCGCGCAATCAGTCCGGCGCTGATGGTGTAGGGGTGTTGGACGTTCTGGTCAGCGATCACTTCGCCATCGAGGTCCGAACGACCTGGTGCACGTCGACGACGACCCGGCCGAGCTCGTCCTCGGAGAATGCCTGCGGCTCGACGCGGGGGTCGATTGTCTCGAATCGCCGCGACCAGTACTCGCGGATCGCCTCAGGCCCGCGCACGCGTCCGCCGTCGACCGCGTTGGGCCAGTCGACGTCGGCGTGGACGCCGGCTAGCGCCGCATCGAGGTCACGGGCGTTGAACGCCGCATAGCAAGCTCGAATCAAGTCCTCGTGCCCGCTTATGCGGCCCCTCGCCCGGGATAGCTCGCCTGGTGAACCGGTCCAAGGCCTGTTTGCCGAGTGCGCTGGGCGCCCTCGACGTGGATGTCGGGAAGCCAGCGGAGCCATTTGGGCAGGTACCAGTTGCGCTCGCCGAGCAGCTCCATCGCCGCGGGGACGAGGACGAGCCGGACGAGGGTGGCGTCGAGCAGCAGGGCGACGGCGACGCCGAATCCCATCTGCTGGAACATGACCAGGTCGCCGCGGGCGAAGCCGCTGAAGACGGCGATGATGATCAGGGCGGCGCCGGTGATGATGCGGCCGGTCGAGCCGACGCCGTGGGCTATCGCATCGCTGTTGTCGCCCGTCTGACTGAAGCGCTCGCGGATGCGGCTGAGCAGGAAGACGTGGTAGTCCATCGACAGCCCGAAGAGCACCGCGAAGAGGAACAGCGGCACCCACGACTCGATCGTGTCGACCTGCGGGAATCCCAGTAGCTCGTTCCCGACGCCCTCTTGGAAGACGAGCACCAGCAGCCCGTAGGCGGCTCCCACGGACAGCAGGTTCACGGCGATCGCCTTGGCCGCGACGACGAGCGAGCGGAACGCGATCGTCAGCAGTACGAAGCTGAGCGAGAGGACGAAGGTAAAGACGATCGGGAGCCAGTCGCCCATCGTGTCCGCTTCATCGATCGATTCCGCCGTGTCGCCGGCCACGAGCACGCGGGCGCGGGGATCCGGGAAGGCGGCCGGAATCAGCTCGCTGCGCAGCTCGTGGACCGCGTCGACGGCATCCTGGTCAAGTGGATCGCCCTGGATCGGGACGGTCAGCACGGTGAGATCGCCGCCCTGGTCTCGCTCCACGGCGGGCCGGCCGAAGAGCTGCTCGCTCGCCAGGCGCTCCCTCAGGCGCGCGATCCCGGTGCGGACCGCGGGCGAGGCGGCGTCGCCGTCGATCACGATCTCCGCAGGCTCGGTCGTCTCGCCCGGAAACTCGGCGTTCAATGCGAGATAGCCCTGCTTGGCGGCCAGCCGGTCCGGAAGGGTCTGGACTCCGGCCTCGCCGGAGCGCAGGGCGAGCACGGGCACGGCTAGGGCCAGGAGAATCGATGTTGCCAGCACGAGGCTGGCGCCCGGGCGCCTCATCACTCCCCGCACGGTTCGAGACCAGAACGGACTCTGCTCGCCGGTCGCGGTCCGGCCGAACAACGGGAGCCGCAGCGCATTGACGCGATCGCCGAGCAGACTCACGAGCGCGGGCAGCAGCGTCAGCGCCGCGGCCACCGAGGCCAGTCCCGCCACGATCGCACCGGCGGCGAGGCTTCGCATGATCGTGTGCGGCACGAGCAGGAGCCCGAGCATGGCGAGCGTGAAGGCGATGCCGCTGAACAGCACGGCGCGGCTGGCCGTCCCGCCGACGGCGGCGATCGCGTCGAGCTTCTCGCGTCCGTGCAGGCGCTCCTCGCGGTAGCGGGACAGCACGAATAGCGAGTAGTCGATCCCGAGCGCGAGTCCCATCCCGGTGAGCATGTTGGTGGCGAACACCGAGAGCGGAAACATCTGCCCGACGAGCGCCAGCAGGGCGAGCGCGATGGTGATCGAGACGATCGCGAGCAGTAGCGGGATCAACCCGGCCACCACGGAGCCGAAGACGATCAACAAGACGATCAGCGCGGCCGGCAATCCGAAGCCCAGCTCGCCGTTCTTCAGGTCCTCGCCCGCCAGCGTGTCGAAGTCAGCGTCGAGCGTGAACTCGCCGGTGATCGCGGCGGCGAATCCGTCTCGACCGTCGGCGGCCTCGACCGTTTCGACGATGCCTTCGATGTCGTCCTCGGCGTTCGGACCGAGCGCGACGAGCAGCGCCGTGGCATCACGATCCTGTGAGACCAGCCGCTGCTCACCCGTGTCGTAGAACGTGGTCACCTGGGTCGCGCCCGTCAGCTGCAGCTCGCCCGTGATCGCCCGTACCCGCCGCTCGAAGCGGGGCTCATCGACCGTCGCGCCCGGGGAGCGAACGACTACCACCTCGGTCACACCCTGCCCAATCCCGCCCTGTTGTCCGGCCAAGCGCTGGGAGACCAGCTCGTCAGCGCGCCCCGAGTCCGTCGCGCTCGTCACCTCCTCGTCGCCCGACAACGCGTCACCGAGGAACGCCGCGGTGATTGCGATCGCGGCCACGAGCGCCACCGCCCAGCCACCCAGTGTCAGCCACGGCCGGCGACTGCTCGACACTGCCAGGCGCTCGGTCACCTCGCTATGGCCCAGTCTGCGTCATACGCCCTCGCGTTCATGCGATTCAAGCTGCGGCATGGCCGGTTGAACGGGGAGTCGTAGTAGCGCCGGACGCTCGAGCCGATGCGGGTCACCTCGGTCCCATACACGTGGATCGAGATCGCGGCCAGATCGCCCGCGTTGCGGACGCGGTGGATGTCGCCGGGCGGAGCGAACCCACGCACCTCACCGGCTCGGCTCAGGCGGTAGCCCGCCTCAACGAGACAGCTCCGGTGCTCGTCGAGCTCAAAGAGCTCCTCCCACTCGATGCCCTGGATGACCCCGAACACGCACCAGGTCACGTGGTCGTGGATGGGCGTCACGTGTCCCGGCAGCCAGACCAGCGCGACGATCGAGAAGCTCCCGTCGGGTTCGGCGTGGAGCACCTCGCTCTTGTAGGTCTCGGGGTCCCGGCTGCGCTGCTCGGCCGTGAGAATGTTCGGCGGGGGAAGGTGCTGCTTGAGGGCCGAGGCAACGAGCCGGCCGGTGTCCTGCCAGTCGGCGCGCTGGCCGACCGCATCGCGGACCGCGGTCGTGAGCGCGATCAGGCCGTGCGCCGCCCTCGGCGAGCGACCGAGGCCCGATGCGCTCGCAAGCGTGTGCGATTGACGGCGGCTGTTCATGATGGGCGTCCTCGCACAGTCAGACCGCACGGCCGCCGAAAACTCACCGGAACATTTCGAGGATGTAGGCAACCCGTCCCACGCCAGGAGGCGCGCTCCAGTGGAGCCACACGAATGGCGTATCGGGCTGGGCGCAGTCAGTCGGCGTCCGCCGGCCGGCGACAGCGGCAGACCTTGAGCGGACGCGCGACGTCGAGCTTCTGGAGCGCCTGGCGGTGATTCTCGGCGGACGAGCGGTCCATCCATGCGAGTGACTGCACCGTTGAGCAGCCAGCGGAAATGAGCCAATTTCGCGGTAGGACCTGAGGGAGCGGGAGGCGATGCTCGCACCCAGCCGATCGACCCGTCTCTAGGTTCCGATCCCTGCCGGGCAGTGCAGCTAGCTGTAGTGGTCCGACTAGGATCACGCTCGCGCAGAGCTGCGTCCGACCGGGGGTGAGGTGCGGCGATGCCGATCGTGGCAACTGGTCAGGTACAGCTGTACTGCGAGGTCCGGGGCAACGGGCCGCCCCTGCTGTTGATCATGGGGGCGACGGGCGACGCCGAGCACTTTGCAGGAGTTGCCGATCTCTTAGCCGATGAGTTCACCGTGCTGACCTATGACCGGCGTGGGAACTCGCGCAGCTCGCGCCCGCCAGACTGGGAGACGACGACGCCGGAGGAGCAGGCGGAGGACGCGGCCGGGCTGCTGCGCACGCTCGAGCTGGCTCCCGCCGCGGTCTTCGGCACCAGCAGTGGCGCGATCTGCGCGCTGTCGCTCTTGATCTGCCACCCCAAGCTCGTGCGAGCGGCGATCCTGCACGAGCCGCCGATGCTGTCGGTGCTCGAGCGAAGGAGCGACGTCGAGGCGGCGATCGCAGAGCTGCTCGAGGCCGGCACCGCCGCGGGCGGTCCGCCAGGCGGTCTGGAGCACTTCTGGCGGTTTGTCGCCGGCGACCGCAATTGGGAGAACCTGGAGCCCGGCCTGCGCGAGCGGATGCTGGGCAACGCCGAGACGTTCTTGAACGTCGAGCGACCGCTCGAGCACTACCGGCCCGACGATGCGACGCTCGCGGCGATCGCCACCCCTGTGCAGGTACTCGTGAGCGAGGGATGTGCGCCCTTCATGCCGGAGATCTGCGACTGGCTGGCGTTGCGCCTCGGTGTCGGGGTGTCCGGCACGCCCGGGACGCACACCCCCTACCAGGACCGCCCCCAAGAGCTGGTGAAGACAATCCGGTCGTTCTTGAGTCGGGCGGGCTAGCTCGCCTTGGCCAGTGGGAGGCCGTCCGTAGAGTGCTTGGCCCCGAGGCGCCAGACGCTGGGGATGGGCGAGTATCTGCACGGGACCGGCTCGTGGTCGGCGAGCAGGTCGAGTACCGCGTCGATCTCGCCGCGCTCGAAGGCATCGGCGAAGCGCCCCGCGGTCTCCCGCAGCCGTCGATCGCTGATCGTCCGTCGGGCCGAGCGCTGGCTGTCGTCGGCGACTCGTTCGTCGGCGGCCCGGCGCGCCCGGAGCAGTGCCCCGTTGACCGATGCCACTGTGGTCGCGAGTGCGTCCGCCGCCTCTTTGGCGGAGAAGTCGAGCACGTCGCGGAGAATGAGCACCGACCGCTGGCGGGCAGGTAGGTGGCGGAGCGCCGCGATAAACGCGAGCTCGACCGCCTCGCGGCGCTCGTAGCTGGTCTCAAGCGGCGCGACGCCCTCCTGGCTAGCGACCGTCCCTTCTCGGTACGGCTGGGTCCACGGCGAATGTGAGATAGCGTTCCCGGCTTCGCCGTCCCCGCCAGTCGTGGCCGCTTCGTGATCGAGCGACGCGATGCGCTTACGACGGCCGGCGATCGCGTCAAGGCACACGTTCGTCGCGATCCGGTAAAGCCAGCTGCGCAGCTGGCTGCCGCCACGGAACCTCGGGAGCGCGCGCCAGGCGCGCAAGAGTGTGTCTTGGAGTGCGTCCTCCGCATCGTGCGGCGAGCCCAGCATCCGGTAACAGTGGGCTTGCAGCGAAGGGCGGTGCGGCTCGATCAGGCGGCAGAACGCACCGGGGTCGCCTCTGCGGGCACGGTCGAGCAGCCGCCGTTCCGATCGCTGAAGGCCATTTGTGTGGACCGGCTGCTTCGCCTGCTCCTCGGTCCTGAGGATGATGCGGGGACGGAGTTCCTTAATCGCTACCCGAGGGTGTCACCCGGCTACCTCGGCACAAGGCGCGCTAGCTGGGGTGTCGCGATTCGGCCCACCCCCCAAGCCACGGTTCGGCTAGCCGTACCGACTTCGCAGCCGCCCTGCGGGACAATTCACACAAATGGGCGCCAGCGTCCTGATCGTCGACGATCACTTCGGGTTCCGTGCACAGGCCCGCCGGATGCTGGAGAGGGAGGGCTATCGGGTAGTGGGAGAGGCGTGCGACCTGGCCTCGGCTATTGAGACCGCGCTGGCGCTCGAGCCAGAGCTTGCGCTCGTCGACGTCCATCTTCCGGATGGCGACGGCTTCGAGGTCGCCTCGCGGCTCGGGGCGCTGCACGCCGCACCGGCTGTGGTACTGACCTCGAGCCACGATGGCGCCGAGCTCGCCGGCTGCGTGGCGGCGAGCGGCGCCCTCGGATTTGTGCCGAAGACCGACCTCTCGCGCGAAGCAATCGAGGAGCTCCTGGGATGACAGGCGATGGTGGGCTCGACGGCCGAGGCGAGGTGGTGCGAGTAGTCGTCGCCGAGGACTCGCTGCTGTTGCGCGAGGGAATCGTGAGAGTCCTCGGCGAGGCGGGCTTCGAGGTTGTCGCCCAGGCCGGTGACGCCCGGGAGCTGCTGCGCCAGGTGTCCGCGCACAGGCCCGATGTGGCGGTGGTGGACATCCGCATGCCGCCGACCGAGACCGACGACGGCCTTCGCGCCGCGATCGAGATCCGCCGCCGGCTGCCGCGGACCGGGGTGATGGTCCTCTCTCAGTACCTGGAGCAGGGCTATGCGCTCGACCTCGTCGGCGATAGCGCCGAGGGCACCGGATATCTGCTCAAGGACCGCGTCGGGGATGTCGAGCGCTTCGCCGAGTCGGTGCGCCGGGTCGCCCAAGGCGGCTCCGTGCTGGATCCGGAGGTCGTCGCCACGCTGCTCGGCCGCAGTCGCCGCCGGGATCCGCTCGAGCAGCTCACCGAGCGTGAGCGCGAGGTTATGGCGCTGATGGCTGAGGGCCGGTCAAACCACGCGATTGCCGAAAAGCTCCAAGTGAGCGAGCGCGCCGTTGAGAAGCACGTGACGAGGATCTTCGACAAGCTGGGTCTCATGCCCGCTCCCGAGGATCACCGCCGCGTGCGGGCCGTGCTGACCTTCCTGCGCCGCCAATGACGAGCTCCGAACCCTCGCCGGAACGGCTCGAAGCACTCCTCGCCGAGCAGGCGGCGCTGCGGCGCGTTGCGACGCTCGTGGCCGGTGACCGGCACGCAGGTCGGCTGTTCGTGGGTGTCTGTGAGGAGGTTGGCCGGGTCCTGGGGGTGGAGAGCGCCAACATCACCCGCTTCGAGGACGACGGCACCCAGACGGTCGTCGGCGCGTGGGCGGCGACCGGGGCACCCTTGTTCCCGAAGGGCGAGAATTTCCCGATCGACGGCCAAACGGTGACGGCCAAGGTACGCAGGAGCGGACGACCTGAGCGCGTGGACGACTACTCCGGCGTCCGCGGCGAGCTGGTGAAGCTCCTGCGCGCGGCCGGCATCAAGTCCGCCGTTGGTGCTCCGGTCACCGTTGCCGGCAAGCCTTGGGGCGTCATTGTGGCGTCCTGCGGACGTCGCCGTGGTTTCCCCGAGCGCGCGGAGCATCGGCTAGCTGACTTCGCGGAGCTCGTCACGGCGGCGCTCGCCAACGTGGACGCGCGAGAGCAGTTGGCCGCCTCGCGCGCCCGGATCGTCCAGGCAGGCTATGAAGAGCGCCGTCGCGTCGGCCGCGACCTGCACGACGGTGCCCAGCAGGAGCTAGTGGGCGCGGTCATGAGCCTGAAGCTGGCGCAGCGGAGGCTGGCGCGAGCCCCTGGCGAGGCGGGTGTGCTGCTGGAGGAGGCGCTCGAACACATGGAGACAGGGATCCGGGAGCTGCGTGAGCTCGCCGCCGGCATCCATCCGAGCATCCTCACCGACCGCGGGCTGGGCGCAGCGCTGGAGGCGCTAGCAGGACGGTCGCCGATCCCGGTCGAGCTGTTGGAGGTGCCGCCGCAGCGGCTGCCAGCCCCGGTCGAGACGTCCGCCTACTTCGTGGTCGCCGAGGCGCTCACGAACGCCACCAAGCACGCACGCTGCAGCCACGTCCAAGTCGGCGTCCGAGCCGAGGAGGACGCACTGACCGTCGAAGTTCGCGACGACGGGGTCGGAGGCGCCACCCCCTCCGCCGGCTCAGGACTGCGCGGCCTCGCCGACCGCGTGAACGCGCTGGGAGGCCGGCTCGAGATCGAGAGCCCGGCAGGCGAGGGGACGACCGTACGGGCGCGGCTCACATTGGCCGCGCCAGAAACCGATCGGCGCGCGACGCGACCGGTCCCGGGGAGGTCGTTGTCCACGCACTGACGCGGGCCGTCGTGACTCCGGTAATAGCCGTGCGGTGTCCCCGCCGCGGCGCGGCCCTGAAACAGGTAGTCCTCCGGGATCACCCCGCCGGGCGGAAGCTCGCGCCTGGCGGCGGCCAGATGCGATGCTCACGATCATCTCCCTGATTGACACGCTGGTCGCCTGCATGGAGTGACCGTGGGTAACGCCGAAACTCACCGGCGCCGGCGTGCAATCGGCCCTCACCGCGCTCCTACAGTGGTGGAAAAGCGGCAGTCACGCTCCCGCTGTCGCGTTCCATGCGACTCGACACTCGGCCGTCATCGACGTGATCGTCACGATGGGCTGCGGCGACGAATGCCCCTACACCCCCGGCAAGCGCTACACCGATTGGGACCTCCCAGACCTCGCCGGCCTGCCGCTCGACGAGCTCAAGCTAATCCGCGACGACATCGCCCGCAGAGTCAACGAGCTCGTCCTCGAGCTCGACTAACAACGGCGACACTCCTAGGGCCGCTAACTACCTAACCCCCGTGAACTCCCGGTAAGAGCCGGGGTATCGCACAACGATCCCCACACACGCGAACCTCCGCGTTTGCAGGGAGAATCGGCGCCGAACCGGAACCAGACGTCCTGCTTCCCATGCAGAAGGTCGTGGGTTCGAATCCCATCAGCCGCTTGTGCGGAAGCCCGCTCCCAAAGCGGGTTTCGTCGTCTCGGACCCCTCCGGGACGGTGTTCAGCGTGGCCCGATAGTGGCCTAAACCTCCTCGGCCCGATCCTCCTCCTGCTCCCGCTGGGCGTCGAAGGCGTCAAGGCGGCTGGCGATGCCCGCACCGGCACCGTCGAGCAGTGCTCCATAGTGGCGCTCGATCATGCGGACGCTTGTCCCAGCGATGCGTGCGATCTCGAAAATCGAGACCCCCGCAGCGAGCGCGCCGGCCCACTCCCGGCGACGCCAGTTGTCGAGGTTCAACGTGCCTCCCCGCTTCGCCGGGAACAGGAGGCGGGTATCCAGCCGGGGCGGCAACCCCTCAAGCGCCTCGAGCGCCCGCCGCGACAGTGGCACCTGCCGGATCGACCCGGCCGTGTTCCCGACCTCCGCGATCTCGCCACTACTCAACGTACGTGCCACGGTTAGCACCCGTGAGCCGCGATCTACAGCGCCACGCTCGGCCGCAGCCCACTCCTCAGGCCGCAGCCCGGTCGCCGCTGCGAACGCGGCGGCTCATCTCGACGCTCGCCACTGGCTGAACGTAAGCTGAGTGGAGATACTAGGCGGCTCATGGCGAAGTCTGAGCAGGCCGCTCCTGTCATAGCGCGTTGCGCTGGCGCTCGAGCGCGGTGTCTGGTCTGCTGCTTGGTCGCGGCGGTGATAGGAACATGTCTGGCTGAGCCTGCTCCCGTTCTTGCTGGTCCGCCTGCCGGGTCGTTGGTCCAGCTGGAGGGCAGCGCTGGCTGCATTAACAACGATCCCGCGAGTCGGCGCTGTGCGTTTGCGGCGAGTCTGGAGTTCGACGCTGCGATCGTCGTTAGCCCGGACGGTCGCAACGTGTACGTGGGGTCGTCGCAGGGAGGACACCGTGGCTCTGTGACCGCCTTTTCCCGTGATCCAGCGACGGGGGCGCTCGCGCAACTCGGCGGTATGGACGGGTGCGTCTCGCAGATCCCCGGCCTCGGTTGCCAGTTGGTGGCCAGGCTCGCTTCGCCGTCCGCCATGGCTATGAGCCCAGACGGCCGCTTCCTGTATGTGGCAACGTCCAACGAGCTTCTTCTCCCCGCGCGCCTGGCCGTGTTCGAGCGCAACGTCGCCACGGGGTCGCTGAGATGGCTGGCGTGCTCCGGCGAACGGAACGTGGGCTGTTCGCCCTGGGGCTCCAGCGGCCCAGGCGCGATGGCGATCACGCCGAACGGGGCACAGATGCTCGTGCTCTCGCCGCCTCAGCGACTGACTGTGTTCGACCGGAACCGGCGGACCGGTCTGATTCGACGACATCGAGGACGGGGTGCCTGTGTCACGGCGCGCTTCCGGCGAGGTTGCGTGCGCGCGCACGGACCGTTCCCGTGGGAGCTCGCTGTTACCCCTGATGGACGCAATGTGATCGGCCTCGCGGGCGACCAGGACTGCTCCGGCCCGGAGTGCTTTGACGGAGGTGACGGATCGCTGACCGTGTTCGCACGCAGCGCGGCGGGCGACCTCAGGCAGCTTGCCGGTCGGGCCGGCTGTCTCAGCTGGCAGCGGCACCCCGGCTGCGCGCGAGCGCGCGCCCTCGAATCGGCAAACGGTCTCGCCGTCAGCCCTGACGGCCGCAGCGTCTACGTCGCCTCGTTCAGTTTCGCGAGTGACCACGACGGGATCGCAATCCTCAGGCGCAACAGAGCCTCGGGCGTGCTCCGCCAGCTCGGCGGAAAGGCCGGCTGCATCGCGAAGCGAGCAGTAGAGGGATGCGCACGCGGCCGCGCGCTCGACAACCCGCTCAACGTCGCGGTAAGCCCGGACGGCCGCAACGTCTATTCCGTCCAAAACTTCAGCAACGGGCTCGCCGTGTTTCGACGCGGTCGAAGAGGCGCACTTCGACAGCTAAAAGGACCGTACGGCTGCATTACCCAACGTGGTCAGCAAGGGTGCGCACGCGGCGAGGGATTGTGGGGCGCCGAGCAGTTGGCAATCAGCGCTGACGGAAAACATGTGTACACCGCCAGCGACAACTCGCTGGGCAGCCTCACAGCCTTCCGGCGCGTAGCCCTCGAAGCCGCCGGGCTGCGTGAGTAGGCGATGTCGCACGAGAACGTGGAGATCGTCCGGCGCGTGTCGGACGCCTACAACCGCCGCGACGTGGCAGCGATGCTCGACGAACTCCACCCCGAGATCGAGTGGCACCCCTGGTTGCAGATTCAGTTCGCCGGTGGACCCACCGTGTATCGGGGGCACCAAGGCGTCCGCAAGGGAATCCGAGAACTTGAAGAAGCCTTCTCTGAGATCCAGGCAGAGCAAACAGAGATCAGGGACCTTGGCGAGCGAGTCGTCGCCATCGGTCACCTCCGGGGACGCGGCAACGAGAGCGGCGCCATAACCGAATCGGCAATCGCTTGGATCGTGGAGTTCAAGAGTGGCAAGGTGATTCGGGTCCGCGAGTATCTCGACCCGAAGGAAGCCCTCGAAGCCGCCGGCCTGCGGGAGTAGGCGATGTCGCAGGAGAACGTGGAAAGACTGCGCGCCTCTTGTGCCACCTGGGACCGGCGCAATCGGCAAGACTTCTCGCTTCTCGACGCCGACGTTGTCTTCGAAGACGACTTCTTGCCTGACCACGCCGGGGAGACGTATCGCGGCCGCGAAGGCGTCATGCGATCCATTCGCACGTGGCTTGAGCCGTACGAGCGGTTCACGATCGAGCTGGAGCAGATCCTCGAGTTCGGCGACCGCCTCGTCTCGATCCACCGCTTTCGATACAAGGCGCGATACACCGGCATTGAGGACGAGATGCGCTACGCATACGTCTGGACATTCAGAGAGGGCAAGGTCATCCACTTCCGGACTTTTCGCGAACCGAAGGATGCCGTCAAAGCCGCCGGGCTGCGGGAGTAGGCGATGTCTCAGGAGAACGTGGAGGTGGTGCGGGGGATCTTCGAGGCGTTCAACCGGCGCAACTGGGCGGCGTGGGAATCCCTGCATCACCCGATGGTCGAGTGGACCGACCCCCCCGACCTACCGGGAGGCGGGGTCCATCGTGGGCTGGAGGACGTTCGCCGTTCGCTCGAGGAGACGCTTGAGGTGGGCTACGAATGGCGCGTTGTTGTTGACGGCATTGAGAGCGTCGGCCGAGGACGTGTCCTCATGCGGGGGCGCTCGGTCTTGGTCGGTAACAAGAGCGGCGTGCCGATGGAGGACACCCTGTTCCAGCTCTTTGACCTTGAGGACGGACGTGTTCTCCGCGTCCAGACCTTTCGCTCGGATGCCGAAGCCCTCGAAGCCGCCGGGCTGCTGGAGTAGGTCTGCCGTCACCGGCATGACGCGAGCTCCTTCCGGCGCCGCCGGGCGCGGTCACGGCACGCGCGTGAGCAGTAGCCCTCGGATCGCAGCTCGGCGGCCGGCTTCCAGCATTCGGGGCAGACGGGCCGGTTCGTCTCTGTTTGCCCTCTCCTCGGACGCGGCCACGAGCCGATCCCACGCCTCCCGATCGCCCTGGGGTGATCCGAGCAGCGATTCGACGCCACGGTCGCCGCTCTCCCGCAGGACGGTCGCGACCGTCGCGAGGTCGTGCCAGTAGCCGGGTCGCTGAGACTCATTCAGCGCCCGGAACGCGGCCGACAGCAGACGGCTCACGACTCCCTCCGCTGTGCGTTCTCAGCCATCCGACGGAATTCGAACATCAGCCGCTCGCGGGGGTTCTGGTCCGCCTCACGGGCAAGGAGCAACCGGATCGCGCTCACGTTGCCCTGGCGGGCCTTCTCGGCTAGTAGCTCGAGCAGCTCGTCGCGGGTCGGCTTGTCGGGCGTGTCGACCGGCTTCCCGGCAACCGCTCCCGAGATCAGATTCCGCACGAACCGAGCGCACGACACTCCCCGCTCGCCGGCCGCCTCGCTGAGCTTCTCCGCCATCCGATCCGTCAGACGGACGGTCACGCGAGCCACGGCAGCCACCCCAAGCCAAGAATCGGCATCCAGACGGGCACCCCGCTGACTGCCAACTTGCCGTTTGAGCTTCTTCTACAGCGCGTCACCGGACGGTCTTGGGGGTTGCAGAGGAGCACTGGCGACCGTCCCCCTCCCCGCGAGATACTCGTGTGACGATGTCGCAGGAGAAGCGGCCAGCTTGCGAGTCCGCCTCAATGCGGCTTGGCACGACCCTAGGCCCGCCCTGACCTGTCCGGCACAGTGGGTGTTGCAGATGGGTTGCAGAGCTCCCACGAAGACGTCGCTTGGGTCCCCATTCCGGGGTAGGGTTGATGTAGCACTGTCACCCAGAAAGGACTCGCAATGGCACGGAAGTCGACGCTTCGGATCGGTCTGATGGCAGTGTCGATCGGTGCTGCGGTCGGCGTGCCGCTGGCGGCGTCGGCGAGCGCCCACAGCGAAGTCCCCTACGCCCAGAGCGCCGCGGCCGCGGGTTTGACGTATGGCGGTATGACGTCCCAGGACTGGCCTGTCGTGATGGAACTCAACAAAAGCCGAAGCCGGGTTGTGATGGGCGCCATCGGACTCCAGCTGCGCTGCACGGCAGGGGGCTTCGTCAGCATGCAGGATGGGCTCTCTAATCTGCCGTTGATTGGCGGGCGAAGGTTCCGCGCAAGGTTCGGTCCGATCACGCAACGCTACGACGACGGAACGACCTACGACATAGAGGCAAGCGTCAGCGGTGCCCTGAACAGAGCTCGCACAAAGATGTCCGGCACCTGGCGTTTGAAGTTCACTGACCATGACAACGCAGGGGCCGTGACCGACACCTGCGACTCGGGCGTCGTCAGGTGGACGGCCCGACAGTGACCGGATAGAGCCCTCGAAGCCGTGGGGCTGCGGGAGTAGGCGATGTCGCAGGAGAATGTGGAGCTTCTTCGCCGCCTGTTCGAGTTGTTTTCCGACCAGGAGATGGACTGGGACGCGGTCTTCCAGCTCCTCGATCCCGACATCGTTTGGGAGGTCCGTTCGGACTTTCCAGACGCTGGCGTCTACAGCGGCCACGAGGGGGTTAGGCAGCTGTCCGAGAGCTTCGATCAAGCGGTCGAGCAGACCTGGTACCGGCCTCTCGAGTACATCGACACCGGGAATCGCGTTGTCGTACCGCTTCGGTGGGGCGGACTGGGGATAGGAAGCGGGGCCGCGTTCGCCGAACGTGAGGAGACGTGGGTATTCACGCTGCGCGACGGCAGAATCCGCCACGTCAGCGAATATGCGACCAGAAGCGAAGCCCTCGAAGCCGTAGGGACGCGGGAGTAGTGCGCCCATCAGTTCTGCCGGCCACTGGCGCTCTGGGTAAGCGCGTTCATGTCGAGCGCGGTCTCGGCCTCGGCGGTCCAGAACCAGAACGCGTCGCCGTTGTCGAGCATCTTGCGCTCAAGCCAGCCCGCCTCGCTGAGACGGACGGCCTCCGGGGGTGCCCACGGCTCGACCACCTGGCCCCTGCCCTCGCGGGCGAGTAGCCAGGCGTTGACGAGGATCTCGGCTTCAAGTTCGGTGAATTCCATTCGTTCAACCTCCTGGGTTCGAGCGGGCGGGACGACGGTGGTTGGATCCGCCGCCCCGTGGATCACGAAAGCCCTCGGACCTCCGTGGAAGCGATTGGGCGGTAGACACCGAGCCCGGCCGCTCCTCCGCCCGCAACATCGAAATGTTCTTCACGAACAGATCGGCGTGCGAATTGGTCGCCTCGACGCTCACGCCTCCCCTGCGCCAGATGTGGGCGGCCTGGCCGAAATTGCCGACAAGCGCCGTCCCCGCCCCCACGTGCCTCGATCCATTCCCGAGCTCGAGCAGCCGCTTGGCCACAAGCCCTTCCATGTACTGGCGCTCCTCTCAGGCAGTTCGATCGGACGTCGTCCTGCGTCGTTTTCGCCGGCACTGCTTGCCATGCAGAAGGTCGTGCGTTCGAATCCCCTCAGCCGCTCTCAAAAGGCCTGCAGCTGCAGGCCTTTTCTGCGTCATCAGTCGGCTTGTGCGTCTGCGTCGCCGGGCACCCAATGGGCACCCGGCGGACGGAGCGAAGCCGGAGCGACTCAGAACAAGCCCGTTTGCAGGCACTTCCTGATGACTCGAACCGTTCGGGTCGCTTGCAAGCTACGGCCGGCGACGCTCAGTCCCGCTGGCGCTGTGCGATCGCCACGTGATCAAGAGCTCAACGAGGTCCACGAGTCCCTGTTGCGCTCGCGTGGACTCGGCTCTATCGTCGGGTCCGGAGCTCTGGGCACGAAACTCATCACGACGTCCGCCGCGATTCGCTCGTCATCGACGCGCCCCCGTTTGCTGTCCGGAAGGCGGTACCGGCACCCGCGGGGTGCCTCGCTGGAAAGGAGCCTGCGCTAGTTCCCACAGAGCACAGGGAAAAGACCGGCGAGGGCGACCCAGGTGGTCGCCCTCTTCGTTTCTGAACCCGACCGCACCACGCCTCTCGATGCTCCTGACGATCACAACAACTCATCAGCCGGCGACCGACCTAGGTCACCTCCTCCACAAGCACCCGGACCGGCTCCAGTCGTTCAGCCTCCCGTTTGGGGAGGCGCACGTCTTCTATCCCGAGGCCACCGAGGAGCGGTGTACCGCAGCACTCCTGCTCGATGTCGACCCGGTCGGGCTCATCCGCCGAGGTGTCCGGTTCCCGCGTCTCGACCAGTACGTCAACGACCGGCCGTACGCGGCGTCGTCTTTCACGAGCGTCGCGATCTCACGCGTCTTCAACGACGCGCTCGGCGGCAGGTCGAAGAGCCACGCCGAGCTGGCTGCGACGCCGATCCCGCTCAAGGCCCACCTTGCGGTGCTCCCGTGCTCCGGAGGCGAGGGCATCCTCCGCCGGCTGTTCGAGCCGCTCGGCTACGCCGTACACGCCACGACCCATCCGCTCGACGTGAACTTCCCCGAGTGGGGCGACAGCCGCTATTTCACGGTGGACTTCGAGGGGACGGTCCGGCTTCAGGATCTCCTCACGCACCTGTATGTGCTGATCCCCGTCCTGGACGCCGACAAGCACTACTGGGTCGACGAGGCCGAGGTCGAGAAGCTGCTGCGGCGCGGCGAGGGTTGGCTGCCGAACCATCCGGATCGCGAGCTGATCGTAAATCGCTACCTTCGCTATCGGCGCTCGCTCACGACCGACGCGCTTGCGCAGCTGCTCCGCGAAGAGAAGCCGGACCCGGACGCCGAGCTCGAAACGCGGACATCCGAGGAAGAGGCGGTCGAGGAGCCGCTCCGACTCAACGAGCAGCGGCTCGGGGCGGTGGTTTCCGTCCTGCGAGCAAGCGGGGCACAGCGCGTACTCGATGTCGGCTGCGGCAGCGGCCAGCTCATGCGTGAGCTGATGCGCGACAAGCAGTTCGAGCAGATCCTCGGCGTCGATATCTCACACCGCGCGCTCGAGGTCGCACAATCCCGCCTTCGGCTCGACGAGCTCGCGCCGCGGCAGCGTGACCGTGTACAGCTTCTCCAGACGGCGCTCACGTATCGCGACCGGCGGCTTGCGGGCTACGACGCCGCGGCTGTCGTCGAGGTGATCGAGCACCTTGACGAGCCGCGCCTGCGCGCGTTCGAACGCGTCCTCTTCGAGAACGCGCGCCCGGGCACGGTGGTCGTGACAACTCCGAACTGCGAGTACAACGTCAAGTTCGAAGCGCTCCCGGCCGGCAGGTTCCGTCACCGCGACCACCGCTTCGAGTGGACACGCAAAGAGCTCGAGGACTGGGCCGGCGAAGTCGCCGGGAGGTTCGGCTACAGCACCCGCTTCCTCCCGATCGGCCCCGAGGATCCGGCCGTTGGTGCTCCGACCCAGATGGCGGTATTCGAGCGGTGACGGCTCCCGCGACAACTGCGCGCCGGGCTCGGA
>Ga0209382_10005603_pt1 | contig 16337 bp, 11 predicted proteins | sample SoiMetdeltSBSDD5_FD_187599 | JGI IMG/M metagenome (GOLD analysis project Ga0209382, IMG submission 187599) | Bulk soil microbial communities from a Populus tree surrounding site in Tennessee, USA - Soil MetaG P. deltoides SBSDD5 (SPAdes) (version 2) | ecosystem: Environmental > Terrestrial >...
TATGAGGCATCCAGTCTATAATTATAATCATGATACTGGCAACCCAATCTATGAGACCAATATAAGAGATATAGATAAAAAGACTCAAAGATACTTTGACAAAAGTATAATTGCTCTGAGAATTGCTATGAATAAGATAAGCAGCATAATCGAAGAATCGCAGGAAAATTGGATAATCTACGAAATATTGATGCAACACAAAAATATGTTGCACAATCAAATCGACCTTCTTATCAAGGAAAAAATGAAACTATGAATTTCTTTTCCTTTTTTTAATCTTCCAAGAATAAAGGCTTTTGATTCTATTCTGATAAAATAGTAACAAACTGATTCGTTCGCAGACCAAGGAATGGCCAATCCTAGTGATCTGGATTCGGAAAGAACTCCCGTATTTATCACCAATTGCGATGGAGTTATGGTAGAGAATTATTACTCTGTCAAGAAGTAGCCTTCTTGATTTATCTTATTATTTAGTCCCCATTCTACTGTCAAATCTCTAATGCTATTTGCCATGCCTGAATTTTTCGGCGCCGAATAATTTGTCATTGTGGGTCCATGTAATCAGTTGTTCTGTGTCTATCTGTCCATTCATATATATACAGTTCAAAAAATAGGTCCAAGTTTCGCACCAGAAAAAAGTAAACGATGGTAAGAATCTGCATTCTGGATAAGAAAAGCTAAACTATTCCTGATCGAATGTTGACAAAATGTTATTCTGGAGGGATACAATCCTAGACGTTTTATCCGTTACATCGCAAAAAGCCTATTATGTATCCACCCAGAAGGAGGACTGAGTATCAATATGAGAAATGGTTCTGGGACGGGCTCAAACGAAAATCATGGAAAAGCCTACGCAATTTTGATTGGAATAGACTTTTACTTCCCAAATAAGTCAAACACCAAAGCTCCAACCTATAAAAGCTTGGGAGGGTGTGTACGCGATATAAATCACGTAGAGGAATTTCTTAAATTAGGTTTAGGAATCCCCAACGACAATATCTACAAGCTAACAGCGTCGTGTCCTGTTCAAAACGACCCAAACGATTATCGTCCCGTGGAACCTGAAGATAAATGGCCTACTTATTTCAACATAATTAAAACATTTCAGAGAATCACAGAATTAGCTAAAGAAGGTGATCAAATTTACGTTCATTATTCAGGACATGGTGGTAGGGTGCCAACGTGGGCTACAATACAAAAGGGATTAGACGGCCTTGACGAAACGCTAGTACCGACAGACATAGGCAACCCGGAGAGTCGGTATGTCCGGGATATTGAAATGGCTACACTTCTCAATAGAATGGTGGAAAAAGGTTTGCTTGTAACTTTGGTACTAGATAGCTGTCATTCAGGTGGGATGACTCGAGGTGGAGGAGATGCCGTCCCAAGAGGTACAGACATTATAGATAGGACACCCAGACCAAATGAGAGTCTAGTTGCATCGATTGACGAGCTATCAAACACATGGCAACGGCTTTCAAAGGATGGTTCTTTAGAACAGACAAGAGACATGAACTCTGAAGGCAATAATTGGCTTCCCAGACCAAAAGGTTATGTTCTTCTTGCAGCTTGTAGGCCTTCTGAACTTGCTTATGAATATCCATTTGAGGCAAACGAAAGAAATGGTGCACTTACTTATTATTTGCTAAAGTGTCTGTCAAATATTGACAGTAATATCACGTACAAAATAATCTATGACCAGCTCGTTGCAAAGATTCATAGTCGATTTCAAATGCAGACCCCTATTATTGAAGGAGAAGTTGGTCGAGTTGTATTTGGAGCGAATTACATCGACAATCCATACGCTGTAAATATTATGGAAATTGATCAAAGTAATGGGAATGTTCTACTTAATGCTGGACAGGCGCATGGTATACAGAAGGGCTCTGAATTTGCAATATACCCTCAAGGCACTATAGATTTTAATCAAAAGGACAAGCGTCTAGCAATAGTCGAAATAAGTGAACGGGGTGCAACAAGCTCATGGGCTAAGATTAAAGACCATTTCAATAAAGGCACGATCGAGCCTGGTTCACAGGGGGTACTGATAACTTCGGTATCTTTTGATTTGCTAAAGAAAGTGTATCTGGTAGATATTGATGACAGTATTACCAGAAATATGACACAGCTGGAAAAGGAGAAAGTCGCATCAATGTTTAGTGGCTTAAAGTCTGCTATATTAAGTGAAGGCAAGGGATTCATCGTAGAGACTTCGAAGGGTAGTGATAGCGCAGATTTCCAAGTTGCTATTAATAATGATGAGAATTATGAAATTTGGGACCCAGCCGGGAAACCCATACCTAACTTAAATCCTGAATTAAGCATTCATGATAGTAACTCTCCGTCACGTTTAGTTAGACGGTTAGTGCATTTGGCAAAATATAACAACGTAAGAGAGCTTGATAATTACGATAGTCTATCTCCGTTGCGGGGTAAACTTACTGCCGAGCTTTTCGCTCTACCCCCGAACTTTGAGCCTGGAGATAAGCCCAATTTCCTACCACTTGATTCGCAAGGTGGCGCAAAGGTAGTTAGAGTGGGTCAAAGATTGATTCTCCGTATCAAAAATAATTTTCCTAGCGAGTCAAAGCAAGTCCTTAACATGGTGGTACTCGATGGAACACCAAGATTTGCGATAACTCAAATTTACCCAACAAGCGGCTATTTTTATCCGCTAGATCCAGGAGCTGAGGTACCTCTATATTTTACAGCTAGTCTTCCGGCCCAATATTCAAGAGGGCGGGACATTATAAAAGTGATGGCTGTAATCGATCAAACTAGTTTTCGCTGGCTTGAGTTGGATCCACTCGACGAACCTAGATCACCAGAAAAGTCATTGACGAGGGGCGGGGATAGTATTCCAACAGATCCTCTTGAACATCTCATGCACGCTATGACTCAAGACCAAGCTCTCACAAGGGATATCACATATTCACCTAATGCTAGCAAAGAATGGACATGCGTTCAATTGGAGGTAGAGGTTTATCGCGAATAATTAGGCGATAATAATTAGTGACGTAAATAAAGTCCCCAAATAGTAACTGAAATTAAATACAATTTAATCTTATTAGTTATTTTTGAGCCTTGAGAGAAACTGGATAAACAAAGTTATGACACATGTTAGAATGAAATAGCTGCGTAGTTGAATCGACTTCCTAGTATGATTGGAATGTAACTAGACAGAGTCGAATGTTTTGAATCCTATGTTAAATTATCTGCCATATCAGTATGAACTAATTAATTTGAAGTTGTTTTTATTCTAGAGTCCTTTTCTTCTATCGATCAAGATCAGACAAAAATGCAAGAACACCACTTCTTGTAATTGGTTCTTTTTTTAAACTAATAGAATCAACGAGAAAACCAAACAAGACGAGTATGTTGATGTTCTATTTATCCTGAATGGAGATGGCCACGTCTTCCTCTGGACCAAAAATAGGTACGGTTTGTCCCTCTTCCACTTCCCCTCTCGCAACTAGTGGGTTTTCTTGTATGTCCATCCTAAACTTACCTCGTCCTTCACCGCCATTAATAAATTTGAGTTCATAAAGTTCGACACCAAACGCAAGACTTTTCCCTCCTTTGAAGGTGACCTGGCCTGTCTGATTCTTCTGTACTGAGATGTCACCTGATATATTGGCTAGTTTCATAACTTGTGCATCCAAATCTAAAATTTGCTTTGTATTTCCTTCTGAGATTACACTGATTGCTGAACTTCGTGCAACACCCGTGACAATATAGTATTTACGTCCCTCTGCAATAAGTGCGTGTTGGCTCATAAGAGAGTGATCTATCAGTTTTCTACCTAACAATCCTGGGTCAACATAATCGCGTGTTGGGTTTTCAAAAGTGAAAACGATCTTATTTTTGCTACTCGATTCGTAGCTTGCCCTAACCTTGCTGCCTACTGCTGCAGGTCCAAGAGCGTTCAAGAACCCCTCAAGAAAATCCATTCCTGCCTTTCCGGATGCATCCCTTGAAGTTGTCCCAGAAACAAACGCCATTATTTCACCATTTACAACCTGAGGGATCTCAAATACGGGCTCAAGAAAATTTGAGATACTGCCTGGGGTGGAAACATAGGGAGAATTTGCCTCTTGAACATACAGATCTCCAACCGATGCCTTCTCTCGGGGTATCGAAAGAAGATTTAATCGATATTTATCCAGCATCATCTTGAGCAGAGGATCCTCTGCCTTTTTAAGACGGCTCCAAAATCCCAATTTACCTTAAAGCTTTAGTTAGATATTAATAGACTTATTGGTTCCTGGGATACACAAACCTTCTAATTGCAACTATAGAATATTCCAAGAGCAGGAAATTAACGAGTGAAAAATGATATTAGATCGGCTAATAACACCACAAGTCACGGGCCTGAATTATTCAATTCTCTTTACAAGACAATATCATATGTCAGAATCCTTACTGGTATCCAAATAAAAACGCTTTCGTATTGGTCAGCTAAGGTTCCTACTTTGTATTAGAATCGACTAAAATATTTCTTAGATTCAGTTAATGAATTATTATAGTAGGTACAGCTGTCAACCACCCAATGCTATTTTCATTAATGGATAGAATCCTTCGCTAATAGCCTAACATCTGTATATATATCCGTACACATCTTGACATACACTACCACCACTGCCATAGTTTGGATTTGGATAAAAGCAACCGGAGTAGTCACAAACTTGAATTGGGGTTACATGTGCTTCGTTCTGAGATGATTCTGCAAAAACTGCCTTAGAAAGAACTGGCCCGGCTAGTAAGACAGTAGCAGTCACTAGTAAGCTCATCAGCATAAAACTAGTCTTTAATCTCATGTACGTTATTTATCCAATTTAGGCTATATTAGCATTTCTAAGCTACGGTAGTAATTTATAACAAAAACCCGGCAATAATGGATAAAGAGCTAAGTTTTAGAATTCCGCATTACCATAATAATGTAGAAAAATGTTCCAAAAAATTGTCTGCTCTTCTCTGAGAATGCCTCAACGCCTTAGGAATTACGGCTTAAATTTGCTGGCTCTTGTTCATATTTTGCGAGCTTGTCAACCAGAATCGCATTTAGTCTATCATTGGTGATATAGATCTTGCCATGATCATCAAAAGCGACCTGAGCAGGATCCGTACCTGCTAGTACCTCTTTAAGATTTAACAGATTCCCTTGTGAGTAATTCATCGCTCCTTCGGCTTGTTCCATGTTCCATGATAATATGGTGTCAGAGGAAAGCGGTACAGCTAGGATATCACCATTGTTCGGATCAGCCGCCAAAATGACCTCACCGTATTTTGGACCAAGCTTTAATGTGTTGTTGTTAAACATTACCGTCTCGTTGTTGCCATCTATAATCTGTACTTCAGTTCTGTGGGGGTAAGCCGCTGATGTAGATCTATGAGTTGTTTCTGCCTGGGAGATGTCCTCTCTAGTGTAGCTACTTACGTATATTTTGTCAGATTCAGGATCTAACGTTATGGATTCTGGAGGTATAGTGAGATTAAGTACCCTCCCGTTCGTAACATCATCCTTTGAGCTGTCTATTGAGATGAGGCTCCAGTCATCGTAATTAGCAATATATATCCTGTTGGTTTTCGGGTTAACTTCGATTGCGGAAGGGAAAAATGAAAGAGTTTCAGTTTTCACTACCTCATCATTTATCCCATCAATTATAGATAGATTCTTGTTATTTCCACCTATTGCATAAATCTTGTTCAATTTTGAATTAACAGCGATATCTGACACTTTGAACGGAAGACTTAGACTTACATTCTCTAGCAGTCTATCCTCTTTTCCGTCTATTACTGAAACCTTATTCGAATCAAAATTAGCCACATATACCTTCTTAGAGTTAGGATTAATGGCCAGTTTAAAAGGGTACTCTCCTTTTAAGAAGATGTCTTTCGTATGATTGTTATTAGTATCTAATACAGAGACGGATCCATTCTTTGTTTTGGCCAGATATATTTTTGATGCGTTTGATTCAAAAACCATATCCGATGGGGTAGGTCCCACTTGGATGTAATTTGACCATCTCGGGATCGTAGAGTTTATCATCTGGATGAATCCTGTCAAGCCGTCTCTACTAAGTCCAATATACACCATCTTGGTCACTGGATCAGCACTTACTGATGATAATTGCCCGCTGTTTTCTGGAAGATATATAATTTTTACTACTTCATCTTTGGTACTATCTATGACAGAAACCGCATTTGAACCACTATTTGCGACATATATCATACCATTAATATCATCGACAAATAAGTCACGCGGAACCTTACCAACAGGTATGTTTTTTACTATTTTATTATTGCTACCGTCAATTACTGATACAGTATCGCGAGAAGGATCTGTGATATATAATTTGTTTGTTTTGGAATCAAGTGCTATAGAGTCGATGGACCTGATGGGCCCTGTTATCGTTTTAAACAGGCTATGATTATGGTTGGTTGTATTTATTACAGAGATCGAAGCTGTTCCATTTCTGTAATCAGTAGCGAGGTATACTATGTTTTTATCTGGGTTGAAAGCCATGTCGTGTGGTTTTGTATGTTTGGCATCTTGACTAGCAATTAACTTCAGGGGTATAGTAGAAGCGGTATCTTTGTCACCTACTCCGTAAATGGTACTTTGATTATTACTGAGAACATAGAAATTTTCATTTCCATCAAAGTCAGATGCATTTTGTGTGTTTCCATTTTTAATCTCCGAAATTATATTACTATCTTTATACACTGGTAATGGTTTGATTACCGGTCTAATCCACTTGTTAATAAATTTTTCAAGGGGGCTGTTTACACCAAATCTTCCGCCATCGATTGCCAGAGCTATTGTTCCGTTTGCACCCTTAGTATCTGCGTATAGAATATTGGTTTTCTTATCAATTGATAAATCGGTGACGAAACCAGGTGTATCTATTTGCTCTACTATGCCTCTATTGTTGCAGTCAATAGCTGAGATGGCTTTCTGGTTGGAATGTGCAACATAGACAACATTATTATGCACAACAATGTCAGCCGGAACTCCCATATCATAGACATTTGGTTTTGAATCAGGAACACCACACGGCTCTGCGCTAGCCATTTCTATAAAGTAAAATGCTAGCGCACCAGTTACCAAAGCTGCAGCGAATACAATTGGTACTATAATTTTGAGTTTTGTATGGGCTTTGTGGCCTATCTGCACGCCGCTCTCTGAAACTTTTGATAACAGTTTGGAAAGAATTTTTTCGCGATTTCCTTTTCCCCTTAATAAATCTATGATATCTATTAAGATTTGTCTAGAAGTAGAATTGCTAGATTGACTATCTATTTCTTTAATCAACCCATTAAAATTCCACTCCTTTTCTTCAACCTTGAAATTCTCTAGAACTTCGTAGAACCTGAGGAAATCACCAAGCTCTTCATTTCCCTTTATAGAATTACCTTCCAAAAAATAAGAGGTTAATATCAGCAGTCTAACGCACGATTGTCTTTTTATCTTCTCTGGTGGAATATCACGTTTTGCCTCAAACGCGAGCTGCCTACCCTTTTTGTTTTTTCCGACCTTTATCAAATCTTCTGCAAGCTTCGCTTTCCGTAACGCAGTAGATTCTATCGCAAGTATCTTGGCATCAATATCCAATGCTTTATTATATTCAAAACTATAATTTGAAAACAGTTCACGGAGTAATTCTAGTGCCCGTATGTTTGTAGACTCTAGTCCAATTATCCTTTCTAGTCCACCAACCGCCTCTCTATAACTGTTCTGCGATAGGTCTGATTTTCCCTCAACCCCTTGGTGTCTTCCAATAGCATAATGTGCATATGACTTGTTGTATAAGGCATCAATGTTTTTTTCATCTATCTCTAAAACTTTATCAAATGATTGGATCGCCTCATCAAATCTTCCAAGATCACCGAGTCTTCCAAGCTCATCAAATCTTCCAAGCTCCTCCAGTGCTAGCCCTTTGGCATTAAGTGCTTTGGCATTAAGTGCACCAACATTTTTTTTATCTATTTCTAAAACTTTATCAAATGATTGGATCGCCTCATTGTATTTACCTATATTATTGAGAGCTAGACCCTTATTGTACCAGGCACTGACATTGTTTGGATCTATTTCAAGAACCCTATCATATGCTTTGATTGCTTCCCTGAATTTGCTAGACTCTAGCAGATAATATCCATCCTTACTATTTTCTTCTATTCTAACATTGTATACCTGCGTAACCTTATCATAATACTGAACCGCGTCATCCCCCTTTCCCAACCTTTCTAGCGACAGTCCTTTGGCATTAAGCGCGTCAGTATTATTTTCATCTATCTCTAAGACTTTATCATATGATTGGATCGCCTCATCAAATTTTCCAAGCTCCTCCAGTGCTAGCCCTTTGGCATTAAGTGCACCAACATTTTTTTTATCTATTTCTAAAGCTTTATCAAATGATTGGATCGCCTCATCAAAGCTGCCTATATTATTGAGAGCTAGACCCTTATTGTACCAGGCATTGACATTGTTTGGATCTATTTCAAGAACCCTATCATATGCATTGAATGCTTCCCTGAATTTGCCCTGGCTATAAAAAGCATAGCCTTTGCTGTTCCAAGCGTACTCAATGTTTGGGTTTATCTTTATTGCTTCATCAAAACACAATATAGCCTCGTCGTAATTCCCTATATTGCTAAGTGCTAAGCCCCTATTATACCACGAACTAATATTATTCGGATTTAGTTCTAGGGCTTTCCTGTAACATTCGAGTGACTGTTCGTAATACCCTTTTTGCAATAATCCATCGGCCAGCTTAGCCCAGTAGTTTGGCTCTGAAGGATAATCCTCTACATTACGTATATCTTGCCTTATAGCTTCGTCTTCTTCTGCAATCTCGTCTATAATCGTTGAAAGGAAACGATCCAATTATAATTTCATCTGTTCGTGGCGATTTGTTTTGAAATATCAAAATTGTTACGAAGTGCTGCTCGGAGCTTAATATAGAGATTTTCAAGATTCGGGTCATCCTCAGCTGTGAATTCTCTATTCCTGGCGACTTCAGCCAACAAGGTATTTAATGTCCTAGACCTTGTTTGATCCAATTTTTGTAGTTCATCATAGGATAGATTTTGGACCATCTCCGGTATTTTATCGTCATAAAGGATAGGGTCTATCTTATATAACTTGGGTTTAGCATATTCAGAGTTTTTCACAAGCCATTCCAAGGTCGGTTGACGGAACCAGGCTGCTCCATCATTTATAACGCTGTAAAGTGTTGGCAACTTTTCGTTATTAGGCTCTAAACTGGCTAACTTGCTTACTTTCTTGGCTGCGAGCGTCAGGTATTGAAAATCGATAATATCGGTATTCGGATACTTGACTACAAGCAAACCTTGTGCATCGCTAATCAATTCTTCTACGGTTGCGCGGAATCGATTCTGTGATATCGCTACGTGAATCGAATCAATTCTACTTGCTCCAGCGACAGAATAAACAGGTAATTGTCTGTCCTCTTTTTGCATTTTGTCTTCAACATATTTCCTAAGACTTCCTATTGTTATTACTCCTGAATTGTCAGCGGCCTTTCCGTCTATGCCTTCTAGCAAATGAAACGTAAACGCACCATGTCTATGTGTTTTACCATCATCTGAGTGCACATAGTCTCGTTCTCTTGAAACGGCTTTTGCTTCGCTAGATGCCAATATTACAGCACCTCTAGTACCTGAAACCTGAGTCCCTTGTTGACTAGGAGATTCGACGATCTTTTTAAACTCGGTGGTAATAAGATCTTTATTCGTATCCGTAACTGTTGTAGTAACAGGACCATCCCTTTGCGTGTCCTGAGCGGCTACCCCTGCGTGGCAACAATCTAGTAACATTACTACGCTAGCATCATTCTTAGATTCATAAATAACAGTTCTTAGTTGTTCCATACTGATGCCGCTCACGAATGGATCTTCAGGATCCATATCGTAAGGAGCAATGTATCCCACATTCTGCCTGTCTAATACCCCGTGGCCAGAAAAATACAAGGCAACTACATCATAGGTGGCATCCCTACGAAAAACTTCGCTAATAGCTCTCAAAATATTCTTCCTAGTCGCATCCTGTCCTATCAAGAAATGTCCTTTAGATATATCAAAATCCCCGTTATTCTGAAGCCTTTCGCAAATTTCATTTGCATCATTTTCCGCTCCTGCTAAAGTATCAATTTTTGGAGCCTCATAGCTATTTATTCCTGCTATAATTGCCGTCTTCTTTGGTGAACCCTCCTTGTTTCGAGTACTCAACCTATTGACTCCCAAACCTTGTACGAGAGGACTCCAGGCAAATTCAAACGTTCAAGTATACGATTAAGTATAAGTTCATCCAAAGACGATTGAAAATAATTGAAACTGGTTCTCGGGTCAGCAGAATCCGGTTTTTCAAATAACATGCTTTTGGTTCACCTTCAGGATGCGAGGCTCACAGGCTAGAAATCCTGGGGTAAAAAGACTTATACTTAATATAATCCTAGCCGATAAGGGACTTGCTCTCATAATTATCGATAATAGGGAATAAGATATATCCTTTTCCCCCATACATTCATGTTATATACAAAAAGTGTGAGAAAAATCATCCCACTTTATGAGAAGTCATATTGGATACATACGGCTAAGCAGCATCTCAACTGATATGCCTAAGACACAAAATCCTACTATGCCAGCCTGCTTTAGATAATAAGCTCCCGTATCCTCAGATTCGCCCCTTATGGAGCTTTGACAGATCCCTGTGGGCATGAAATCACGAATCTACCTGAATACATATTATTACACTTTTCCAGGACAATGTCTTAAAGACTCCTAGCAGTAAAGTAACCTGAGTCCACATAATGGGATGACCAAAGATGTGAATTTCATGTAGCCTTTTGAAATTTAACTATTAAAGGCACAATACTACATCCTAATTAATTGGCAAAGCTATCACCTTCGTTGGTGCTATTGCTACGCTAGAACAAGGACTATTATACTTGACCAGCTATTTCTTGCCTTACTTTTGCAACCAAATCTCGTCCTTCAATTGGTTTATTGAGGAAACACGGAACCCTTATCCCTGGGAAAGATGTCTTTAGCATATCATAATAATTCGTAAAAGCAGTAATGAAACAGACTCGAGGCATATTCTTTTTAGATTTTCTCATTTCCTCATAGACATTGAATCCGCTGAATTCCTTGATATCATACTTTTCGTAATAAATATCTATTAGCAAAAGATCATAACCATTTTCTTTGTCTGCTTTAAATGCGGCCATCGCCATCATGGGATCTTCGAATGGGTCGACTTTAAATCCATTGTCCTCTAGGATTTTCTTATAGGTCATAAGAATGTCTGCATCATCATCGATGATCATTACCCTATGTTCTGCATTACTCTTGTTTGTCAACAAAAGATGATGTATGTTTTCAAGATACTTAATAGTTGCATTATCATCTGATTTGAATTGCCTACTGTTATGGGAAATGAATTAAAAGAATAGAGGCCAATTGAAACATCTTTTTATTTCCTGTTGATGATGGGTAGTTATACAACTAGTTCATATCTATGGAATACTTGCTACTATATCAGATGCTTTTACTTAGCAAAAAAAACAAAAAAGTTGGAAGAGAAAGAAGATTTTTTCAATCGGATTTGTGTGTTTATTTGTTATGCTAGTTGTGTTAATCTCTTCTTCTTTCTATCATGACATTCTGCATTTCCCTTGCTATCTTACTTTTTCTTCTTTGCGCTTTTCTTTTTAGCCGCCATTTCCCATTATTACTATATGTGCACTATTATTAATTATTTACTTTTTTCCAGATATTTTGGTTTGTCAGCAAAAAAATGGATTTTAACCCTTTTTCAATTTGTCCCATTTTTGTTTTCATCCTTTTCGGTTTCACTCTTCGACAACGATATATTATTTTCAATGAAAAAATATGGTTCGATACTAGCTATTGGTAACTAATTATCCTCTTTTTCTATCTCAAGCAACTATATCCAAAATTAGATATTAAAGAACGAAACTTGAAAGGTCAGTCATTTTTTTGTAAAGGAAATTAAATGGCGGCGAGAAAAGATTTGAGTTATTCCCATACCCTATGTTTACCCCCGGCATTACCATTTTCATCTACTTCGTATTCAAATGCTACCGTGTTATTTAAAAGAGCGAGAAGTCCAGTCTCAATAGCTGCGCAGCAAAGTACTGAACCTACATCTCTTCTCTTACTCCCTGAATAATGAGCTATTTCTTGTCCTGTCTGATGTTGCTATTTCATCTACATCTTCTATCGTAAAAACTCCTTTGCCTTCATCACAATATCCCCTCCTGGTCCTGGACTACAGTTCGTTACTGTGTCGGAGGTTTCTATTCCTCCCTTCAGTACGCCTAATACCAGTCCTTTTCCCTAAAGGGATAAATGGTAGATTGTGTTAATCATTGGTAATACGTAGCGAACAGATTGGGATGGCGGCGATGGCTGCTAGAACGGTATCAAAAAGGATAGTAACCTCAGGATTAGTGGATACTGTTTCTAAAGTTCCTGCGAGAATGCAGGTAGATGATAATAATTTTTCTCCTCAACTTTTTGAAATAGGCCAAGTTAAACCGTCTAAACAAAGGACATGGTGGTAAATGATCGTGCTAGCGACTGAAAAATCCGGACAAAAAGCATCACATGAATACATAAGAGATACCTTAACTTTTAGATATCAAAAGTGTATATTTTGTCAAAACAGAACCAACCTCACATGCATAAAATGTGGGTATTGTTATAGTTGCCATCGGAAAGAGGAAGAAGTGGAAAGAGCAGGGATGAAAAATGAACATGTCAAAGATCTTTCGTCACCACAGAGGATAGATCAGTATCATTCACTTGATAGAAAAGGGCAGCAAGAATTAGAACAACCCAACCAAATAATAGTGGATGTACATGGTAGAATATCTGAACCGATATGTACCTATTATCGATGCCGACACAAATTTTCACTTCATGGTCCGGGTAGCCATAGCTGCAAATGTAAACATCCGGTGAATAAGACATTAGGAGTGTCTATGAAATATCTATGATCGACGAACACAAAGTAGATGGTCATAAAAATACGCCTGCTCTGTACAAGGAGAAGCTAAAATGTATGAAAGAAAGATTGACCAGATGTCTGCAGCTCTTAAAAATAGATCACAACAATCAAATAAGTAAAACAGCATTTGAATTGATTGAAAAAACAGCTTCTGACCAGTCAAAAAAAACTCAATATGGGGAATGGATTACAGCTCTAAATGCAATAGCAGGTTCCTGCGTTCTGAATCAGCAGATACTCTCTCAATCAGAAATATATGATTTCCTAACTGTAGCTGTTGCCACCAACATTGAAGAAAAACATAGGACCAAGGCAATGGATGACGTGATATTTAAGATTTATACAGATATCATGACAAATTATCAAAGTTCAGATCCTAGATTAAAAATTGAGTATCCGAAAATTGTAGTTGATGCAATAGCCATTCTATCCAGCGGTGTGGATGCTGGGGGTAAAAAAATATTTGTCCATAATATTGAAGGTTACTATCAAATGCGAAAGCTTGACGCCAGTGAAGGCCGCGTCCTTGCCACTCCTGCCAAAAAAACTATGACGACATCGGCTACAGCAGCGAGTATTGCTACCTTGGTGGATAGAAGGAAAATTGAAGAACATCAAAACGCTCCTGCTTCCTTATCCGGAACAAAAGTGTCTTCAGACGACAACAAGCCTCAACAAGTTAATCGTGGTCGAGATGAAAAATTAGACATCCTTGACAGTCTCAATAAAATAACTAATAGAAGTAAAAAAGATCTTGAAGATTCTATTTCCAAGCTACAAAAGACAGACATTATCAGAATTAGAGACCTTTGTAGGAACTACGACAAATTACAAAAATACACCAAGATGATTATGACAAAGGGAAATAGCCCCAAGCAACAACAGAAATTCAAAATTGCTCTTGAGAAAGATATCGGAAGAGAACTTTCAGAGTTTCAGCTCCAGCACGCAGCAAATTCAATAAAAAAAGCTAAACAGTACGTTGAGAATGTGCTAGATAGAAAATTCGTTCCCCATGGCTCATATGGGATAAATCACACTAAACATAATTTAGAATATGGTTATCTTATTGTTGGATTAATGCAGTCAAGCAGAAAAAGAACAGCACTAAAAGCAACAAAAGAAGGATCTTAAGAATAATCTCCACTGCGTCAAATTTTTACTTTGTACTTTGTTCTTGTACATTCTTTAAATGATCTACCAATTAGTAAGCAGCATAACTAAGATATCAATCTCAGTATTCAGCGAAGTAAAAACAGTTACATCCTCTTAACTTATAATAGTGCATAAACTATGATGGTGCAAAAAAAGAACTGTTCAAAGCTCGCAGCTACCCTTAACCAGATCTCGGGTTATATGAGAGCAATCCCAAAGCTTACTTTGCTGGTACATTTTTTTGTAGTTTTGATTGTTGCTTCAACAATAGGAGAGCTACACCATTCTGGAAAAAGTGCGCGGCCTATACAATGAGTGCTCTGTTGATCATAACCTCTATTTTATAGATATATGCTGAATCGACCGACTGGGAAAATAAAGCAGGCTTCTGTCCTGGTTATTTCGACTGGCAACGTTTAGAGGATCGGATAGAATGTTATACTGTTTCAACTACTTTACTAATTATTTCTCTATAGGAGGCCGATGGATTCAGATATATACAGAGGTATCTATCGATTTCAGTCGACAATGGAATAATAGCCAATTTTATATCATCTGATTGCACGAGTTTAATGGAATCTTTTCCCGACTTTTTACAAGTGTTTAATGCGGGAACTACCAAACCCGAATAGAATAGACTTGACTTGATACAACAAGAATCCCCTTCGTTCTTATCCATTGTGTTTATTCTATGTTTTCCAACAAGCAATTTTCCGCTACCTTCTATTATACCTGCAAATTCTACCTTGCTATCTACTGTTAACGCAATATAACAAATTCCCTCAAGAATTTTGTATCGTTCTTGCGCATCCATTCTAAACAGGAGCAGACAGATCTGGTATTTATGACGACACAAGGTAAGTTCTAAGGCATATGTCAGTCTCTATTGCCCTAGACTATTAGTCATAACCATTAGTTTGTAAAAGTGACTATTGTACCAGAAGAGGTCGCAAGCCAAATATCTCTTCCATTGGAGACCTTATTCAGTTCGTTTTATTAATTCTGTCAGTACCACCTCATAATACGCTCCTTTTCACCAGTCAAATTATTTTTTATCATGATAGAAATTCTCCAGGACCCTCACGATAATAATGATATAAGGATATTTGTCACTTTTAACTTCTGTCATAGGATTACTTGTTTGGATACTTGGAACAGTCCTGCTTCTGAGACTTATTTATTAGACCAAGTATCTTAAGGTAGTCTGCTTATAGTAGCTTTTTACGGATAATTCCAATCGAAGATAACTCTTATCTACGATAGTGAAGATTAGTTAGTGAATGACGTCTAGGAATGGACGCACGGATGATGAAACAGCATCCAATATATCATCACTGTCTTCAGAAAAACAGCAGCAGGAAATCAGAGAGGCCATTGTGGATGCATTTGATGAGGCAAAGGATAACACCAAGAAAGCTGCCAAAGATGTTAAAAAAGAAGTTCCCCGTTATACGGAAGCGATTAATAGTTACCAAGAGAAAATGCTTGAGGCTGCTAGAGAGATAACAGAGAATTATATAGATTCGCAAAAAGAAATCATAAGCTTATTTCGACAATCAAAATGGGTTTCAAGGTTGAGAGAAGATACTAATGAGGTACGCCAGCCAAATTTGCTATCTTTAACCTGGATGACTGAAGCGTATACAAAAATGACTGGCACATATATGGACAATATGATTGCTGAGTTAAGACTATTAAATAGCATGTTGTCCCTTGGTACCGAAATTTACAAGACATCATTACGACAAATAAAGGATAACATGAATATGTTTTCAAAAATAACGGTCGATAACGCAAAAACATTTGGAAATACAATGAAACTATATAATGAACCAGAACCAGTGGGCCGTGCTGAAAAGGAGATTCACAAATCACAATAAATGTTGCATTTTGATTAAATGATTATTGCTTGGGAATATCCAAATTCTTTAGTCTTCCTTACACACCACCCACTGTTGTGCTCTTTTTTTGGCTAGCTGCCTATCAGTCAAGATATAGGCCATTTCATAGAAGTTAACCTCATTTTTCCTGGATTGAAAATCAATCCATTGTATGCTTTCTGCAAGCTTGGTATCATTTTCTGATTTCAAAATCAGATCATCAATAATTTTTAAGAATGATTCAG
>Ga0209382_10005607_pt1 | contig 16324 bp, 19 predicted proteins | sample SoiMetdeltSBSDD5_FD_187599 | JGI IMG/M metagenome (GOLD analysis project Ga0209382, IMG submission 187599) | Bulk soil microbial communities from a Populus tree surrounding site in Tennessee, USA - Soil MetaG P. deltoides SBSDD5 (SPAdes) (version 2) | ecosystem: Environmental > Terrestrial >...
AGGCGCAGAACGACACGACGATCTGCTATTTGATGATCGAGACGCACGGCGCGATTCAATCCTGCGAAGCCATTGCCGGGCTCGATTGTGTCGACGGGCTGTTCATCGGCCCCGCCGACCTCTCGCTCAACCGCGGGCGGGGCATGTTTTCCTGCCGCAAGGATGACATCATCGACATGGACCGTATCGCCAAGGCGGCCTCGTCCAAAGGCAAAATCTGGGCGGTGGCCGCCGGCCATCCGCAATACCGGGCCGAAGCTCTGGCGCGCGAGCCGCATCTCATGGCCGTGGCTGACGATCTGAGCGCGCTCAAATCCGGCTTCGAGACGCTTCTGGCCGATTGATGCCGTCGAGCGAGCCCGATCTCTGCTATCTCACTGCGAGCGAGGCGCTCAAGCTCTTTGCCAAGCGAGACCTCTCGCCGGTCGAGCTCATGCAGGCGATCCTGCGGCGGATCGAGTTCGCGAATCCGAAGGTGAATGCGCTCGGCGACTGCTTCTTCGATGAGGCCATTGCCGGCGCGCGTCGGGCCGAAGCGCGCTGGATCGACGGCACCGCCCGGCCGCTCGAAGGAATTCCCCTGGCGGTCAAGGATGCGCAGCACGTGGCCGGACAGCGCACCACCTATGGCTCGCCGCTCTATCGTGAAAATTTCGCTCAAGTCTCCGATCCGATGATCGCGCGGCTGGAAGCTGCCGGCGCCATCATCCATGCCCGCACCACGGTCTCGGAACTCTGCATCTCCGGCGTCTGCTTCTCCACCATGTGGGGCCGGACGTGCAACCCCTGGAATCTCACTTACAGTCCGGGCGGTTCCTCCGGCGGCTCGGGCGCTGCGCTGGCCGCGGGCATGACGACGCTTGCGACGGGCACCGACATGGGAGGCTCCATCCGCATTCCTGCATCGGCCTGCGGCGTCGTCGGATTCAAGCCCCCGCACGGGCGCAACCCCGATGGCCCGCTTCTCAATGTTGACCGGTTCGGCGCCTGCGGTCCGCTCGCACGCTGCGCCCTGGACATCTGTCTCGTCCAGAACGTCGTCGCCGGTCAGGATCCAGGAGACCACGACAGTCTGCGTGAAAAACCCCGCTATCCCGAGTCTCTTGAAGAAATCGCCGGCCTGCGCGTCGCCTGGTCGCTCGATCTTGGCTATCGCGCCGTCCACCCGGACGTGCAGGTGAACACGGAACGAGCGATTGCGCTCTTGCGCGACCTCGGCTGCCGCGTCGAAGCGGTCGAGCTTAACTGGAACGAGGAAATCGATCGGCTGGCGTCCGACTGGTACAGGCTGGCGCCCGCGGGGCATATGCTGGCGAGCGCCGTCGCGCAGGCTCCCGATCTCGTTTCCGCCGAACTCGTGCGCATGGTGCGGAGCTGGCCCGCCGATGCACCGGGGATCACTCCCGTGCTGGCGCTCGTCCATCGCATGGCGCGCGATTTCGCAAACGTCATGGCGCGCCACGATGTTTTCGTCTGCCCCACCATGTCCGTTCCGGCCGTCAGGGCTGACCAGAGCATGTGGGACGAGAATTTCGAGATCGCCGGCAAGAAGGTCGATCCCGAATTCGGTTATTCCATGACTCATCAATTCAATCTCCTGGGCAATTGCCCCGTCATCAGCGTGCCGTCGGGCCTGAGCCGCGACGGCGCGCCAACCGGGATCCAGATCGTTGGCCGGCCGTTCGACGATCTTGCCGTGATCAGGGCCGCCTTGGCTTTCGAGGCGGCGGGCAAGGTCTGGTATTCAGGCAGCGGTCTTCGTCCGAAATTTTAATCTTTTCTTGCGTCATGCGCGGGCTCGACCCCACATCTGCCGCTTGTGACAGAGATGGCCGGATTCAAGTCCGGCCATGACGTGGTGGGCGTTCCGCAACTCTCGCCAGAAATGACGATGATGCTTTAAAGATCCAGGAATCTGGCCGGCATGCGATCGCGAAACGGGAAGAGCTCGAAATAGGGCTGAGCCTCTTTAATCGTGCGGACAAAGGAGGGCCGCTGGAGCAGCCGTTCGAAGTAGGAGGAAAGCTGTTTCAGATCCGGTCCGAAAGGCAATATGATTCCACTGTAGAACAATGCCGGGGCCGCGGAACAATCCGCCATGGTGAACTTATCCCCTGCGGCCCATGCGTGGTGCCCCATATGGGCGTCGATCATCTTATAGGCTGTTCGCAGCGTTGCCTCGGCCTCCGCTACGCCATGGCGATCCTGGGAGCCCTCAGGGCGCAACCGGTCCGCAACGATCTTCTGCATTGGCGACTGGACGTATAGATCGAAGAAGCGATCCCACAGACGGACCTCCAGCGCCGTCTCGCGATCCTTGGGGATGAAGCGCGTGGGCCCGAGGTAATGTTCGTCGAGATATTCGATGATGATGCTGGTTTCCGGCACGGTGCGATTGCGGTTCTGATCGTGCAGCACCGGTATTTTTCCCACCGGCCAGCGGGCAAGAAGCTCCGCCCTCGAGCCCTCTTCATCGAAGTTGACGATCTTCGGTTCAAACGGCGTGCCGTTCTCATAAAGGGCAATCAGGACCTTGTGGCAAAAGGAAGCCAGCGGGTGGAAATAGAGCGTGAGCACCATTGTGCAAACGTTGATCGGCTCAGGCAGTCCGCTGTGCCTGCCGCGCACGCAGACGGAAGGCGAAAACAAGCAGCATGATGCCGAACACGAGGGCGTAAGCGCCGAGCCACCAGGTCAGCACCACCGCACCGGTCAAGGGTGAAATTGCGAGAGCGATGCCGAAGAGGATCGACACCACGCCCGCGAGCACCATCCACCATTTTCCGTGCTCCGGGTCGAGCTTGAAGGCGGCGGCCAGCACCAACGCCCCCGTCAGCAGCGCCCATGCAGCGGTAATAATGACGAAGGCCAGAACCGCGCTGATGGGGAAAACGAAAGCTATGGCTCCCATCAGAATATTCAGAATGGCTTCGGCAAGCAGCAGACCCCAGCGCTCATGGGCCTGGGCGGCGCGGATTGCGGAGACAATGCCAAAGGCGCCATCGACAATAAGATAGGCGCCAAAGAAAAGCGCAACGGTGATGATCGTGGCGACCGGGACGAACAGAGCCACCAGGCCGAAGATAATGGCGATGACGCCGCGCAACGCGACGGCCCACCAGTTTCGGGCCAGAACAGCCATGCTGCCCGTATCGACTCGCCCGGATGTCCTTTCCACATTCGCCATGGCTCACCTCACTTTGCTCGGTTCCCGCGGTTGCATGTAGTATGACGCAATGGAAGCCAGGTTTAAAGGTCCGCAGGGCGCAGGGACTTGCGCAGCTCCTTGGCCCTACGCCTGCTTTCATTGAATTCCTGGCGCCGGCGTGCGAGCTCCTTTTCACTCAACAGCGCGACATTGCAGTAATCGGCCTTCCATGCGTGATCATCGCGCCACTTCAATGGCGACTGCACGGTGGTGCGCGCGGCAGGTGCGGTTTCGAGCAGCTTCAGGGCAAGATCGAGAGTAAAGGCTTGCGACGGAAAATCTTTCGGCCGTCCTGCCGGATTTCCCAGCGGGAAATCCGAAAAGAGAAATCTTGGCACGCCGATATATTCGACGATGTCCTTCGCGCATCCCATGACGACCGTGGCGATGCCGTTTTCCTCGAGCATTCGCGCGGCAAGGCTCAAGGTTTGATGGCAGACGGGACAATTGGGCACGAGAATGACCGCCTCGGCCCCATCCTGCCGGCAACGATCGACGAGCTCTGGACAATCGACAGTGAGCGTATGGCGCTGGCTGCGATTGGTGGGAGCGCCGTGAAAACGGGCGGCCAGCGCGCCGATACGTCCCTCGGTCGCGGCACGGCGCAATCCGGCAAGCGGAAAATAGCTGCCGATATCCTCTCCCGTCGTGTGCTTGCGGTCGATCGCAATATGCGAGATGCGCAGATCGTGATCCTGCCGAACATCGCCCGAATAGATGCTGTAGAACTTCGCGGCTGCATTATAGGGAGCGCCTTTACCCTGATCGCCCTTGTCCGGCTGGTAGGGTGCCGCCGTGGTGATGAGCGCGACACGGCATTGCCTCAGCGGCCTGGGCAGGCTCGCGAAGGGCACATCGGCATAGTGCGCCCATCGGTAAGGTTCATAGCCCAGCGCGGCATAATAGTCGCGCGTGCGCTCAAGATAGGCAATCGGTCGATCCTCCACGGGCGCGAAACGGAGTTCATCGCTCATCTCAGGCGTCGGCAAGGGCGAGGGTCTCCTTCAAACGGTTCTGGAAATAATGAACGCCTGCCTCGTGGCGCGGCGACAATGGCCCCGCCGTATAAGAGCCGGTGGCATAGTTCTTGTGCGTCTCGATGCAGATTTCGAAATCCTCCCGGACGACCGCCAGATTGCGCGCAATCGTATCATCGCGGGCGCCTTCCGTGGCCTCGGAAACATCCTCGAAATAGAAATTATAGATGAGCTCGGTCGTCTGATGATCGATCGGGTTGATGCGCGACGTGTTCATGCCGCCGGAAAAGAGGGACAGCGTCCAGTTCGGCCACATCCACAACCATTTGCCCCGGTAGAACAGGCCCTCGCGCGGCGGCGCCGTCATGCGAACATAACCTTTGTGGGCCGTGGTCTTGAACTCTTCGAATTCTATGGCGGCGAAAAAGCCGGGGTGAATGCCGGGGATGTGATAGCCCTCGACGAAATTGTCGGTGTAGATCTTCCAATTGGCGGGAAACACCATGCGTTCTTCGCGCACGGCACGGTAGTTCTCGATGGGCTCTCCTTCGAGCTCCTCGATGAGGCCGCCAAGCTGTGCTTCGAGACTCTGTGCGGGCGCCAGGGAAACGAAGACGAGACCGCGCCATTCGGTAACCTCGATCGGTGCGAGCGGCCAATCCTCCTTGCGGAAATCCGGATCCTCTCCGAACCAGGGCACATTGACGAGCTCGCCCCGCTCGCCGAACACCCAATTGTGGTAAGGGCAACGAATAGGACCGCAACGGCCGGAACCCTCGGGCAGGAGGCGCGCCCCCCGGTGGCGGCAGACGTTGCGGAAGCCGCGCAGCACGCCGTCGCGTCCGCGCCTGACGAAGACTTTGAGCCCGGCGATTTCCGTCGCGACATAATTGCCGGCTTCCGCGAGGCTGGAGACGGGGGCGATCAGCTGCCAGCTGCGGCTGAACAGAAGATCGCGCTCGCGTTCGAAGATCAGGGGTGCGGCATAGACCCTTGCGTCGAGGTTCAGCATGAAGTTTCCATGTTTTTATGGGTGTTGCGGGCGCAATCATCGCACGCCGCCTGAAATTGACAAGCGAACCGCCGATGCTCGACCAGTCTCGCGAATGAACTTCCGAAGCCGTGGCACTCTCTGAGGAGAAAGGCAAAGGGCAGGGAGGTTCGTTCCCAATTCGTCGCTTGGGTGCCTAGAAAACATTGTGGCCGGGCGAGGACCCGGCCGTTCGAAATTTCCTCTATTCTGTCTTCCCACCCACCTTGGGGACCCTATCCAAAAGGTATCTGTCGAGCGTCACGCTGTCAAGGACTATTTTCTAGTTAGAGGGAATTTCTTTTGAAGGGAAAGATGGCCAGGTCTTGGCCCGGCCATGACGCAGTAGGGCCTTAGCCAATCCCTCACTCGTCACCCCGACGAAAGTCGGGGTCCAGCTTTGGGTGCCTGCAAAGGAAGTTGGATTCCGGCTTTCGCCGGAATGACGATGATGAAAGAGATGGCCGGGTCTTGGCCCGGCCATGACGTCGTTTCAGAGGCGTCATGCGCGGGCTTGACCCGCGCATCTGCCGAATTTATCGGCTCTCGGTGATGCGGTCCGGCAACTTGTCGATCGCTTCCTCGGAGCCTTGGTCTCTGCCGGTGGCACCCTCGGCCAGAACCTTGGTGGCCGCGGTATCCTTCTTTTTGGAGTCGGTGGGTATCGGAGCCGTGTGCTCCGTCGCCTGAAGGGAGGGGTCGGGGGGAACTTTGCGCTTGGAGCGGGAGGATTCGGCAAAGGTCGCCAATGCTTCTCCCTGTTCATGTTTACGGGGCTTACTCATCAGTTTGCTCCCTGATAGCCTGTCTGAAACAACGCCTCGGGGCTGGCGTCGTTCCGGGGGCTTGGAGCCTCGATCTGCTGGCGGGGCTGAGGCGCCTCGTTTTTGACCACAAGCACGGAAAGCAGCAGGGCGATGGCCATGACCATCGCCCTGCGAACGGGCCGGTCTTGCAGTGCTTTCATCGAGGCATCAAATCGTCCAAATCCGCTTCAAGGCTTCGCGCGAAATTTCGTCTCTCTGAAGGCCGATGTCTTTCAGGAGATAATCCGGCCGGTCGAGCAGGCTTAGCAATTCGCGCCTGTCACGGAACCGGCGGAACAGCTCCAGGGGCGAGAACAAGTGCGCCAGCTGGACCAGGGGGCTCGGGTTTGTGTGAGTAAAATTCACGCTGGTCATCTTCATCTCCATCCGTTTTAATTGTTTCGATAGTTGAAAGATGCTCCTGTTATAGGTATATGACAAACGAGTAATTTGGCGGGTACGTGTGAGGTATTATCACTTATGGAGACTTTACTATGAGGCGGCGCCTACCACCCCTGAATGCCCTGCCGAGCTTCGAGGCCGCCGCCCGGCACTTGAGCTTTTCCAAGGCGGCGGACGAGCTTCACGTCACCCATGGCGCCGTGAGCCGTGCCATCAGAAATCTCGAGGAGTATCTGGGCGTTCAGCTGTTCACCCGATCGGTCCGCGCCGTGCGTCTCACCCCCATGGGGGTTAGCTATGCGGCCGAGGTCCGGCAGATCCTCGATCAGCTCGCCACATCCACACTTGCCACCACCGGCCAGCAGTCGTCCGTTCTCAACGTCAGCACGCTCGATACCTTCGCCTCGAAATGGCTGGTGCCGAGGCTGTTCAAGTTCCGCCGCGAAAACTCCGGCGTCGACGTGAGGCTGTCGACTTCGGAGAAGCTCGCCGATTTCGTTTCCGATGGCATCGACATCGCCGTCCGGTACGGTCGCGGGCAGTACCCGGGCGTCGTCTCGGAGCTTCTCATGAAGGAGGATGTGTTTCCCGTCTGCAGCCCCAGGCTCTTGGAGGGCCAACATCCTTTACGCAGGCCCGCAGATCTCAAACATCACACTCTCATCCACGATAATTTTCACATCGACTGGGCGATGTGGCTGAGAATGGCCGGTATCGCCGACATCGATGCCCACAAGGGGCCGAGCTTCTATTCGTCCGAGCATGTGGTGCAGGCGGCGGTGCAGGGCGAGGGGGTAGCGCTCGGCCGCAGCGCGCTCGTGGCCGACGATCTGTCCACAGGTCGGCTCGTCCGGCCCTTTGCCCTGAGCCTTCCGGCCGAGCTTGCCTATTACATTGTCTATCCGCCCTCGGCGTTGAAGCGCAGCAGAGTGAAGGTTTTCCGCGACTGGCTGCAGAGCGAGGCGGGCGAGGCGCGTCAGGCATCGGCCGCTTGACCCTGCAATTGATGAACAGAAAAATTATTCTCTCAAAGAGACTCGGCGCGCTCGCCGAAATTGTGTATAGTCGCTTTCGAGCTATGGTGAGTGCAGGCTTGCGGCGAGCGTGTCATCCATAGTTGCTCGTTCGTCGCTGTTTGTCTCGAGCTTTGGCTCGGGTGTTAGAGGCATCTACAGGGCGGCGATTCCGGTGAAAAATTGGGTGATTGCGTTGCTGACAACGCAGTTAGCGGCAGGCTGCGTTGCGACCAGCCATGAGCTGGCGACGGTGAAAGCCGAATTCTCTTATGATCAGGATCAGGCAAGACTCGAGCGGCAAAGGCTCGAGTCCCGGCTCGTAGCGGTAGAAAAGAGTCTCGGCCGGCTGCAGAAGACCAATGTGCGCAGCGCAAACAATGACGCCGTCGTCCAGCGGGTGAGCAGGATCGAGACCGATCTCAGGAAGCTCGAGAAGAGCAGCGGTCTCGCGGTGCAGATGGGGCTCATCAGCAGCGTGCACGCCGAGACCAACGATCAAGGCATTGCCGGCGTTCGCGCCGAGCTCGAAAAGCTGGCGGCGGAGATTCAGGCGCTGGAGCAGCGGCTGCTCGCCAGCGACAAGCAGCTTGAAACCGGTCTCGTCCAGCTCAAGGAAATCTCCGCAAGACTGAAATGAAACGATCCGCGTTTCTGATTCCGCTGTCCCTGGTTCTGCTGCATAGTCCGGCATCAGGTCAGCAGCCTGAGCCTATCCTGGCCCCATCGGGGGCGGATTTCGTCGCCTATGCGGAGAAACTGATCGAGACGACACGCCGGGAGAAACCCGACCTCGCCAGCCGGGCAGACGAGCTCTACAAGCGGCTGCCAGCCATCGTCGATCAGCTCGAACGGGAGGCGCGGGCAGCGGGCAGCAAGGCGGACAATCCCGGCATGGAAACGGACACGCCGCAGCTCGAGGCCCAAATGGAGCGCTGGATCGCCGAGAAAGGTGCCCATATCGACACCGAGATGCGCTTCGCTACCGGACGGCTCAAGATCGTCCGGCAGGCGATGCAGCCGGTCGTGATCCTCATCGAAGAGCGCCAGCGCAAGCAGCAGATCATCGCCAGCGTCATCATGCTCATCAAGGATCTCCTGGCTGCGAGGGACGGCTCCCCCGAGGAGCCGGATGCGGACAGGAACAAGTCCGACAGGGTGGGGCCCAGCGCGTCGAACCGCGGCGATCTCTTGCCGGTTGCTTCCGGCACCGCCGCGCTGAGCATGGATTGACGTCCTTCTCATTTTTCGGCCTTCGCCGGAATGACGATGTGGAGGTCTGAGTTGGAGAGAGATACGCGGGTCAAGCCCGCGTATGACGAATTAGGAGTGCGTCATGGCCGGGCGAAGACCCGGCCATCTGCATGTGATTCACGCCATACCCCGAGGAAGGGGAGGTGGAGTGACGAGCGGATTGTTTCATCGTAACCTATGACGGCGAGGCAATCCCGGAGGATGGAACATGTGGAAAGAGTTCAGGGACTTTGCGCTGAAAGGAAATGCCTTTGATCTCGCCGTCGGCGTGATCATCGGCCTTGCCTTCAGCAAGATCGTCGATTCAATCGTCAATGATCTGTTCATGCCGATCGTCGGAGCGGTGACCGGCGGGCTCGATTTCACCAACTATTTCGTTCCACTGTCGAATAGCGTCACGGCCGATTCGCTCGCCGCCGCGAAAGAGCAGGGCGCAGTGCTGGCGTACGGGAACTTCATCACCGTGGTGGTGAATTTCATCATCATCGCCTTCATCCTCTTCATGGTGGTGAGAACTATCTCCGCATTCCGGCGCAAGGAGCCGGTTCCGGTGGCGACGCCACCCAAGATCGAGGTGCTGCTTGCCGAAATCCGCGACATCCTGGCGGCGGATCGAAGAGCTGGACGATAGGGTTCCATCACAGCAGGGGAGTGAATCACATGGTGAAGGAAATTTACGTTGCCTATGGCGTCGACGTGGATGCGGTGGCGGGGTGGCTCGGCTCGTACGGGGGCGAGGATTCCCCTTGCGACATTTCGCGCGGCATGTTCGCGGGCGAGGTTGGATCGCCGCGGCTGCTCAAGCTTTTCGACCGCTACGGCATCAAAACCACCTGGTTCGTCCCCGGCCATTCGATCGAAACATTCCCTGGGCAGATGAAGGAGGTGGCCCAGGCCGGCCATGAGATCGGCATTCATGGCTATTCGCACGAGAACCCAATCGCCATGACGCCGGTGCAGGAAGAGGCGGTGCTCGACAAATGCATCGATCTCATCGGCAAGGTACAGGGGCGAAAGCCTGTGGGCTACGTGGCGCCCTGGTGGGAATTCAGCAAGGTGACGAACGAGCTCCTGCTGAAGAAGGGCATCCTCTACGATCACAGCCTGATGCATCACGATTTCGAGCCCTATTACGTTCGCGTGGGCGACAGCTGGACGAAGATCGATTATTCGAAACAGCCGCAGGAGTGGATGAAGCCCCTGGTGCGCGGCCGCGAGACCGATCTCATCGAGATTCCCGCTTCCTGGAACATCGACGACTTGCCGCCGATGATGTTCATCAAGGCGGCGCCCAACAGCCATGGTTTCGTGAGCCCGCGCGACCTCGAGCGGATGTGGCTTGATCAGTTCGACTGGGTTTATCGCGAGTACGACTATGCGGTCTACACCATGACCATTCACCCGGACGTGTCAGGCAAGCCGCATGTGCTGCTGATGCACGAGCGCATCATCTCCTATCTGCGCAGCCATCCGGGCGTGAGATTCGCGACGTTCGAGGAAATCGCGCGCGATTTCGCAAAGCGCCGGCCGCGCAAAAAGTAACCGGCGGCCATGTGCGGATTGTGCGGAGTACTGGCGGGGGCCGACCACTGGTCGGATACGGCGGCTGTGCCGCAGGGCTCGACACCCTCGCAGATGCACCAGCTTCGCACCCGCATCGCCAACAGGGTGCTCGCGCATTATGGCCTCAAGCTCACCGATGCGCCGGGCGGGCTTACCCTGCGGAGCGCCACAGGCCAATCAGCACTGGTGCCGCATCTCGGCACCTTGTGGACGGCCGCCGACCGGATCGGGCGGAAGCCGCTTGATCCTCTCGATACCGAGCTGCTCGAGGCGTTGACCCGGGCGGAAGTTTGAGATCATGCTTCCGGTCAACCTCATTACCGGGTTCCTCGGCAGCGGCAAGACGACATTGCTCAAGGGTCTGCTCGCGTCTCCGGAGCTTGGCAATTCGGCGGTGCTCGTCAACGAGTTCGGCGAGGTCGGGCTCGATCACCATTTGCTCGAGAGACTCGACGATGCCACGGTGCTGCTGCAGAGCGGCTGTCTCTGCTGCACGATCCGAGGCGACCTCAGCGACGCCATTCGCGATCTCTATGACCGGCGTGAGCGCGGTATTGTACCGCCCTTCGACCGCCTGGTCATCGAGACGACGGGGCTCGCCGATCCGGCACCGATCGTCGCCACCTTGATGAACGACCCGATCATCCGACACCATTTCCGCTTGAGCAACATCGTGACGGTGGTCGATGCCAAGAACGGGCACTCGACACTTCGAGAGTACGAGGAGTCGCGCAAGCAGGTTGCGGTGGCGGACCGGATCGTGATCAGCAAGACCGACATTGCAGCACCCGAGGAGGTAGCGCGCCTTAATGCGCAGGTTTCCCTGCTCAACCACACGGCCATCCGGCTCGAATCATCGTCCGGGTCGCTGTCGGCAACAGAGCTCATGGCAAGCGACGTCTATGATCCCATGGGCAAGTCAGAGGAAGTGCGCCGCTGGCTCGCGGCAGAGGAGCATAGGCTGCAGGAGGAGGAGCCGGCGCATGATCATGACGTGAACCGTCATGGCATGGATATCGTGGCCTCGTGCCTGACGCTCGATGAGCCCCTGGCGTGGCCGGCCTTCGCGATCTGGCTGACCATGCTCCTCAACCGTCACGGTCAGGACATCCTGCGCCTCAAGGGGCTCCTCAACATCGCCGGCGTGGCAACGCCCGTCGTCATCCACGGCGTTCAGCATACAATCCATGCGCCGTCACATCTCGATGCCTGGCCCGATGGGCTGGCACGAACGCAGATCGTGCTGATCACCCGGGGGCTTGAGCGCGCCAATCTTCAGGCATCGCTCGAGGCATTCAACAGAGCGGCGACGAGAGGGTAGATGCGCGGGCCAAGCCCGCGCATGACGATCAGAAGACCGTCATGGCCGGGCTCGACCCGGCCATCTCACTCTAATTCTGCCCCATGGCATAGGGGCGGTCGCTGCGACCGGAGCCGCCTTTCAGAAGATGCACCTCGTGTGCATTCCACTGGGCTTCGACCGCATCTCCCGACTGCACCGGACGGGCAAAGAACTCGCTGTCGGGCAGGTTGACGACGAAATCCTCGCCACCCGTGCCCTCGAGCGTAATCTTCACCCAGCTTCCTTGATATTCCGTGCCTCTCACCCGGCCGCTGACGCTGTTGACGGAGGGTTTCGCATCGCCGCCAACCAGGGGGACAAGCCTGATACGGTCGCGGCGCACGGAGATATGCACGGTCATGTTCGGGGCCGCACCATTCGGCGCCTTGAATTCCGCCAGGCCGCCGCCTGCGAGCTTCAGCCTTGCCGTGCCGGCGGTAACATCGACGATCTCTCCCGAAAGAACGTTCTGGCCGCCCATGAAGCGCGCCACATAGGCACTGTAGGGCTCGCTGTACACCTCGCGCGCCGAGGCGGCCTGCTCGACATGGCCCTGATCCATCACCACGACGACGTCGGCCAGCGCAATGGCTTCGGGCTGGGTGTGGGTGACATGCACGAATGTGATGCCCAGCTCCCGCTGCATGCGGCGGAGCTCGCCTCGCATCTGCAGGCGCAAGAACTCGTCGAGGGCCGACAGCGGCTCGTCCAGAAGGAGCACGCGGGGGTTGGTAATGAGTGAGCGGGCGAGCGCGATGCGCTGCTGCTGTCCGCCGGAGAGCTGCGCCGGCATGCGCTCGGCAAACGCCTGCATCTGCACCCGGGCCAGCATGTCGCGTGCCTTGGCTCGGCGCTCCTGTTTCGGCATGCCGATCATCTTGAGATTGAAGGCCACATTGTCGAGGCAGGTAAGATGCGGGAAGAGGGCGTAGTTCTGGAACATCATAGCGGTGCGACGCTCGATGGGGGCGAGTCCCGTGACGTTCTCGCCATCAATTCGCACATCACCTTCGCTCGGAGTTTCATGCCCGGCGATCATGCGCAGGATCGTGGTCTTGCCGCAGCCTGAAGGACCCAAGAGGCAGCAATAGGCTCCTCCCGGGAGCTCCAGATTGATGTCGTCGACCGCAGTCGTTTCCCCGAAGTGCTTGGAAACGCCGACGAGCTCCACCGTGCCGCCCGCAGCCATCAGCCCTCGCTTGCCGCCGCAGCGGGCAGGCTCATATCAACGAGACGCGAGCGGCGGCGCTGGATCAGGGCGATCGATCCGAGCGCCAGTGTGATGACCAGGAAGGAGACGGCCGTCGTTACCGTTCCCAGGGCATAGAGCGCGGGGGATGTGACATTGGTGGTCATCACCCAGATCTCGAGCGGAAGCGTATTGCGCGGGCCGACCGTCAGGAGCGTGCGCGGGAACTCGTCATAGGACAAGGTGAACCCGAAGAGCGCAACCGCGATGATGCCGGGCAGCAGAATGGGCAAAACCACATATTGGTAGGTCTGGCGTGTCGAGGCGCTCAAGTCCCGGGCGGCTTCCTCGTAGGAGCGGTTGAAGCGGTTGAAAACGGCGAACATGATGAGAAGACCGAAGGGCAGAGTCCAGGTGAGCTGCGCGCCGAGTGCTGAACTATACCAATTCGGTTGAAAGCCGAGAAACTGGAACATCAGCCCGACGCCGAGGCTGATAAGCAGGCCTGGCATGATGAGGCTGGCGATAGCCATGTAGAAGACGATCGATGAGCCCAAGAAGCGGCGCCGGAACGCCACGCCCGCCAGAACAGAGAAAACGACCGTCAAGCTCAGCACGATACAGGCGAGAGCGATTGAGCGTCCAAATGCGCCCTTGATGTCTCCCGTCCGCTGCTGGCCAACGAGCGCTGAGAACCAGTCGAAGGAGAAGCCCTGCATCGGAAACGTCAAACCGCCACTCGGCCCCTGAAAGGAGAGGATATAGATCGCGAACATCGGACCATAGAGGAACAGCACGAAAAGGGTGAAGAAGGCGGCGAGAGCGTAGAAGGTCCAGGGCCTCTTGCCATGATGGCGCTTGGTCATGAGCTTCTCACCCGGCAAGTTCCTTGCGAACGTCCACGATCCTCAGGATTGCCGCCACCATCAGCGTGACAATGATGAGCAGGATCACGGCGCTGGCCGCGGCAGGGGGATATTGCAGAACGGCAATTTCATTCGAGAGCGCCAGAACGACAGAGGCGCTTTGACCGCCGCTCATGATCTTCACCACGAAGAAATCCCCCATCACCAGCGTCAAGACGAAAATCGAGCCGAGCGCGATGCCGGTCTTCGACAAGGGGATGATGACCTCCCAGATGACGCGCCAGGCGCTGGCGCCTCCATCCACGGCCGCCTCGATCAGTGAACGGTCGATACGGGCCATGGAGTTGAAGATCGGCACGATCATGAACAGGGTGAAGAGGTGCACATATGCAATAACAACCGCCACGTCGGAAAACAGAAGAAACTCGAGAGGACGCTCGGCGAGCCCCATCGCGATCAGCGACTGATTGACGATGCCGTTGCGGCCGAGCACCGGGATCCAGGAGATCATGCGGATGATGTTCGACGTCCAGAAGGGTACCGTGCACAGAAGAAACAGCGCCATCTGCCAGATGAAGCTGCGCACGTGGAAAACCAGAAAGTAAGCCACGGTGAACCCGATCGCCAGAGTCAGCGCCCAGGTCACTAATGCATAAGTGATGGTTTGCAGATAGAGGTTGAGGGACGTTGGCGACCAGAGTTCCAAATAATTGGTGAGCTGGAAGGCTGGATAAATGTCGAACTCGTCATAGTCGAAGAAGCTGACGGCCAGAACGACGAGTAGTGGAACACCGAAGAAGATCAGGAGCACGAGGGTCAGCGGCGCGACCTGCAGATAGGGGGCGATACGCTGCAGCGGTGAAGTCATTCGGCTCCTGAGGGACAGGGAGCACCGGGGCGGAAGCCCCGGTGCGAGTTCAGATTTCAAGCGGAGATGAACTCATTCCACTTCTGAACCATATAGCGATTCTCGTCCATGACGGTATTCCAGCAGGCGACGTTGCCCATGCGCTCCCAGAAAGAGCCGCCGTCGCGCACATGGCCGGCATTCTCCATGTGACTGCCATACGGGTCCTTGATCTCGCTCTTGGCCGGCTTGCCTTCGTACCAGTAGTTCCATTCATCCTCGGACATGAACTGCTTGGCGGTCTCCGGCACGGAGCTGTAATAGCCCTGCTTGGCGATGAAACCGCCCTGCCAGCCCGACTGGTGCCAATTCAAATATTCGTAGGCCGCATCGAGCTTGAGGCCGGTGAGATGGCGCATGGGCGCGCTGTTGCTGGCCCAGGCGCGGTAGCCTTCTTTGAGCGGCGTGTAATAGCAGGGGATATTGCGCGCGCGCACGGCGGTCACCGCCGGCGACCACATGGACTGGATCACCACCTCGCCCGAGGCCATGAGATTCACCGATTCATCGAAGGTCGTCCAGAAGGCGCGGAACTGGCCTGACTTCTTGGCGTCAATCAGAATGGCGATGGTCTTGTCGATCTCCTCCTTGGTCATATTGCCCTTGTCGCCATATTTGATGTCGCCGCGCGACTCGATGGCGAGTGCGGCGTCCATGACGCCAATCGCCGGCACATCGATGATCGCAGTCTTTCCCTTGAACTCGGGATTGAGAAGCTCTTTCCAATTCTCGATCGGCCGGGTGATGATATCGGGTCTCATGCCGAGCGTATCGGCATTGAACACGGTCGGGATGCCGCTCGCCCAATCGGTCGGACCCTTGGCGAAGGCCGTTCCATCCTGCGCCTCGAGATACTGCACCTCATAAGGAAGCGTTCCCTGGTCCGAGACCTTGCGGCCATCGGGATATTCCCCCTTGGTGAAGATTGGAACGACCTTGTCCCAATATTTGAAACGCTTGAGATCGATGCCTTGCAGCACACCTCGAGGCGCAAGCTTGGTCTGCATCCAATATTCGATGTCAGCGATGTCGAGCGACTCGGGCTGGGTGGCGATACGATTAACGAGCGCGTCGCTCGCCAGGTTCTGCATCTCGATCTTGAAGCCCAAGTCCTTCGTGGCTTCTCTAGCGATATCGATGATCGAGGAATAGGAGCCCCCCACCTGCAGCAGCGTGATGTCCTTGATGTTCTGCGCCCAAATGGTGGGGAAGCCGGTCACGGCACCCGCCGCCAAGCCTGCGGCAGCCCCGGTACCTTTCAGAAACTTACGACGGCTGATTTTGCGGCGGGAGGTCCCCGCTCGCTTCTTTGCAACGGAGTTTTCCATGGCACATTCCTCTCCCTGACCAGGCCAAGCCTGATCGATCGATCTTTCGCCTGCTCTCGGCAGGTGTCAAGAGAGCGGCGGGGAGTGCCATTATGAAGCCGCACCGCTATCCGAATGCGTCATGCGCGGGCTTGACCCGCGCATCCCTCGCTTGCACGAGATGGCCGGGTCTGCGCCCGGCCATGACGAACTGAAGCAATGACAATGAAAGCGTGGCTCAGTTCAGTGCGACGGCAAGGTTGTTCAATGCCTTTTCGAGCCGCTTGTCGCGCTTGTACGTATCCGAATAGAAAACGATCTTGCCCGTTTCATCTGGCCAGGCGGTGAAGTAGGCGAGGTGGACGGGGATTGGACTCTCAAGCTTGATCTCCTGGTTCTCGCCCGAGTCGATCATGTCGTCGATCTTCTGGCGATCCCAGCCCAGCACGTGCTCGGCCAG
>Ga0209382_10005610_pt1 | contig 16321 bp, 15 predicted proteins | sample SoiMetdeltSBSDD5_FD_187599 | JGI IMG/M metagenome (GOLD analysis project Ga0209382, IMG submission 187599) | Bulk soil microbial communities from a Populus tree surrounding site in Tennessee, USA - Soil MetaG P. deltoides SBSDD5 (SPAdes) (version 2) | ecosystem: Environmental > Terrestrial >...
GAGGTCCACCACGCACTGTTAGCGCAGCGAGAAAGCATTCGCCATCATGGAAATCGGCGAGATAACAGGACAATTCCGACGGAGCGTCGTTCCTAATCCGCCACCTCAATCGTAACTGGTGAGAGATCGAATGCACGCGGAACTAAACAAACTCTGGAAACCGTGATTTTTCGCTTTATTACAAAACCGAAATGCCAAGAAGGGATTACGTAATGAAATATCGTATCCGAAACCCATTATTCCAATACTCCATCACTCCATTTCCCCATTCCCCAACGGAGGTTAAGCCATGAATGTCAACGAACTCGATACCAAGAAAACCGGCCTGCTCTTTTTCGACTTGCTCAACGTCTATTACCACGGCGCACCGGAGGAGACGCAGAAACGCATGAAGCCTGTGGTGGATAATGCCGTCCGGCTGATGAATGGGGCGCGGAAGGCGTCGATCCCGATTTTTTATGCCATGGCCAACCACCGAAAGGATGGCCAGATTCGCAGTATGATCGTCTCGGACACCGACATGCGCCTTCGCCCCTGGCCCAACGGCGACTGTAATCCTAGTGTCCACGGCGCAACCGAGGGTTCATGGGAGCAAAAAGTCATTGAAGAAATCATCCCTCGACCGGAGGACACCATCATTCCGAAATATCGCTGGAGCACCTTCCATCAGACCTATTTCGATCTGGCGCTTCGCTCACGCGGAATCGACACGATTATTGTATCCGGTGGCGCCGTTGATGTCGGTGTCGCGTCCACGGTCTACGCGGCGCGGGATCTCGATTACAACGTCATTGTCGTCCGCGATGCTTGCAGCAACTCCCATGAAGACTCGATGGCAGCCTTCATGAACACGGTCTTTCCCCGAATGGCCCGCGTCCGCAGCACGGATCAGGTCCTGGAGATGATTCGGAAAGGCTGAAATTAGATCGGATCTAGCCGAAAAACTTGATAAAGTTAGGACTGGGTATGGTTGTCGGCCGGAGAACGTCTAATGATTGGCAATAGAACTGGGACATGACACGACAGTTCAAGCTAATCCTGATATTCGCCTTTACCCTGGCTAGCGGCGATTTTTCTTTCGCTCAGGCTCAGACTCTACCCAATTCGGAAAAACAAAAGATCGAAGCGTTGATCAAACACGTCGCCGATTTGAAAGACGCCAAATTTGTGCGCAACGGTTCAGCTTATAACGCGGACACCGCTGCCGTTTTCCTCCGCCGCAAGTGGGAAGCCAAGGAATCCGAAGTGAAAACCGCTCGGGATTTCATCGATAAAGTGGCAAGTTTCTCGGGAACTTCAGGAAAGTCCTACCTAATCCAGTTCAAGGACGGTAGTGAAATCAAAAGCCGGGATTTTCTTCTCGCCCAACTGAAAAAACTCGATACATAGGCGGTCCTTTACGCGCGCAGCAATTTCATTGAAGATTACACGGGAAGTGTCGTTCGCGGTTTTCTACATGCGGGAATCATTAAAGCTGGACTACTTGTGGGCGGGCCTGTGCCTGCTCGGTGCCGTTTATTTCATGTTTCGTTCTTAGTCCGGAACTCCACAAAGGGTCCAGGGACGAACTAGTGGGCTTGGCCTTCGAGAAATCGTTCCGCGTCGATGGCGGCCATGCAGCCCGTGCCCGCGGCAGTGACGGCTTGGCGATACACGTGATCCTGCACGTCACCACACGCGAAAACTCCCGGAACGCTTGTCTTCGTGCCGTCGTGAGTTATGATGTAGCCGGCGGCGTTTAAATCGAATTTCCCGACAAAAAGTTTGGTATTGGGCTCATGGCCGATGGCAATGAACAGTCCGTCCGTTTTGAAGTCTTGAGTCTCCCCAGTCTTTAGGTTCTTGAGGCGGACGCCGGTAACTCCGCCGGCTTTGGGATCGCCGTAAACCTTGTCCACAACGCTGTCCCAGATAAATGATATTTTGGGATTTTTCACGGCTCGATCCTGCATTATCTTGGAAGCGCGGAGTGTATCGCGCCGGTGAACGACGCTGACATCGGAAGCGAATTTCGTTAAGAATGTCGCCTCCTCCATGGCTGTATCCCCTCCTCCGACAACCACCAAATTCTTATCTTTGAAAAAGAACCCGTCACAGGTAGCGCAGGCTGAGACGCCATGGCCCATGAGTTTGGCCTCCGATTCTAAACCCAAAAGTTTGGCAGTCGCGCCCGTCGCTATGATCAAAGCGTCACAAGTGTAACTTTCCTTTCCGACAACGACGAGGAAGGGTCGCTTCTTAAGGTCTACCGAGGTCACTTCGCCGAACAGCGTCTCTGTACCAAAACGAACGGCTTGTTCCTTGAATTTTTCCATTAGATCCGGCCCCATGATTCCGTTTGGAAAGCCGGGATAATTTTCAACATCGGTTGTGATGGTGAGCTGCCCGCCGGGTTGAGATCCCTCGATGACAAGCGGCTCCAAATTCGCGCGCGCGGCATAGATCGCAGCCGTAAGACCCGCCGCCCCTGAGCCCAAGATGATGACCCGATAATGGCTTTTTTTCTCCATGCAATTTCTGTAACATAAAAAATGCAAGGGAGAAAGAAAGCTCAAAATTATGGACAAACTCAGCCACTTAGACGAACAGGGTCGCGCCAAGATGGTGGATGTTAGCGATAAAGACATAACCAGCAGGATCGCCGTCGCGCGGGGAACGATTCACATGCGCACCGAGACCTTGGCGCTGATCTTGGATGACAAGATCGAAAAAGGCGACGTCTTTTCAGTGGCCCGCGTCGCCGGTATCATGGCGGCAAAAAAGACTTCCGAGCTCATTCCTATGTGCCATCCGCTGAACATCACTTCGGTTGAAATTGACTTGACGCCCGCCAAGAATCCAGCGCGTGTGGAAATCGCAGCCAGCGTGCGCGTCAACGGAAAAACCGGCGTCGAGATGGAAGCCATGACCGCTGTGTCGGTGGCCGGGTTGACGATCTACGACATGTGCAAGGCTGTCGATCGCGAGATGTCCATCGGTGAGATCCGGCTCGTTAAAAAGAGCGGCGGCAAAAGCGGAACGTTTCTCAGAAAAGAATAGCCGCCTCCCCCGATCCTTTGCTACGCATCATCTTAAAGAAAGGCCGAGAAGTTCCCGTTCTGCGGGGTCATCCCTGGATTTTTTCCGGGGCTATAGAGGAAATCGACGGCAATGCGGACGCTGTCGCCGTCGCTGATGTTTTCGATTGGGAAAAACACTGGATCGCTCGCGGTTTGTTCAGCTCCAAATCACAAATCCGCGTTCGTCTCCTAACCTGGCAGAAGGAAGAAATCGATGGCGACTTTTTTTTCCGGCGTATCTCTCGATCCCTATCCATCCGCAAATCTATTCTGTCCGGAGTGACCAACGCCTACCGGATCGTCAACGGTGAAGGGGACTTTCTTCCCGGTTTGATCGTCGATCGCTATAACGAATTTCTGGTTTGCCAGTTCTTCACCGCCGGTATGGATTGCTTTAAACCCCTCATCGTCGACTCGCTCTCAAATCTTCTTGCTGTGAACGGCATTTTTGAGAAGAGCGAAGGGCGAGTTCGAAACGAGGAAGGTATCGAACCGTCAGTCGGCGTGTTGGCAGGAGAGCCGCCCCCTGAACTGATTGCCATCGAGGAAAACGGTTTCAAGTTTGTCATTGACTTGAGGCGCGGACAAAAAACCGGATTCTTTTTAGACCAGAGAGACAACCGAGCTTTTCTCTCGACAATCGCGCGGGACAAGAAGATTCTGAACTGCTTCTCCTACAGCGGGGCTTTCTCCGTCTATGCCTTGGGCGGTGGGGCTAAGGAAGTCGTCTCGCTGGATTCTTCGAGACCGGCGCTCGAGCTGGCCGAGCGAAACCTGACATTGAATGGTTTCGAAGTCGGCGGTTCAGAGCTCCTCAAGGGCGACGCCTTCACGTATCTCAAAGAATGCGATACCGATTTTGACATTATCATCCTCGACCCGCCCTCATTGGCCCGTAAGCGCGGCGATGTTGACGGAGCAACCGGCGGATACAAGTTTCTCAATCTCCACGCTCTGCGGCATTTGAGGCCTGGCGGCCTCCTTCTCACCTTCTCTTGTTCGCAGCATCTCTCCATCGATCTATTCCAAAAGGTCGTTTTCGGCGCCGCCGTCGATGCGGGACACAAAGTCACCGTCCTCAAGAGACTCGGCCATCCCATCGACCACCCGGTGAGCCTGCATCATCCGGAAGGCGAATATCTAAAAGGGCTTGTCTTGAGAGTATTGGACTAGGCCGCCCGTTATGGTAGAGGGGGACGGTGAGCGCAGGCTTGGAATTCACCGCAGAGCCTCAAAACCATTTGGCGAGGGACCATGAGTCGATACCCAACCAGCATCAAAGAATGGCCGGCGGAAGATCGGCCCAGAGAAAAACTGCTTGAGAATGGTGCCCAAGCTTTGACTGACACCGAGTTGCTGGCGATCATCCTTCGCGTTGGCAACGCAAGCACGGGCGAGAGTGCCATCGATCATGCTCGTCACCTGCTGAGCCAATTTGGAGGCTTGAAAGGAATTGAGGAAGCTTCAGTCAGCGAACTACGGAAAATCACAGGAATCGGGCCGGCGAAGGTCTCCCAGATCAAAGCCTGTTTGGAGATCGCCAAGCGCATCGGCAACCACAAGTGGGAAATAGGCCAACCCCTACGATCATCCGAGGACGTGTTTCGGCATTTTCGCGAGAGCCTTGAAAAAGAGAAACGCGAGCTTTTCTACGTTGTTCTTCTAAACAACAAAAACCGGAAAATCCGTGAAGTCAAAATCTCCGAAGGCTCACTGACCGCATCGTTGGTTCATCCCCGAGAAGTCTACAACCCAGTGATTCGTGAATCAGCCGCCGCGGTGATATTCGTTCACAATCACCCCAGCGGCGACCCCGCTCCCAGCCAAGAAGACATCGAAATCACCCGAAGGCTCAAAGAAGTCGGCGAGGTCATGGGTATTCGAGTGCTCGACCATGTCGTGATCGGCCTCGAGCGTTACTACAGCTTTAATGACAGAGGAATACTCTAGCCTCACAGGCTAGTTACACCACTAACGCGTTCCCTGAAAACACCTGAGGAGTTGGCTTCATCGAGATCCGCACGATGTATTTCATTGACTTCGGCCTGTCCGAAGCTTATTATTTCGGTTCAAAAGCTAGACGATCCCATCTTCCCATCAAGCATGACCGCGCTAGAATTAGGTAGACCCCCCAGAAGAACAAACGTTCTCAGAAATATTATCGTTGTCATCCTGCTGGCTGCCGTTGTCGCCGGGGCTTACGTCTTAATCCCCAAATTTGAATGGCACAAACCGCAAGTCAAAATCACACCTGACACGGATACCATTGGGCTCGCTCCCATCGAAATTGAAATCAATGAAACGGGGACCGGCCTGAAGTCCGTTGCCGTGACGCTTTCTGCCGCAGGCAGCGAACGCTCCCTCTTCACGGAAGAATATGACCGGCCGGTTATGCAAACGAAAGTGATTATCGTTTCATCAAAGCTGTCCGGGATCAAAGAAGGTCCCGCCGTATTCCGAGTAACCGCTCGTGACCGCTCCTTGTGGAGCTTTTTCAGAGGCAACGAAACCGTCATCCAGAAAAACGTCACCATCGATATCACGCCGCCGGCGCTGGAGCTCGTTGCGGACGATCCTTATATCAACTTCGGCGGGGTCGGATTGGTAGCATATAAAACCTCATCCGATGCGGTGACAAGCGGCGTAAAGATCGGCAATTATTTTTTTCCTGGTTATAAGGGGCAAACCAAGGACCCCGATACTTACATCGCTTTCTTCGCTCACCCCTATAACGTATCCGAAGACGAAAAAGCCGTCCTGTTGGCCACCGACAAGGCCGGCAATGCACGCGAGCTCCGACTTGCTTATACGCTCAAGGATGTCAAATATAAAAAAAGCACCATCCCGGTGTCCGACGATTTCATCCAAGGTAAAGTCGCGCCGCTCTTGAACGACGTCGGGGCGCGCCAGGGAAGTCCAAAGGATATTTTTGTCAAGGTGAACCATGGTCTGCGCAAAGAAAACGAAGACAAGATCCGAATGGTGGGTCAAAAAACCGCCAATCGGATGCTTTGGAGCGGTCACTTTATCCAGCTTTCTAATTCCAAGGTAGAGGCCAACTTCGCAGACGCAAGGACCTATATCTATCGCGATGAACCAATCGACACAGCCTATCATCTTGGATTTGATCTCTCCGTAACCAAAAGATATCCCGTGGAAGCAGCCAACAGCGGGGTCGTGACTTTCGTTGGGGATCTGGGCATCTATGGTAATACCGTCATCATCGACCACGGCCTCGGACTCTCTACACTTTACGGCCATTTGAGCTCCATTGACGTCAAAGAGGGCGAACAAATTAAACAGCAACAGATTATCGGCAAAACCGGGGAAACGGGTCTTGCCGTGGGCGACCATCTACACTTCGCAACGCTTCTTCAGGGGATACCCGTATTGCCCAAGGAATGGTGGGACGCGAAATGGATCAAGGACAACATCCAGCCGAAGCTGGACTCTTCAACAGAGGCAAGCAGTGAGGAAGAAAAGCCGATTCGGAAAGCGACTCGGAAACGTCGCCACTAGCTGAAAACCCTACACTCAACCTATCTCTATCAGCTTCTTTCTGGATACGCAGCCACGAACAATCCTGACTGCTGACTTGGGAACGGAGAAATGTTCAGCTAAGAGCTTTACAACCGCTTGGTTAGCCTGATTGTCCTGAGCAGGGGGATGGACGGACACTCGATACTCGCCGTCAGCAACTTTAATTACGCTCTCTGTTTTTGCTTGTGGCTTGACACTAATCCAAATCTTAAACGACACACCCTACCCTAAAGCCGACAAATCAGGATTACAAATCAAACTACGCACTACGCTCCTGTGCCCCGCTCGCTCCGATGCTCGGTCTACAGTGTGTCGCGCGTTTCCCCGGTTCATGAAATAGTCCAGGCTCGCGATCTCAGAGCAGAAAGGAAAACAATTCACGGAGTCGCGCGATTGCTATCAAGCGACTCGAGAAGTTTCTGATAGGCTTTCAGCAGGTCAGTAGACGTGAGAATCCCACACACTTTACCCTCATCGTCAAGCACCGGCAAACAATTGATACGCTTGGCAACTATCTTTGCGACCGCAACGGGAAGCGGAGTCTCACGCTTGACGGTAACCGGGTCGCGCGTCATGATCTGACTAACGTCCTTTGTTTGCCAGTTGCTTGTGCGCGCTAAAGTACGCAAAATATCACGATCGGAGATGACACCGAGAATCTGCCCCCCAGTATCTACAACGACGACATGACGAAAATGACGGTCGGCCATCAAACTCACCGCCTCGGCAAAGCCGTGATGGGGGCTAAGGGTGACCGTCTTGCGAGTCATTACGTCGGCCACGCATTTATACCTACCAATCGGTCCACTTGGCGCTGCCATTGAAGATTCGCGTCCCTTGATTTCCCGGTTGCCGTCATTCATACCGAGACCTCCTTAAGCAAAATCCATCAAAAGAAATAATCCCATTCTACAAATCAAACAGAGACTGTACTTGTCCCGCACGAATTATTTTCCAGCGAGGCTTGAATCTTTTGGTAGCTTCGCAAGAGGTCGGTCGAAGTTATAATGCCGCAGACCTTGCCGTCCTTCCCGATGACGGGAAGGCAGTTGATACGCCGAGACAACATTTCCGACGCTGCCACCGAAAGGGGTGTTTCAGGTGTCACCGTAAATACTTTATGCGTCATCACTCCGCTTACATTTTTAGCCTGCCAATTGGGGGTGCGACCGAGCGCACGCAAAACATCCCGATCGGAGAAGACGCCAGCGAGCCGCCCATCCGCATGAATGACTAGAAAGTGGCGAAAAGGAGAATTGGTCATTAACTGTACTGCCTGGCCAAAAGTATGATGCGCAGATAGAGTGACCAGGTTGTTGCTCATGATGTCAGCAACGCGAGTGGCCGAGGAAGTCCGACCGGCGTCCGCCGTGGTAAGATTGTTCGCTGCTAAGATTTCGATGGTGTCCTCCATACAATTTCCCGGTAATTTCTTATTGCAAAATTAGAGAGTTGCGTTGGAAATGCAGAAATCGACGAGCGCCGAAGAACGCAACCCGGTCCCTATCCCCTTCTGTCTTATCGGCGGAAGAACAGGAGACTTTAAAGGAAACTAAAGGCATCTAAATGGTCATGAACGGTTGCACCGATTTATCCTTTTTAGAGTCTGTGGACGAATCCTGAGTATTCACCCGCGCTCATTCTCAAAACCTAATCAGCTGATTGGACAATTATACATCGATCGGATAGGAATGGCACTCAAAGAATCGCTAGCGCCGAGGAAGAGATGACTCTCATTCTAAGCAACGACGACATTCGAACATCCCTCAACGTCAGAGAATGTCTTAACGTCATGGAAGAAACTTATAGGGAACTGGCGTCTAGCCGGGCGGTCAATCGACCCACCAGCCAGTCCTATCTGCCCCACTCCCTGCCTCAGTCCACTTATAACTTTAAGTCGGTCGATGGCGGGGTAGTAAAATACGGCATATTCGCGCTCCGCGTCACCTCAACCGTCGACCAAGAACAGCATATTAACAACACTGTTCGTCTCGAAAAATTGCCGCTAGCAAAAGGAAAGTTTGTCGGACTCGTTCAACTTTTTAGCGCCGAGACCGGCGAACTGCTGGCCATCATGCCCGATGGTTTCATTCAGCAGACCCGGGTTGCCGTTACCAGCGCGCTGGGCGCCAAAGCGCTTGCGCGAGAAAATTCGAAAGTCCTCGCTCTAATCGGATCTGGCGGGCAGGCCCATTCGCACTTTCGTTTCCTGACGGCGGTGCGACCAATCAAGCACGTCAAGATCTTCAGTCCCAATCCCGAGCACCGCAACGCTTTCGCTAAAGAGATGGAAAGAGAAACCGAAATCCCAACTGACCCCGTGGAGAGCGCCGAGAGGGCGGTTACGGACTGCGACATCATTTGCACCACCACCAATTCGTCCCGCCCGGTGGTGAAGGCCGCCTGGCTAAAGCCGGGAATGCACTACAACGCCATTCGGGAATTTGAGATGGACGAAGCTGGATTGGCGAAGAGCGATGTCGTAGCCATCCACACTCAATTTGGCGGCATTCAACATTACCAGCCCCCCGGGATCGTCGACGATATGCCCGGTGTACGCCGCGAGAAGCCGCGAGACTGGAGCCGCTATCCTGAAATTTGCGACCTCATCGCTGGCAAAGCTCCCAGCCGCACCAACGATAAACAAATCACTTTTTTTCTCAACAACGTGGGCACCGGAGTGCAGTTCGCCACCATGGGTTACTGCGCCTACCGAGGCGCAAAAGAGAAAGGCTTAGGCCACGAAATTCCGACAGATTGGTTTTTGCAAGATATCAAGCCGTAAGAGTACAGAGCGCCCGTCGCGTCCGAGACAGGCTTTGGCTTTAACCGTCTGCGCGCCGCCCTATTTCCCCATAAGCTTCTTCAATCGTTCAATCACCTCAGGCGGCTGGGACATCACTTCCTTGGTTAACGCCTCCACCTCCTCGCCGCTGGTTGGGTCGATATCGAGCTTCTTGTTTTTGGTCTCTGCTAAGAATGCCGGGTCTTTTACTGTTTTCGAAAAGGCTTCGCGCAGAGCCTTCACCTGCTCCGGGCGCATATTCGGGGGCCCGAGGTAGGGTCGATGAAAATCACCTGAAGCAAGCAACGCTGTCGCCAAGCGCCGCCCCGATTCCGGCGCTTTGTATTTGTCCATAAGCTCGTAGAGGGTCGGAACGTCGCGTAGTCTTTCGTCCCTTTTCCTTCCTCCTTGCACCAGCACTCTTGCAAAATTATTCTTGCGCCAGGTGTGAAATGGCTCCCGCGAAAAAAACGCCTCGGAACTGAGCGAGCGGCACTGGATCTCGCCCCTTTCCACAGCAAGATCGATCTCGTTCCCTCCCTGGTAACCGGAAACTACGTTAAACTTCGCGCCAACGGTTTCTTCCAAAAGCTTCGGCACGAAGTAGCCCATGTTACTCATGCCTGTGGTGCCGCACTTGGGCGGCTCTTTCGCGCTGCGCACATCTTCAATGGTCTTGAACGGGCTATCCACGCGCATGTAGAGCACCTGGGGGGACTTGGTAGCGTTGCCGATCCAGCTGTATTTCGTCCAGTCGAACTTGACCTCGGCCCGTCCGATCAGCTGCTCGAAATAAAGACCCGCATTAATCGCCGCGATCGTTAAACCGTCCGGTTTAACGACATTGTAGATATAGTTGGCCGCAATCATGTGTCCGGCGCCCGGCATGTTTTGCACGATGATGTTGGGATTTCCCGGAATGTATTTTCCCATATACAGAGCGATGGCACGCGCATAGAGGTCGTAGAGATCTCCCGCCACGGTTCCCACGACAATCGTCATGGTTTTTCCCTGATAGTAAGACGTTTGGGCTTGAAGGGGCGGGACCGAGACTAACAGAAGAAAGATTACTAACGTTAGCTTTCTCATTCCGACCTCCTAATTGAGCAAAAAATCTACAATCACTTTCCCAAAAGCTTCTTCAACCAATCGATCACGTCGGGAGGCTGATCGACCACCTCTTTGGCCAGCGCCTCTAACTCTGCGCCGCTCGAAAATTGTATCTCGGGCCAGCGTTTTTTCTTGGCTTCTTCTGCAAACTCAGAGTCTTTAAGTGTCTTAGCATAAGCCTCACGAAGAATTTGCGCGCGTTCTGCGGGCACGCCCGGCGTCGCAACGATGGGCCGCGAGCCAAAACCGCCGGCGCCTAAATATACCGTGGCCAGACGCTTTTTCGTCTCGGGTATCTTGTATTGGTCCATCAGCTCATACAAAGTGGGAACGTCCGGAATTCTCGCGTTACGTTGGCGACTGGTTTGCAGGAGAATCCGGACAAAACCCGTCTTATACCAGGTCAGAAATGGCTCGCGCCCAAAAAAGCCATCGACGGTTATCGCCCGGCACTGGACCTCTCCTCTTTCGAGCGCTAAGTCTTGCTCCGCCCCTCCCGGGTAACCGCTGATCACTTTGAAGTTCAACCCTAGCGTCTCTCCTAGAAGCCTGGGTATGTCATAGCCGGCGCTGCCGACTCCTGTAGCGGAACATTTCGGACCCTCTTTAGCATTGCGAATGTCTTCCAGCGTTTTGTAAGGCGCATCGGAGCGTATGAAGACTAGCGTTCCGTTACGATCCGCGGTTCCAATCCAGGTGAACTTCGCCCAGTCGAATTTGACTTCCCCGCGACCCGTGAGCTGGGCGTAATACAGTGCCCCACCGATGGCACCGAGGGTCAGACCATCAGGTTTGGTCAAGTTATAAACGTGATTAGCAGCGATCATGGATCCGGCTCCGGGCATATTTTGGACAACGAAGTCTGGGCTCCCCGGAATGTGCTTTCCCATAAAGCGGCCATAGGCGCGAGCCCAAAGATCGTGGTTGTCGCCGGGCAGATAGCCGACAATAATCCTGAGGGTTTTCCCCTGGTAGAAAGAGCTTTGCGCGTGGAGACCATCTATTGTGAATAGAAGGCAAACAGCGATCAACAGCTTTTTCATCGCGCACTCCTTTTGTGCTCGTGCAATCCCGCTAATATCTTTACTCGTTCAATAACCTCCATGAAAGCAACAGCAAAAATTGCACCCCGGTCGGCATCAAGACCATGGTCTCATCGGTTTAATCGTTACTCTCCGAAGTCGGTCTCCCAAAGTTTTCTCACTCTCGCCACCTTGTTATCCGACAGCGCGGGCGCGCCTGAGCACGCCACCGCCTCGTCGATATGCGTGGTGTTAGAAAAGCCCACGAGCACTGTGGATACTTCCGATTTCATTAAACCAAAGCGGATCGCCGCTTGCGCCAGACTTTTTCCATCGAGACCAAGGGCCCCCTTCACTTTCTCGGCACGTTGAACATCCAAAGGATAGTCGGATCCGGGCGAGAGGGGTTCCGGGCTGCTGCCTCCGCCGGGGCTGGGATCCGACGTCAACGCACCCGCCGCCAGAACACGAATGACAAAGGCGCCCATTCCATTGGCCGCTGCGCGATCGATAATACGACGGTAATCCAGCGCGCTGAAGCCTTGCGGAACCGGCTGGCCCGCACTCGGGTTGAGCAAATTATAGTAGGCCTGAAACCCGTGGAACTCCCCGCTGTCAACCAGCTGGTGCAGCGCCCTCACTTCACCCAATCCGCTAAAGCCGAAGTAGCCAACCTTGCCTCGATCCCGCATTGTTTTGAAACCTTCGACCACCCCTTTCGGTCCGAGGACATCTTGCGGTGTTAGACTGAACCGCTTACCCGCTCCGCGCTCCAACGTGACTCGGGTGTGAAGCTGGATAAAGTCAACGCGATCTCTATTGAGTCTTTTCAGTCCTGCTTCGACGGCGCGGATCGTGGCGGCTCCGACATCGGCGACGGCATCGGACTCTAATCGAATCTTGGTGGAAATCACGGGTTCTGCACCGAGCTCATTGAGTATCCGTCCGAGATTCTCTTCGGATTTTCCCAAGCCATAAGCAAACGCCGTATCGAAGAAATTGATTCCTAGATCCAACGCATGGCGAACGGCCTTCCGTTGGTCTTCATATGGCGCTTTCACCATGAGAACGGCGTTGTTGCCGCAGCCGAAGCCGATCTCAGAGACTTTGATCCCCGTTTTACCAACTGTGCGGTAGTGCATATTTTCACCTCATCTTTTGAGATTACAGATTCAGAAGTATGCGTATCACTTCGAGTGTATCAGTGAGATCGGGCAAACAAGCATCGGGCTTCCAGTACCAAAGCTCTTCCAGCGGATATCTGCCCGTCCCCACTAGGACACACTTCATATCATTTTGTCGCGCGGCATCGAGATCCTTCGGCGTATCACCGATGATGACGCACTGTTCAACCTGCAGGGACTTTCCCGTCCACTGCTCCCAACGTTCTTTAGCAATCCTGGGCAGATCAGGGCGATGGGGTGAATCGCTGGCGTACGCGCCGCGGCTTAGATAAGAATTCAGCCCTGCTGCTTTGAGCTTAATTTGCGCGGTCACCTCGAAGTTGCCGGTGACCACACCCTGACTCAATTCTTCTTTTGCCGAAAGCGCCGCGAGCAATTCCAGCGCGCCCGGAAGAGAACGTACCGTCGTCGTCCCCTCGCGCAGCGCCCTGGAGTAGCTCCGTCGTAAGTTCTTTGCAAATTGCTCCCATTGGCCGTCATCAATTCCCATTTCAACGTTTGCTTTGGCAAAAATTTCCCGCACGATTTGCGGGTCCGTATTACCGTCGGGAATCACCGATCGGATATCGCCGGCCACGCCGAAAGTCTCGAGAATCGCCTCGTTGAAAGGAGTATAACCGTTCTGCGTCCGGGTGAGTGTACCGTCGAGGTCAAATAAAATAAGTAGTTCCATAAGCATGCGGATATTTGCACAATCACGCTGACATTGGCAAATCAGTCGACCCCCGTCCTCGCAATGCGAATCCATTGACAAGCCGATGCTTCTAAGGTAAAAGTTTCTCCTAGGTTTTGCGCGACTGGCGTCAGCGTGGAATCGACCACGAGGGAGTGCAAAGCGTTAAGACGGCCGAACGCCTGGGTCTCTTAATAAGAGAGGTTCAGGCTTTTTTTATGGAAGCAGCGCCGTTGGGTTTTTTCTGACGCCGTTTATCTACACCCTTCGCCTGCCTCGGTATCGCACCGCGATCCGGCTTCAAGTAGCCGATAGGAAAAAGGATAGTCATGATCAAGCAATATCTCCTCTCACCCGGCCCCACCCCGATTCCCAACGAGGTCGCACTGGCGATGTCGGAGACGATGATTCACCATCGAACGCCTCAGTTTAACAAAGTTTTCGAGGAAGCACGCCAAGGTCTCAAGACTCTCTTTGGTACGAATGGCGATGTTTTGATATTGGCCTCTTCCGGCACCGGCGCAATGGAAGCGGCGATAGCGAATCTGTTTTCGCCGGGAGACAAAGTCCTAGTGATTAACGGCGGTAAATTTGGCGAGCGCTGGCTAAATATTGCCAACGCGTTCGGACTGGACCCGATCGAGGTCAAAGTCGAATGGGGCCAGGCGGTCAAAGTTGACGTGGTCGAGAAGCAGCTCAAGCTCTACCCGGACATTCAAAGCGTCATGATCCAGGCGAGCGAGACCTCAACCACCGTGCTCCATCCGGTAAAGGAAATTGCAAAACTAACGAAGAACGGACCGCTGTTTCTGGTCGATGGTGTCACAGCTGTGGGAGTGCTTCCCGTCCCGCTCGACGAATGGGGCATCGATGCGCTCGTCACGGGTTCGCAAAAAGCGCTCATGCTACCTCCGGGTCTGGGCTTCATCGCCCTCAGCGAGCGCGCCTGGCAAAAGACCAAGAAAGCCAAGCTGCCTCGCTTCTATTTCGACCTCAATCTCGAACGCAAGAATCAGGCAAAGGGCTCCGGTGCTTTTACGCCGGCGGTCTCATTGATATTCGGCTTGCGCGCGTCCCTCAACATGATGGCGCGGGAAGGTTTCGATCGCGTCTACGCCAGACACGCCCGCATGGCGCGGGCAACGCGCGCAGCGGCAACCGCCATGGGACTGAAACTTTTGGCGCCGGATAGTCCAAGCCCGGCAGCGACTGGAATTTTCCTACCCAAAGGGTTGGACGCGGACAAGGTTTTGGATTACCTGCGGGATCAGATGGGAGTCATCCTCGCCGAGGGACAGGACCAATTGAAAGGCAAGGCGATTCGTATCGCTCACGTCGGTTACATGGGCGCCTTCGATGTGATCACGGCCATTGCCGCGCTGGAAATGGCGCTAAGAAAATTCGGCGCCGAGATTCCTTTCGGCCGCGGCGTTGCTGCCGCCCAAGAAGTGCTGATGGAGGCTTTGAATTAGCCCATGAAGATTCTCGTCACCGATTCTCTGGCCCCCCAGGGACTGGAAGTCTTTCAGCGCGCGCCGGGCTTCGAAGTAGACGTTCGGATCGGGCTCAAACCCGACGATCTCAAAAAGATTGTCGCCGACTACGATGGCTGGGTGATACGAAGCGGCACCAAAATCACGGCGGAACTCATCGAAGCAGCCAAGAATCTAAAGGTCATTGGGCGGGCGGGCGTCGGTTTCGAAAACATCGATGTTGATGCCGCAAGCAAAAAAGGGATTGTGGTGATGAACACCCCCGGAGGCAACAATGTAACCACCGGTGAGCATACGATTTCGCTCATGATGGCCTTGGCGCGCCACATTCCTCAGGCAGTCGCCTCCCTCAAAGGAGGCAAATGGGACCGCAACAAATTCGTCGGCGTGGAGTTATGCAATAAGACCCTTGGTGTCATCGGTCTCGGCAACGTCGGCCGGATCGTCGCCGAACGAGCCGCCGGGCTCAGAATGAAGGTGATCGGCTACGATCCGTTCATTTCGCCAGAGAGTATCGCGCGCATGGGCGTAGAACCGGCGACCCTAGAGGAGATCTTCACGAAATCCGATTGTATCACCGTCCACGTACCGCTTACGCCGGAAACACAAGCGCTGATTAATCGTAACGCGTTTGCCAAAATGAAGTCGGGCGTCCGTATCATCAACTGCGCCCGCGGCGGCATCGTCGATGAAAAGGATCTCGCAGATGCCATTCGTGAAGGCAAGGTAGCAGGAGCGGCATTGGACGTTTACGTCGATGAGCCGCCGCCGCCCGATCATCCCCTCCTCAAAATGGATCAGGTGATCACAACGCCGCATCTCGGTGCTTCAACAGACGAAGCCCAGCTCAACGTGGCCATCGCCGTGGCTGAGCAGATGGTCGACTTTCTCGCCCAGGGTGTCGTGCGCTACGCCCTCAATGTGCCTTCAGTGAGTCCAGAACTTCTGGATGTCCTTCGGCCTTATCTCCTGCTCGCCGAAAAGCTTGGCAGCTTGGTGAGCCAAATGGCAGGTTCACTTCCCAAGGAGGTTGGCGTCGAATACGGCGGAGATGTCACGCAATATAACCTGGCCCCTCTAACCCTCGCGGTCCTGAAGGGGATCCTCACGCCCATCATGGAGTCCGCGGTTAACTATGTGAATGCGCCCTTGATGGCACGCGAGCGCGGTATCAAGGTCGTGGAATCCAAAAGCAGCCGAACCGGTGATTTCGCTAACTACATCACGGTGAAGGTGGACACCGGCCGCAAACAAATTGAAGTCGAGGGCGTTGTTTTCGCCAGTAAACATCCGCGCATCGTCAGGGTGGATAGTTTTTATCTCGAAGCCGTGCCGGAGGGCTACATTCTCATTTTGCGTAATCGAGACGTACCAGGAGTGGTGGGGACTGTCGGCTCGCTTTTAGGTCGCAACGGTATTAACATCGCCGGTATGGAATTGGGCCGTACTGAAAAG
>Ga0209382_10005611_pt1 | contig 16318 bp, 15 predicted proteins | sample SoiMetdeltSBSDD5_FD_187599 | JGI IMG/M metagenome (GOLD analysis project Ga0209382, IMG submission 187599) | Bulk soil microbial communities from a Populus tree surrounding site in Tennessee, USA - Soil MetaG P. deltoides SBSDD5 (SPAdes) (version 2) | ecosystem: Environmental > Terrestrial >...
GGCCTTCTTCAGCAGTTCGCGCGTTTTTTCCCAGTCGTGCGCGTAGAGGCTGGCTTCGTTCGGAACCACCTCGTTGCGCATGAACTCGGCGGTGGTCTGGCCGAACAGGCGCTGCTCGCCGGTCAGATCTTCCGGCGTGAAGAGATCCTCCGGGTTCAACGACCGGAGCAGGAACGCTCCGCCGCCCGACACTTCAAGTACCGGTCCCACAGTTCCTCCGGGTTGACAGGCTGATTGGGGCGCCAGTATAAGCGGCGCACATGCCTTCCGTTCAGGAATTGTTTTCGCTCGCTGGCCGGGTCGCGATCGTGACCGGTGGCTCACGGGGACTCGGCGAAGAGATGGCCGAAGGGCTCGCAGAAGCGGGTGCGGCCCTGACGATCTGCGCGCGCCGGGAGCAGTGGCTCACCCCGACACTCGAACGCTTCGCCGCACGCGGCTTTCGGGTCATCGGACTCGTCGCCGATGTCTCCAACCCGACCGATGTGCAGGCCGTGGTCGAAAGAACGATGGCGACCTACGGCCGGGTCGACATCCTCGTGAACAATGCGGGGGTCACGTGGGGCGCGCGACCGGAAGAGATGCCGCTCGACAAGTGGCAGAAGGTCATCGACGTCAATCTCACGGGGGCGTTCCTGTTCGCGCAGGCGGCGGGTCGCGAGATGCTCAAGCGCGAATACGGCCGCATCATCAATATCGCCTCGGTCGCCGGCCTGCACGCCGCGGTGCACGGGCCGCACTACGCGCCGTATGCGGCATCGAAGGCGGGCCTCATGGGACTGACGCGCGAGCTGGCCGCTTCGTGGGGGCGGCACAACATCCGTGTCAACGCCATCGCCCCCGGCTTCTTTCATTCACGACTGGCCGACGCCGCCATCGCGCTGGTCGAACCCGGAATCACGGCGTCGTCGCCGATTCCCCGGGTCGGTGCGGCAGGTGAATTGAAAGGCGTCTGCGTCTTTCTCGCGTCGGACGCCTCCAACTACATCACCGGACAGACCATCATTGTGGACGGTGGCCGCACGATTGGGGGGTCGTGATCGGGGCGATCGTGGACATCAAGGCCACGGCGACGCCGTAGCGGTTTCAGGGCCGCGACGAGAGCACCCTGGCGATCGTCCTGCTGATCCAGTCCTGCGCGGCGGTGGTGTCGATACGAGCGCGATCGTCGCCAGAGAAGCAGACCCATCCGCCGTCGCTCGCCACCGCGGCGAGGCGATCGTGCGAGCGACCGCCGAATGGATCAGAGTTGAAGAACGTCGGCGCGCCCGAGTCGCCATAACAGACCACGCCTGGCAGCGACCAGCTGGCCCATTCGTTGTCAACCACCCGACGCAACGTCGAAAACTTGATGCGGCGCCATCCGTCCCATTCGGAAATCGGCGGAGGCATGCCGCCATGAGGCCCGCCCGGCACTGAATCGAGGAACCCGTAACCCGGCACAATCATGGGGGAGCGCGCGGCTCTGGCGGTTTCGAGGGTGCCCGGACGGGCCAGCCTGGCAGGAGTGATGTCGCGCACCGGCCGGCTGAGGAACACCAGTCCGATATCGAGGATCCCTGGATCGAGGCCTCTGAACGTGCAGCCCTCCGGGGGAGGGCACGGCGGCAGCGAAGGATGAAAGGCGAAATCCGACACCGGCCGCCACGTCGAACGATCCCGTGCATTGGGGCTGAATGTGACGAAAGCGCTGATGAACGGCAGAAGCCCTCCGGCCGTCGATCTGCCCGCTGGCGGACTTTCACGCTAGGGGCATGTCGTGGTTCCGCGGCTCAACACCGTTGCGTCACAGACCAGCGGCGTTCCGATCGTGACGTTTTGGATCGTCGATCGGGCTCCGAACGCGAGTTGGATGTTGATGCCGTTGTTCATGACAGCCGCCGGCAACCCGGGGGCCGCCTCGAGGCTGAGGCTGGACTCGTCGACCAGAAGGCCCGTGGTGTTGTCGTGCACGTTCAATCCGCCGATCAGCAACGCCGACGATCCCCCGGACATGTTCATTCCTACTCCGTTGCCATGCAGCGCGACGGTCGCGTTTGCCGACGGTATGGTGACCTGCCCGCTGGCCACGAACAGACCGACGCCGTTGTTGGTTGCCGTGACGACAGTAGTGTTGAACACGGTGAGAGCGGAGTCGGCGATGACGACTCCCGCGAATCCGTTGCCTGACACCGTCAGCGTGCTGGTCTGCGCTGACTGGAACCCGAAGACGGCCAGTTGACTGCGGCTGCCGACGAGGATGCCAACCGCGGCGTTGTCGCTGGCGGTCATCGCCTTGCCGCGAAGCTCCACGATTGATTGCCCGTTGATCACGCCGCCGTGAATGGTGTTGCCGCTGGTGACAAACGTGCCTCCAAGAATCAGGCTCGAGCTGGTGAAGACGTCGAATCCTACTCCGTTCGACCTGGTCTCGGAATCGATCGCCTGCACCGTCGAGTTGTCACCAATCCCGAACCCCACCATGGCGTTGTTTTGAGCCATGACATTTCTCAGAACAAGGGAGGCGCCATGCAGGGCCAGGATGCCCCCGCTTGCGCCGTTCCGGACCGTCACTCCGACAATGTTGACGTTGCGGACGCCGACGGCCACGATGAGGCCGTCGAGCTCAGGGTCGACGCCGGGCAGGGGCGGAAGCGTCAGGCCTGCGCCGTCGATGACGGCTGATCCTCCCCCGTCGAGCGTGACCGGCTGCGTGACGAGCACGCGCTCTCGACAGGTTCCGTGGATGTGAATGGTCGCACCGCGCTCGGCACGCCGGAGCGCGTCTCTGACTGACTGACCGGCGCCGCACCGGACCGTGACCGCCATCAACTTGGTCGAAACCGGCTGGTCGGCACGCGCGTCGCTTGCACCCCCAGTCAGGCACACGGTCAGAATGGTGAGGGTCACGGTGCTGGTGCGCAGTCGGAACGGCAGGCTGCTGGTTCTCATCGTCGTCTCCTTGTGTCATGGGGACCCGAGCTGGATGCAGGTAATATGGACGCCCGGCCGGACCGTGTCTTTGGACCACGCTGGCCGATTTCTTGGATTTCCCTTGGTGTCGCGGTGAAGCTGCGATTCGCGGAATTCGAGCTCGAGACCGGCGCGCGCCGGCTGATGCGGGGCAACGCCGGGGTCCATCTCACGCCAGAAGCGTTCGAACTGCTGCTTCCGAAGTCGTTGGGCCCAGCGAAGTAGATCAACGCGCCCACGTTCGGGAAGAGGTTGAAAACGTGGACCACTTTGATTGAGCTCAGCGGCGTCGAGCAGCTCGCGGGCGCTTCCAGGTGGCCTTGCGCCCGAAGCCCCGGTGGGGCCGCGACCAATGCGGCGAGCAGGAGGACGGAGAACAGCCGGCTTCCGGTGCGGTACACGCACCTGACGTTCATGGTGACTCCTCGAGGTGAAGGCGCGCCGGCTCGCTTCGCCTGCGGTAGAATCCGCCATCGTATCGGCGCGTCGCGTGCTGGCGTGCGAGCCTGAACCGCCCGCAGAAGATGGCACCCGCCACGCACGAAGTCCTCAACGAGCCTTAAAAACAGTTCAACGGCCGCTCAATTGACGCGAATGACGCGTCGGGCTGAGCCCCAGCGATGCCAATCTTCGAGTTCGGGCCATTTCTCCTGGACCCGGCCAGGCGCTCCCTCCTTCGCGATGGCGCTCCGCAATCCGTGACACCAAAGGCCTTCGACGTACTCGTGTTGCTGGTCGAACAGCGTGGACGGGTGCTGTCGAAGGACGAATTGCTGAAGGCGATCTGGCCGGACACGTTCGTCGACGAAGCCAACCTCAGCCAGCAAATCTTCATCCTCAGGCGGACCCTCAACGGCGACTCGAAGGTTCCCGAGTACATCGCCACAGTTCCACGGCGGGGCTACAGCTTCGTGGCCGAAGCGATCGAACGGCCGGTGACGGAGCCAGCGGTCGCCCACCCGGCGGTCAGTCACCGCTGGGGGCGCGTGACGGCGATCTCGCTTGCTGTCTTGGCGGTCGTCGTGATTCTGTTCGGTGTCAGGCTGTGGTGGTCGCCGGCAGAGTCGGGTCCCCGACTCCTGTCGGTGACGGCGCTGCCAGGCCTGGAGCAGCACCCCAGCATCTCACCCGATGGGAACTTCGTGGCGTTCTCGTGGACGGGCCCTGATGCGGCAGGTACGCCGCACATCTGGATCAAGGCCGTCGACAGCGACCAGTCGCGACGCGTCACCGAGACGCCGGAGGCGGAGAATCGACCGGCGTGGTCTCCGGACGGCCGCGAAATCGCGTTTGTTCGTGCGGGCCAGGGAGTCTTCGTCGCCTCGCCGCTCGGAGGTCCCGAGCGTCAAATCACCAAGTCAGGCTTGATACCAGGGTGGACACCGGACGGGCGGTCGCTGCTGATCGTCGATCGGACGAACGAAGGTCCCCGGGCGATCTTCAGGATCGACCTGGCCACCGGTGAACGCCGCCAGTTGACAAAGCCCTCAGGCGGCATGGGCGACTGGACCTTTGCCGTTTCGCCCGACGGCAACACGCTCGCCTTCGTGCGCTACGGACGTCCGGGCATCAGCGATCTCTATGTCGTTCCCATCGAGGGTGGTGAGGCCCGCCGCCGCACCAACTGGGACGCGCAGATTGGCGGAGTCGCATGGACGCCGAATGGACGCGACATCCTCTATTCGGTGCACGAGGAGGCCGGACTCGATCAATCCCTGTTCAGGATCGCCGCCGCCGGCCCTGCGCCGGAGCACGGCGCACACGCCCTTCATACCGCCGCACTCGGCCCCTCCATGTCCCGGCCCGCACCAGGCATGCCGGGTCGACTCGCCTTCACCACCGGCCGAATCGATGTCGGTCTACGGCTGATCGATCTCAGCAACCCACGTCCTGACGGAGCGATCGGCCCCGCGCAGCCGTTTGCCGACTCTACGCGCATTGACTGTCCGGGACGATTCTCGCGAGACGGGACCCGGGTGGCATTCCTCTCTAGCCGATCGGGGTCGGTCGAGGCGTGGGTCGCTGACGCCGACGGATCCCGCCCACGACAGGCGACCACGCTCCGCGCGGCGGAGATGCTCATCGGCGGCTGGTCACCCGACCATCGGCGATTTGCCATCGACGCCGCCATCTCCGGCAATTCGGACGTGTACGTGGTCAGCCTCGACGGGACGCCGCCAAAGCGCCTCACGGAGGAGCCCGGCTTCGACGGGTTGGCCGACTGGTCAGCCGATGGGCGGTGGATCTACTTTTCGTCGGATCGATCCGGCAGGAACGAAATCTGGAGAATCGCTTCGGAGGGCGGATCAGCACTGCAAGTCACGCGTCACGGAGGCGTGCAGTCGAGGGAGGCGCCGGACGGCCGCACGCTCTACTATCTGGACCGCGCTCCGCCGGGTGCGGGCGGAGTGAGCGGCACGAGTCGCCTCATGCAGGTGCCCGTAGATAGCGGTGACGAAGCGGTCGTGCTCGAAGGCGTACGCTTCCTTCTCTGGTCAGTGACCGACCAGGGGATCGCCTTCGTGACGATCGCACCGGCATTCGACGCGCTCGATCTCTACGCGTTCGCCGATCGCCGCGTGCGCCGCATTGGTGTGCTCCCGCACCGTGTGTCCCGCATCGCCGGCCTGGCAGGTCTTGCCGTGTCGCGGGATGGGCGATCGGCGCTCATCAACGTGACCGATCACTGGGAAAGCGACATCATGGTCGCCGACGGCATCCGCTAGTGTCGCGTCCCCGAAGTCCTGTTAACACCGAGGGCGGCGATGCGCCCGGCGCGCAAGGCGCGAGGAGGGCGCATACCGGGAGTATGCAACCGACGAGCAACGCCGCGCCCCGGGATGCAGCGCCGGCCGAATGTAACAGGACTTCGGGGACGCGACGCTAGTCTGACCGGAAGCGGCCCAGCGTCCGGCAATCCGGTACAGTCGTGCCGTGCCGTTCTCCATTTCCTCGAAGACCAGGCTCACCGACCGTGACCTCGAGCGGTTTCCCGGCGACACCCTGTTCGACCGTGCGGCCCGCGCCGTGTGTCGGGCGGGATGCCTGCCGCGGAAGGAGCTCTACGAAGCCTGGGAGATGGCGCGACGGGTCCGCCGTCGGTTTCGAGGCGGCCGCATCGTCGATCTGGCCGCCGGGCACGGTCTCCTGGCACACCTCCTGTTGCTGCTGGATGATTCGTCGCCGTCAGCTCTCCTGATCGATCCATCCCCACCGCCGTCGGCGACGCGACTGCACGCCGTACTCGTCGAGGCATGGCCGCGCCTGGCCGGGCGCGTCGAGTTTGAACGCAAGTCGCTCGAGTCGGTGTCGCTGCACACCGGCGATCTGGTGGTCTCGAGCCATGCCTGCGGGGCATTGGCGGACGTTGTGCTGGACCGGGCGGCCACGGCGCGTGCACGCGTCGCGGTGTTGCCCTGCTGCCATGACTTCGCGGCGAACGACTCGGGCCCATTGTCGGGATGGGTGGACCGGTCGCTCGCCGTGGATGTGATGCGCGCCGTGCGACTCGAGCAGCGGGGATACCGGGTCTGGACGCAGACGATTCCGGCCGCCATCACACCAAAGAATCGCCTCCTTGTGGGAGAGCCGCGATTGCGATCCGTGACGTGAACGCTATCAGCCCGTGGTGAAGTCGGGCACCGCCCGTTAGTTGGAGGCCACTGGCAACTCTGCGCGCCGCTTGATGGCTCGCAACCACATCATCCGAATGATTGAGCTGCCGGGATAGATGACACGCCAGTATGCTGCAAAACGCCGGCGAATCGTCGCATCGGTTGTGAACACGCGCGTCTCAGTCGTCAGCCGCGTCCGAGTCGATCCAATGGATCGCAGCCGAAAATTCATTACAGCGATAGCAAAGCCCGGCGAGTGAATCGCCGTGAATGTCGCGGCCGTAATCTGGGGCGGTGGGTAATCCCTTGCGGCCTTGGGCGCCGCCACAAACGTGCCGAGGACCATTTCACCCGGTGGCTCATCCGCGAGGAGATAGAAGCCACTGCTCAGCGCAACCTCACAGAACGGCTTGTCGCCTGGGGGATTGAGAATGCTGTCAGGCCTTGGCTGTCCGAAGCGCCGAATAAATGTGAGCGTCCGTAGTAGCGCGATCTCGTTCACGGTGACGGCACAAATGGTGCGGTAGGTCCGTTCTGGGGACGCCTCGATGGTGGTCTCATGCACTTCGCTGAATTGGTAGACGGGAACGATCTGGTCGAGCCGGCTGACCGGCGATGCCACGCGAATCTCCTGCGTGGGCCATACCAGCGTGCCGACGCCGACGGCAATGGCTAGAAACCAGGCAACGAGGGCTCGGCGCCGCGTACGCAGTCCGAGCCATGAAATGGGCCGGATAAGTGCGAGCGCGGCAACGGCCGCGACGAGGCCGAATGCGTACAGAAGGATCGACGGCAAGACGCCCATTCTAATTGGCCGCCCGTCTCAACAAATCGACCCGATCGCGAGCCCTGTCATCCAACCAGGTCTGGACCGAGTAGGCAGCTCTCGACTCGCGTGCCAGATCCTCCTCACTCACTCCGAACCATCGCTCTGCCTCATACGCATTGTGTGCACGGCAGCGCAGCTCGAGATTCTCAGCAGTGGTCGCGCCGCCCTCGGCATGGGGAACGAGATGGTGGTACTCGAGAAACCCTCGCTCCGTGCATCGTCCCGCCGCGCCGACGAACGCGCACCGACCCTGGTCGCGCTCCCAGACCGCGCGTTTCACAGCGGCGCCAACATAACGACCGGTCCTGCCGGTCAACGACGTGGCGCGGGGACGATCGACCGCGGCGTGCCTGGTCTTCCGCAGCTCCGTCAAGAGCACGCTCAACGCCCGCTCAAAGATGGCACCAATGTCGCCGTCGGGCGTGCAGCGCCAGAGCAGATCCTGGGCTTCGCGCAGCCGTTCGTGCGTCTCACGCGAGACCGTGAACTGGACTTTGTAGCGCTCAGGCGCGAGCGGCTTGACCTCCACGACGTGCTTTCGGCTCTTGGGCTCAGGCCGGGCGGTCTCGACGTCCGTCGCGACGGACATCGTCCGCCCGTGAGTGGGCTCTCGCACCAGCGTGGTCACCGGAACGGCGATCGTCGCCGCCGACTTCTGCGCCGACAGCTTTCGAACTGAGGAAGGTACCGGCGGCAGCGGCCGGAGCGACGCGACGAGCTCCTCGATTTCCCGCTTGGTCCTGTGCCGCGCGGCCGTGAGCACGCGCTCGTGATTATCCGCGGTGAGATGTGGCGCGAGCAGGCCGATGGCCGTCAAGTGGATCGCGCCGTCCGCGAGGAGATCCAGAAGCTCGGGCCACTTGCGTGCGGCCCGCGCCGCCTCGATTCGCAAATACGCGGCGTGTTCGGACAGGTGCAGAACCTGGGTGCAGTAGGTGAAGAGTGATGAGCAGCCCTCGCCGAGGTAGAGCCGCCGCACCTCCAGCTCGCCGAGTGCGGCAAGCAGCCGCGCTGTTGCCTGTCGCTCGTCGGCAGTGAGCCGCCTCACCTGGTTCAGCAGATCGGTGTCGGAGAGAAGCGCGTTGTGTTCAATCTCGTTCTTCATGCTCCTTTGTAACATCGTCGTTTGAGCGCGGCGTAAGCGCGCCGTGTGGCGGCGTTCGAGGTCGGAGTAGGCTTGGAACTTGAACCCGACGGAAACCCACGCGCAAAGAGCACTCAGGCGTGCTGCAGGGGTATTCGCAGAAGGGGACGGGATCGTTCGAAGAGGCGTTCGAGAAAGCTGTCAAGTGTTATTTGTGAAATCGGCTCGCCTCGATCTGGCCGGAACGAGTCAGGACCAGCCCGACTGCTCCTCCCTGACGACGTCAACCCCGAAATACAACCGCGCTTCATTCCCCGGATTTCCGATTTGGCCGTGGTACCCGGAGAGCAGGTCGGGCGAGGACTATAAGCGGGTGTCGCCGACGCCGAACGAGTACGAAGCTTTCCTGGCCGCCATCAGCCACAGGTGGCACACGCAGCCGAACTATGAGCCTGAACAGATCGGGAAAATCGTCACGCCGACGGCGATTGCCAGCGGCGAATACGATGAAGTCACCAAGCGTGAGCATACTGAGAAATCGCGAGGAAGATTCCAGGCGCGGGGCTATTGATCCTGCCAGGCGTCAGCCATTTCGGCCATCGGCAGAATCCCGATCTCCATAACAGAGATCTCACCAATTTCCTGGATTCGCGGTAACGAGCGCCCTATCAAGTTAGTCGGAGCGGCAACACAGCGTGTCGCTGTGATGTCGGCGGCCCGCCCGAATCCTCACGCCCGCGGTGGACAGATTCATCGAGCGGGCAGCGCAGTCTGCGTCCGATCCTCAGCGCAGCCTGGACTGAATGGTCTCGTCGATCCAGCGCTGAACGGCGGCCGTATCGACTCGCGCGCGGTAGTCCGGCTTCAGACAGTCAATGCCTCCATCGCTCGCCACGGCGACCAGCGACGTGTCGAACGGCCTGGTGACCGGGCGCGCGTTGAAGAAGGTCGGCCCTCCCGAGTCTCCGAAGCACACACGGCTCGGAAGTTCCCAGGACGCCCACGTGTCGTCGACGACCTGATCCATCTTCGATGCTTTAATCCGCCGCCAGCCGTCCCACTCCGACACCGGCGGGAGCTCTCCACCAGGACCAAGCTCTGTGAATCCGTACCCGGCGAAGAGCATCGGGATGTGTGTCGCGGTTCGCGACTCGAGCGCACCCCGGGCAGCCAGCCTCGCCGGCCGGATGCCGCGGACCGGTTCCGCCAGGAAGGCGAGGCCGACATCGGAGATTCCGGGATCGGGCGCGTGGAAGACGTCCTGAGTCGTGGGATCGCACCCGAGCGGGGGCGGACACGGTGGGATCGACGGATGCGTGACCTGCTCGACGACGGGGCGCCACGTAGAGGGATCGAGCGCATTCGGGCTCAGGCTGACGAACGCCTGTATGAATGGAGGGAGGGGCGCGAACGAGGCCGGACCGGTGAAATGGCCGGCCGTCAGAAATACCCGCTCATGAATGAGCGTCCCGCTGCTGAACGCGACGATGCCGACCGGGAACCCGACGTCATTAGGCAGGCCGACGATCAGCAGGGAACCGACCTGAGGGAAGAGGTTCAGGACGTCGACGACACCCTGCACTGGCTTGAGAGGGTCCGGCCGCCGGGCGGAAACCGTGCCTGCCGGGCGTTCGGCGACTGCCAGCGTTCCGAAGAACAGCGTGAGGGCGAAGGCGGCGACGGCGGTGTGGGATCGGGTGTTCACGGATGCCTCCTTCCGCGCGCGAACGGACCGTCGTGGTCCTCAATTCGACAGCGGCGGTGCCGCAAACCTACGGAATCCGAGCGACGCCAATCGCAGGATCCGGGTAGGGATTCGTCAGGGAGTCGTCAGGTGCGTGGCTGATGACGCTTGCCAGCCCCGTGACGCGGCGGTAGAGTGCAGGTCCACTCGAGCAGGCGCCGGTTCGTTCACCAAAGACCGGCGGTGCCGGCCGTCATGCAGGTCCCGTTTGGCGAATTCGTCCTCGATCTGGACTCACGCGAGTTGCGGCGGGCCAACGAACTCGTCCGGCTCTCGCCAAAAGCCTTCCAGCTGCTCGAGATCCTCGTCACCACTCGTCCCAAGGCGCTGTCCAAGGCAGACTTGCAGGACCGCCTCTGGCCGGACACGTTCGTCGTCGAGAAGAACCTGGCGAACCTCGTCAGCGAGATCCGGCAGGCACTCGGCGAAAGTCCCCAAGGTTCGGGGTTCATCCGGACCGTGCAAAGGTATGGCTACGCGTTCAACGAATCGGCGGGCCAGGAACCGAATCGAAAGACCGGCCCTGTGCTGCCGGCGCTCGTCGGACGGGGCCCATCCCGCCTTGCGGCTGCTGCGGTCGCGCTGGTGGTGCTGGCCGCAGGTGTCGCAGTCGCGGTCATTGTCGGCCGCTCGGATCCTCCCGCTCGAATCATGCTGGCGGTGCTGCCATTCCAGAACCTGACCGGCGACCCTGAACAGGATTTCCTCTGCGACGGGCTCACCGAGGAACTGATTGCGGAGCTGGGCGCGCTCCAGCCGGCTCGCCTCGGGGTCATCGCCCGAACGTCGGCTCTGCAGTACAAGCGCACCTCGAAAGGCGCTGCCGAAATCGGACGCGAGCTCGGAGTGCAGTTCCTGCTCGAGACGAGCGTTCGCCGCGTGGACGATCGGTTTCGAATCACGGCCCAGCTCATCGAGGTCGATCGCCAGTCTCATATCTGGGCGGAGCAACGGGATTTCGATACACGTGACGCTCTCGCGCTCCAGAGCGCCGTTGCAACGCTGGTCGGACAACGCGTTTCCGACAGCTTTGGCCTTGTGCAGACACTGAACGCTGGCACCGGACGACACCCGACGAATCCGGCCGCTTACGAACACTACCTGCGCGGCCGCTGGCATTGGGCGAAGGACACGGCGGAGGGACTGCAAAAGGGAAAAGAACACTTCGAGAAGGCGATTGCGCTCGATGCCGGGTACGCGCAGGCCTACAGCGGGCTGGCCGACACTTACGCGTTTCTCGGCAGCTACGACCTCATGCCGATCAGCGAATCCCATCCGCTCGGACGGGAGGCGGCGCGGAAGGCGCTCAAGCTCGACGACGCGCTCAGACGCCCACCGATCCCTCGCACCGATCCTGGCGGACTACTATTGGGACTGGACCGCGGCCGAACATCACTTCAGGCGGAGTCTCGATCTCGCGCCAAATGACGTCCGGACCCTGCACTTCTATTCGTTCTACCTGGCGTACACGGGACGCGCGAGCGAGGCGACCCCGCTCGCCGAGCGAGCGATCCGGCTCGACCCGCTTTCGCTCCGGGCCCAGGTCAACCTCGGCGTGATACTGAATATGTCGCGGCGCTACGACGACGCGGTCGTCCAGTTCGAGCGGACGCTGGAGCTGGACTCGGGGGATGCGATGGCGCACGCCATGCTCGGCCTGTCGTACGCCTACAAAGGCCTCCTGGACCGAGCCGTCTCCGAGCTGGCGCTCGCGCGGAAGGCAGATGGCCGCCGCCCCGATCTGGTAGCGCTCCAGGGACACATGCTGGCGCGCGCCGGCGACAGGACGGCGGCGTTCGCAGCCATCGACGAACTGAGACGGCGGGCCGCGCCTCGCGAGCCCTCCCCGTTCAGCCTGGCTGTCGTCTTCGTCGGTCTCGATGACAAGGATCGCGCCTTCACGTGGCTCGAGAAGGCCGTCGAGGCGCGTGACTGGGCGCTGCCGATGCTCAAGGCCGATCCGTTCTTCGACAGCCTGCGATCGGATCCTCGCTTTCCCGCCATCCTCGATCGTCTAGGGCTGCCGCGCTGACGACTCGGTGTCATCTACAATGCGCGGAACGCGACGGCTCCTGATGCGGAGGTACGGTTTGCGTGCGTCGATGATCATCACGGAGTTTCGAGGAGCGTCTGATGCGTAGTGGCCTGGTTCAGAGGGTCTCGATGGTATTGACCCTTGGCGTGTGTGCGGTGGCGCTGCTCACGGCGCAACAGGGTGGCGGTGGCGGCCGCGGCGGCGCGGGCGGTCCCGACCAGGGCCGCGGAGGCGCTCCCGCTCCGGCGCAGACCCCGGCCGTGCGCCAGATCCCGCGGTCGCCTGTCGTCGATCAGGCGGCGCACGATCGCGGGCGGGCGCTGTGGGCCAGCCACTGCATCGACTGTCACGGCTCGCAGGCGCGGGGATCGGATACCGGTCCCAACATCATCCGGACCAAGACGGTGAACTTCGACCGGATGGCCGAGCAGGCGGGCAGCGTGCTCGGTCCGTTCCTGAAGGCCGGTCATCCGACGCAGAGCAAAAAGCCGAGCGCGTCGTTCACGGACGAGGAGATCGTCTCGCTGGCGAATTTCCTGCGGCAGCGCGTCAACGACACCATGCGCGGTGCTGCCGTCTTCACCGTCGGCGACATCGTGATTGGCGATCCCAAGGCTGGCGACGCCTACTTCAACGGCGAAGGCGGGTGCGCCACCTGTCACAACGCGACGACCGGAAGCCTGTCCGGCGTGGCCACGCGGATCCCGGAGCCGGTCGACTTGCAGCAGCGGATGCTGTTCCCGGGGGGAGGCGGACGCGGCCGTGGACGCGGGGCGCCGCCCGCCGGCGCGGCGCCGGATCGCAACGCCGTCACGGTGACGATCACTCCGGCCTCCGGTCCGGCGGTCTCCGGCGTCCTGGTGGAGGAAAGCGATTTCTACATCACGGTGCGTGACGCAGACGGAACGATTCGCACGGTCCGCCGCACGGCCGGCATGAAGGTCGCGAAGACGAACCCCCTGCAGGCGCACATCGATCTGCTCGATCGCATCAGCGACAAGCAGATTCACGATCTCGTTGCCTATCTGGAGACACTGAAATGAGAGCCCTGGCGTATCCCTTCGCCGCTGTCCTTCTGACTGGCGTCCTGGCGGCACAGCAGTCAACGCCCTCGCAGCGCGCCGCCTCGACGGGTTCGAGCGGCCTGACCGTGGCGCAGATCGAGAAGCCGTCGACCGACTCGTGGCCCACCTACAACGGCGACTACACCGGGCGACGATTCAGCAGCCTGACGAAGATCAACGCGTCGACCGTCAAGCATCTGAGCCTGGCGTGGATCTACGATCTGCCCGCCGCCGGCACCATCAAGGCGACGCCGCTCCAGATCGGCGGCGTGCTCTACTTCACCACGCCGAATCATGTGTATGCCGTCGACGCCCGCACCGGACGTGAGCTGTGGCATTACACGTTCGCCAGGAGCCGCGGCGGCATCCAGATCGGCAATCGCGGCGTGGCAGCCCTCGGCAACACCGTGTATTTCGTGACCACCGACTGCAACCTCGTCGCGCTCGACCTGAAGACCGGCACCGAGAAGTGGGCGAAGGAGTTCTGCTCGCTCGAGATGATGTATTACGGCTCGATCGCGCCGGTCGTCGTGAAGGACAAGCTGATTCTGGGCCCGAGCGGCGACGACCTCGACGTGCCGGCGTACCTGGAGGCTCGCAGCCCCGAGAATGGCGACCTGATCTGGCGTTGGTACGTGACGCCGCAGAACGACGGAGAGGCCGGGCTGGACACGTGGCCGAATCTGGACATGGCGAAGCACGGCGGGGGCATGACGTGGCAACCGATTACGTATGACCCCGAGCTGAATCATATTTACGTGACCACCGGGAACCCGCAGCCGGTCGTCGCGTTCAAGAACCGCGAGGGCGCCAACCTGTTCACCGCCTCGATCGTGGCGCTGAACGCCGACACCGGGAAGATGGTGTGGTACTTCCAGTCGTCGCCGCACGACACCCACGACTGGGACGCGACGCAGACTGCCGTGCTCTTCGACGGTACGATCAACGGACAGCAGCGGAAGCTCCTCGCGCAGGCGTCACGCAACGGGCAGTTCTTCGTGCTGGACCGCACCAGCGGCAAGGCGATCGTCTCGAACGAGTACATCAAGACGAACTGGAGCCTCGACTACGACGCGAAGGGTCAGCCGATTCCCAATCCGGAGAAACGTCCGCAAATCGCCGGGGCGCTGGTCACGCCGAACCAGGGCGGCGCGACGAACTGGTACCCACCGAGCTTCAGTCCTCAGACCGGCCTGTTCTACGTGAACGCGACACGTGCCTTCAGCGTGTGGTACATCTACGACCCCAGCGACAATCCGATGGGCTGGGGCGGGACCGATCGCGGCGGCTACGCCGAACAACCGCAGCTGAAGGCGATCGACTACAAGACCGGCAAGATCCGCTGGAGCGTGCCGCGATATGGCGGCAACTCGGGTATTCTCAGCACCGCGGGCAACGTCCTGTTCAACGCGGCGGCCGCGGGGATCGGGGCCTACAACGCCACGACCGGCGAGGCGCTCTGGAACTCACGGCTCGGCAATTCTGTCACCAACGGTCCGATCACCTACGAGCTCGACGGCCTGCAGTACGTGATCGCCGGCGCCGGCTCCCGGCTGGTCGCCTTCGTCCTGAATCAGTAGGCATGTCGGCCGCACGGTCCCCCGGAGGGTGCGCGATGAATCGACGGGCATTTCTGGCCACCGCCGCCGCGTCGCTGGCGGCCGCTCGCACGGGTCTGGCACAGCCGACGCAGGCGCCGGCACGGAAGGGCCGCCTCAAGCAAGGCGTCACGCGCGGCGTGTTCGGCCGCGGCGTTCCTCTCGAGGACTGCTGCCGCCAGGCGGCCAGTGTCGGCATCCAGGGATTCGACCTGATCACTCCTCCCGACTGGCCGCTCGTCAAGAAGTACGGCCTCGTCCCGTCGATGGCGAGCGGCGGCGGCGGCTCGATCGCCAGCGCCCTGAACCGCACCGAGAATCACGAGAAGATCGAGGCGGCGATGCGCACGATGATCGACCAGGCGGCGGCCGCCGGGGTCCCCAACCTCATCACGTTCTCCGGAAACCGCGGCGGCATGTCCGATGCCGAGGGGGCGGACAACTGCGTGGCGTTCCTCAACAAGGTCAAAGCGCAGGCCGAGGACAAGGGTGTCACGATCTGCATGGAGTATCTGAACAGCAAGGTGAACCACAAGGACTACATGTTCGACCACTTCATGTGGGGCGTGGACGTGATGAAGCGCGTCAACTCGCCGCGCGTGAAGATCCTCTTCGACATCTACCACGCGCAGATCATGGACGGCGACATCGCCCGGAACATCCGCGACCACATCCAGTGGATCGGCCATTTCCACACCGGCGGCAACCCGGGCCGTCACGAGATCGACGACACGCAGGAACTGAACTACCGCTTCGTGATGCAGGCCATCGCCGATCTCGGGTTCACCGGCTTCGTGACCCACGAGTACTCGCCAGCGGAAGGGCATGATCCGATGGAGAGTCTCAAGAGGGCGATGGAGATCTGCACCGTCTAGTTCGCGGGTTCGCGGGTTCGCGGTTCGCGGGTTCGCCCCTCGACGATGCTCGGGGCGACCCTGAGCGAAGTCGAAGGGTCGCGGGTTCGGCTCAAAGCTTTTTGGCCAGTTCCGACTTCGCTATGGCCTCCAGGTGCACTTCATCAGGCCCGTCGGCCAGCCGCAGCGTGCGCGCGTGAGCCCACGCGCGCGCCAACGGAAAATCGTCACACACACCGGCTCCGCCGTGCGCCTGGATCGCGCGGTCGAGCACGCGCAGCGCCATCCGGGGCGCGACGACTTTGATCTGGGCGATCTCGGAGCGCGCAGCCTTGTTGCCCGCGGTATCCATCAGGTACGCGGCGCGCAGCGTCAACAGCCGTGCCTGATCGATCTCGACGCGTGACTCGGCGATGGCGGCGCGAATGGTGCCCTGGTCCGCGAGCGGCCTGCCGAATGCGACGCGGCGCGTGACGCGCGCGCACATCAGCTCGAGCGCGCGCTCCGCCATGCCGACCAGGCGCATGCAGTGGTGAATGCGCCC
>Ga0209382_10005612_pt1 | contig 16318 bp, 16 predicted proteins | sample SoiMetdeltSBSDD5_FD_187599 | JGI IMG/M metagenome (GOLD analysis project Ga0209382, IMG submission 187599) | Bulk soil microbial communities from a Populus tree surrounding site in Tennessee, USA - Soil MetaG P. deltoides SBSDD5 (SPAdes) (version 2) | ecosystem: Environmental > Terrestrial >...
GCCACCGCGCTGAGCTACGCGGTCAGCTATCTCGTCCCGCTCGTGCAGGTACCGCCACGTGGCGTGTGGGGCGAGACCGGACCCGCGGCACTGACCACAGTGGACGCCTGGCTCGGCCGTGGTGTCGATGTCGATTCCGCGCCGGATGGGTTGGTGCTGCGGTACCTCGCCGCCTTCGGGCCCGCGACCGTCAAGGACATCCAACAGTGGTCGGGGCTCACCCGGCTGCGCGAGGTGACTTCGCGGTTGGATCTGGTTCGGTTCCGCGATGAGCTGTTGGATCTGCCCGACGCGCCGCGGCCCGACCCGGACACCCCGGCGCCGCCGCGTTTCCTGCCGGAGTACGACAATGTGCTGCTGTCCCACGCCGACCGCACCCGCGTCATTCCCGACGGCCGTCGCGTGCCGCTGCCACCCGGCAACGGTGGTGTCGTCGGTACCGTGCTGGTCGATGGAGTCTTTCGCGGTACCTGGCGGATCGAGCGGCCCGGTGTCCTCGTCGTGGAGCCGTTTTCTCTTTGGTCCTCGGCTGACCGTGCCGCGGTGACCGAGGAAGGCACGCGGCTGCTCGCGTTCGCCGCGCCGGACGCGGACTCCCACGACGTGCGGCTCGTTTCATCGTCTACTTAGGACGGTGGTGGTTGTCCAATCTCTTGTTCCGCGCACGGCACCGAGACAAGGGGCGTAGCGTGGACCGGAGTTGGCTGACCGGCCGTCCGCTCGTGCGGTCGGACGACGCGTTGATGTTCGTCGCGCGTAACGGCTTCCGCGGCATCGCGCACGACCGCCGTGGTGGCGGCCGATCGAGCCAACCGTGGGACGGCAACGACATGGACTCCTACGCCGACGACCTGTCGGCGGTGATCGAGGCGCTCGACCTTCACGACATCGTGCTGGTGGGGCATTCGACGGGTGGCGGCGAGATCACTCGGTACGTCGGGCGGCACGGCACATCGCGAGTGGCGAAGATGGTCCTGGTCGCTGCGATTCCACCCTTCCTTCTCCTGACCGACAAGAATCCGGAAGGCTTGCCGGTGGAGGCGTTCGACACGCTGCGCGCCGGTCTGGCCGCCGATCGCGGGCAGTTCTACCGGGACCTCGGGACCAGTTCCATGCCGACCTTCTGGCGTTTCTGAGGTCGTAGCCCGGTCGCGGAATCAGATCGGGCTCAGAACGGTGGTAGATCGTCGTCTGGTGGCGGGGGTGGTGGTCTGGCTGGTTCGGGAGTCGGTGGAGCGGCAGATCCGGTTGTTCATTGCGCTAGTGCTGCGGGCTGATTCAGGGATAGGGTCCCCGTCCATGGACATGCTGAAGGGCGCCCAGATCGCCGAGGCCAACCTGACCGACTGGCGCAAGCTGGCCCAGGGACTGCATGCGCGCTACGTGATCGACGACTTCGGCACCGGCGTACGGTTCGTCGCCGCGGTGGGCGAGGCGGGCGACGCGCTCGGCCACCACCCGCGCGTGTCGATGGGCAAGGGGTATGTCGACCTCGAGTTGGTCAGCGACGACGCCATCTACCGCGACAACGAGGGCACCGAGCACGTCGTCGAATGGGTGACCCAGCAGGACGTCGACCTCGCGCGACGGATCACCGAGATCGCCGCCGACCACAAGGTCGACGCCGACCCGGGCTCGGTCAGCGAGATCGAACTCGGCCTCGACACGGCGCGCTCCGCGACCATCGCCCCGGTGTGGGCCGCCCTGCTGACCGGGAGCGCCGAGGCCCAGGGCCGCGGGTCCCCCAGCGACGAGATCCGGGACGCCACGGGACGGGTACCGAACCTGTGGTTCGGGGGCGCCGAGGAGCACGAGACCCCGCGTCAGCGGTTCCACGTCGAGGTCTATGTGGCGCCCGAGGTGGCCGAGCAACGGATCGCCGCTGCCGTCGCCGCGGGTGGGACCGTCGTCGATGACAGCGGCGCGCCCTCGCTCACCGTGATTGCAGACCAGGACGGCAACAAGGGAATCGTCTGCGTCGACACGTCCGCTGCGAAGAAGGATTGAACCGCCAAGTCGGGTGACCCGTGGGCTGGCCGCGGGTCACTTCGGCCCGCGGGATCGCTCATCGGAACGACCGAGCAGTCGGGCGGGCACAGGGCAGATCCAGTGACGTCGCGCCGTCCGCGGCAAGAGCGTGCGTGCGTGTCGGTGCCTCCGTCCGCCGGTATGCGCTATACCGGCAGTGTGTCGAACTCGTTTGTGCAGAGCATGGCTCATAACTTCGAACAGGCGCTGCGGCTGATGCAGGCGGCGCTGACCGACTGCCCCGACGACCTGTGGCAGACGGACTTGTGGCCGGACGAGGCGCCTACGGCTCCGGCGCCGCACGGGGGATTGCACGGCTCGGCTCCCTGGTTCCTCGGTTACCACGCGCTGACTACGCTCGACTATGACTTGGCTGGCGAGTTCGAGCCGTGGGCACCGCCACAACCGTTTGACGACAATACCTACAGCTTCCCCAACCGCAGGTTCACCAAGCCCGAGCTTCTTGGGTACGTCGACTGGTGCCGCGGCCGCGTACGCCAGACCCTTGACGGCCTCACCGAGGAGATGGCCGCTCGGCCACTTCCTAGCGCCCATCGAAACCACGGCATGCTGTTCGCGGTGATTGTCGGCAGCATGCCGCTGCACGTTGTTGAGCACGCCTCCCAGATCCGTCAGTTCCTCACCGCCGCGGGCGTCACAGTGCAACCCATGCCCGGTGACCGTGGGTACACAGGGTGACCGTGATGGTGATCCGGCGGATGCTGACCGGCGACCCCCTGGCGACCTAACAAAGCTCGCCGGGCAGCTCGACCGCTTCCCGCACTCGGCCAGTGCGATGACCGCCTCCGGGTCGATCGACGCCGGCGTCCCCGCTTCGTTCACGTGTACGATTCTGCGCTGACCTCTCCGACAAGAAACAGCACAGACACACCGCATATCGATGAAGTGTCTACTATGGACACCGGCCCGCCCCGAGCTTGCTCGGGGCGGGCCGGCCGGTGGGTACCAGCTCACATGACGGTACAGGTGAACCCCGTGGGAGTAAGGGTGTTGCCATTTGGACGACTGGCCTGGAAGCCGAAGCTGCGACTCTGTCCAGGGTTGATGCTGCCGTTGTAGGACAGGTTCCGTACGGTGACGGTCTGTCCGCTGATCGTGAAAGCGCCCTCCCAGGAACCGGTGATGGCGTGTCCGGTGGGAAGATTGAACACGACCTGCCATCCGGTGATCGCGGCGGTACCCGTGTTGGTCACCGTGACCGGTTGGATGACGTACCCGTCCTGCCAGTTCGACTGCACGGTCGGAGTGGCCGAGCAGGTGCCGGTACCGCCTCCGCCGGTCGTGAACGTCACCAGGCCGGAGGCGTTCGACAGGTTGCCGGCGTTGTCTCTTGCGCGGACATACACCTGGTACTGCGTATTGGGTGTCAGGTTCGTCAACCCGACGCTGTTTGTGGACGGCGTAGCCAGGATCGGGTCGGTGGCGCCTTGTTCGCGGTACACGTTGTAGCCGGCCAACCCACTACCTCCGGTGTCGGTCGACGCACCCCAGTTCAACGTCGCCGTGGTCGAGGTGACGCCGGACGCGGTGGGCGTACCGGGTGTGGACGGTGGGGTGACGTCGTTGACCGTGGCGGTCGTGAAGGTCACCAGGCCGGAGGCGTTCGACAGGTTGCCGGCGTTGTCTCTTGCGCGGACATACACCTGGTACTGCGTGCCCGGTGTCAGGTTCGTCAACCCGACGGTGTTGCTGGACGGTGTGGCCAGGATCGGGTCGGTGGCGCCTTGTTCGCGGTACACGTTGTAGCCGGCCAACCCACTACCTCCGGTGTCGGTCGACGCACCCCAGTTCAACGTCGCCGTGGTCGTACCCACATTGGACGCTGTCGGCGTCCCCGGCGTCGATGGCGGCGTAGTGTCCTGCTGTCCACTGTAGATAGTGGCTTCGCGGGACGTGGTGCTCAGCCCGTTGGCGCCGGTGATGTAGCGCGTTCCCCACGACGAACGCTGCGCGGGGTTGAAGCCGACGACCAGGTCGAGGTACTCGACCGGGCTGCCGTTGCCGCTCCACGACCAGGCCATGTTGCCGATACCGGCGGCCTGGGTAGCGGACATGATGGTGTCCTCGTCGGGGTTGCCGTCGGAGTGGTTGAAACCGAACTCACACACGCACAGCGCGAGGCTGCGGCTCGTGAACGAGTTGATGTACGAGGTGACCTCGGCAGCTGTGTCGTACACGCCGTACATGTGCACGCTGAAAATGACGTTGCCCGAGGGGTCCGCGGCCCGGACGGTTGGCGCGTTGTCCCGCATGACGAAGTTCCAGTCCTGACCCCAGTTCGGCGCGTCGACCATGATGGTGTGCTGGAACCCGGCATTGCGCAGGCGCTGGATCGCCGCGGCGGTGGCGGTCGGCCAGGTGGTCGAGTTGGGGCTGCCTCCGTTGCCGAACGGCTCGTTGCCGATGTTGAGAATGACGTAGTTCTCCTGACCGGTCAGCGCGCTCTGGACACTGATCCAGTAGTTCACCGACTGGTCGAGCGATACCGCACCGCCCTGTTCGTTGAAGCCGGTCGTGTCGTGGTTCTCGAGAACACAGATCAGCCTGTTGGTTTTGCACAGGTTGATGACATTGGCGACGTCGGTCGCGGTGTCCGCCGGTTGCCAGCGTCCGCCGGAAAGAACCACCCGTACGGCGTTCGCGCCGGCGGCTTTGATGTTGGCGAAGGAACTCGTCTGCGTCTTGAACCAAGTGTGCGGGTGGTTGATGCCGCGCAGGACCAGCGCGGTGCCGTTGGCCTCCACGAGGCGGCCGTTGCTGATCCGGATTCCGACCGCCGCGTGCGCGGGTTCCACGTAGACCAGCATGGACGCGAGGACGGCGAGAATGGTCGCACCCGCGAGCGCGAGCCGTTTTTTCATGATTCACCTCAGGGTTGAAGAGACGCACGGAGCAGCCCGACTGCAACCACCCGGCTCCCTGAGGGTGTGCGACCCAGCATAGTGATCGATGGGCGTCAGCGCAAAACCGGTTAAGTCGCTGCGGTACCGTCACCGCGTGGACGGAAGCTTGCTCGCCGTCAGCGACCTGCACGTCGGGTACGCCGCGAACCGGGAGATCGTCACCGGACTGCGGCCCGACTCGGCCGCTGACTGGCTGCTGGTCGCCGGTGACGTGGCGGAGCGGGTCGCCGACGTCGAGTGGGCGCTCGGACTGCTCCGCCAGCGGTTCGCCAAGGTCGTCTGGACCCCCGGCAACCACGAACTCTGGACGATGCGGGATGATCCGGTTCAGTTGCGCGGGGAGGAGCGGTACCGGCACCTCGTCGAGGTGTGCCGGCGACTGGACGTGGTCACGCCGGAGGACCCGTACCCGGTCTGGACCGGTACCGGCGGCCCGGCCGTCGTGGTGCCGCTGTTCGTCCACTATGACTACTCGTTCCGGCCACCCGGCGCCACCACGAAGGAAGAGGGCCTCGAGCTCGCGTACAAGTCCGGTGTGGTGTGTACCGACGAGGCGATGCTGCACCCGGACCCGTACCCGAGCGCGGACGCGTGGTGCCGGGCCCGAGTCGCGGAGACCGAGCCGCGGCTCGCCGCGTTGGACACACCCGTGGTACTCGTCAACCACTACCCGCTGGTCCGGGAACCAACCAACCGCCTGCGGTACCCCGAGTTCGCGCAGTGGTGCGGCACCGAGCTGACCGCGGACTGGCATGTGCGTTTCCGCGCCGCGGCGGTGGTGTACGGCCACTTGCACATTCCACGCACCACGTACCACGACGGGGTGCGGTTCGACGAGGTCTCGATCGGCTACCCGCGCGAGTGGCGCGGCCGCGGACACCCGTTCGGCCTCGTCCGGCGGATCCTGAACCAAGGCAACTGAGCTAGGGCAGTGCCGACCCAGGCGCCTGGACCTTCGGTCGGCGCAAATCCAGCCCAAGAACCTAGGGCAGTGCCGACCCAGGCGCCTGGACCTTCGGTCGGCGCAAATCCAGCCCAAGAATCTAGGGCAGTGCCGACCTAGGCGCCTGGACCTTCGGTCGGCGCAAATCCAGCCCAAGAATCTAGGGCAGTGCCGACCTAGGCGCCTGGACCTTCGGTCGGCGCAAATCCAGCCCAAGAACCTAGGGCAGGCAGTCCTCGATGACGTCGGCAGCGCGGGTGGTGCCACCGGCGGTCACCAGCTCGTACCGCATCTGCAGGATCCGGTCGGCGACCGCGTCGTCCTTGGCCACCGCGTCGACGGCGGTGCGCAAGGCCGCCGGGGTCAGGTCGGCCGGGCCGAGCGCGGTACCGAGACCGAGCTCGGACAACCGGGCCGCGTTGGCCTGCTGCTCCGGCGACCGCGGTACGGCGACGACCGGCCGGCCGTAGCTGAGCGCCTCCATGATGCCGCCCATGCCGCCGTGGCCGACGTAGACCGCCGCGTGTGCGAGCACCCTCAGCTGCGGGACGCCGGAGGCCACGACGACCCGCCAGTCGGTACCGGCGAACCCCGAGGCGTCGACGGCGGATGAGATCAGGACGAGCGGCCCGTCGCCCGCCGGTGGCTGCCAGCCCGCGGCGGACTGTTGCCGGATGCACGGCCCGACGAAGCAGTACTCGTCACCCAACACGTCGGCGGAGTCGGCGGACTGGAACGCACGCGGAAAGTAGGCGAGGTGCTTCTTCGGTGCGGGCAGCCCGTCGCGCACCGGCGGATACCCCACGCGGTACGACCAGGACTGGACCGCGGGGACGTGCCAGGCCGCGGCGACGACCCGACCCGCCACCGCCATCCGGTCCACCACGACGAGATCCGGCCGGTCGTCCGAATACGCCCGCTCGAGCCGTCCGACGGTTGCCTCGGCATCCGCGAGAAACGACACCGGTACGACGGTGGCACCCTGCTCCTCGATGTCCGGTGCCCGTTGCCCGGTCGACGGGTACGTGACCCGGTGCCCGCGGCGGACGAGTTCCGCGACGACAGCGAGGGTCGGGTAAACGTGGCCGACCGTCGGGATCGTGAAGAACGCGATGTGCACGTGCTAGGCGCGGCCGATGGGATACCCCATGCCGCGCAGGCGTCGCGCCCAACCGGTTGCGGTGTGCCGGGGTACGTCGAAGTGGCTCGCGAGGCCGGTGATGGTGCCGACCTTCTCGTACGCCGCCAGCACCTGCTCCGGTTCCGGCATGCGCCGGTACGCCCGCCTCGCCTTGGCGGACTTGCGCGCGGTGGCTTTCTTCGCCGTGCCCGCGGCGGCCCGCCCCCCGCGGCGGCGGGTTGCTTTGCGCGCCGGAGCGCTCGCGGCCTGGTCACTCAGCGGTGTCGCGCTACGGCCGGTGAGCGCGCGAACGAGCAGATCGAGATCCAGCGCTGGCATGTCCGCGGGCGCGAGCCCACCCTTGCTTCCCGCCCGCACGGTCAGCTCGGTGATGCGGGTTTGCCCGGTGGACGTATCCACCCGGACCGTCGTTTGTGCGTTCTGTGTGTCACGGTCACGTCCGGTGTCCGGAGTAACGGTGATGACGTATCGGCTCACGGAGTTCTCCTGTTCGGGCGGGCCAATCGAAAGAGCGTACCCTAGCCACATGCTGCCCTGGTCCGCCGATTTTGCCGGCCGTATCGACACCCACGTCATCGCGAGTGAGCGGTTGAGGGGGAACCCACTCGGCGATCCTCACGAGCGTCCTTTGTGGATTTATGTGCCGCCAGGATACGACAGCGAAGCACAGCAGAGCTACCCGGCGGTCTACGTGATCCAGGGCTACACGGGCCACGTTGCGATGTGGTGGAACCGCACACCGTTCCGCCAACCGTTCCCCGAACTGCTCGACGCGATGTTCGCGCGCGGCGACAGCGTCCCGGCGATCGTGGTGTTCGTGGACGCCTGGACGTCACTCGGCGGCAGCCAGTACCTCGATTCACCAGGCACCGGTGACTATCACACATACCTGTGCGAAGAGGTGGTGGCGTTCGTCGATCAGCGGTACCGGACCCTGGCCGATCGCGATCACCGGGCGATCACCGGCAAATCCAGTGGCGGATACGGCGCGATGGTCACCGCGATGCTGCGTCCCGACGTGTTCGGCGGCTTCGCGACCCACGCCGGAGATTCACTGTTCGAACTGGTGCAACCACCACTGATCGCCGAGGCGGCGCGGTTGTTGCGCGAGCACTACGACGGCTCGTACGAGGCCTACTTCGCGGATCTGAAGGGCCGTCCGTTCGGCACGAAGGAAAGCGACGCCAAGCTCATCGAGGTGTACGGATACGCGGCGGCGTACTCGGCCGAACCCGACGGTACGGTGCTGATGCCGTTCGACGACACCGGCCGGCTCGTACCCGACATCTGGCAACGATGGCTCGACCGCGACCCGGTGCGGATGGCCGCGCGGGAGCCGTACGTCGAGGCGTTGCGGTCGATGCGGGCCATCTGGATCGACGCGGGGCGGCGCGACGAGTACTACCTCGACCTCGGCGCCGCGGCGTTCCGGCGTGCGGTGACCGAGGCCGGAGTTCCGGACGACCGGGTCTACTTCGAACTGTTCGACGCCACGCACGCGCTCATCGAGTACCGGTACCCGCTGGCGATCGGTTGGTTGGCCACGAAGATGGGATGAAATAATGATCAACGGTGCACATGTGATCATATACAGCCGTGACGCGGAGGCAGACCGCGCATTCATACGGGACAAGTTCGGATATCCCGGCGTCGACGCCGGGCAGGGCTGGCTGATCTTCAAGCTGCCGCCCGCCGAGATCGCGATGCATCCCACCGACGGGCCGCCCGTCCACGAGTTCTACCTCATGTGCGACAACATCGAAAACACGCTCGCCGAGCTGGCAGACCAGGGCGTGGAGATCAGTAGCCCGCCGACCGATCGCGGCTGGGGAGTGCTCGCCTCGATCCGCCTGCCGAGCGGTGGTGAGCTGTCGATCTACGAGCCGCGTCATCCATTGGCATACAACCTATAGCGGCACGCGCATACTCATAGATCGATGTAAAGTGACCCCGAAATCCGGGAGGGTGGAGGGGTGTGAGTATGGCTGGTCGGGGCCGTGGGGGCTGGCCCTGGCCGTTGCACGACGTGCGGATCGCCGCCAAGCTGGCGATGATCCTGGCGTTGCCGATACTCGCGGTCCTGGTGCTGGCCGGCTACGCGATCTCGTCCACCGGCCGCCAGGCGGTCCAGGCCCAGCAGCTGCGCGCCCTGACCATGCTGTCCGGGGAGGCCGGTGACCTGGCGTACGCGCTCGAGCTCGAACGCGTCGCGGCCGCCCAGGCACTGCAGGCGGGACCACGACAAGCCAGGCTCGGGGAGTACGTGCGCCGCGCTCAGGAGACCGATCAGGCGGTCGCCGAGTACCGCCAGCGCCGGGCCGAGATCTCCGTGCCGGACAGCGTCGCCCCGGTCCTGCTGTCGATCGGGCGGCAGCTCGACCAGGTCGACGCGCTGCGGGCCCAGGTCGAGGCGGCGGGGGTCGCCATGTCGGCGGCCCTGGTGCGGTACCGCATCCTCGTCGCCGACCTGCTGACCTACCGGGAGACGGTCGCCCAGACCGCCGCGTCCAACGTGGTCGCCGACCAGATCCGAGCGGCCGCCGCGCTGTCCGCCGCCGTCGAGTTCATCGGCCAGCAACAGACCGCGGTCCTGCGGGGGATCGTCGGCGACGGCCTGACTCCGGCCGCCGCCGGGGAGATCATGGCCAGCCGCATCGGGTACGACGATGCGCTGCTGACCTTCCAGAGGCTCGCCCGTCCAGAGTGGAGGGACTGGTTCCAGCGTACGGTGACTGGTCCGGCCGTGATCGCGGTCCAGGCCATGGAAGGGTCGTTGACGCGTACCCCCGTATTGCTCGAGGTCGATGCTTGGGTGACGGCCACGACGGCGCAGATGGACCTGATCCGCGATGTGCTCACGCGGGTCGACGGCGCGGTCCTCGGCGCCGTCACCGCGGAGCGCGACGGGCAGATGCGGGTGACGCTGTCCGCGTCCGGCGGTGTCGCGCTCGCCCTCGTGCTGATGATCATGCTGGCCCTCTGGGTGGCCCGGTCGATGGCGCGATCCCTGGTCGATCTGCGCGAGGCCGCATTGGTCGTGTCGCGTGAGCGGTTGCCGCAGGCAGTGGCCCGCCTGACCGACGAGCGCAGCCTCGGCACGCTGACCCCGGAGCAGGTGGCGGAGCAGTCGGAGGACCCGGTGGAGGTGCGCGGGTCGGACGAGATCGGCCAGGTCGCCGCGGCCTTCAACGCGGTACACCGGGAGGCGGTGCGGGTCGCGGCCGCGCAAGCGCAACTGCGGGTGAGCGTCGGAGCGCTGTTCGTCAGCCTGGGGCGGCGGCTGCAAGGGATGATCGACCTGCTGATCAGCCGGCTGGACGCGATCGAGCAGCACGAACAGGACCCCGCCCGGCTGCAGCAGCTGTTCGACGTCGACCACCTCGCCACCCGGATGACCCGGTACACCGAGAGCCTGCTGGTGCTCAGCGGGACGCCGTTCGCCCGCAGCCACCCGCGGTCGGTCGAGCTGCTCGAGGTGCTGCGGGCGGCGATCAGCAAGATCGAACGGTACGTCCGGATCGACATCGGGGTGGTCGACGAGGGCGTCGCGGTCGTCCCCTACGCGGCCGACCACGTCGTGCATGCGCTGGCCGAGCTGATGGACAACGCGACCGCGTACTCCCCGCCGAACTCGCCGGTCGTCGTCGAGGCCCGCCGCCTGTCCGACCGGGTCGTCGTGGAGGTCGTCGACGCCGGCGTCGGCCTCTCGGACGCGCAGCGAGCGAGGCTCAACGCGCGGCTCGCGTCGCCGCCACCGGTGGATCCCGAGGCGCTGCGGGCGACCGGCCTGGTCGTGGTCGCCCACATCGCCGCCTGGCATGGTCTGGTCGTCCACTTGCACAAGCGGCGCGGTGGCGGCACTGTCGCCGAGGTGACCCTCCCCGGCACTGTACTGGAGATGACCGGACGGCACCGGCACGCACTGCCGGCCATCGGGCCAGCCCCGGCGAAGATTGGCGCCAGTGCGGCCCTGCCGGCCGTGGTGCCGCGGCTGCTCGACCGGCCCGACGACCGGCTGCCACTGCCGGCGACCGTGCCCGTGCCGGTGGCCGCCGCCGCGACCGCGACCGACGGGTGGCACTGGAGCATGGCCGACGCGGGCTGGGGCGCAGCCGCGACCGCGGCGACGCCCACGCCGGCCGGGACCACCGAGGGCGGTCTGCCCCGGCGCAAGCCGATGGCCCAGCTCGTGCCCGGCTCGGTGGCCGCGCCGCACCACGCGCCGATCAGGCGGGACCCGAGCGCGGTCGCGGCCGCCATGTCGATCTACCGCCGCGGGCTGGAGACGGCCCGCGCCCAAACAAGGGAGCCGCAATGAGTGTGGCGCACCATATCGCGGACTACGACTGGTTGATCGCGGACTTCGTCAACCGGGTCCCGGGGGCCGCTCACGCGGCGACCGTCTCCGCCGATGGACTGGTCATCGCCTCGGATCCGCAGATGTCGAAGGCGCAGGCCGACACCCTCGCCGCCATCACATCCGGGTTGGTGAGCCTCGCGCAGGGAGCCGCCCGCAGTTTCGGCACCGAACCGGTACTCCAGCAGACTGTGGAGATGACCGGCGGACACCTGTTCATCATGACGATCGGCGACGGCTCGTCGCTCGCCGTCTTGGCGCGGCCAGGTTGTGACCTGGCCCAGGTCGCCTTCGAAATGACGGTACTGGTCAACCGCGTCGGCGAGGCCCTGACTCCGGAAGCGCGGGGTAACCAATGAGCGCAGCGGAGCGCCGCGGCGCCTGGACTGAGGAGCGTAGCGACGAGGGAAGGCGGCGCATGGGGCGCGCAGCGGAGCGGAGTCAACAATGAGTCTCGCCGCGGCGCGGCCGTCGCCGGTACCTCCGTCGAACTTCGTGACGTCGGCGAAGATCGTCATCGCCGGCGGGTTCGGGGTCGGCAAGACCACGCTCGTCGGGTCGATCTCCGAGATCACGCCGCTGACCACCGAGGCCCTGATGACCGCCGCGAGCATCGGCGTGGACGACGCCGAGGCCGTGCCGGACAAGACGACCACGACGGTAGCCATGGACTTCGGGCGCCTCACACTGGACCGCGGGCTGATCCTGTACCTGTTCGGCACGCCCGGACAGACCAGGTTCTGGTTCATGTGGGACGAGGTGTGCCGCGGTGCCATCGGCGCGGTCGTGCTCGTGGACACCCGCCGGCTCGCCGACTGCTTCTCCGCCCTCGACTACTTCGAGGAGCGTCGGATGCCGTACATCGTCGCCATCAACAACTTCGACGCCTCCGAACGGTACCCGGAGTTGGAGGTTCGCCAGGCACTGGCGATCGGGGCGGGTGTCCCGATCGTCGCCTGCGACGCGCGCAGCCGCCCATCCACCCAGCACGTCCTCATCACGCTCGTCGAGTACGTGCTGGCCATGCGTCGCGGCGGCCCGCGCTAGGTTCTTGGGCCTGATCTGCGCCGACCGAAGGTCCAGGCGCCTGGGACGGCTCAGCTAGGAAACGGTGGGGGGAGGATCCAGGAGGAGGCGGATGGCCACAGGACGCGGTCGACCATTGGTGGCGCTCGCGGCCGGGCTACTGGCAACGATATTGATGTCTACGGCGTGTGCCGCGCGTCCGGACGCGCAGGCCGCCACGTCCCGGCTCAGGATCGGGCTGCTGGTGTCCTTGACCGGCATCTACAAGAGCACCGGGGAGGACATGAGGCGGGGTGCGGAACTGTACCTGTCGACGCACGGCAACGCGCTCGGTGGGCACCCGATAGAGCTGATCGCGGCGGACGAGGGCGACGGTGGGCTCGTCGGGCTCCCGCCGGCCGAGAAGCTCGTCGAGCAGGACCGGGTGGCCGCGCTCGTCGGGGTGGTCAACGGCGGCACCGTCACCGCGATCACGGAGGTCCTGCGCAAGGCGGAGATTCCGTTGCTGGGATCCAACGGCCGACCGTCCAGAATGGACGATGTGGAGTACGTCTGGCACACGTCGTACGTCTCGGCCGACGCGGGTGCCGCGATGGGGGCGTACGTCCGGCGTGCCGCCCGCGGCCCGGTCTACGTCATCGGGCCGGACTACCCGGGGGGCTGGGACGAGATCGGCGGGTTCGTTCGGGCCTTCGCCGCGGCCGGCGGGAAGCTGGCGAACCCGGGCGGAAAGGCGAAGTTCACCCCGTACCCGAGTACCACCAACTTCCAGCCGTACCTGGACGCGATCGAGTCCAGCGACGCCCGCGCGGTGTACTGCTCCTACACCGGTCGGGCGGCGATCGACTTCGTCATGCAGTACAAGCAGTACGGTCTCGCCGGCAGGATGCCCCTGTACGCGGCCGGCTTCCTCACCGAGGGCAATGTGCTTACCGCGCAAGGCGCGGCGGCCACCGGCATCAAGAACTCGCTGAACTACGCGGCCGATCTGGACAACCCGACGAACCGTGCTTTTGTCGCCGCGTACCAGTCGGCATACAACATGCTGCCGACAACGTTCGCGATGTCGACGTACGACGCGATGGCGGTGCTCGATCGGGCCATCGCGGCGGCCGGCGAAGACCCGACGCCGGAGAGCATCAACGAGGCCATCGGCGCTCTCGGCCAGATCGACAGCCCGCGCGGCGTGTGGCACTTCAACCCGAAGACACATACGCCGGTACAGAAGTGGTACCTGCGGGACGTCCGGATGGACGGACCCACGCTCACCAACGTCGTGCTCCAGGAACTGCCCACGATCGGCGGCTGAGCTGCGCCTGACGTAGGCTGACCGCATGGCGGTGTCCTCGTTCATGGTGCCTCTCGGCACGCCGGCTCCCGACTTCGCGCTGCCCGCGTTGACCGGGCAGAAGGTGCGGCTCGACGACTTCGCGGCCGCGCCGGCGCTGCTCGTCGCGTTCGTCTGCAACCACTGTCCATACGTCAAGCACGTCGAATCCCAGCTCGGCAAGCTGCTCGCGGAATACCCCGACCTGGCCGTGGTCGGCGTCTGCGCCAACGACGCCGACGCGTATCCGGAGGATCGGCCGGAGCAGTTGCGGGCGCAGGCCGAGCGCGCCGGATGGACGTTCCCGTATCTCGTCGACGACTCGCAGGAGGTCGCCCGCGCGTACAGCGCCGCCTGCACGCCGGACTTCTTCCTCTACGACGCCTCACGCACGCTCGCCTACCGCGGCGCGTTCGACGAGTCGACGCCAGGCAACGGCAAACCGCTGACCGGCGAGTTCCTCCGCGGCGCCATCGACCACGTGCTCGCCGGCGAGGCGGTACCCGAGCCACACATTCCGAGCATCGGGTGCTCGATCAAGTGGCGGTAAACTAACCCCATGGCCCGGCCCAACGAGGTGGTCGGAGCGCTGCTCCAGGAGTACGCCGATCTCATCGCGATCACCGGTGGCCAGGCGTTCAAGGCGCGGGTGTACGAGAAGGCCGCGCGCTCGGTCGCCGGTTACCACGACGACGTCTCCAAGCTGGACGTGGCGGGTCTGCAGGAGATCCCGAACGTCGGCCGGTCGATCGCCGAGAAGATTGTGGAGTATCTCGAGACCGGTCGCGTCGACAGCATCGACCGGCTGCGCGCGAAGGTGCCGTCCGGAGCCCGCGAGCTGATGGCGATTCCCGGGCTCGGCCCGAAGAAGGCGATCGCCCTGCACGACGCGCTCGGGATCAACTCGGTGGCGGAGCTGGCCGAGGCGATCGCCGACGACCTGCTGTCGGAGCTGCGTGGCTTCGGCCCCAAGACGGCGGAGAACATCCTGCACGGCATCGAGCTGATGCGGCGCAGCGGTGGACGGGTGTTGATTTCCGCGGCGATGAGCGTCGCGGAGGACATCGTCGGCGCGCTGCGGGCGGTCTCCGGTGGCGCCTGTGCCTATGCCGGTTCTCTGCGGCGCATGCGCGAGACGATCGGCGACGTCGACATCCTCGCCGCCGCGGCCGAGTCCGGCCCGCTGATGGACGCGTTCACCCACCTGCCGATCGTGGCCGAGGTGATCGCGCGTGGGCCGACGAAAACCTCCATCCGCACCACGACCGGACTGCAGGTCGACCTCCGCGTCGTGCCGGTCGAGGCGTGGGGCGCGGCATTGCAATACTTCACCGGATCCAAGGGACACAACATCCGCACGCGCGAGATCGCCGTGCGCAAGGGGTTGAAGCTTTCCGAGTACGGGTTGTTCCGCGTCGACGACGGCAGCCTCGTGGTGTCCGAGACCGAGGAGGAGGTGTACGCCCAGCTCGGCCTGCCCTGGATACCGCCGACACTGCGGGAGGACCGCGGTGAGATCCAGGCGGCGTTGGCGGGCACCTTGCCGACCCTGGTTACCGAGGACGACATCCGGGGGGATCTGCACACGCACACCACCCTGACCGACGGAGTGTCCACACTGGAGGATATGGTCGCGGCCGCCCGCCGGCGCGGCTACCGCTACTACGCCGTCACCGACCATGCCAAGGACATGCCGATGCAGCGGATGACGGACGAGAAGATGCTCGCGCAGCGGGCTCGCCTGCGTGCCCTGGCCAGCGAGAGCGGCCGGATGACGCTGCTGCACGGTACCGAGCTGAACATCGGTCCGGACGGCCGGGTGGACTGGGACGCGGACTTCCTGGCCGGCTTCGACATCTGCGTCGCGTCGGTGCACTCCCACTTCAACCAGCCGAGCGAGGAGATGACCCGCCGGCTCGTCCGGGCCTGCGAGAATCCGTACGTCAACGTGATCGGGCACCTGACCACCCGGCAGATCAACAGGCGGCCACCGGTGGAGGCGGACTGGGACTCCGTTTTCGAGGCGGCCGCGCGTACCGGTACCGCTCTGGAAATCAACAGTCACCCCGACCGGCTCGACGTCAACGACGACCTGATCCTGCGCGCGAAGCGGTACGGCGTCCGATTCGCCATCGACACCGACGCACACTCCACCGTGCACCTCGGCCACCTCCGGTACGGCATCGGGATGGCGCAGCGTGGCTGGCTGACGAAGGACGACGTCATCAACGCCTGGCCGCTGTCGAAACTGCGCGCCTTCGTCAAGGCCAAGCGGCGATGAAGCTGAAGCTGGATCTGCACGACATCTACAACCGCAGCGGGGACATCGAGCGGGCGTTGCAGGGGATCATCCAGGAGGCGGTGGCGAAGAAGGCCACGCTGGTCGAGATCATCCCGGGAAAGGGCTCGGGTCAGCTGAAGAAGAGGGTGCTGCGCTTCCTCGATCAGAAGGAGGTCAAGGCGCTGTACCACCGGGTCGAGAAGGACTCGCACAACTTCGGTCGGGTCTTCATCCACTTCCGCTGGAAGTAACCTCCACTGTGGACGTTGCCGACACCCTCGTTCCGTCGTC
>Ga0209382_10005613_pt1 | contig 16316 bp, 19 predicted proteins | sample SoiMetdeltSBSDD5_FD_187599 | JGI IMG/M metagenome (GOLD analysis project Ga0209382, IMG submission 187599) | Bulk soil microbial communities from a Populus tree surrounding site in Tennessee, USA - Soil MetaG P. deltoides SBSDD5 (SPAdes) (version 2) | ecosystem: Environmental > Terrestrial >...
AGCCGTTATCACAGAAGCATCGGATAACTTCGTCGCTGGTGGAAGGAGGTGGCCTCAAGGCCAGCCCATCACTCGCATCGTACCCCAGATGGCCACCAGGATTCCCGCCACAAACAGCCAAACGCTGCCATTGCGAATCAGCGCGGCGCACGCGAGCGCCGCCAAACCCGCAAGGGCGAGAAAGTCGATCAGCTTGAAGTAGTCGATGAAGAAGCTCATCCAGCCTCTCCTGCGCTGGGGCATGGGGCCGCGCCGCGGCTGCGTATTGTAGTTGGTGTCGTCACCGCCCGTAACTCGCAGGTTACGCGGCCGCTGGAGTTGGTTAGCAAAGAATGGCGCCGCGAAGCGTCCTACGATCACCGGATCGGTGGACGGGATGGCGGGCGTGTCGCGCGCTCGGCCTCCGCTTCCAACTCCCCCTCGTGCGCGCGCACGTAGAGCAGGCCTCCGACGATGGCAGCCAGGCTGACGACCACAAGGGCGATGCCGAGAGGGCCCGTCACGTGCGTCACGGCCCTGCCGAGCAGGTAAGCGCCGAAGCCGACGGCTGACGCCCACACGATGGCACCGGCCGCATTGGCGAGCAGGAACCGGCGCCAGTCCATCCGGTTGACTCCAGCCAGAACGGCGGCGAGCACACGCAGGATGGCAACGAAGCGGGCAAAGAACACAACCTTGCTGCCATGCCGCATGAACAGATACTGGCCGAGCTTGATCTTGCTGGGGGAAAGGCCGATGCGGCCGCCGTAGCGGTCCAGCAGCCGATAGCCAAGCCGGCGGCCGATCCAATAGCCGACATTGTCGCCGAGCACGGCACCCGCTGCGGCGGACGCCACGACCGCCCCGATGTTGTGGTCATGGCGCGACGCATAGAGCGCGGCCAACACGAGCACGCTCTCGCCCGGCAGTGGAAGGCCCATGCTCTCCAAGGCAATGATGACGCCGATCGCCAGGTATCCGTAGGTGGCGATGAGATGCACGATGTGGGCCGGGGATCCCCACTCCACCGCCTTGTCCTTTCAGATCAGCGAGGCCGCGAGATTGATGGTGAGGGCAAGCACGGCCGTGTTGAAGAAGAAAGAGATGATCGCGTGCAGGGTTGCAAGCCGGCGCAGGGGCTTGCTCAGGATGGTCACATCGGAGGTCTGTGATGCGGCGCCGAATGAGATGGCGAAATAGAAGAAATCCCAGTAGTCCGGATTTCGATCGCCGCGGAAATCGAGCCCCTCGGCAAAGGCCTGCTGGCCTCCTGTGGGTCGATAGTATTCGTGCGCGTAGTGCAGCGTGAAGACCACCTGGGTGACCGTCCACGCGAGCACGATCGTGAGCGCGGCCAGCCCAAGGTTGAGCACCCTCTCCGGCGCACTCTTGGCTGCCGCCAGCAGCCCTGCGATGGCGACAAAGCTGGCCGTTATCGCAAGCAGGATGATAACCAGGATCACGATGCGGCTATCGTCCTGGCGTGCGGCGCGGACACGAAGCGCCTCGCCCTTGCACGTATGCATGACGTGGAACGCGAGGATCAGGTAGATGGCTGCGCTCAGATCCCAGGCGACGGCCTCGCGGACTCCTGCCGGCCAGTCGCTCGGCAGCAATGCCAGAGCAGCCAGTCCGGCAAGCGCCGACCCGTAGAGCCGGGGCCGGATGGCGACCGACCGCGCGATCGATCTGGGGTTGGACCAATGTCGCTTCCGATGCACGGGGCGAGCTCACCTCAATTGCAACGGATCAAGTACACCACCGGATTGGCCGCCTTGTCATGTGATTGGCTCGGCGAGCTCAATAGAGCCGCGTGCGATAGGCCTCCTCCAGGGCCTGCTCGGCCGCCTCGACCTCGATCGCGGCCGTCTGCTCCGCGATGATGCGGCCGAGGCTCGGGAAGCTCTTGCGCTCGATCTGCGCCTGGGGGCTCCAGAGCTGCGCGCGGATCAGCGCCTTGCCGCAATGGAAGTACGCCTCATCGACATGGACTTTGAGGCCGATGGTCGGGGTGACGCCCCGCACCGTCAGTGGTGTCAGCAACCCGGCATTCTGGGTGATCTCAGCCTTGCCGTTGACGCGCAATGTCTCGTTGATGCCGGGCACGAAGAAGATCAGCCCCACCCCCGGCGACTCCAGCACGTTGCTGAAGGAATCGACCCTGTTGTTGCCGCGCCGGTCGGGGATGAGCAGGGTCTTGTCGTCGAGCACGGCCACGAACCCCGGGCCGTCGCCGCGCGGAGTGGCATCGGCGTTGCCCTTGCCGTCGCTGGTCGCCATCACCAGAAAGGGCGACAGGGCGATGAAATCGCGGCAGAACCTGTCGAGATGGTGCAGCACCTTCTTCTCGGCGAGGGAGCTCACCTTGCCGAAATGCGCGCGCAGGTCCTCAGGTGTCGTTACTGGCGGCTTGCCTTCCCCACCTCGGCCATCCATCGCCTGTCTCCTCAAGTTGGCCCTTCACGCCGCCTCGACGCCACACCAGCCGGCGATGAAGAGCGCCAGGGTCTTGGTCACCTTCTTCAGGGACTTGAGCTCCACGCGCTCGTTGAATCCGTGCATCGCCTCTGCCTTGGCACCGAAGCAGAGCGCCGGGATGCCGTAGTCGAGCCCATAGAAGCGCGTATCGGTCAGGGCGGTAAAGGCTGTCTCCTCCAGCGTGCCCCCGTAGACGGTGCCGTAGGCGGCCGAAAGCACCGCCTCGCTCTCCTCGGCGCCGGAGAGCTCGAAGCCGGGCGAGAGAAAGCCGGACCAGACCACCTCAGGAGGGTGCTCGGCGAGGAATGGATGGGCCCTCGCGGCCCTCTCCACGCAGGCCACGATCTCGGCCTGGGCATCGGCGATCTTCCAGCCGGGCAGGATGCCGATGCGGCAATCGACATCGCACCAGGCCGGCACGCTGGAGGCCCAATCGCCGCCCTTGATGATGCCGGGATTGAAGTTGAGCGGATGGTTGATGCCGGCGAAGTAGCGGTGAGTCTTGGCGCGCTCGTTCCATTCGGCTTCGAGGACCTCGAGGCCCTGGATCAGGTGATAGGCCGCCTTGATGGCGTTCGAGCCCGTGCCGGCGCGGGCCACATGCACAGGCAGGCCGCGCACCCTTAGCCGGAACCAGATCACGCCGACCTGTGCCCGGATCAGCTTGCCGTCAGTTGGCTCGGGGATCAGGCAGGCATCGGCGCGGTAGCCGCGGTGGAGCGTGGACAGGGCGCCGAGCCCGGTGCTCTCCTCCTCGATCACCGATTGCAGATGAATGCGGCCCTTGGGCGCGAGCCCGGCCGCCTTCAGCGCGTCGAGCGCATAGAGCGCGGCGATGGTGCCGGACTTCATGTCGCCGGTGCCACGGCCGTACAGCCAGCCGTCCTTGACCACGGGCTGGTACGGCGGCGTGTGCCACATGTCGAGCGGGCCGGCCGGCACCACGTCGCAGTGACCTTGCAGGATCAGCGAGCGTCCGGTCTCTTTGGCCGGCCGATAGGTGCCGACGACGGTGCGGGCGCGCGAGAAGTCGGTCTCGACCGGGCCGTAGCCGGGGAGCCCTTTCAGCTCCTCCTGATCGATGACCCAGTCGTCCACCTCGTAGCCGCGCTCGCGCAGCAGCCCGCCGAACATGTCCTGGCACGGCCCCTCCTGGCCGCGGTTGCTCGGGATGGCCGCGAACGCGATGGTGGTGGCGAGCTGCTTGTCGAAGGCCGCCTCCACCGCCGCCTCGATGCGCTCGCGGGCGCCGTCGGGAAGGGTGATCAGGTTGCTGTGGGACATGGACTTTGCCTTTGGCCTACTCGTCCGTCTCGCCGCGCTCGTAGAGCGCCTCGCGGCCGATGCGGTCGAGGCAGATCTCGGCCGTCCACGGCAGCATCAGGGCGCCGCAGCGGCTGTCGCGGTAGAGGCGCTCCAGCGGCAGCGTCTTCAGCATCGACTGGCCACCGCAGGTGCGGATCGCGAGCTGGCACAGCGCGTTGGCGTTCTCCATCACCGTGTACTGGGCGGCGTAGGCGCGCAGCACCTGCTCCTTGGTGGGGTCCGCCCGCGCCTCGGAGATGGCCTGGAACCACAGCGCCTTGGTCTGCTGCAGCATCAGGAACATCTGCGCGATGGCGACCTGCTTGGTGGCGAACTTGCGACGCTTCTCGGTGCCGGTGCCCGGAATCTCGCCGCGCAGGTACTTCACCGTGAAGTCGAATGCCGCCTGGGCAATGCCCATGTAGGTCGGCGTCAGTGTCATGAACATGTGCGGCCAGCGCGCGGCCGCCTGGTAGTAGACACCGCGTGGCATCAGCGCCGCGTCGTCGTCGACGAACACGTCCTTGAAGACCAGCGTGCGCGAGACAGTGCCGCGCATGCCGAGCGGGTCCCAGTCGCCGACCACGTGCACACCCTCGGCCCTGGCCGGCACGCCGACATACATGGTGTCCCGCAGCGAGGGCGGCTGTCCCGGCATGATCTCGCCGCACAGGATGCCGTAATAGTCGGCAGAGCCCGACAGCGAGGCGAAGATCTTCTTGCCATTGATGAGCCAGCCGCCGTCGACGCGCTTCGCCACGGTCGAGAACGGCACCACGCCGGCCGCGGCGCCGCCGCCCTCGGAGAACGGCTGGGCGTAGATGGCGCCGTCCTTGACGATGCGGGCGTAGTGGATGGCGCGGCGGCGCCGGTGCCCGGCGCGGTCCTCCTCGCTCATGTTGAGGTCTTCGGAGAGCGGGCCGGTCCACAGGCACGAGCACACGTGCATGTTGTAGGTGAGCGCGGTGGCACCGCAGTAGCGGCCGATCTCGGCCGCCGTCGTCATGTAGGCGCGGTAGCCTGCTCCGAGCCCGCCGTGCTCCCTGGGCACGCACAGGCCGAGCAGGCCGGTATCGCGCAAGTCGTTGTAGTTCTCGGTGGGAAAGCGCGCCTCGCGGTCGTAGCCGGCGGCGCGATCGGCGAAGCGGGCCTTGCCGAGGCGGCGTGCCAGCTCCGTCAGCTTCGCCTCGTCGTCCGTCAGGCGGAAGCCGCCCGGATCGAGCAGTGGCGCATCGGCGTCAATTTCGTCGAGGTCCAGCAGGGTCATTCCGGGCTCTCCCGCAGCTCGGCAAGGAAGCGCCGCACCAGCTCCGCGTAACGGTCCGGGCATTCGAGCGGGGCCAGGTGGCCGATGCCGCGCAGCACCTCCAGGCGGGCGCCGGGAAGCACCTCCGCCATGCGCGTCATGGCCCTGAGCGGGGCGTTGGTATCCTCCTCGCCGGCGATCATGAGCGTCGGCACGGCGATGCGCTCCAGCTCGGCACGGCGGTTGAAGGTGACGAGACAGGCTATGGCGGCCCGGAAGGTCGCCTCGGGCACCTGTGACATGAGCTTGACGAGCGCAGGGGCCGCCTGCGGCGCGGCTGCGGAGCCGAGCAGGCGCGGGGAGGCCTCCGCCGCCATCTGGGCCATGGTCCGGCCGGCATCGAGCGGGCCGAGCCTCGCCTGCACGAATTCGCGCTGGAACGAGCCGTCGCGACTGCCGAACACCGCCGTGGTCGCCGACAGGATCAGGGCGCGCACGCGCGCGGGGAATGTTGCGGCCAGCTCCTGCACCACCATGCCGCCAATGGAATGGCCAAGCAGAACCGCACGGTCGATGCCCAGGGCGTCGAGATCGGCTGCCAGCGCAGCAGCAAGGCCGGGGAAGCCGAATGGCCCATCAAGGGGCTTGCCGCCATACCCGGGCAGGTTCCACACGACGAGGTGGGCCGCATCCGCCAGGCGCTCGAGGACCGGGTCGAACATACGGCCGTCGGCGCCGATACCGTGCACGAGGACGAGAGGCGGTGCGTCGCCGAGTACAGCGGCGGTTCGGACGGTCACGCGGGCAGCTCCACGAGGCGACCTTCCTCCAACACGCGCAGCCAGAGCACCCGCACGAAGGCGTCGACCCACCTCGCCTCGATCCGGTCCATCAGCATCGAGCCTCCACTGCTCCCTGATCGTCACCGCGTTGGCAGCAAGGATTGCACAGGTCACATCCCCATGAGAAGTGAAAATTTTAAGTATGTAATATTTCCGGTAGCCAGCTGAGCACATGGGAAGATCGCGCGCCCTGAAGAGGCGCCACGACGCGGCCTGAGCCCAAGCGCACCGGCAGATCGCCACCTCGCGCCGCGCAAAGAAGTTGCTTGAGCGCCGAATATTTCAATTTTAAAGTAATGCCATGCGGGCCTGGAAAGAGAGAGCGAGGTCGTGCGTGCCACCGGCAAGCTCCTTTGCCCTGCCCTGCTGCCGAGCAACAAGGACCTCCCGTGACCGCATCATCCTCCGTCCGGCTGCGCGCGTCCGGCCCCAAGCGGCAGATCGACCCATCGGGGTCTGCATGGGTGGCGCCGCCGCGTCAGAAGCTGGATCTGCAACTCTGGGTGCGTCTGCTCGCCTGCACGCATTCGGCGCAGCAGCTGGTCAGGGCCAACATCAAGGCCAGCTTTGACCTCAACCAGACCCAGTTCAATCTCCTCTCGCAACTAGACCGCGCGCCCGAGGGCATCCGCATGGGCGAGATCGCGCGCCGCACTGTCGTGACCGGCTCCAACGTCACCGCGGTGGTCGACGATCTGGAGCGCCGGGGGCTGGTCGCCCGCCAGGCCGCCGAGGGCGACCGCCGCGCCATCGTCATCAAGCTCACCGCCAAGGGCCGCAGGGCGTTCGCGCTGATGGCTCCGGTCCACGCTCAGTGGATCCAGGAGGTCTTTGCCGAGGTGCCGGAGGCGGACAAGCGTGTGCTGGTCCGGCAGCTCGGCGCTTTGAAAGAAGCGATGCGCGCGACGCTGCGCACCAGCATCTAGGCCGACTGTCTGTCTGCTCGCTCACCGTGTACGCTCGGGGCGTTCGCCGCAATGGAGGAAGCGCCATGGCCGTCACCATCTTCGTCGTCCGCGCCAGCATCACCAAGGATAAAGAGATCGCTTTCAATACGTGGTATAATGAGGAGCATGTACCGCAGGTGCTGCAGTACAACGGCGTCGTGAGCGCGCGGCGCTACAGGCAGATCCTGGGAGACGACAAGCTCGAGTATATGGCGGTGTACGAGCTCGCGAGCGAAGAGGCCTTCCACCGCTTCGTGGCCTCCGATCATCTCAAGACGCTGATCAAGGAATATGACGCCCACTTCGGCGGGGTCTCGGAGCGCGCCCGGTCGGGCTATGTGCAGGTGTGGCCGTGACAGGGGTCAGGCTTCGGGGATCAGGTTTCGGGGCTGCCGAAGTCTGATCCCTGCCCTGAGCCAGTAAGGGCTGTTGAACCTGTGGAGCGTCCTGCGCGACGAAGACGCGTGGCCAACGCTGACGAAGGAGAGGGGGAATGACGGCGCTGCACACGCTGTTTGGTACGTTTCGCTGGATTTGGGTTCTAGGCCTTCTGCTGGGCCTGGCGGGCGGTTACTTCTTCTGGGAGGAGAACGAGCGCATCGCAGCGGTCGACCGGCAGGGCGCGGAGGCCGTGGCCCAGGTCATCCAGGTCAGAGAGCAGTCCTCGGGCGGGCAGAACAAGCGGACCAGCTACTGGGCTGACGTCCGCTGGCGCGACCAGACCGGCGCCCTGCGGCTGCACGAGAGAATCCCGGTGAGCGGCACCTTTGCGCGCCGCGTGACGAAGGATGGCCGCCTCGTTCAGAGCCAGACGCGCATCAAGTACCTGCCCGGCAGGCCCGACGTGCGCCCGCTGCTTGTGGAGGACGGGGCGCACAACGGCTGGCAGACGCCGATCATGATGTGGGTCAGCCTCGCGTTCGCGGCGTTCAGCGTCTTTCTCTGGGCGCACATGCTGCGCTTCGAGCGACGCGCGGACCGCAAGCCGAGCGACAAGGCGGCCCCCACGGCGGCGTAAGGGGCCATCGGTCCAGGGCGCTGCGTCGCCCACCGGGCTGACCGAAAAAGACAGCAAGACCGTGAGGTTGCGAGGTCGTCGGCGACCTTGCGGCCTCACGTCTGCGCGTCTTGGTCGTTTCACCATGGCACGATCTGACGATCTTTCGACCTCACGACCTCAGCGTGTGGATCGATGCCATTAACGCTTTATTTAAGTTTAGGCTTGTGCTACCAACTCAGCGACAAGTTGCTAGCGCAAGGTGCTAGCACATCAGCGCCGAGGATTGCGGCCCATGAAAGTGTGGAGCATCGTCAGCCAGAAGGGCGGGAGCGGGAAGACCACGCTGGCCCTGCATCTGGCCATCGCCGCCGCGCGGGACCTGAAGGTCCTGGTGATCGACCTCGATCCCCAGCAGTCGGCCGAGCGCTGGCACGGCATCCGGCAGAGGACGACGGGGAGCAAGGACGACCCCAGCATCGCTGCCGGTCCCTACACCAAGCTGCCCGAGATGCTGCGCATCGCCAGGAAGCTCGGCGCCGACCTGGTGCTGATCGACACGCCTCCCAAGCTCGACAAGGCCATCGCCGCGGCGCTGGGGCCGGCGACGCTGGCGCTGATCCCCGTCAAGTCCTCCATCCTCGACCTGCAGGCGCTGGAGGACTGCGTGCGCGTGGTGGAGCTGGCCAGGGCCAAGGGCAAGACCGTGGTGGTGATGAACGCCGTGCCCGGCGGTCGCAACAAGGATGCCGCCATCAAGGAGGTGGCACGCTACGCGGACCGTCACGAGCTGGAGGTCATGCCCGAGCGCTTGAGCGAGCTGCCGGCCTACGCCATGGGGCTCAAGAGCGGTCGCGGCGTTACGGAGGCGGACAGGAATGGCACGGCAGCCAAAGAAATCACCGCGCTCCTCGAAGCGCTCTGGACGCGCGACAGCGAAGGCACGGACGGTTGACGTGGAGCTTGAAAACCTCTCGCTGACCGACGCGATCAAGGCGGTCGCCACCGGTCACGTGCGCACCGGCAACGCCGCCGCTGCGCCCGAGCCGGAGCCCTCCCTCACCCAGGCCATGAAGGAGGTGGCGAGCCGCAAGCGCAACCCGCCCACCACGCGGGCTGGGCGCAAGGGCATAGTCATCTACGTGGACCAGGAGGTGGCCGCCGCCATCCGCCGGCTGGCGACGGACATGAACACCACGGTGCAGGCGCTCGGCACCACTGCGTTCGACCTACTGCTGGAGAAGTTCGGAGAGCCCCGGGCGGGGTAGCAATGGGGTCAGACCCCTCGCCTCCGGCGTCGGAGAAGCAACGTGAGGTAGGCGCGAGGGGTCTGACCCCACCACACGGAGGGAGCCATGAGCAATGCCACGTCACTGACGGACGCGGTGAAGGCCGCGGCCACGCAAAATGCATCGCTGACTGATGCGGTGAAGGAGGCGGCCCGCAGCGGTGCCGACAGCACCGTCGTCAGCTTCCCGCGGCTGGCATTCGAGAGCCGCCAGGAGCCCACACCGGGCATCGGTGCGGCGAGGGCCGTCGCGCCCGATCCCGATGCTGCCGCCATCGACACGGCCACGCCTCGGCGCCCGCATGCCTGCGAGCCGCTGGCCGAGGAGGATGGGTCAGCGGTTTACGTCGCCGAGCCACGGCCGGCCGGGCCGAGCCCATTCCGCCTGCGGTCGCGGGCGGCGGCCCGCTCAAGGCCGCCGGCCGGCATTCGGCGGCTCAGGCTGCCCCGCGGCTCCATTCCCGGCGGCGAGGCCCTGCGCGCCTTGACGGGTGCCGTGAGGCGGACGGCGACTCGACTGGCCGGCGTGGCCGCCCTGACCCTCCTGGCGCTCGTTGCCATGCCGAGCCCGGTCGGGCCGGACCGGCCGCTGGCGGCGGCAACGCAGCAGAAGCGGGTCGCGCTCGTCATCGGCAACTCCGCCTACCGCTACACTCGCCGGCTCGACAACCCCCGCAACGATGCCACCGACATCGGCGCCGCCCTGAAGCGGCTGGGTTTCCAGGTCATCGAGGGCTTCGATCTGGACAAGGCCGGGCTCGACGAGAAGATCCGCGAGTTCACCCAGCACCTGCGCGGCGCCAGGGTCGGCGCGTTCTTCTATGCCGGGCACGGCCTGCACGTGGCCGGACAGAACTACCTCGTGCCCGTGGATGCGCAGCTGGCCGGTGCGCCCGCGCTCGATACAGAGCTCGTGCGGCTCGACCTTGTGCACCGGACCATGGAGCGCGAGGCACCTACCAACATTCTGTTCTTCGATGCCTGCCGCGACGGCCCGCTCCCCGATACGCTGGCCCGCGCCATGGGCACGCGCTCGGCCGAGATCGGGCGCGGCCTCGCCACCGTGCAGGGCGGCGCCGGCACGCTCATCAGCTTCTCGACGCAGCCCGGCACCATCGCCCTCGACGGCAAGGGGCGCAACTCACCGTACTCCGCGGCGCTGGCCCGGCAGCTGGCTGCGTCGCACGAGGACCTGGGTGCCATGCTGATCGCCATCCGCAACGACGTCATGAAGGAGACCAACGGCAGGCAGGTGCCGTGGGAGCACTCCGCGCTCACCGGCCGGTTCTACTTCAATGCGGTGGCTGCAGACGCGGCGAGCCTGACCTCGGGCTCGCGCACGTCGGCGGCCCCAGCATCGACCGCGCACGAGGCCTTCGAGGCCTGGAGTCTCGCACTGGACACGACCAACCTGACCGTGCTCAAGGCCTACATTGCCCGCTACGGCGACACGTTCTATGCCGAGCTGGCACGCGCGCGCATCGCGGAGTTGCGCCGGCAGGGCATCGCCACCACGACTCCGCCGTCGGTTGCCGAGCTGGCGCCCCCGTTCGACAGATAGCAGGGCAACAGCTAACGAGGCTCTGCCTCAGACCAACGAGTCCGGCCGTCGGCGGTCGGCGGTCGTAGAGATAGCATTTGCGACTGCCGACGCCCGACTGCCGAAGTCTTGAGACCCAGAACCTTGACACAGCTGCACCAACTCTTCGAGCTCAAGCAGGATAGCGGGGGAAGAGATGCTGAAACCGGGGATCACCCTCTACTTCGTGCGCCACGGCGAGACCGACTGGAACCGGGCGGGCCGCTACCAGGGCCAGCGCGACATTCCACTCAACGCGACGGGGCGGGCTCAGGCCGCGCGCAACGGCCAGATGCTGGCCGAGCTCCTGGGCGGCGCGGCGGCGATGCTCGACTTCGTCGCGAGCCCCCTGTCGCGGGCGCGAGAGACCATGGAGATCATCCGCCAGGAGTTGACGCTGCCGCCGCTCGACTACCGCCGCGACGACCGGCTGCGCGAGATCCACTATGGCGAGTGGGAAGGCCGGCTGTGGCACGAGCTACCGCAGATCGACCCGGAGGGCTACGCCGCGCGCCGCGCCGATCCTTGGGATTGGCAGCCGGCCGGCGGCGAGAGCTATCGCATGCTCTCGGAGCGGGTGGCGCACTGGCTGGCGGAAGTCACAAATGACGCCGTCGTGGTTGCCCACGGCGGCGTCAGCAAGGTCCTGCGCGGCCTTGTCCTGCAGCTCGGGGCCGCGGAGATCGCGAGCCTCGACGTGCCACAGGACAAGGTGCTTCAGGTGACAGCCGGCAACGTCGGCTGGGTTTAACCGCCTCGGCTCCCCGGGCTCGCCCGGTTGGCCTTGCGGCCCTTACTTCTTCTTCGCAGGAGCCTTCGCAGCGGCCTTCTTGGGGGCCGCTGCCTTGGCCTTGCCCGGCTCGCACTTGCCCGCGGCGGCGTTCCACCTCTCCTTGCCGCGCTCGCAGCCCATCTTGGTCTTGGCCGCGTCGGCGGGAGCCGAGTAGACCATTCCGGCGAAAGCAAGCGCGGCCAGGCCGCAGGCAACACCAACGAAACGCATGACGTCATTCCTCCGATTTGCAAGCTGCCAACCCGCCATTTCACGTGGCGGGGTTTCCCCTGGCGCAGCTCCTATCTATATGCTGCCCTTTCGGGCGCTGTCTTGGCCATTTCCAATGCTGTACCTCCCGCGGCGACCGGTTGCGTGACCGTCAGGCAACAGTGGCAATTTCGCTGCGCTGCAGCGTAAGCCGTGACAGCAAGAAGGGCTTGGCGTCCTGCGGAGCGGGGCTCAAACATGGGCATACGGGGAAAGACCGGGGCCAGGAAGCGAGGCGCATGAACCGGAAGATGGCTGGCGTGGCGGCTCATAGGCGCGGCATCGGAGCCCCGTTCCTGCCCGTGGCGGTGGCGGCGGCCGTGATGGCGGCGACTGCCGGCATGAGTCTGGCGCAGACGACCGCGGGACCGCCGGAGCCCTGTTTCGAGGAGACGGAGGTCGCAGCGCACCGGATCGCCGCCTGTACGCGCGTGATCGAGACCTCCAAGGACAACGCCACCCTGGCGCAGGCCTACCTGCAGCGTGGGGTGTTGCGCGAGCTCGGCGGCGAGAGCGAGACCGCGGTGACCGACTACTCGGAGTCGATCAAGCTCGCCCCGACCAACGCGCTTGCCTTTTTCAACCGCGGCAACGCCTACGACCAGCTAGGCCAGTTTGACCTCGCCATCGCCGACTACGCCCAGGCCATCAAGCTCGAACCCAAGGAGCCCGACTACTTCAACAACCGCGGCCAAGCCTATGACCACAAGGGCCAGCACGATCAGGCCATCGCCGACTATACCGAGGCCGTCAAGCTCGACCCCAGCAACGCCCGACCGCTCTACAACCGCGGCCTCGCACACGCGAACAAGGGCGATTACCGGCGCGCGATTGCCGACTTCGACCAAGCGATCAAGCTCGCGCCCGACGACGCAGACCTCTATGTCGCGCGCGGGGCGGCGCATGAGGAGGTTGGCGAGGCCGATGCGGCCAAGGCCGACTTCGGCAAGGCGCTGGAGATCGACCCGGACAGCGAGGACGCCCGTGAGGGCCTCAATCGGCTCGGCGGGTGAGATTTGCGTAGACTCTTGTAGGTTGGGTTAGCGCGAAGCGCGTAACCCAAACTGTCATACGCGGCCTTGTCACCGGCGGCCATGTTGGGTTACGGCCCTTCGAGCCTAACCCAACCTACGGCCATCGCGGCCGCAAACAAGACGCCAACCCATGTCCCACAATACGTTCGGTCATCTGTTTCGGGTCACGACCTGGGGCGAGAGCCACGGGCCTGCGATCGGCTGCGTGGTGGATGGCTGTCCGCCCGGCATTGCTTTGAGCAGCGAGGATATCCAGCTCTACCTGGACAGGCGCCGGCCGGGCCAGTCACGCTTCACCACGCAGCGGCGCGAGCCCGACTCGGTGCGCATCGTCTCGGGCGTGTTCACCGACGAGGATGGCCAGCAGGTGACGACCGGCACACCCATCTCGCTCGTCATCGACAATCTTGACCAGCGCGGGCGCGACTATGAGGACATCAAGGACAAGTTCCGCCCCGGCCACGCCGACTTCACCTACTGGGAGAAGTACGGCGTGCGCGACTACCGCGGCGGCGGGCGCGCCAGCGCGCGCGAGACGGCCATGCGGGTGGCCGCCGGCGCCGTCGCGCGGCGGGTCATCCCCGAGGTGACGATCCGCGGAGCGTTGGTGCAGGTCGGCAAGCACGCGGTGGACCGCTCGCGCTGGGTCTGGGAGGAGGTGGACAGGAACCCATTCTTCTCGCCCGATCCTGGCATCGTCGAGACCTGGTCGGGTTATCTCGACGAGATGCGCAAGTCGGGGTCCTCGGTGGGCGCCGTGATCGAGGTGGTGGCGGAGGGCGTGCCCGCCGGCTGGGGAGCCCCGATCTACGGCAAGCTCGACCAGGACTTGGCGGCGGCGCTTATGAGCATCAATGCGGTGAAGGGCGTGGAGATCGGCGCCGGCATGGCGGCGGCGGAGCTGACGGGCGAGGAGAACGCTGACGAGATCCGGATCGGTAACGACGGCCGGCCGGTGTTTCTGTCCAACCACGCCGGCGGCATCCTGGGCGGCATCTCCTCGGGCCAGCCGATCGTAGCCCGCTTCGCGGTGAAGCCGACTTCGTCGATTCTGCGCCCTCGCCGCACCATCGACCGCTTCGGCCACGAGACGGAGATTGCCACCAAGGGCCGGCACGATCCGTGCGTGGGCATCCGCGCCGTCCCGGTAGGCGAGGCCATGATGGCCCTCGTGCTTGCCGATCATTACCTGCGCCACCGCGCCCAGGTTGGCGGCGGGGCATGACAGGGTCAGACCCCCGCAGGATCTGACCCCAATCCAACGCCAACGCCAACGTCACGCCGGCGCGCCCGCCCGCTTGTTCTGCCGGTTGCTCACCAAGTCATCCACCACCGCGGGCTCCGCCAGCGTCGAGGTGTCGCCCAGGTTGGAGAAGTCGTCCTCGGCGATCTTGCGCAGGATGCGGCGCATGATCTTGCCCGAGCGGGTCTTGGGCAGGCCGGGCGCGAATTGGATGGCGTCGGGCGCGGCGAACGGCCCGATCTCCCGGCGTACGTGCTGCACCAGCTCCTTGCGCAGGTCCTCGCTGGGCTGGTTGCCCGTGATCAGCGTCACGTAGCAGTAGATGCCCTGGCCCTTGATGTCATGCGGGTAGCCCACCACGGCGGCTTCGGCCACCTTGGGGTGCGAGACCAGCGCGGATTCCACCTCTGCCGTGCCGAGGCGGTGGCCCGACACGTTGATCACGTCGTCGACGCGGCCGGTGATCCAGTAGTAGCCGTCCTCGTCGCGCCGGCAGCCGTCGCCGGTGAAGTAGGTGCCCGGATAGGTGGAGAAGTAGGTCTGCACAAAGCGCTCGTGGTCGCCGTACACGGTGCGCATCTGGCCAGGCCAGGACTCCAGGATCACCAGGTTGCCCGAGGCGGCGCCCTCCAGCCTGGCCCCCTTGTCGTCAACAAGAGCCGGCTGGATGCCGAAGAACGGCCGCGTGGCCGAGCCGGGCTTCAGCTTGGTGGCGCCGGGCAGCGGCGTGATGAGGATGCCGCCGGTCTCGGTCTGCCACCAGGTGTCGACGATCGGGCAGCGGCCCTCGCCCACCACGCGGTGATACCACTCCCACGCCTCGGGGTTGATGGGCTCGCCCACGGTGCCGAGCAGCTTCAGGGAGGAGCGGTCGGTGCGCTTCACGTAGTCGTCGCCGGCGCCCATCAGCGCGCGGATGGCGGTGGGGGCCGTGTAGAACGTGTTCACGGCCCACTTGTCGATCACGTGCCAGAAGCGCGAGGCGGTCGGGTAGTTCGGCACGCCCTCGAACATCAGCGAGGTGGCGCCGTTCGATAGCGGCCCGTAGAGGATATAGCTGTGGCCCGTCACCCAGCCCACGTCGGCGGTGCACCAGTAGATGTCGCCGTCGTGGTAGTCGAACACGTACTGGTGCGTGATCGACACGTAGGTGAGATAGCCGCCGGTGGTGTGCAGCACGCCCTTGGGCTTGCCGGTGGAGCCCGAAGTATAAAGAATGAACAGCGGGTCCTCCGCGCTCATCTCCACCGGCGGGCAGTCGGCGCTCACCTTGACCAGCTCGTCGTGCAACCAGATGTCGCGACCCTTGACCCAGGCGATGTCGGCGCCGGTTCGGCGCACCACCAGCACCTTCTCGTCGCCCTTGCAGAGCTTGAGCGCCTCGTCGGTGTTCTTCTTGAGCGGGATCGGCCGGCCCCCGCGCACGCCCTCGTCGGCGGTGACGACGAGCTTGGAGTCGCAGTCGTTGATGCGACCGGCCAGGCTGTCCGGCGAGAAGCCGCCGAACACGACGGAGTGGACGGCGCCGATGCGGGCGCAGGCCAGGATGGCATAGGCCGCCTCGGGGATCATCGGCAGGTAGATGGTGACGCGGTCACCCTTCTTGACGCCGTTGGCTTTGAGCACGTTGGCGAACTTGCACACCCGCTCGTGCAGCTGGCGGTAGGTGATGGTCTCGTCGTGGGTCGGGTCGTCGCCCTCCCAGATGATGGCGACCTGGTCGGCGCGCCTCTTCAGGTGCCGGTCGATGCAGTTGTATGAGGCGTTGAGGGTGCCATCCTCGTACCACTTGATCGAGACGTTATCGGGCGCGTAGGAGGTGTTCTTGACTTTGGTATAGGGCTTGATCCAGTCGATGCGCTTGCCCATCTCGCCCCAGAACCCATTCGGGTCCTCCAGCGAGCGCTTGTACATCGCCAGGTACTTCCCGTTGTCGAGGTAGGCGCGAGCGGCCCACTCCGCGGGGACGCTGTAGACCTTCTCAGACATTGCGCGCTTCTCCTCCCATGGAGCCTATGGTGTTGGCTCTATTATCTGCTCCCGGTGGCAACGGGCAACCGCCCGTTGGTCGAATGCGGGGCAGGGCCATGGCTGGCGACCAGCCAAAGGTCAGCGCCACTGGTAACTATCTTCCGATCTTCTCGTCCAGCCAGCGCGCCACCGCCTCCGGCGTCGCGCCGGTGCTGGCGCGTCGGTTGGCCTCGCGCATGGTCTCGACATCGATGGCACCGACGAGCGGGCGCAAGGCGGCCAGGAAGGCCTGGTTGTCGGCCCGCTTGGGCGAGACGAGCAGAATGGCATCGTACGGCGGGATGGCCTGCCTGGGGTCATCGAGC
>Ga0209382_10005616_pt1 | contig 16302 bp, 17 predicted proteins | sample SoiMetdeltSBSDD5_FD_187599 | JGI IMG/M metagenome (GOLD analysis project Ga0209382, IMG submission 187599) | Bulk soil microbial communities from a Populus tree surrounding site in Tennessee, USA - Soil MetaG P. deltoides SBSDD5 (SPAdes) (version 2) | ecosystem: Environmental > Terrestrial >...
GACGTGCCTGACGATAGGCGACGGTGGCAGCGCGCCACGCGGGACGTCGCTCGGGTGACGGAGACGAAAGTGGCTCGGGCATGACCCACCTTGCGGGTCGCGGGGGTCAAGATCCACGATGGCCTCTGTAGCCGTTGCCGAGCTGCCGCTTCTTCGCACAGGCATGCGGTAACCTTGAGCGTCGGCAGACGTTCCAATGACGATCTTTTTTGCGAACGTAAGGCGCCGTAGCGATCGTGGCGGGAAGGGTAGCGAAGTCATCTTCGCCGCTGGGTCCCTCAGCTCAATCGTTGTGAAGGAAAGTCAGGAGGAACTGATTGAGCGCCACGTCCTTCAGCGCGGGCTAGGTCAGATCTAAGCCCGAGGACTAGCCTCGCCTACCAACTCCATCCCAGAACCATTGCGAATGATGGCTGGAGGCATACGCGATCGCAGCCACAACCTCGGCCGAGGCCTCCTTGGCAGACAGCTCCGGCCACTGCGGCTGCAGGCCTCGCTCCGCGGTGTCCATGGCTGCGTCATGGCTGGCACCATCGCGACGTGCCTGACGATAGGCGACGGTGGCAGCGCGCCACGCGGGACGTCGCTCGGGTGACGGAGACGAAAGTGGCTCGGGCATGACCCACCTTGCGGGTCGCGGGGGTCAAGATCCACGATGGCCTCTTTAGCCGTTGCCGAGCTGCCGCTTCTTCGCACAGGCATGCGGTAACCTTGAGCGTCGGCAGACGTTCCAATGACGATCTTTTTTGCGAACGTAAGGCGCAATACCGAAACTACTTGTGTGCTCACCTATCCTGTCTCCCATGGCGAGAGACCCGACCCTGCCTGTCGAGCTCAGCCCAGAAGAGGTTGTCCTGATCAGGAAGTGCGTCGCCAAGCTCTATGGGCCCCTGGTCACAGGTTAGATGTGGCAGACGCTCGACGTCGCAATCGAGTCCGGCGCGGCGAAGAGATCCAGCAAGGCTGCGTGACATGCGCTACTTGATCTACGGCTTCGTGGCTGTCCTGTGTCTAGCGATGGTCGCGGCCGTCCATGTCACAAGCTGACGAACGGCACACGACTTCTTCTTCTAGAAAGTGGAAGGAGTGGTAGTCCGGCGTGACGAGTATCCTCATTGCCGATGATCATGAGGTGGTTCGCTTAGGGCTACGCGTGATCCTGGAGACGCGGCCGAACTGCGAGGTGATCGCAGAAGCGCTCGACGGCAAGGAGGCAATTCTCAAGGCCGTCGAGACGAAGCCAGACATCGCTGTGGTCGCCGACACGCTGCCGCTGGTTGATGCGCTCGAGGCGACGCGCCAAATTCGCGCGAGCTTGCCCAAAACAGAAGTTCTCGTCTTTGCGGTGCACGACAACGAGATGCTCATCGAAGGGCTGCTCAAGGCCGGTGCCCGGGGTTACGTCCGCAAGTCGGACGCGAAACGCTGCCTCCTTGAAGCGATCGAGGCGCTCGCGGCTCACAGGGCATATTTTTCACCCGCACCTCAGACGTTGCGTGAGGAAAATCCCGTGAAGGGCTCCCTACCACAATCGACGTTGACCGAGCGCGAGCGTGCTGTGGTCAAGCTCGTTGCCGAAGGCTATTCGAACAAGCAGATTGCCAGGTTGCTCAACCGCAGTAACAGGACCGTGGATACCCATCGTCGTCACATCAACGATAAGCTCAATCTTTCCACGCGCACTGCGCTCGTGCGATACGCGGTCCGCAACAAGATCGTTGAACCATGAGATGCAGGGGCGGAAATTGCCCCCGAACCCGAACTCGCCTCGCGAGGTAGCTGGCGCTTGACTGAGCAAGCGGGTCAGTGGTCATCCTAAAGGCATTGTTGCATGAACGGAGGTGCCGCTAGGGCCAGAGTGAATGTCAAGATCGCCTCCGAATTGCTGCATTCTGGCCATCATCCCTGGGATGCCAATTCCCAGCCGGAAGGGCTTCCCGTTCTCGTGTCCCGAGGTTTCCTCAGTTCCCTGCCCGTCGTCGCTGATGACCAAACGCAGCCTCTTGCCCACACATCTGAAAGTGACGGAGACGCGCCTTGCGGAGGCATGGCGATACACGTTGGTCAATGCCTCCTGAACAATGCGGAGTAGTGTTTGCTGTCGCTGTAGCGAGAGTCTGTCGACCGTGCCGCATGATTTCAACTTGATCTTCAGTCCCGTCCGCGTGCCGAACCCCTGAATGTATCGTCCGAGCGTCGCCGACAATCCCTCCCTTTGGAGCTCCGGTGGATGCAGGAGATAGGTGAAGGCGCGCAGCTCCTTTGCGGCTTCCTTTAGTGATCCCTCGATTTCGTCTAGGATACCGAGTGACTTAACCCCTCCTGCAGCATCCGCTCTTACCCTCATCAGGTTGAGGCCGATTGCCGCCAAATGCTGTGCGGTCGAGTCATGCAGTTCATTGGCAATCCGTCGTCGCTCTTCGTCCTGAAGAGCGAGCGCGCGCTCGTGCTCCGCTTTCTTACGCATGCTGATGTCCCGCGCGATCTTAGAAACGCCCGTCACCTTGCCTGCAGCATTCCTTAGAGGAGACACTGTGAGCGAAATATCGACCAGACTTCCATCCTTGCGGCAGCGGACAGTCTCATAATGTTCGAGCCGTTCGCCGCGTCCTATGCGCTCAAGAATTGCAGTTTCCTCATGAAGGAGGTTCTCTGGAAACAAAACGGTGACAGACTTACCGAGAACCTCATCGGCTGTGTACCCGAAAAGGCGTTCGGCGCCGGGGTTCCAGCTGGCAATCACGCCATTTAGGTCCTTACTGACGATGGCGTCGTCAGAGGACTCGACGATGGAGGCTAGCAATTGCCTTACCTGCTCTGCATGCGAGCGTTCGGTGAGATCAACGAGCATGTTCACCGCACCGACGACATTGCCGGACGCATCATGCAGCGGCGTCGGGTAAGGCATGAACGGTACTCGCGTGCCATCGGGACGCTCGGCGACGGCTTCCACGCCTCTTACGGGGCGCCCAGTTTTCAGGGCGACTGCCATTGGGCATTCATCGTGCGGCAGTGGCGTTCCGTCAGGCCAGTAGAGTCGCCAAGTTACGCACCATTCATCGCTGCCGATCTTGGGCGCCCGACCAGCCAGGTGAACTGCCGCCGCATTATAGTACGTTACGCGGCCATCGGCGTCGGTGGTGTAAATGGCAGCGGGCAACGCATCTAGGAGTTCGCGGCAGGGTAACTCGGGACTCAGCTTCTTTTGCATCGGGGGAAACATCCATCGGTAAGTTGGATCTGGCCAACGCTTCACCGGACATCGATGCCGACGCGAGCCTTGCAGCTCGGACCACTATCAGATCTGTCTGCGGACAGGATCGGGTTTTGCCCTAGTTGCATGTACTGTTTAACACCTAGGGTATGGCTGTGCCACGCACAATCGTCCTCCAATCCCGGGCGAGAGGCAGATGGGAGCGTCCGAGGCCATGAAGCATACCCGTTATGGGGGAGACCTTCGATGAGCCGGGGACGACGGTCGGCAGGCCCTCATGATTAGTCCGGTTGTTGTTGCACGGAGCAAGAGTGCGGGCACCGACTAAAGCCCGACAGTCGGCCAGGCGCTGCTTGTGGCTGAGCCGCGGAAAGGCCGTGGCATGCGGGTCGGTATCTCCATCATCGTCCGAAGAGTTGGAATGAGGCGACCATGCGGGTCATTCTCTGGTGAGAAAAAGGTGGGGCCCGCTGATCGGGCAGGGGCTCGCGATTTGTACATCAGTGGTGCCGCTGGGCTGGAGCATCCAGTCATCCCGCAAGCGCAAGCTGCGCCGCAGGAACCGAGGGGCTGCCGGAGCGTTGGCTTATCGACTGCTTCTCCTTTTGCGTGCGGTCACATAACGGACGGCAACCTTTCCCCCAAGGGGTTGCCCGGCTCATGAAGCCCTCGGCGCCTCCCCCGTCGCCCGGGGGCTTCTTTGTTGGATTGGCTGCCGCTTGCGCGGCATGTTGCTTGGGCGCCCTGGCGCGCCGCACCTCGACACCTAGCGCGCGACATCCAGCCCGAGGTCGTCGATCGGGTCAACAATGCGGTTCGCATCGCCGCTCGGCAGGGGCATCACCAGCTCAAGGTGATGACGTTCCCGTGCAGCTACTGCAATGACGGGGGCGGCGCATCAACAACCTGCTGCCCGACTGGCCGACGTCGCTCGAGGGCTTCGCCAAGCGGGACCGAGTTCTACGAGCGGGGAGCTGAAGCCGCTGGGCTTCAAGGTCACCGCCCAAGTTGTGAGTTACGAGGGCGGAGTGCCCGTCAACATCACCATGTACCTCAAATGGTGAGCTGCTCTTCCATGTCCCGTTCGGATATGAGAGGAATAGATACTCAAAGAGCACCTTCCCTCAGCGTCGCCAGCACACCAAGTACGCACGACTCATCGAGGCTGCCAGACCAAGCCGCCGCTGCCAACCGCTGTGCCACATCCCTGCGACAAGACTTCCCTTAGCGGCGCACGCGAGGCTTACGGGGAAGGTGATCATTCCTATTCTTGTGGGTCCAGAAGACAAGATCAGGAGCATGGCGAAAGCGAGCAAGCTGGAGATGACTTCCAGCTGTGTCGGAGGTTCCTGGGTGAGTTCGCCGGTATGGCAAAACCGTCGTCTGCGGCAGGTATGGGCCTAGACTTGGGGGACGGCCGATCCTCGCGATGCCTGGATGGCACAATGGGTTGGACTGTCGGCATCGTCTCGACCATCAAGGCATAGGCCCTGAGAGTGGTCAACGGGGGCACCATCAGCGCTCAGGCGGCGCGGCGGTTGCTGCCCGTCTTCGTAGAGGCGGCGAAGATTTCGTTTGGCGCAGAGAGGTTGTTCGTCAGCGCCTCGCCCGGCAGACTGAGCTCGCCGTCGAGCACTGCGGAATGGCAAGGGAGCGGCCCTGAGCGCAACGCCGACGCGGCATATGGCGAGCTATGCAGTGAGGCCCAAGCTGCCCATCAGGGAAAGTCCCGATGTCCCTTTCCAATCCATCGTGACATTTTTCTCGCCGGGAGCACGGGTGTCTCATGCGCGTTGTTCTGTTGGCATTGTCGCTGATTGTTGCGGACGCGGCGGCATCCGCCCAGGACAGCTCCTCAACTCAGTTCCAAAAACTCTATACCGAGTATCTCGATGCATGCATGAAGGACTGGGACGCCGCGACCCACATGACAAAAGAGGAATGGAGACGCACGTGCCAGCGCGTGGCGAACGAGCGCGCAAAGTTCCGGGCTGAGCAAGATGAAGGCGACAAGCCCAAGCAAAGGTAGTGTGCGCTGCTACGATCAAGCTCGGCGTCGTTGTCGGGAATGCCCGCACCAAACGGGACACACCCTCGCCGCCTTCGGCGACGCGCACCCTTACCGTCTCCTTGTGCTGTCCAGGCGGGCACAACGTGGATACACATGCGCGCGCTCGCGGTCCGTGCGAAAGGTCAGTTCTCCATGCCGTAAGCGGCCACTATCTCCCCGCCGCACACCTACTTCCGGCGCAGTCCGTATTTGCGCCGATTGATGTTAACTGGCTTGGAGTTCATCTGGACTCTACTGCGTCGGTACTGCAGAGTTAACGTTTTCATCTTCCAGAAAAGGACACGGGAAAATGGCGAATACCCTACCACCTACCATGCCAACGATCCGTCGCTCGGATTAGCATTAGTCTAGCGAGGACCAAGAGAGATCACAGATGGACCCGTTGCTTCCCCTCACAATCGCCGCGGTGAGTATGGCGGTCTTGGCACGATTTCGCTCACGGTTGGACACGTTCTCGATCTTAGGTGCCAGCCTCGCGTCGGTGCTTTTGATGTTCGTCGCGCACGTCATTCTTCGGGACAATCACCCCTACAGCCCCAACGCACGCATTCTCTCTGACACAGCAGTCGCAATTTTCCACGAACGCGCTCTTACACGGACAGAAGTCGGGAATGAAGTCGAGCTTGCGGTCGACACACTCCCGGGACGTGTGCTGAAGGGATATCTTCGTGAAATTGTGAGCCCAACCCGAGCGTCTGCTAGAGCCGGTTCGCGGGAGCTCAGCGAGGAAGTTTTTGCGCTTATCGACCTTCAACCCAACTCTGATGGTGACCTCCTCGCGGGTGCACGGGCCCAGGTCGCCGTCTACACGCGGCATTGGCGCTACTTTGGGGTTGTTCGGCGCGTACTCCTCCGTATGCACAGTTGGCAAAATTACCTCGTGCTCCACAGCAGCCGGTACTTTACTGCGGCCCGCTATTAGGAACCGATCCGCAGGGTTGTCCTGATGCGAAGAGCCAAGTGCTTCGGGCGGGCGAAAGTCTCGTCATAAGCACCTCGCGGGGTATTCCTTATGATCCGTGCAGAGGCGGCAATGTCAATGTCCGCTGAACACAAGGTTCTTGAAAGGATACACGAGAGCCTGGAGCCGCAGAATTAAGGCGTGCACGAGCGCAAGCGCATCTACTACATGAAGAGCAGCACCTTTCAAGGTGCCTGTCTCTTTTGCCGCGATTTTGTCGTGGTTGTTGGAGTAGGCGTTTGCGATGCAGCTGCTGCCAGCCGTTACACCATCGAGCCCACCTGTATAGAGCGGCTCAAGTGCTACGAGAAGGGTGCCGGGCCGCGTGACCTGTTGCGCTTCGAGCAATTGCTCGCCGCCGCGGAATTGGCCTGCGGCAATATAGTCCTGCACATCCGTGACCACCATCGGGATAACGCTCCAGGGTCTAGATGCACAGGTGACCTCGGCTATCATTCCAACCTTCATAACCTGCGCTTCGATCTGCCCGAAGCCCGCGTAGAGCCGACCAGCACCTGTGGGGATCAAGATTCCGGCCGATCGCATCATCGGATTGACCATATCGCCGGCCCGGAGTGCAAACTGCTCCACGCGCCCGTCCACGCCGGCACGGACGACGGTCTTCTGAAGTTCCACTTGGGCCTGCGCCAGCGCTGCTTCGGCACTGGCCTTCTGTGCCGGCAGAAGGGTGGCGATTCGCTCCTCCGCCTCATGTTTCGCAGCGGTAGCGGCGGTAATCGCACCCTGTCGCCCCACCAGATTGACCTCAAGCTTCTGGATGTCGCGGAATGCGACGTTACCCGGGTTGCGCCGTTGAAGTTCTCGCTTGGTCTCGAGTTCGTCCGAAGTCTGCTGGTGGGCGCTTTTAGCCTCCTGAATCTGTCCTTCAGTCTTCACTATCTCGGTTTGCGCAACCAACCCCTCTGCTTCAATTTCCGCAATTTTGCGCCGCGCACTCTCCACGGCGGCTTCTTGCTTGGAGCTGTCCAGCCTGAAAATCGGCGCTCCTTTGCTGATCGGGTCACTTACCCCAACGTAGACTTCGGCGACGCGGCCGTTTATCTCCGGAAGGATCGGGACTGTTCTATAGAGCAGCGTGGCGTTGTTGGTCGAGGGATGGTTGTAGAAGATCACCGTGATCAGGGACACCGTAAGAATCAAGCAGCTCGTGATTCCCCACCTGAGTTCGAACCAGACCGAGTAAAAGGTTATTTCCTTGCCGAGGCGCTTTCCCTGAACATATCGACGGTAGAGATAGTCCGGAACAATGGTCAGCAAGGAGCAGAGTAGAAGCTCAAGCATTGCTTAGCCGCCTTTGACGTGCCGAAGGGGCGCGGGCCGGTTAGCCGGAGCCGGCAACTCCTGAGGAAAGTGAGGTTTTGTTGGCAGTACGGGGCCGTAGCCTTGCTCTGCCCCTCCGTGCTCCTCAAGCAACGCGTCATGGGCATGGGCTTGTTTTACATCAGCCATAGTCTTTGGCGGTAAGTCCGCTCCGCCTTCGCGCACCTTTCTTCCGGCCATTGTCTCGGTTGAGTCGGCGATGCGTCCGAGTGAGGTGCCAAAATCGGGTAGGTCGATCATTGCAAGCAGCAAAGCAGCTATCCAGAAGATATGCATGTGTGTGAAGAGAGCGATAAGGCATAGGACGCAGACGATCTCAGCCTGCATTTTGTGGGATTTGTGCGCTATTTGATCTGGTAGGGAATGTAACCGCAAGAACAGGACACCGAACATCACAACGGCCAACGCGAGAAATAGGCCCATGACAACCATGAGCACGTCGGTCTCACCAGGGGCGGTGATGAACATCGGCAGATGGTGCGAGGCAGCCGGGTGAGGCTCAGCCATAGCCTTCCTTCGATCTGGATCGAGTGAGAACCCTAAGCGGTGCCCCCTTGATGAGGTATGCAGGGCAACCCTGAAAGCGACGGACGAAACTCTGTATGGCCCGAGCGTTGCCGCCACCGTGAACAGCTGCGGACCTTGCAGCCCGGCGTGCCGTACGAGAGCGTCGAGATGGGCGATCGCGCCTAGACGGATCTTTTGACCGGTCGCGAGACTACGAGTCGAGGTGCATGTTCCGTGCGCGTAGCCGAACGCCCGGAACCTCACACGCATCATGTTGATGGCGCCTTGCTCAAGGCCGCTTTGAGCCCCAATAGCGACTATTCAGACGAAAGGACACCAGCAGAAATATACCAGCCAGTACCATGATCCCACCCACTATTGCATACCCTAACATGTTGAGGGACAAGCCGATCACACCAATCCCAGCGCCGAAAAGGATCAGACAGAGCGCGCCAACAATCCACACCATCAGTCACCGCCAGTCCATTCAGCTACCAAGCCCATTGCTAGCACGATCACCCTAGCAGGTGCCCGCTATCCGATCACTGCGTGGCAAAATAATCGAAGCGCATAGCGGCTCCTCTGCTCCTCCCCAGACTAGGGACAGACTGACAGCAACAATCGACCGTTTGCGGAATGAGATGAATCGAGACTAGCCCTGAGAGACACCAAAGAATTCCCCTATTTCCGGGGACTGGCGTCTCCCGCCCGGTGAAGCTTCCGGCGTGTGCCGCCACTCCCCCAGGCTGGCACGCAATTGGTACTTGATCGGTTGTCAAACGGGTGGCGGCGCATGCGGTGCTGGTCCCGGTGCAGTGCGAGTTCTTCGCGCTCGAAGGCATCTCCCAACTCAAGCAGACCATCGACCAGATCAAAGGCTCGCTCAATCCGAGCCTCGAGATCCAGGGGGTGGTGCTGACCATGCATGACGCGCGCACCTCGCTGCCCAAGGAAGTGGCAAGCGAGGTGCGCGCCTTCTTCGGCGCCAAGGTCTACGAGACCATGATCCCGCGTGACTTTCGCGTTGCCGAAGCGCCCTCACACGGGAAGCCAATTATGGTCTACGACTATGACTGCCCCGGCAGTCAGGCCTACATCAAGCTCGCATCCGAGTTTCTCTGCGGGCAATGCGAGCCTATGGATGAGCGCCATTTGATGGCCAGCACAGTGACAAGAGCCAGGCCACCAACGACAAACGGTAGCGTTCGTGGTGCACCACAACAGGGTCGACAGGTTTAGGCTCGGAAGCGTTGTCTTAGTCGGCACGCTCATCTTCTGAACCGGCGACACGCATTAGAAGGCTTGAGCTTGGGATGCAGAAAAATGAGGTTGAATTGGGCATTCTTCGCCCTGGCAGTAGTCGCGCTAGTCGCTTACAGCTTGAATCGTGGCGAACGCCGGATCGCGAATCATCCAAGGCCAAATGGGACAAGCCCCGTACTCGACGCCTACATTCGGCAAACAGTGCCGCTACGCGGCGTGCACGAGCCACCCAAGCAACCTGGCTGGTTCGGTAGGACCGACGCCCGAAAATGAGTTCTGTCGTCTGTTCTATTCAAACTGACCCGCTAGGCATTGCCGTACACCGTGCGGTTCCGGCCAGCAGCATCCCTTCCGCGCCCCGCAGCGTGTGCAGCGCATCGCCTTTGAGATCGTGAGCAGCAGCAGCCGCCTGGAAGCTTGCGCTCCAGCCGCTCGAGAGCGTGCCGGCCGCGCCGGAGTTCTGGTCAGGCGGCGGCTCGCTGTACTAGACAGCGCCGCACGACGCTGACTGCCGGATCCCAGATGTAAGGCCGCCGGGGGCAGCACATGTTACCTGCGTCACCTTACCTGCGTCACCAAACCTGACCGCTCATGCCTCCACTAGCCTGTTTCGGATCGCGTAACGAACGAGAGCAGCAGACGAGGACAGATTGAGCTTGCCCATAATAGCCATGCGATGTGTCTCCACGGTCTTGAGACTGATGTTGAGTAGATTCGCTGTCTGTTTGTTCGTGTGGCCTTCGACGATCAACTGAACGATTTGTCTCTCCCGAGGTGTCAATACAGATGATCTTTCAGAATGCTGTTTTTTGATGAAGGAATCTAGCAATGCTTCGGAGATTTGGGATGTGAAGAACGGCCTGTGGTTGGCAAGCGACTCTATTGCTGCAAGTAGCTCGGCTTTCGCGTCCGACTTGAGCACGAATCCCTTTGCGCCGGCCCTCAGCAGGTCCTCAATGACGTTCTCGCTGTCATGCATGGTGAAGATCAGAACTTCGGTTCTGGGTAGTCGGGAACGAATTTGGCGTGTTACCTCAAGCCCGTTGACGAGGGGCATAGAGTAGTCAACCATGGCGATGTCCGGCTTGGTCTCAACCGCCTTGAGGATTGCCTCTTTGCCATTGGGGGCTTCGGCGACAACCTCACAGCTCGGTTGCGCGTCCAGCAATCTCCGTAGCCCGTCACGCACTACATAATGGTCGTCAGCAATGAGGATGCGAGTCACGCCTGCCTGGCTCTTTCTTCCCCCTTTCTGGACACTTCCAATCCTAAAGGTGGAAACACCAGTCCGCCATTGCATCGTGGTAAACCCCTAGGAAGGATTCCTTAGTGGCGATGTGGGAAAGGTGCCGAAATCGTCTTTACTCAGCCGACTGAACGATGGCATGTTCAAAAAGAGGGGTACTGGCGCGGATCATCTCCTGCGCTGGGTGAGCGCGACGCAGCGACGCCGACGACTTGGTCGAGGGCCTCGATGGTCTCGAAGTGACGGTTGAGGAGGGGCTCGTCGACGAACGCCCACAGGTGCTCGGCGGTGCAGCTCGGGGCTGGGGCAGGCTGGAACACCAGGCGGATGCCGTCGGACACGGCGAGGTTCTCTGGCCCGTGCCAGCCTGCGTTGTCGATCTGCAGGATGATGCGCTTCTTCTTGCCGCGACGACGGACTTGGCGAAGTCGGCGAGCACAAGCTCGAAGTACGCCTTGGAGATGTTGTTGGAGACATTCCACACCGTGGAGCCCGTCGCCGGCTCGACGAAGCCCGTCACGTAGAGCCACTCGAAGCGATGATGGGAAAGCGCGATCGGCCGCTCGCCGATGGGCGCCCACACGCCGCGGATGATCGGCTTCAAGCCGATGCGATGCTCGTCCGCCGCCCAGACCTCGAGCTTCGCGTCCAGATGCTTGCGATGCTCGGCAGCGACGGCGCGCTGAAGCTTTTTTTTGAGCCGGCTACGGTCCTCTTCGCTTGCCGCTTGCGGATGCCGCGGGCGAGGCTGCTGGATCGAGTAGCCGATGGCAATGAGGGCGTCCCAGCCGCGCTGATCGTGCACCGATTTGAGCCGTGGTAGGCCGCCAGCCAACGCGCGATCTTTGGGCCCCTCCACACCCCGCCATCGTCGGGCGGCGTCTCCAGGCGCTCCTTCAGGGCGCCGAGCGCATCAGGCGTCAGGATGGTCGGCGCGATGCCATTCTGGGCGCGCTGATCCCCCAGCAGCACCGGGCCACCCTCGTTGTAACGCTTGATCAGAGCGTCGAAAACGACAGAACCTTCGCGGTCTCATCGACGCTGTAGCCTGCGACAGCAACCACAGCGCGTTGAAGTGGCTCTTGGCGATCGGCTCGGCGGCGACTCTTGTAGCGATGCGCCAATTCCGTGCCCTACAGGTGTGCCCTGATGCTGGTCATGATCGTGCCCCCACTGGCGAATCATGACCCTTAAATCTAACTGCTTCGACTCCTCTCGTGAATCCCCAATATCATGGGAATCAATCAACCGGAGTCGGTATAACCTGCCCATCTTCCTCTGCTCTCGGAATAACGTGGATCGGAAATAACCCTGATATTTGCTGTCCGCTTCTGGCATTCTCGATATTATCGGACCTTCCGAACGAGCGCTTGGTTGCTTTGGGAGGGAAAATGGACGTGCTCCGGCTAGGTCACCGAGGTCCGGGTCTGACGCTCGTTCTTACAGTTAGGCGGTAGTCCGAGTGTCCTCTAGCACGTCGTGGAGCAACGCCGCGATAAGAACGTCCATGTCGCTGTCCTCGACCGACGCGACTAGGTCGACCACTTCGATCAGGTGGTTAATGTAGGGTTCTTGGCTTGCCCCCTTACGACGATGGTTTCGATGTGCCTCGGCGGCGAAGGCCAAGGCTTTCGTCAGTCGCTGGACCTCGCTCGCCATAACCGCTTCCATCCGGTCTATCGTCGGACGAGCACAACCGGAGGCAAGGACGCGCGTCCAAGATTGTAGCGCCGCACCTCCCGCGAAATGGGGGACCGGGGTCAGGTGTCCGTGCCAGCGCCTGAGAAGGTACGATCGCCGCAGCGGATCGTCTCGTTGCAACGCCTTCACCATCAAATTGACCGCAAATCCTTGCGCATCTGAGCGTTCCAAGTCCAGCGCCACCGGGTTACGCGCAACACCAGCAAAGTCTGCTTCAGGCACATCAAGGGGCATGCTGTCCTCCGCTCTCGAAAGAACAGTGCCGCGTTTTGGCAGATTTACGTATCCGGCCAAACCCCTAGTGCAGTGCGAAAGGTAGTGCTCACGATTCAGATTCAGAGCGACAGGATCATTGGTCCGTGGAGCTTCACGCCCGCAGATATTTCTCTACGTTCAGTCCAGCCTTAGTGGGGCGGGGAGAAACTCGGTGAGGGTGGGTTTCGCGGCATTCACCTCCCAAATTCGTCGCTGCAAGAATCTCTGCGAACGTCGGGCGGTGAACGGCTGATAAATTACGCTGCCAAAGCGATCGAGTAGGTTGCTTTCTGCCTGCGGCTTGCTGCAGATTTGGGCGCGTCTTGGATGAGGGCGAACGGGGTCGCAAAGCACGACGTACTCGATCTCGCTTCGCGTAATGCCGATATCGTTGAGTTCTGGGTTCTGCGCACCACGCCAGCAAGTGCGGCCGTCAGACGCAATAGAGCGCGCACCAGACTGAGATCAACCGCTCAGTGCGGACGCCCGGGACCTGATCCCGGAGCCGGTTCGACCATCTGGTCGGACGAGAACAGGCATCATTATGAAGCCGAAGCCGATCCTGTAGGAGCGCTAAGTCTCGAAAGCAGATGGGCGCCCTCCACAGCGAGAACGCCCACCAGCACTTAAGGCTGTCACGACTGAGTGCGCGCGGAGGTGCTCCGGCACCGCCGGATAGCCCAATGCATATCGACTATTTCTAATCCGAAGATCGCCGTCAATGCCGATTTCTACGTATGCATGTTGGCGGCGAATACCCGAGAACACGCATCAGCGCCGCGCAGCAATTTCCGCAACTATCGTACGCACACTCTCACGGATAGTAGCCCCGGAGACTCGCATCCTCGGGGCCTGTTTTAGGAAAGCGCATTCTGGCAATTGGATCCGAACGCGGCCCTCCTCCGTGGGGTCGAGCCCTGACCCCGGTCGCCTTGGCAGCCGGGCAGCCCAACGCGTGGCGTCGCCGTAGCGCTATGTGGGAGGCCCGCAGCCGCGGCGTATCCCCACTTCGGGGGAGAACTGCGCCGTTGTTGGCGATCAACCACCGACCCTGTTAACTCTAAAGCTCCTCAATAATTGGGCATCTGCCGATACAGATCTTATGGTTCGTCCAGGTGTGGGGTTGCACATAGCGAGGTGGCAAAATGGCCCACTCCTGGAAGACCCCACCTCTCAATCGGGAAGAACGTATTTGGCTGGGAGCGTTCGCTTTGGCCGCCCTTGCTTTCGCAATAGTTTGGGCAAGAGTGGCTCTGGAGGGCTGGTAGCGCTTGTGCGTTGAGCACACCGGTACCAGGTCCGCAGGAGATCGCCGCCGCCCTAGTGTCCGTCCCTACCTTCAGCGCGCAGGCGGCTCCCTTCGGATCGTCGGAATGGTGGCAGGATATGGATCGCGAGGGACGCGGCGGTCGAAGTTGAGCCGAGCCCAGACCCGCAAGGGCTTACTGCAGCGTGCCCAGCACCTCGCCGACTTGGAGTGGTGGCGCGCACTCCTGCACCGTAGGCAATGCTCAAGGCCGCCTTGTACTTCAGGCCCGGACCGGGCGCCGCCTCCAACAGACTGCCCGCTTCCATCCGTCTCCTTTCGGAGGTACTTAGCCCGATGCATATCGACTATCTCTAATCCGAAGATCGCCCTCAACGCCGAATTCTACGTATGCATGTTGGCGGCGAATACCGAGAACACGTAAGACAGCGCATCAGCGCGCAGCCACTTCCGCAACTTTCGTGCGGACACTCTCACAGATAGTGGCCCCGGAGACTCGCGTCCCCAGGGCCTGGCTTTAGGAAAGCGCATTCTGGCAATTAGATCCGAACGCGGCCCTCCTCCGTCGGGTCGAGCCCTGACCCCGGTCACCTTGGCAGCCGGGCAGCCAACGCGTGGCGTCGCCGTTGGTTATCTGGTGGCTCTATGGTCGAGACGTATCCCCACCCCGGGGGAGAGATGAGGCTCGCCGTGCGGTGTGCCTGACTGTAGTACCATGCCCTCGGGGGGCGTCTGCGGTAATCCCCATACCCACCGCAACACTCATTTGCCAGGAATGATCTTGAGTGTAAGTGCGTCGTGTGCAGTTTCTTTCCCTTGCCCTATCCGCCTTCGACGTTATCGCGTACCGGGGAGGCCGGCTGGGCCTGCAACCGGTGCCCGCTTGTTCCCGTGACGAGCGGGCATTCCCTCCTTCCGAACACTGCAAAACGTTAGAGCAAAGCCGATGGATCAGCCGATCGACGGGCGCCACGTTAGCGTACCTGCTTGGATCGAATGCCTGGATGATATTCTAAATGGTCTCGTGGTCGCCGCGCTTGTCATGGCGTCTATGATGGAGATGGGACTGCTGTACCAGGGTGGCAAACCTCAATTCCGCAGCTTTTCGCTAGGCGAGTATCATGAAGCTCTTCCGGCCAACAGCATCCACTCCTAGCCATCACCGCTTTCGAGTGAGGCTCGCGACAAGGTCCGCACTGAAGGCTCGAGTGAGCTGGTGTGGCCCGGGAGAGAGCCCTCTCCGAGGCCTCTTTCTTGGAAAACCGCGCCCCGAGTGGCGGCCCTCCTCTGTCGGGGTCGAGCCCTGGCCCCGCCTCTGGTGAAGGCGGTAGGAAGTGTGGTGCGGTCAGGGTCCCAGCTTCTCGGCGTTACCCGGGGCAGTCTTCACGACCTTGGCGCGAGGCTTGCCGCTGGCGGCGTCGATGATCGTGTAAGTATCGCCAGTCTTGTCCCAACGCGTGCACGGACCGGGCGGCTGCTTCTCCTTCCAGTCGGTGCAGTTTGTATCGCCCTTGATTTCCCATTTGCCGTGCCACAGGGCCCCGGTCGGCGTCTTGTACAGCGCCGTGCCATCTTCGGCCCAATAGATCACACCTTGGCCGGCCTTCCCGGTCACTGACTCCGCAGTGGTCTCTATATAGGCCGTCTTGCCTGAAATGAACGCTTTGAGCTCGGCACCCGTCATATCGGCAGCGAACGCCGTGGCGATGAGGGCCAAGAGACTGGTTGTGACGATGACAGTACGTGAAATTGCAGGCATGTCTCGATCCTCCGGAATGAGTGCGCCTCATTGACCTGCCTATTCTTATCTGCATATCCTCTCGGGATTGCCCGAGGCCTTCTTTTACCACCAACTTGAGCTGCTCCCAAGACAGCGGCGAGGACATCGAGGCGAAAAGGTGCAGGGGGCGACCACGGCCGTCTACCATGCCGCGGGCCACCGTAGAGGTGCTGTGCGACCGCCTGCTCGATGCCGGTCGTCGACGCGAACCGTGTACATCAGCTTCTTGACGTGGTGATACATTCTTCTACTCCAAGGACTTCAGTCTTCTACTCGAAGGACTTCAGTGCAGTTGGCGCCGCCTTAGCATGGCGGAAAGTTCGGAAGGGTCGAGCGCGCCCATACGGCCGCCAAACCAGGCCGCAAGCGCGCCGAACAGAAGAGCGAACGCGCCGAAGAGCGCCCCTCGGGAAACCGCGGTTGCTGTCGCATCCGCCGCCGCTGTTGCCTGCCGCTTGGCCTGGTCGACGACCTGTCGATATTGCTGCTCGTACTGGACAACCTGGGTCCGCGCCTGCTCGACAGGAATGTTCTGAGCTTTGGCCAGCGCTTGCACCGCGCGCTCGCGCGCTGCCTCCTGGCCCGCCGGGTCGCTCGTCAAGGCCGCGCGCACGGCGGCAGTTGCGGCATCCCGCAGGGCAGCGGGGTCGGTTCCGCCGCTCGCGCTGCGGATCGACTCATCGATGGAGGCAAGGG
>Ga0209382_10005618_pt1 | contig 16301 bp, 10 predicted proteins | sample SoiMetdeltSBSDD5_FD_187599 | JGI IMG/M metagenome (GOLD analysis project Ga0209382, IMG submission 187599) | Bulk soil microbial communities from a Populus tree surrounding site in Tennessee, USA - Soil MetaG P. deltoides SBSDD5 (SPAdes) (version 2) | ecosystem: Environmental > Terrestrial >...
AGCGGCTCGCAGTCTACGTCTTGACCACGTGTGCGGTCATCTGGGTATTGCAGGAGCGGCGGGTCTCAACACAGATCAACACGGTCAAGGAGCTCGCGCCCGGTGTCTATTTTCACGAGGGCGACCTTCGCGGCAAGGGGCACTGCAACAACGGCTGGGTCATCTTCGACGACTTCGTCCTTGTGCTCGACGCCAACTTCCCTTCCGGTGCCCGCGAAATCATTCCGAAGATTCAAGCGCAGACCAAGAAACCGATCCGATTCGCGTTCGACACGCACCATCACGGCGATCATGCGTACGCCAACCAGATCTGGGCCGACGCTGGTGCGGTCCCCGTCGCACACGAGAACGTGGTCTCCGAGCTGAAGAAGTACGACACGGGACTCTTCGGCGGCAAGCCGGGACGGTGGGAAAACGAAGCGAAGCAACGTGAGGATTTGCGAACCACGAAGCTCAAGGCACCCACGCTTCTCTACCGCGACGTGATGATCTTCGACGATGGGAAGCACCGAGTTGAGTTGCGGTACTTTGGCGTCGGCCACACGCAGGGTGATGGCTTCGCCTGGCTCCCCAACGAGAGGATCTTGTTCACCGGCGACGCCGCCGTGAATGGTCCGTACAACTACATGGGCGACGGCGACAGCGCAGCGTGGATCGATACGTTGACGAAGGCGCAGGCGCTTGGTGCCACGATCGTGGCTCCTGGACACGGCCCGTCAGGCGCCGGCAACGTCCTCGAGGCGCAGAAGCAGTACTTCATCGCCCTTCGCGGAGAGGTAGCCAAGCGAAAAGATCTGACGCCCGATCGCGTGCAGGCCGATGTGCCAGCGATTCGCACAGCGCTCCTCGATCGTCACGCCACCTACATCGACGCGAGTCCCACCGCCATCGTCGGTTTCGAATCGCAGGTCGCGCAGGTCTATCGCGAGATGACCGGCAAGGAGTTTCCGAAGAAGGGCGGCCTGGACGCCGCCCGGCGAGCGCACGAGCTGCATCACGGGATCGCGAACAACCCGTAGCGCTCAACCATGCACACGGCGAGGCTTTACCACCATGCACGGCTGGGCTAAGTCTGGCATCACATTCACTACACTGGAAGTGTCGTGCCGCGACCCGCTTTGCGTGCCGGGTATCGTCGGCAGCATAAGTTGGCCGGTCTTTTGATCAGAATTCCGGATGCCGAGCTCACGCCCAGCCGATCCCCTCTGGTACAAGGACGCCGTCTTCTATCAGCTTCACGTCAAGTCGTTCGCCGATAGCAACGGCGATGGCATCGGCGACTTCCCCGGCCTGACGTCGAAGCTCGATCACCTGGCGTCACTCGGCGTCGATTGCCTGTGGGTGCAGCCCATGTATCCATCGCCGTTCCGCGACGATGGCTACGACATTTCCGACTACACGAACATTCATCCAAGTTACGGCACGCTGGAGCAGTTCCAGACGTTTCTCGATCAGGCGCACGCGCGCGGATTGCGCGTCATCATCGAGCTGGTGCTGAATCACACCTCCGATCAACATGCCTGGTTCGTTGAAGCCCGCTCCTCGACCGACAATCCGCGCCGCGACTGGTACGTCTGGAGCGACACGGACGAGCGCTACGCCGGCGTCCGCATCATCTTCATCGACACGGAGCTGTCCAACTGGTCGTGGGATCCGATTTCGAAAGCCTATTACTGGCACCGGTTCTTCAGCCATCAACCGGATCTGAACTACGACAACGTGGCCGTGCGCGAGGAGATGTGGCGCGTGATGGCGTACTGGTTGGATCGAGGCGTCGACGGCTTTCGCGTCGATGCCGTGCCGTACCTCATCGAGCGCGAAGGCACCTCCTGCGAGAACCTGCCCGAGACGCATGCGGTGCTGAAGGAACTTCGCGCCAAGCTGGACGCGCACTACACAGGGAAGGTTCTGCTGTCCGAAGCCAACATGTGGCCCGAGGATGTCCGTCCCTACTTTGGCGCCGGCGACGAGTGCCACATGTCCTTTCACTTTCCAATCATGCCGCGGATGTTCATGGCGCTCCGGCTCGAGGATCGCAAGCCGCTCATCGACATCATCGAGCGAACGCCAGCCATCCCCGACTCCTGCCAGTGGGGCATCTTCCTGCGCAATCACGACGAGCTGACGCTCGAGATGGTGACGGAGGCGGAGCGCGAATACATGTGGGATGAGTACGCCAAGGATCCGCGGGCGCGGATCAACCTGGGCATCCGCCGCCGCCTGGCGACGTTGATGGAAGGCGACCGCCGCCGCATTGAACTCATGAGCGCTCTGCTGATGTCGCTGCCCGGCAGTCCAATCATGTACTACGGCGACGAGATCGGCATGGGCGACAACGTTTACCTCGGCGATCGCAACAGCGTGCGCACGCCAATGCAATGGAACAGCGGGCTGAACGCCGGTTTCTCGTCCGCCGATCCGGAGCGGCTCTGGCTGCCGCTCATCTCGAACGCGCTCTTCGGGTTTCAGGCGGTCAACGTCGAATCGCAGCAGCGCAACCCGACGTCGCTGCTGAACTGGACGCGCCGCCTGATCAGCGTGCGCCGATCCACGCGCGTCTTTGGCCGCGGCTCGATCGAGTTCGTCAAGCCCGCCAACCATCGCGTGCTGGCGTTCACGCGCACGTTTGTCCGCGAAACCGTGTTGTGCGTCAACAATCTTGCGGGAACGGCGCAGGCGGTGGAACTGGATTTGGCCAAGTTCGCCGGCGCGATCCCAATTGAGATGTTCGGCGGCAGCATCTTCCCGCGGATCGGGACCGACCCGTACGTGATGATGATGGGTCCGTACACCTTCTACTGGTTCCGGCTGCGATGGCTGTAGCCACGGAAAACACGGAACACACGGAGAACACTGCTACGGAGACTCGCTAGCCACCGCATGCTCGAGAGCGCCCTATCCGACACGTTACTTCGGCAGTTGATGGCCGTTGGCCAGGTGGACATTCTGGTCGGGCTGCCGACGCTGAACAACGCCGGCACCGTCACGGATGTCGTGCGCGCGGTGAACGTCGCGTTCAACCGCGACTTCCCACGGGTGCGTACCGTTATGATCAACTCCGACGGCGGGTCGACAGATGGAACGCCGGAGCTCGTTCGTGCCGCGACGCTGACCGAAGCCGATATGGTGCAGACGTCGCACTCGCTGCGGACCTTGCACCGCGTCCTCGCGCCGTACCATGGCCTTCCCGGCAAACATACGGCGCTCCACTCGCTCTTCGCGGCGGCCGAACTCACGCAGGCCAAGGTCCTTGTCGTTCTCGATCCAAGCGGCCCGGCCACTATTCCTGAACGCGTGAGTGAACTGATCGATCCGGTCCTGCGCGGAGAGACGCAGTTTCTCGCGCCTCGCTATCGCCGCCATGCCCGGGACGGTGTGCTCATCACGCAGCTCGTGCGTCCGTTCGTGCGCGCCGTGTACGGCGTCGGCCTCGACGAGCCGCTCGGCGCCGAGTTCGCCTGCGCCGGAGCGTTCGCGTCCCACTGTCTCGACCGGGACATCTGGAATCACGAAGCCGCACGGTTCGCGATTGATCTCTGGCTGCGGAGCGAGGCCATCGCCACAGGCGTTTCGGTGTCGCAGATCTGGCGCCCGGCCACGAGCGGCGCCGGCCTTCGCGCCACCCTCCGCGAAGCCGTGCAGCAGATCGTGTTGTCGCTCGCCGAGTGCCTGCGCGCGCACGAGAACTTCTGGATCGCCACCACCGCCATCGTCGACCTTCCCACGTTCGGCACGGATACCGCTGTGATCCCCGATTCACCAAAGTGGGACGTGCCCTCGCTTGCCGGGCACGCTCGGCAGGACCTGCTCGCGATCAGCCCGGTCTTGACTGAGGTGCTCGACAGAGAAACCGTCACTCGTATCGTGGAAGACATCGCTCGCGACGAGTGGAGCGTCGACGACGAGCTGTGGGTGAGGATCGTGTACGCGTTTGCGGTGGCAATGCGGCGCAGTCGCGCCGGTAGCGAGGATCTGGCCGGGATGTTCGTCCCGCTGTATCTGTGGCGCGCGGCGGCGTTCATGGCGCGGACCGCGCCGGAACAGCCGACCACCGTGCAGCAAAGACTCGACGGATTGTGTGACACCTTCTTACGGCTGAAGCCTGCGCTGGTCAGCGGGTGGTCGGCCGAAGTGTGAGGTCGCGATGATTCAAGAAATCGCTGATGCGCTCGTTGAGTCGTGGCGCAACTTCGCCGACGCCTTCGTCCAGTTCGTTCCGCGACTCGTTGCGGCGACCATTATCCTGGCGGTCGGGACGGCCATCGCGATGCTCGTCCGCATCGTGGTGCATCGCCTCCTCGCGAGCCTGCACTTCGACAAGATGGCGGCTCGCATCGGCGCCAGCGAGATGCTGCGCGTCGCCGAGCTTCCAAGCGCCGAGCTGCTCGTCGCCAAGATTGCGTTCTGGATCGTGTGGATCGGCTTCGTCGTCTCGGCGATCGACACGTTGCAGTTTGGCGCCTTCCAGGGTCTGGTCGAGCAGTTCTTCCACTTCGTGCCACGGTTCCTGTTGGCGCTCCTCGTTCTGGCGCTGGGGTTCCTCTTTGGCAACTTCGTCTGGCGCGCCACGCTCATCACGTCCGTGAACGCGGGGCTGCCGGGTGCGCGGCTGCTCGCCGCCATGCTCCGCCTGCTGGTGATTGCCATCGGCGTCGTCATGGCGCTCGAACAGCTGCGGCTCGCGACCGCTGTCGTCTTGACCGCATTTGCCATCGCGTTCGGCGCGTTGATGCTTGGCCTGGCTATCGCGTTCGGCCTCGGCGGCCGGGATGCGGCGCGCGATCTGCTCGAGCAGCACTTCAAGGCGAAGCCGACCCGAGGCGACTCCGACGTGGGGCCGCACCTATAGCCACGGACAACACGGACAACACGGATGTCGTTTTCTCGCTCTAGTGGCGTTCTCCTCCATCCCACATCGCTGCCAGGGCCGTTTGGAGTTGGCGATCTGGGGCCACGGGCGTTCGAGTTCATCGAGCAGCTGGCGGCGGCGGGTCAGCGCGTGTGGCAGGTGTTGCCGCTTGGTCCGACGGGGTATGGCGATTCGCCGTACCAGAGCCCGTCCGCGTTTGCCGGCAATCCCCTGCTCATCAGCCTCGAACAGCTAATCGAAGACGGGTTGCTGCCCGGCGATGCGGTTGGCAAAAACCTGTTTGAGCCGGGCGATGTGAACTACGACGCCGTCATCCGTCACCGCGAAACGATCTGGCCGATCGTTGTCGATCGGTTCGAACGTACTGCGCCCGCACCGATCCACGATCGGTTCGATCGGTTCTGCGCGACACAGGCGGCATGGCTGGACGACTTCGCCTTGTTCATGGCGGTCAAGGAAGCGCACGACAACGTCGCCTGGACGAGGTGGGAACCCGACATCGCGCACCGCGACCGCGCGGCGATCGAACGCTGGACGACCACGCTGAAACGGCAGATCGTGCAACACAAACTCACGCAGTTCCTGTTCTTCGAGCAGTGGCAGCGAGTGCGCGAGGCGTGTCATGGGCGATCGATTGAGATCATGGGAGACCTCCCGATCTTCGCCGCGCACGACAGCGCCGACGTGTGGGCGTGCCGCCAGTTCTTTCAGCTAGACGACGACGGTGGTCCAACCGTTATGGCCGGCGTGCCACCCGACTACTTCAGCGCGACGGGACAATTGTGGGGTAACCCTCACTACCGCTGGGATGTGCTGGCAAAGAGTGGGTTCTCGTGGTGGATCGATCGCTTTCGGGTCCTCCTGACGCAGGTGGATCGCGTCCGCATCGATCACTTCCGCGGCTTCGAGGCGGCGTGGGCCGTTCCCCGTGACGCCTCGACCGCGATTCATGGGAAGTGGGTCAGCGGGCCGGGCCGGGCGATCTTTGAAGCGGTTCGCAACGAGCTGAACCTCGATCCCTTGCCCTTTGTCGCCGAAAATCTTGGCGTGATCACACCAGAAGTCGAAGCGCTGCGCGAACGGTTCGGGCTGCCGGGAATGGCGATTCTGCAGTTCGCGTTCGGCACAGATCCGCAGGGACCTGACTTCAGACCGCACAACTACCCACGCAATCGCGCCGTCTACACCGGCACGCACGACAACGATACGACCGTTGGGTGGTGGACGGGCGAGGCAGAGCACAGCACCCGAAGCGCGGCGGACATCGAGAACGAGCGCTCGTATGCCACCAGGTATCTCGATCTCGAGGGCCGCGACGTGCACTGGGCCTTCATTCGCGCGGTGCTGGCATCTGTCGCCGACACTGCTGTCGTGCCTGCACAAGATGTGCTCGGGCTCGGGAGTGAAGCGCGCATGAATCGCCCGGGCACGCCTCGCGGCAACTGGCGGTGGCGCCTGTTGCCGGAACAACTGACTCCGGAGGTCTTGCGAAGGTTGGCTAGCATGACCGAGACGTACGGGCGCGCCTGATGCCGGCGGCCCTGTTCGACATCCGCGAGCTCACCAAGATTTACCGGATGGGCGAAGTGGAGGTCCACGCGCTTCGTCAGGTCAACCTGACGCTCGACGAAGGACAGTTCATCGTGCTGCTGGGGCCGTCCGGCTCGGGCAAGTCCACGCTGCTCAACATCATCGGCGGGCTGGACGTTCCAACCAGCGGCCGGGTCTTTTACCGGGGCAGCGAGTTGACGCAGGCTGACGAGGCGGAGCTCACGGCCTATCGCCGCCAGCATGTCGGGTTCGTGTTCCAGTTTTACAACCTGATTCCGAGCCTGACCGCGACGGAGAATGTCGCGCTGGTCACCGAGATCTCCGATCGACCGATGGCGCCTGACGACGCGTTGCGACTCGTGCAGCTCGATCAGCGCGGTGCGCACTTTCCGGCGCAGTTGTCGGGCGGCGAACAGCAGCGTGTTGCGATTGCTCGCGCTATCGCGAAACAGCCAGCGGTGCTGCTCTGCGACGAGCCCACGGGTGCGCTCGATATCTCCACGGGGATCATCGTGCTCGAGGCGCTCGCGTCGGTGAACGCGGAGCTCGGCACGACAACCGTCGTCATCACGCACAATGCCGCCATCGCGCAGATGGCGGACAGCGTCATTCGGCTGGCCGACGGGCAAGTCACCTCGGTCGAGGCGAGAACCGCGAAGCTCGCGCCTCGTGAATTGTCCTGGTGATTCGATGAGAGTGTCATCGCTCAACCGGAAGCTGATTCGCGATCTGCTGAACATGAAGGGGCAGGTGCTGGCGATCGGGATGGTGGTTGCCGCCGGCGTGTCGATGTACGTGATGTACTTGTCGAACTTCGCGTCGCTTCAGCGGACGCGCGCGAGTTATTACAACCAGCAGCGGTTCGGTGATGTGTTCGCCTCTTTGAAGCGGGCTCCTCTCCGCGTGGCCGACGAGATCGCCAACCTGCCGAATGTTTCCGCCATCGAAGTCCGCGTCGTCGTCAACGTGACGCTCGATCTCGAGCAACTGGACGAGCCCGCTTCGGGACGACTGATTTCGATCCCGTCGGATCGGCGGCCCCGCGTGAACGATCTGTTCCTGCGGCGCGGACGCTGGATCGAGCCTGGCCGGCCGGATGAAGTCCTCGCCAGCGAAGGCTTCGTCGTGGCTCACGGGCTGAATCCCGGAGACCGGGTGCCGGCAGTCATCAACGGGCGCCTACGACGGCTCACCATCGTTGGGGTCGCGCTCTCGCCGGAATTCATCTACAGCATCCGGCCTGGCGAGCTCGTCCCCGACGACAAGCGGTTCGGGATTTTCTGGATGGATCGGCAGGCGCTGGCGGCGGCGTACGACATGGAAGGCGGATTCAACGACGTGGTGCTCGCGCTCTCGCCCGGCGTGGCGCCCGATGAAACCATCGCGCGGATCGACCGCATCCTCGAACCCTACGGCGGCCTCGGCGCCATTCCACGCGCGCTGCAACTCTCCCATTGGACGATCGAAAACGAGCTCAATCAGCTGCAAAGCTTCGGCTTCCTGCTCCCCCTGATCTTTCTGATGGTCGCCGCGTTCATTCTGAACGTGGCGCTCACCCGCGCGCTGGCGCTCCAACGGCCGCAGATCGCGTCGCTGAAGGCACTTGGCTACGCGAACCTGGCGATCGGCTGGCACTATCTGAAATGGGCCCTTGTGATCGGCGCAATCGGCATCGTGATAGGGATCGCCGCGGGTGCCTGGCTGGGAAGTGCGATCATCGGGCTCTACAACGAATTCTTCCGTTTCCCGGTGCTGCTCTTCAGCGTCCCCTTCGAGGTCATCGTCGGCGCCAGCGCGCTGACTCTCGCGGCCGCAGCTGCAGGGGCGTTCTCCGCCGTCCGCCGCGCCGTGCGCGTTCCGCCAGCCGAAGCGATGCGGCCCGAGGCCCCGACACGCTATCGACGCTCCGTCCTCGAGACCCCGTTCATCAGCCGCCATCTGGGCACAGCCGGTCGCATGGTGCTGCGCAACGTCACGCGACATCCGCTGCGGGCGGCCGCCTCTGTGTTCGGCATCGGCTTCGCGGTGGCGATCCTCATGATTGGCTTCGTGTTCACCGATGCAATCGAACGGTTGATCGAGACCCAATTCTGGATTGCCGAGCGGCAAGACGTCACCGTCCAGTTCGTGGAGCCACGTTCAGAATCCGCCAGATTCGCTCTGGCACGCCTTCCGGGCGTCGTCGCGGTCGAACCGCAGCGGTCGGTCGCGGCTCGCGTGCGGTCCGGGCATCGCGAGCGTTATCTCGCGATCACCGGCGTCCCACTCGATCCGCGCTTCAAACGCATCGTCGATCAGGATGGACGCGCGATTCGCATGCCGCCGTCCGGTGTGGTGCTGTCGAAAACGCTTGCCGACGTTCTCGAAGTCGGCGTCGGCAGCGACGTACGGCTGGAGGTCCTCGAAGGAACGCGGCCCGTGCGCGATGTTATGGTGACCGGCGTGGTGGATGACATGCTCGGCCTGTCGGTCTACATGGACAAGGGCGCCTTGCACCGGATGATGCGGGAGGACGACGTGGCGTCCGGCGCGCTGTTGATGCTCGACACGGCGCAGGAATCAGAAGCGTCGCATGCGCTGAAGGTCCTGCCGGTCGTCGCCGGCGCGGCATTCAGGCGCGCCGTGCTGCAAAGCTTTCGCGACACGATGGCCGCGAACATGAATTTGACCATTTTCATCAACCTGATCTTCGCGAGCGTGATCGCGTTTGGGGTTGTCTACAACGCGGCGCGAGTATCCCTGTCCGAGCGCAGCCGCGAGCTCGCCAGCTTGCGCGTCCTCGGTTTCACGCGGGCCGAGATCTCATTGATCTTGTTGGGCGAGCTCGCCGCGCTGACCATCGCCGCGCTGCCGGTGGGCGCGCTGTTCGGATATGGCCTGTCCGCTGCAATCGTGCAAACCGTCCAGAGCGAGGTCTATCGTTTTCCGCTCTACGTCTCGTCTCGGGCAGTGGCGTGGGCGTTTCTCGGGATCATCGGGGCGGCACTGGTGTCGGGGCTGATCGTTCGGCGCCGCCTTGACACACTCGATTTGGTGGCTGTGTTGAAAGTTAGAGAATGATGCGCTTTCTCAAGAACCCTCGACTGATGGCGGCTGTGCTGATCGTGGCTGGGATCCTTGCCGTCGCACTGTGGCCCGATTCCATCGAGGTCGACGTGGTGCAAGTCACTCGCGGACCGATGGAAGTCACGATCGACGAAGAGGGAGAGACGCGCGTCCGCGAGCGCTTCGTTGTGTCCGCACCTGTGAGCGGCCGGCTGCAGCGCATCGAGCTCGAGCCCGGCGATCCCGTCGTGAGTGGGAAGACGATTGTCGCGCGGCTCCAGCCGGCGGCAGCGCCATTAATCGATCCTCGCAGCCAGGCCGAGCTCGGCGCAGCCATCGAAGCGGCCCGCGCCGCCGTCGGTGGGGCGCGAGCCGAACGGCAGCGCACGGCGGCGGAAACCGCCCGCGCGCAATCGAGTCTGACGCGTCTCGAATCCCTTGCCAAGGCGGGCGCGATCTCCGGCGACGAGCTGGAGGCGGCGCAGACGATGGTGAAGACCGGTAACGAAGCAGTGCGCGCAGCCGAGTACAACGTAGCGAGAGCGGAACGCGAGCTCGAGCTGGCGCGGGCGCGTCTCACGCCGTCGAAGAGCGGCGGGCGTCCGACCGACGTCGTGGCGCCAGTGACGGGCGTCGTACTGAAGCGCCTGCGTCAGAGCGAGTCGGTCGTGCCGGTCGGCGACCCGCTGCTCGAAATCGGCGATCCGAACAGCCTCGAGATTGTGGCCGATCTCCTCTCCACCGATGCCGTGCGCATCACGCCAGGCGATACGGTTCGCGTCGAGCACTGGGGTGGCGACACGCCGCTCGACGCTCGCGTGCGTCGCGTCGAGCCGTCCGGCTTCATGAAGGTCTCGGCGCTCGGCGTCGAAGAGCAGCGCGTCAATGTCATCGTTGATTTCGTCGATCCGCCTGCGGCGGCGCGCCAGCTTGGCGACGGGTTTCGCGTCGAAGTCCGCGTGGTCACCTGGCGCGATCAGGCCGCGCTCAAGGTCCCGACCGGCAGCCTGTTCCGGCGCGGGGAAACGTGGGCCGTGTTTCTCGTCGAGAACGGCCGCGCACGGCTGCAAACCGTCGAACTCGGCCAGCGGAACGATCGCGAGGGTCAGATTCTCAAGGGCGTGTCCGAGGGCCAGACCGTCATCCTGCACCCGCCGGACACGCTCACCGATAACGTGCGCGTGAGGGTGCGCGCAGCCAACTGATGAGACGAGCCAAGGAGGCCGACATGCGTTCAAGGCTGACAACGCTCATGGCGGCGTTGGCGATGGGCATTCTGTGGATGTCCGGAGCCGCCGTGACGCGCGCACAACAGCCCGCCGAGAAGAGCATCCCCGACAAGGTCAAGTTGTTCATCCCATACAAGGACTACACGGCCGGCGACAACCAGCGGATTCTCGACATGTTCAAGTATCTGCGGGTTGCTGATGTCTCCGACGGTATGGACGTCGTCGGACTTCAGGATGTCGGCCTCGTCGATCCAGAGATTCATGCGCTCTGGAAGGACACCGAACGCTTCACGCATCGCGTCGTCGGCATCGCGGTCACCGCGCGCTACATGCCAGCGTTCATGGACGTCCTGACCCCAGGTTCGATCCTGGTGATCGACGCGATGGAAGATGGCGAATCGCGAAGCATCGGTTCGTCCAACATCCAGAGCTGGCAGAAACGCGGGATGGTTGGTTTGGTGACAAGCGGCGGACTGGCCGACACCGACGAGATCATCCATCAGAAGATTCCGACCTACTTCCGACGGCTCGCGGCATTCGTCCGGGCAGAAACGAGCTCGAATCCGTCAATCGGCCGGTCACGATCGGCGGCGTGATGGTCCGGCCCGGCGACGTCGTCATGGCCGACGGAGACGGCGTGGTGGTGGTGCCACGCGAGCGCGCGGAAGAGGTGGCAACGGCCGCCCTTCCCTTCCTCGACAATATCGCACGCGAACGATACATCAAGGAGACCGGCCGAAACCCCTGGGCCACGCCGAAGAAGCACTGACGTCGCGGCTCGCCGGGTCTCGCCTTTGCATCAGCCTCGACCGCTCTGTGGGGAGGACGTCATGCTCAAGTTGATGCTGACCTGTGCGCTTGCCGTGGCCGTGTGCGCATCGATCGCCGCTCAGCAGTTCAGCGGCACGATTCGCGGCACCGTGCAGGATTCGAGCGGCGCCGTCGTACGACAGGCAGAAGTATCTGTCGTCAACATAGACACGAACGTCAGCCACACCGTTATCACCGACGACAACGGCAGCTATGTCGTTCCGCAACTGCCGCCTGGGTTCTATCGGATCACCGTCAAGAAAGACGGCTTCAAGATGGCGGCGCTCGATCGAGTGAAACTCGATGTGCAGCAGATCCGCGGCGTTGACGTCACTCTCGAAATCGGCCAGGCCGCCGAGTTGGTCACCGTGACCGGACGAAGCGCGACGGTCGAAACGACCAGCTCCACAATCAGTCAAACCATCGAGAACAAGCGGCTGGTCGACTTGCCGCTGAATGGCCGGAACCCGTTCTCACTCGTGACGCTTGCGCCCGGCGTCACCCCCGCGCCGGGCTCGTCGCCGTTCATCAGCGGCGGCCGCAACGCGACGAGCGAGGTCACGATCGACGGCGTGTCGAACGTCAACGCTGAAAACAACGTGTCGATTCTCGATTTGAACTACACGCCGTCGGTCGACGCGGTGCAGGAGTTCAGCGTTCAAACCAACGCGGTCAGCGCCGAGTTTGGCCGGCTTGGCGGCGGCGTCATCAACCTTGTGACCAAGAGCGGCACCAACGATTTCCGCGCGACGATCTTCGGATTCGGGCGGAACAGCAGCGTGGACGCAACCAACTTCTTCACCAGCCTGGCCGGCCAGAGCGGAGGCAAGTTCAAGCGCAATCAGTTTGGCGGGAACATCGGCGGGCCCCTACGGCTGCCAGGCTACGACGGCAGGAACCGTACGTTTTTCTTCCTCAACTACGAAGCGCTCCAGCAGCGATCGGGATCCGTGTCAACGCTGACGGTGCCGCTGCCGGAATGGCGAGTCGGCGATTTTTCGAACCTGCGCAATTCCAACGGCCAGCCGATCGTCATCTACGATCCGGCGACGACGCGGCCCGATCCCAACAATCCTGGCCAGTTCATGCGCGATCCATTTCCCGGCAACCGGATCCCGGCGGAGCGGATCAGCGTGGTCGGGCGCGCGCTCGCGCAATACTGGCCCCTGCCCAACACGACACCGTCCAACCAGTTCACGCAGTCGAACAACTACACGCTGTCCGGCGGGGTTCCCAACGACAACGATCGGATCGATTCACGCGTCGATCACACCATCACCGACAAGTGGCGGATGTTCGTTCGCTACTCCTGGTCCGACGAAGCGAACCGCCCGTTCAACAGCTTCCTGAATCAAGCCAGTTCGTCCGGCGGCGACGGTCCAACGTTCACGACCGTCCACAGCCTCTCGATGGACCACAACTACGTGATCAACCCGACCTTCCTGCTCAACGTCCGCTACGGGTTGAATCGACGGTTCGTGGATCGGAAGCCGCTGTCGGCTGGTTTCGATCTCGGCGCCCTCGATTTCCCAAGCTATGTGGTCGATGTCGTGCAGGCCGCGGAGTTTCCGCGCGTCGATGTCCAGGGCTTTCAGTCTCTCGGTCAAAACGCGTTCACCGACCTGGTGATTGCGCCGACGACGCATCAGTTCAATTTGAATGCGACGAAGGTGCTCTCGAAGCACACGATCAAGTTCGGGATGGACTACCGGAAGTTCCTGCTCAACTTCACGCAGTTGTTCTTCCCTTCAGGTCAGTACGGCTTCGGCAACGCACAGTGGACGCAGCGCAACCCGAACGTCACCAGCTCGACGCAAGGCTTCGCGCTCGCGTCGATGCTCCTGGGTATCCCCACGTTCGGCCAGATCAGTCACAACCCGTCTCCCGCATCGGCCAGTTCGTACTGGGCGTCGTACATCCAGGATGACTGGAAGATATCGCGTCGACTGACCGTGAACCTCGGCCTTCGTTATGAGTTCGACGTCCCGCGCACCGAACGCTTCAATCGTTTGAGCTACTTCGATGCGAACGCCGCTTCCCCGATCGCCAACCTGGTGCCGGCCAATCCATTCCTCAATCCGGCGGACTTGCGCGGCGCGCTGGTGTTCGCGGATGCCGACAACCGGCGCCAGGTGGGCACCGATCTGAACAACTTCGGGCCGCGATTTGGCGTTGCCTACAACATCAACGAGGCAACGGTTGTCCGCTCGGCCTACGGCCTCTACTACATGCCGTCTCACGTTCAAGCGGCTGGCCACTCGGGCTCCGCCGGCATGATGGGGTTCAACAGCCAGACGAACATGATCGTCAGCCTCGACGGACGGATTCCGCTTCGCACGCTCGACGATCCGTATCCCGATGGCTTCAACCTGCCGCCCGGCAACAGTCTTGGCGCGGCAACCTTCATGGGACTGAACATCGGCGGCGGCAACGGTGGCGTGTTCACGACGAACGACACGCCGTACATGCAGCAGTGGAACTTCAACGTTCAACGCGAGCTGCCGGGAAACTTCATCGCGGAAGTGGCGTACATCGGAAGCAAGGGCACGAATCTGCTCATCGGCGAGAGTGGACTCGCCTTTGGACAAGTCGATCCCGTCTTTCTCTCGCTAGGCACGGCGCTGCAGGACCAGGTGCCGAATCCGTTCTTCGGGATCATCACCAACCCATCGTCTCCGCTGCGCTTCGAAACCGTGCAGCGCGCGCGGCTGCTGCGCCCGTACCCGCAGTACGACGGCGTCAACGCTTTCCGCGTGCCCGGCGCGAAGTCCATCTATCACGCGATGACGCTGCGGCTCGACAAGCGGTTCGGAAATGGCTTGAGTCTTCTCTCGGCTTACACGTGGGGCAAGCTGCTCGACGATGCCTCAACGACGGTTGGATTTTTAGGGCAGGCTGGGACGCAGCAAAACGCCTACGATCGCGCGTCGGACTGGTCGATCTCGAGCCAGGACATCCGCCACCGCTTCGTCACGAGCTTCGTTTACGACCTGCCGTTCGGCAGGGATCAGAAGTTTGGTCGCGGCTGGGATGGCGTGGTCGACTGGCTGCTGGCCGGCTGGCAGGTGAACGGGATCCTCACCTTCCAGAGCGGCTTGCCGCTCATCATCACGCAAGGCGTGAACAACACAAACCTGTTCAGCCCGAGCCAGCGCCCGACGTGGACCGGGGCCGACCCGAACATCGACAGCGGCGGCCTCTCGAACACCGAACACATCCAGCAATGGTTCGATACGAGCGTCTTCAGCGTCACGCCGGCATTCCAGTTCGGCAACACGCCGCGGGTCATGCCGGACCTGCGCGCGGACGGCGTCAAGAACCTTGATGTGTCGCTGTTCAAGAACAACCGGTTCCGCGGCGGCAAGTGGAACGCCCAGCTTCGACTCGAGGCCTTCAACGTGCTGAACCGCGTCCAGTTCAGCGCGCCGAATACGCAGGTCGGCAACAGCAACTTCGGCGTCGTGTCGGCGCAAGCGAATGCGCCGCGGCAGCTGCAGCTGGCGGTGAAGCTATTGTTCTGAATCGCGGATCGGTTCAAGAGCTTTACGAGACGCGGATCAGGCGGATCTCCTTCCATGACGGGACGCGGATTACGAGGATCTCTTCTCTATTGACGGGACGCGGATTACACGGATCTCTCCTCTATCGACGGGACGCGGATTACGCGGATCTCTTCTCTATCGACGGGACGCGGATTACACGGATCTCTCCCCTATCGACGGGACGCGGATTACGCGGATCTCTTCTCTATTGACGGGACGCGAATTACGCGGATCTCTTCTCTATTGACGGGACGCGGATTACGCGGATCTCTTCTCTATCGACGGGACGCGGATTACACGGATCTCTCCTCTATCGACGGGACGCGGATTACGCGGATCTCTTCTCTATCGACGGGACGCGGATTACGCGGATCTCTTCTCTATTGACGGGACGCGGATTACACGGATCTCTTCTCTATCGACGAGACGCGGATTACACGGATCTCTCCTCTATCGACGGGACGCGAATCACGCGGATCTCGTGGATTGGACGGAGCGCGGCTCGCGCGGCTCTCTAGCTCAAAGGATCACGAATCCGTTGAATCCGCGTCCCTTCAATTCAAAGAGATCCGCGCGATCCGCGTTCCGTCCAGATTTGGAGATCCGCGCGATCCGCGTCCCGTCCAGATTTGGCAATCCGCGTGATCCGCGTCCCGTCCAGATTTGGCAATCCGTGTGATCCGCGTCCCGTCCAGATTTGGCAATCCGCGTGATCCGCGTCCCGTCCAGATTTGGAGATCCGCGCGATCCACGACCCGTCCAGATTTTGGAAATCCGCGTGATCCGCGACCCGTCCAGATTTGGAGATCCGCGTAATCCGCGTCCCGTTTCTAAGATCCGCGTCCAGGGAGACAACCCACTTGCCATGTCACCTACATCTGTAGTAGATCTGATTACAGCCGTAGGAGCACAGCGATCATGGCGAGGCGACTGAGCAAGCTCGAACTTCGGATCATGGAAGTGCTGTGGGACCACGGCCCAGCCTCGGTCCGCGAGGTGCAGGAGGCGTTTCCTGAGGCTCAGCGCCCCGCGTACACCACGATCCAGACGACGATGTATCGGCTCGAAGCCAAACGCGCCATCCGACGGACCAAGAAGATCAGCAACGCCCACATCTTCGAAGCGGTCACATCCCGCACTGCGGCACATCGCCGGCTGATTGACGATCTGCTCAGCGTATTCGGCGGGCGAAGCCAGCCGGTGATGGCCCACCTGATCGAAACCGGGAAGCTCACCCTTGACGACCTGCGCGAG
>Ga0209382_10005622_pt1 | contig 16294 bp, 26 predicted proteins | sample SoiMetdeltSBSDD5_FD_187599 | JGI IMG/M metagenome (GOLD analysis project Ga0209382, IMG submission 187599) | Bulk soil microbial communities from a Populus tree surrounding site in Tennessee, USA - Soil MetaG P. deltoides SBSDD5 (SPAdes) (version 2) | ecosystem: Environmental > Terrestrial >...
TGCCGTATGCGCTGCCTGATTGTGGCAAGTATGACATGAAGGCAATCCATCTCGCGCTTGACCGGATCTCCGGCATCGCCTTTCGGGAGAACGGCTAGCTGGCGGCATCAAGTCCGATCCCAGTGATCGCAGCGGCGAGCGGCGCGCTGGCGACCGTAGCCACGGCGTCAGGGACGGGCTGGTGGAAGACTAATAAATGCCTAGCGCCAGAGTCCCTCGAAGCGGTGGCCGGCAACGCGCGTGTAGTGCGCCGTGTGTTTGGGGTCCCGATGGCCGAGGTAGTCCTGCATGGTTCGCAGATCCGTACCCTTGTCGGCAAGGTAATAGCCGCAGGAGTGCCGCAGCATGTGTGGCCAAACTCGGCCGAGCTTCGCTGTCTCGCCAGCAACCCGCACGATGTAGTTCACGGCTTGGCGGGTCAGCGGTGAGTTGCGCTCAGAGACGAAAAGCCAAGGGAGGTTGTCGGTACGGGTGGCTAGGTAGCGCTTGACGGCGCGCAGCTCGTCTCCGGCGATGGGGTGCTCGACGGAGAGCGAGTTCTTGAGGCGGGCAACCCAAAGGCGGGAGCGCTTGACATCGACTTGAGTACGGCGCATCTGGACCGCCTCCGAGACGCGTAGTCCGTGCCGATAGATCATGAGCAGCAGCGCGTAGTCGCGAACGCCATGACGGCCCTTCTTGGCCGCCTCGAGCAGGTGATCGATCTCCCGACCGTTCAGGAAGTCCTTGTCGCGCTCATGGGAGTCGGTGGTTTCCGCTGCACTCTTTACCTTTCGCCTGTTGGTCGCCATCGTTGCGTGCCTCAAAAATGCGGGCATTTCCACGCGTCGAGGTATAGCACTTTTGACACATCACGCCAAGTGTAAAAAGTCGGGCACCTTCCCACTGGGGACAGCTACAGAACAACGGGAGAGGCCCTGGTCGGGGGACCAGGGCCTCGAGGGAAGGCAAATGACCCGAGAGGGAGGTCCCGGGTCACTCGAGCCTGCCAGCACATGGTTGACGAACGGTGAACCGGGCAGAAGAAGGTGTCATCGTCATGTGCTCACATGCGCCTGAAGGGGCTGTAGCCGTAGCGTGCAAGGCTGAGTTCGATGCTGCGGGGCGCACATGACGCTGCAGCTCATCGCCCGCCACCGCAACGGCGGCTTATTCGCCCCGCCTGCGCCGGACCGGTCCGGCAAAGGCAATGTCTCTCGCCGATTTTAACGCCAACGCACACAACGGTAGCCGTTCCAATCCCAGCCGCGCGGGCAGGCTCCATAGCCCCTCCCGTAATAGCCGTAGGATCGATCACGGTATCCCCAACGGATGCAGCGTCCAACCCGATAGTTGAAGTCCCAGCCGTGCGGGCATGCACCATATCGTCGGTATTGGACCCTCTGAGCCAAGGCCCCCATGCCGCCCACGTTATCGAATTGTGCCCCTTGTGGTGACACTGGCGCTGCCGTGGACACGTGCGGCGACACCGCAACCGCTAAGGCAAACAAGCCTGACACGACGAGTGACTTCCCGACCATATTGTCCTCCCAAATGATGTTTGGCAGACGGGGACTCGACAGCGATCAGTAAACCACAGACGTTCGACGGAAGTCCCCCCCCTCTGGCGGTGAAATGGCACCGCGGAGCTCGTCCTGTAGCGTGTTGCCGCTGCCTTGCCCATAAGGAGGCATTGCGGAACACTCCTATGTCTGAGGACGTTGCCCTCCGAAGCTCGAACTCATGGAGGCCCAACCATGAGCAATATGACAACTGTCGAGGCAAAGGCGTTCGTCCCCGCCAAGGACTTCGCACTGTCCAAGCAGTTCTATCAAGATTTGGGGTTCGAAATCGCCTGGTCGTCGGACGATCTCGCGTATCTTCGACACGGGAATGCCAGCTTCCTCCTGCAAAACTTCAAGGAACCTCCAGACAACTTCATGATGCATTTGCTTGTGGAGGACGTGGAAGCTTGGTGGACGCATGTTCAGGCAGTTGGGTTGGCCGCCAAATATGGTGTGAAAGTCGAGCCGCCGGCGGACCGGCCGTGGGGAATCCGCGATTTCGTAATCGTTGATCCAACCTACGTGTTGTGGCGGATCGGACAGAACATCGGCAGGCCATCTAGCACAATCGGATAGCTTGTTGAGTTTGGAGTTGCACGGACTTTGATGAGTGCTGCCTGCGGGTGCGTGCGCGCTACCCACGCCAGAGCAAGCGGGGGTGATCAGGGGTATCCGGAAGCGCGGTGTCAGCTAAATCGAACGCACGTCGGTGCCCGGAGCCTAATCACGAGGTTCATCATGTTGTCAGCCGTCGCTTAGGTCGCGTTTCTATTCCCCAAGTCAAATTTTTGCTACGGAACATGCGGGTCTGCCGTGCATCCACCTGACTGATGAGGTGCGGCCATCTTGGCGCGGCCTGCGGTTCGGCGGAGAGGCATGCATTGTCCAGCACACACCCATGACCAAGGAGTTTACCCATGGGACGGCCTGGTTCGACTTCCATCACAAGGCGAGGCGCAGTGGCAGGGCTAGCGCTGACCGCCGTCCCGGCGGGAAGCTTCACGATGGGCTCGCCGAAACATGAGCCGAAGCGTGTCAACGAACATGAAGACCGGGTACGGGTGAGCATCGCCAAGTCGTTCGCGGTGGGGGTGTTTCCGGTAACGCGCGGTGAGTTTGCGGCATTCGCCTCGGCGAGAAATCACATGCCGGATGGCGGATGCTACGTCCGGTCCGGCAACGAGTGGAAGGAGCAGCCGGACCGTTCCTGGCGGTCGCCGGGCTTTGCTCAGGACGATCGACATCCCGTCTCCTGCGTCAATCGGAACGATGCCAAAGCCTACGTGACCTGGCTTTCGTCGAAGACCGGCAAGCCCTATCGCCTACTCTCGGAGGCGGAGCGAGAGTACGTGACGCGGGCCGGGACGACGACGTCAACCTCTCGCTACCCTACCCCGTCTTGACCTTAAACCGTCACTCACCGCCACCGCCACCATCGCCGACGAGACGGTGGCGATCGCGGGAATGGCGTATCATAGCCCAGGATCAAATTACTGATTAGGAAATCTAGCAGCTTGGCCTCGTACTCAGGCGTGCTCTTTGCGAGTACCTCGGCAACGCAGAGTGCTTCAGCGACAGCAACTCCGTCGCCGTGCGCAATCAGCGCCACCCGGTACACCGGTTGCCCACCCCAACTGCGATGCAGGAACAGATGCGGTTCCTCAAAGTAACCGAACCACTTGTCCTCCATCGCCTCGGGCATCATGCCCTCGCGGATCCGGTCGAACTCCTCGCGTGAGAATATTGCTCGAAACGGAATTGCAACTCCAACAGTGAACGGAATGTGCTTCCACCGATCCTTTGTCGCAGCCATCTACTCTTGCGCCCATTACGCAGTTTACACCCACCGCAGCACAGCAACGCCACTTCATGCAATACTGGTCCATCGGCTCCCTGAGAGGTCCCCTATTTGCTTGCGGAGATAGTAGAGGCCGACCATGCCAGCCGCGGTTTGCCATCCGGGGATGTCTTCCGCGCCAAATCGAGCGCCGTGCTCTCGATCTTCTTTCGCGTCGGCTCGTCTGCTCTTGTGAGCCCCGCAACCACTGTGGGTGAGATTTCAGTCATGAAGCTCCAGTACTCCTGAGGCGAGTTGAACCTAAGTTCGCCGTCGACGTGCTTCACAGCGATGTCTTTCAGACCGCCTTTGCGAAAGACTGTCTCCATAAATCCGGGTGCCGCACACCGGAACAATCCAGGCGACCCAGGGGGCGGCGTCGGCATCGCGACGTGCTTGTTGATTACGCCCATAATCGTCATGTTCCAGGGGTTTTTCTCGGGTGCATCCCAGACAGCAGCGCACACGCGACCACCGGGTCTAGCTACCCGCGCGATCTCCCTCACACTCACGTCGACATCTGGGAAGAACATGAAGCCGAACCTACACAATACGGCGTCGAATGAGCTATCTGGAAAAGGAAGAGCACCGGCGTCGCATTGTTTAGTCTGAAAGTTCTTAATTCCGCGACGCGCGGCGTTTTCGGCGGCGACCTGAAGCATCCTCTCAGACAGATCGGTGACAGTGACCATCCCTTTAGGGACGAGAGCCGCGGCAGTGACTCCCGGCTCTCCAGTACCGCCGGCGACATCAAGAACGTTTGCATCGTCCCCTAAGCCGGCACTGCGGACGAGCTCCTGGCCCACCGGGTCGAGCCAATCCAACACGAGCTTGTCCCATTTCTTCCAACCGGATGAGAACTTGTCCCAAGTCTGGCGCTGCTGATCACGGATCTCCTCAAGCTGTGAGCGCATGACGGTCTCTCCTTGGGCGATGTGCTGCCTGCACACCTGCTTCCCGCAGCTCAAGTCTATGTCGGCATCACTCCACCGGCGTGTGAGGCACCGCATCAGTGACGGTTGATGCACATCACCGCCACCGTGTAAGAGAACTCGAACCGCGCCTCATTGGGCTGGCCGCCCCGCGAGAATATGTCGGCCATGAACCTACTTAGCGCGTTTGTAGATCAGCTCAGTCTGCCCGCCGGCCGAGGACGCCGGGTTGGTGATCTTCAAATCGTCACCCGTAATCGTAAACGGCCGCGTTTGCTCGATTCCCGTGTTGTTTGGGTAGCTGCTGGCCTCAAAGCGCACGGTAAAGGACTTACTGGCCTCGTCGACAGTGTAGGTGCCGAAGGTGCCGATGCTTCCATGCACCGCGGCCTTGTTCTCGTCAGGCGTGCCTTGCAAACGGTTCTTCGCCGCGAATTTCGGAACATCGGAACGAACGATATGCGAGGAGTAGCGGCCGTTGTCGGTGAAGATGAGAAGGCCCTTGGGATTGGCACCCCATATCGGGCTGCCATCGGGGTTCTTGCCGGTGCTTCCGACGAACGTCCAGGTTCCGATGAGCTGGTCTTTCAGCGTCTTTTGCTGAGCGGCGCCATTGGCGAGCAACCCGGTGCCGAGAACCAGTGCTGAGACTGCGACAACCGTGAAGGCGCGCTGCATGAGTTCCTCCCTGGTTTGCTGCCTTGAAGAAGAGAACTCTGCTCCCGTTGAGAACAAGTCACAAGTGCATTCGGACCCACCAACGACCTCATTGGGCGAATAGTTGCTTCTCGGTCCGCGAAACACCGGCTCACCGTCGCCGGCTGTATTTCAGATGTTCAGCAAGACCAGTGCGTGTGTGCGCGCCTGGCTCCTCCCTTGCCGAACTCGCCATTGAAGGAATTCCTGAGCAGACGGCTGCGCCGCGCATAACGCATTCCTGGCGGCGCGCACTCTCCGCGAAAGCATCCAGTACGATGCAGCCGAACCCGATGAGAAACGCGAGCCATGCTCCTCCGGACGGATCGTTGTGCCGAACGCAGGAAAGCCTAAGCCTAGTCACGGAGTGACTGGTTCCATACCCTTCGCCGTCATCAGCACGGCAGCGGCCGGCGAGCTCAGAAACTTAATGAATTTCCTTCGCCGCGGCTGGTTCCTTCGCGCCGGTGCCGATGCTGATCGCGAACACGGTCGTCAGCTGCAGGTCCCCTGGCAGTGGGCCGAGAAGCTCAGCACCTTCCACCGTGACGATCTCGCTGATCTGCTGGATGGCGATCAAACGCCGTGCGATCCGAACATCCCCCTCATCAAAAATCCGTCATGATTCAGTGGCTTAGTTTTATCTAATAAGAAAAGGATAGGAGGGAGCCATGTTCAAGCCGGTCTTGAACACCACAACAAAGGGATTGGCGATTGCGTGTATGACAACGGTCGCAATTCCCACTGCTTGGTCCGAGGATGTGAGTCGGCCTCAATTCCGCAATGGTCGCGCTTGCTGGGATACCTTGTGCGACCGACTTCCGGGCAAAATGCAACCGCCTGTAGCTGACCAAAGGTCAACGCAAGCACCGAAGGCGAGTAACCAGGCCGCCGCGACCCAACCGGCAACTAGCCCTTGGACGACGAAGACGGTTCCCCTCCCGCCAAAACAGACATCGGGCAATACAACAGCGAGAGCAGATGCGTTCTACAGATACCCGATGATCTATCGTGCGGAAGCGCCGCCCTCCATGCCACCTGGGACAAGTCAGCCATATGTGCAAGCGACGCCAGGCGTGTGGTACTGGCCAGGAGCCGACAGCATCAAGATACCGGTGGTGGCAGGCTTTGATCCGGCCATCGACCCCAGCAGGGTCGTGCACTGGTGAGACGCGCTGACGACGCCCCCACAACCGACTAGGCGACGCATGCCCGAATCCGCAGCTCAGGATTGCCGAGCGGTTAAGCGAGCGTTGCGTGGTCCCGCTCACAAACAGGAACCGGACTGGGGCCGCAGCGTTCATCGCACAAGTTAGCCGCCCGTGGTCATTCCGGTCTCGTTACCTCCCTGAGACCGTGGCGAGCGGGGACGGGAGCAGCGGTGGAGCCGAACCTGCTGCTCCTATGATCGTCGCCTGGATCCGCGCTGCGACAGTGCGCCGGTGGTGCTTCCACCGAGATCGACACAACGTCACGTGGGCCCGCACCGTAGGCGATCCTACGCTACGGATATTCCCATGCAACGAAGATTTCAGGATCGTCAACAAGCGACGAGCGGCCGCAAGCGTTGCGGGAAGCAAACATCGCGCTCTGCATGACCTGATGGCGCTGGGTGGTGAAGCTGTCGACTTGGAAGAGTGGAACGGTCGTCGAGCTGCTACCGGGTGGCCTGTAAAGTGCGCGGAGTGGCTTAGCCGATCCGTGCCACTTCGAGAGCAATCTCAATATCGCAGGTGACCCCATTCTCCCTGAACTCCAAGTCAACCGTGCCACCGAGTTCGTAGGGAATAAGCTCGCAGATCGCACTGGTACCGTATCCTGGCTGCGCCGGGGCAGTCACTGCGGGTCCGTCACTTTCACGCCATTGGAGCCTCAGCTGTTCGGGCCCGTTTTCGCTTGTTCGCAAGTCCCAGCGCACCGACACCCGCCCCTGCGGTACGGCGAACGCGCCGTATTTGGCAGCATTGGTGGCCAGCTCGTGCAGTACCATAGCCATTGTCTGCGTCGCCGCTGGCGGAAGCCCGACAAAAGGGCCTTCGACCATTGTGTTCCCAGCGGTCGCGTATGGCGCCAACTCCTGGCGAACCAGGTCGGCCAAGCTAACGCTCACCCAGCGGCTCTTGCTCAACAGCGCATGAGCTTCTGCCATCGAGCGAATGCGGTGATCAAGCGTGTTGACGAAGTCGCCCATCGAGGTGCTGTGTTCACTAGTATCCCTGACAACAGCTGCAACGGTGGCGAGCACATTCTTGACCCGGTGATCGAGTTCCGCGATCAGCAGATCCTGGCGTTCTTCCGACCGCTTGCGTTCGGTGATGTCGATATTGACGCCGATCATCCGTTGTGGGCGTCCATCGCCATCGTAGGAAACAACGGCCCGCCCCTCGATCCACCGCACGTCGCCGCCGGGACGGATAACGCGGTACTCCGATCTGTGCTCGCTCCGCCGCTCGGCGAAGGTCTTGTTGCGTAGCTCATCAAGCCGCGCGCGATCCTTGGGATGCACCTGCGCCATCCATTCATCGCGCCCGCCCTCTTCAGTATTTACCGGCAAGCCGTGTAGGGCCGAGTAACCCGCCGAGATCTGCGCCCTTCCCGTATTGACGTTGAGCACGTAGGTGCCAACGAGGGCCGACTTCCCAGCGAGCGCAAGTTGCGCGTCACGTTCGGCTATGGCCGCATCCTGCGCGCGGCGCTCAGCAAACAGTGCTGCGAGAGTAAGCGCAGCTACCGCAGTGCATAGCATCACGACCTGGGCAGCTAGCACCCGGACGGCAATGGGTTGAGTGGGGTCGCCATAGCGGCCGATTTCATGGGTTACTGTCCACACCATTGCGCCTGCGATAGTGAACACGGCCGCAGCGGCAAATACCGGCTGACATCGGGACGCGAGCCAGAGCAGTAGCGGGAAATACAGGGCCGACGGCGCGATCAGCGACCATGGGCCTACAAGTACAACCAATAGAACTCCGATGGCTCCAGTCAAAGCCACGACGGCAAGAGTGCCCTCAACCAACTCGCGCGACGACGGTGGTTCGCGCACGGCGGCCGCGATCCCGATCAGCAGCGGCGCAACGGTTACGTGCCCGAGCGCATCGGAAGCGAACCAGACCTCCCACACGTCGAGAAGCTCCGCCGTCGACGGGCCGAAGAGCTTCATCGCAGCTGAAGCAGCGACGGCAGCTGTCGCTGTCGCGACAACTACGGCGCCGAAAAACCCAACGACACGCCGAAGGCTATCGAGATTGAAAGTAGGACCGAACCAACGCTCAATCAGCCACATCACGAAGAGAGCCTCGCCCGTGTTGCACAGGCCGAAGGCGACGGCGCTCCAGATATTCCTATCGCCCGTGAAACTTGCTGTGACGCTCGCAACCATCACCGCCACCGCAATCGATGTCCGATGCTGTCTGATCGCAATCAGTGCTCCGGTGGCGACGCCCGCGGCGGGCCAGAATACAGCCACTCTTTCGGGATCAGTTAGAAGCGCGAGCCCCAGCCGTGCGGCCAGGAAATAGGCAAGCCCAACTGCGATGGCGACGCCTATGTCGGCGACCCACCGCCGCACTCTGTCGCCACCCTGCTCGGTGGCGAAAGCCCCAACCCGCAGGCGGTCTGGCCAGAAAGCCATTCCCCGCTCCAGTGACGCGATACTGTGCCTGAGCCTCTTCCGGATGCTCGGGCGCGTCAAGGAAATGCCGCATGCGCTTTGCCGTCGGACGCTCGTTCGACGCAGCACGACTGTGGCGTTTGACTACGTTACCACTTTCAAAAAGCAAGACCTGGACCGCTGGTCACGATCCAGGTCCGCTACGACCAACGCCCTGCCATCCGGAAAAGTGCGGCGTGTCGAGGTACGGCCAGCCGCTGCGAGCGTCAAGCGGTTTGCTGCGTCGCTGGACGGTGTTGGTGCAGCGAGATCACGGCAGGTTGGTGGGCGCGACCCTTACTCGTCCTTCGCGGGTTCCGAGCGGAATGGAGCGACTTTGCTCTCTCCAAGTAGCTTCAGGATGGTCGGCAGCAAATGGCAACACCACGCCGGATCGCCTCTGTCACGAGAGCGACAGCCCACCGTCCACTCCTCGAAGCTGTACGTGAGCACGACTTCGCCAGCTCGGCGTTCGACGCCGAGTTCCAACTCGCAGACAGGACAAAGCATCGGCCCTCCACGATACGTCTCGCCCCTGATCCGCACCGCCGCGCAACATAGGCCTGATGCAACAAACGCGCATGTGAATTTTGCAGCCACCACTATCTGTGCGATAATCACCCGATTGGGGGATGGCAGGAGGCTGACCTTTGCCACCGGGAGCTGGTCGTGGCGCAAGTTGAGTTGATAGCGCAGAGCACCGGAACTGCAACTGTTGAGGAATGGGCAAGGCTAGACCTGAATGCATCCAATTCGCGGGTGCTGAGAGTGAGGCGCGTCCGGCGCGACGGCAAAGCTGTTGCACTTGAAGAAGCCGTATTACCCCTTGAGCGCCTCCCTGGCTTGATCGCTGACGCTTCAGACATCACCGAGCTTGCCCAGTGTTATGGCCTCTCGCTCGGACGCGCTACGGACCGCGTGAGCATTGTGCCCGCCACCAAGGATGTTGCGCGGCATCTCGGCATTGCAGCCGGCGCCGACGTGATGAAGCTGGATCGCATTGTCGAGACAATCGACGGCGAGCCAATCGAATGGCGCGTCGCATACAGACAGATATGAAACACCGCCGCGCATCGCCTATGCTTCGATCATTGAGGTGACGAGCTGGAGCGATCGGTGCGCCATCGTCGCGGCGCGGATCGGTAGCTAGCGAAAATCAGAGCGTCCGGCGTCGGCATCGCCGGTGTCTGACCTGCGTACTGCATGCCCTCACGCCACCGCTCGTCGAAGCAGGCCGCGCACACGCCAGACTTCCAGAGGTTCAGCAGGACCAGCCGCTGGATGTCCTCGCGCACACGGTACGTGAGGATCCGGCGACGCTTGCACCTGCGGCAAAACTCGACCATGGCTCGTATTGGGCCAGGACCCGCCAAGCCCACAACCTATGGACTGGCAGTATCTCAGTGTGCAATCGGTCGAATGCGCAGCAGCCCCACTATCGCGGTCACGAGCACCTCAGGGCGCGCTGGCTTATCCACGGCCACTCCGTCATTGCAGGCGCCCTCAAGGTTTCTGAAACCGCTATGCAGCACGAACGGGATGTCCCGTTCCTTGAGGCGCTCGCACAGGAGCGAGCTATTACCATCGCCTAGCGCATGGTCGAGGACGGCTGCTGAGAGGTCGGCATGTTCCGCAGCAACGAGTGCTCTTTGCAGAGTTCGCTCGGCTACCACTCGCGCGCCTGCCGCTTCGAAACTGCGCTGGATGTCGATTGCAATAAGCGGTTCGTCCTCGACGATGAGGATCGAGTACCCTGCAAGTGGGCGATCCATGTGGCACCTACTGGTCTCGCCGCACCAATGTAAGAAATCATACACACCTCAATGGCCTTGTACAGTAATGTTCATTACCGAGGCATGATGGGCCCGAAATCGTACCCAGCGTCAACAGCATGTCACGTCTGGCATAGCGCAGACTGAGGCGAGGCTGCGCGAGCGCTGGCCGGAGCTATCCACCAAGGAGGCCTCCGCGGTCGTCGCTGCGATCGCCTATGCGAGCAGCCATCTCCCTGCTTGGTTCTGGAACGGAGTAGGCGTCAGCTCTCCCCCGGAGCGGGGATACGTCCCGACCATAGGGCCCACCAGATAACGTTGCGGCGACGCCGCGCGTTGGGCTGCCCGGCCTCTAGGCGAGCGGGGTCAGGGCTCGACCCGACGAAGGAGGGCCGCGTTCGGATCGAAATGCCAGAACGCGGCTTTTCCCGGCTGCTCCGTCACGCTCCGCCGGAGGCCGACCTTTGCCCCGAAGCGCCCCCACAGCGGGTACATTTCTCTGCCTAGCGGATAAGGAAGTCCTCTTTCTTCGCTCTCCCTCCCCTGGTCGCGGCCGCCATACAGCGCGGCATGCGCCCGCGGCCGGTCCAGGTGTTCTCACGGTTCTTCGGATCGCGATACTTTATCGCTACCGTCCCCCTCCCCCCTCTGCGCCCGAACAGTTCGTGAATACTGAAACCGTGCTGGCTCGCCATGTCGGTCAGCTTCTGACGTAACTCCAAGCGCTCCGCGTTCTGTTTCTCGATCTTCAGCCGTGCGATCTGCGCTTCCATATCTCCCAGCTCTGCATACGACATCTTGTCCAACTCGCTATTTCTCGCCATGGCAACTCGCTCTCTACTGCATCGGTATTCCCGAGCATGGCTAATGCGGTGGACGGGCAAAAATTGCAATGGCGGTTTTCGCATACCAACGCTCTGGCGATACTTCGCGCTATCCCCCAAATGGGGGCCGTGCGCCGGGGACGCTTTGCGCTGGAGCGCGCGATTGCACGAGGCAGAGGATGGACACGGAAATTCGTTCGCGCGCGTCCTGGCCGACCCCTCCCACCCTCGCGGGCATCCTGCGCGGCTTGCGGCGGGGCGATAGAACAGGTGGAAGCCGGCTCTGCGTTGTGCAACGGGGTCATCCGAATTATTAGTTGGCTGCTGGCGAAAGGGTGCATTCGCGCCCTGCGGCGACGCGAAGGGGCCTTTGAGGGGAATCTCGATGCCTAGGCATTTGCGCAGGGCGATGCGCGACGGCCGGGACGGCAAATGAGCAGCGCCCTACCACGCAGGAAGCGCTTGACGCTTGAGCATGTGAAGCGAGCGGCGGATAGGGCCGCCCTGCGCTCCGAGGGAAAGGACCCAGACAAGCCGCCCAATGATGCGGGGGATCACTCTAACGCCGGGCAGCGCAGCGCCCCAGCGCAGCGACTGTCGTCGTCGACGACAGGGTGGCCCATCGGCCTTAGCTTTCTGGGGCTGGTCGGCACATTTCTCGGATCGGCAGCGGCCATGTTGGCCTTCCCGACCTACGCGCGCTGGGGAGTCTTTCCGCTGGTGCTGGCAGGCTGGCTGGTCTCATTGTGCCTGCACGAGTTTGGCCATGCCATCGTCGCCTATGGTTGCGGCGATCGCAGTGTGCGTGCCAAAGGCTATCTGACACTCGACGTCGTTCGCTACACGCACCTGCAGTACAGCATCGTCTTGCCGCTGGTGTTTCTGGCCCTCGGCGGGATCGGGCTGCCTGGAGGTGCAGTTTACATCAACAGGCGCGCATTGCGCAGCCGTCTGCGGCGTTCACTGGTTTCGGCAGCCGGCCCTGCGGCAACGCTCGTCGTCCTTCTCGCCTTGCTAGCGATCCTGATCGTCGGGCGCGACCGCATCGAGATTTCGCTCTACGCCGCGCTGGCGTTCCTGGCATTCCTCCAGCTCACCACGCTGATCTTCAATCTGATACCGGTCCCCGGGCTCGACGGATGGGGCATCATCGAGCCTTGGCTCCCGCGCACGCTCCGCGAGCTCGGCTGGCGCACCGCCCGCATCGCGCCGCTCCTGCTGATCGTGCTGTTGCTCGTCCCGCCCGTGAACCGCGCGTTCTGGACCGGAGCCGATGCGCTCTGCCGTAGCAGCGGTCTCGATGTGTGGGCGATCAGCAAAGGCCGGGCACTGTTCGAGTTCTGGCGCTGAGCGGACCTCCTCGAGTTCCGGCAGAAGGAGTCGCAGACAGTCATTCCTCGATTACCCGCGCACCGACCGGCAATCGCCGCGATCGCCTACTGATCGAGATCGGCTACACCGGGGGTTTGCGCGTCTCCGAGCTTGTGCTTGAGAGGCGCAGAGTTCGTGGACTGTACGCAGTACGCGACGCGCCACTCGATTGGCGCGCCATCATTAGTCCTGATGACGCGATCCAACCTCATCACGTCCGCTCCGTGCGCGATCTCAAGATGTGACGCAATTTCCGAGGTGGCCGGGACATTGCTGACACGTTCCGTGGCTCGACCGGGTGAGAAGCCATATCGCTGAGCCAGCTTCACGATGTCTGAAGTGTGATCGCCATTGGGCACCAAGCCCGGAAATCGATCCAGCGGCAACACAACTTTTTCAAGCACGATAGGACGCCCTTGATCATCGTGTCGGAGGCGCGTCACTCGAAGTACAGTTGCCTGGAGATCGCCCAATACCAGGTTCGTCCGTTCCGACACGCTCGCTGTTCCGACTGACTGGGCAATCGACCTCAGCGCTGCCACGGTCACCCCCTGATGGCGCAATCGCTCCCAATTCCCGCATGCTGAAATATGAGACAATGTTCCTGATATAAGGTTAATTCTATAGTGGATTACGGATGCAGGACTTTCGGCGCTAGCATCAGTTGGGCTACCTGTAGCGCGTGCGGGCGTGGGGCTTCATGGGGGGCGCTGATGATCTGTCCTGTGTGCCGACTGGAGTTTGGTGTTGAACGCCAGGCTGGTGAACTCGTGCTGACGTACAGCTTTAAGGAATGGGCGGTGGGATGTCTCCGACGTGACCAAGGTAGTCCCGCGCTGTGTGATGAGCTGAAACCGAAGCTGCTGACACTGCTGACGAATGGAAAGGCCCCGTCGCCTCTGAGCGAGCAGCGTGGTGGATAAACGCGCTATTCCGGTAGGCCCCTTCCTTACGTAGGGAGTGCACACCGCATTCTTCCAGGAGTTGTGACCCGAGGCCGCCCTGATACGCGGTAGGTTGAGCTGTGGTCGCGAGCCTTGTCAGACCTCCCTCAACCATCCACCCAATGGGACGCCCGCGCCGACACTAGCCAGGACCGATCCAATGCTCACCGAGCCGCGCGCCTCCACCTCCGCATCGCCCATGATCTCGAATTTTATAGCGTGTCCCCTACCTTCTTGATGTATGCCCGGGCTGCCTTCTTTCCCTTGGACTTTGCGATCTTCATCGCCTCATCGAGCAGGTCCTTTGGCACCTTGTCGGAGCCGATCCGCGCCGCCAGATCCATGACATCCACTCGCAGTTCGTCCCTGAGATTGCGGTCATCGACCATGTAAGCATGACCCCTGCGAAGTGGGGCGAAGGCCTTCAAGGACCGAAACCCGCGGCAGCGTGATAGGGTTGCTCTGCTTCGCGGTGCCGAAAGAAGGGCTGGCCATCAGGCGAAAGGCGGGCAAACCAAACTCCAAATCTGTGCAACAACGTGAAGCATTGATTTAGCGTTCAAGATCACGGCTGCCGGCGGCAGCGCTGCGCCGGACTCCACCGACACAATGACCCTAGACCAGATCGAGCGCTGGATCGGCGATCACATCAAGCCGAAGCGGTAGGGGACAAACCGCGCGCCTCGACCAAGCTCGAATGCGCGACAAAGTAACTCTCGGTAATGCCCGAACCCAAACGCAGGGTTTGTCCGAGTAGCCGACCCATGGCTCGCGCGAGAAACTCGGCAGGCAGGGCCACACATCCAATCTCCTTCGGTGCGCCTCTCCCTCACCCACCGGGATAGAAGGTCGGACCGGCACGCTTGTGTGGCCCTGCACCAATCCCTCTGCGCATGCGAAGGCAGGCCCATCTGCGTCGGATCAATCCATTGACTGAAGTCGCGTCAGTTGCCGTTCACCCGCAAGGCGTGCCTAGGTGTATCGAAACCGCTGCGTGGTCGCTCCCGAAAGTTGGGCCACTCCTGCCGCTCATTTGCAGTGTGGACAGCCTCCGCCTCGAACAGCTCTAGCGCGATTTTCTGAGCCAGCATCGTATCCGCCACGGGAAGGCGTCCCTCCGGCGCGAAACACAACAGGCGCACGCGCTTGCCGCGTGAATCGAGCTGCTCAACGTTCATGAGATCGCCAAAGCGAATGCGGTAGCGAGTACCGGTGTCACCGCCGATGACATCGAAATAGTTGAACACCTCAAGCTGGTCTCGCTGGGCAGGCGAAAGATTGTCTGTGAGGAGGCGCATGCTCTGCTGCGCTACTCCCGAGCGACGCCGCCATAGTTGCCTTAGCTTCTGACCAAGCCATGCCATCCACAAATATATGGAATGGTGTTTAAGACGGTTCAAGAACAGGCTGGACGGCAGGCGGGCGTCTCGACTCGCCAGGCCGGCACCATCTCATGCCCATCAGTGACGATGCGCCGAGTGATCGTGAACCGAGCACGGACGCAAGGCGCACCAGCGATCCTCGAAAGTAGTCGCGCCCGGGACAGCGCGACTCAAGGGCGTCGTGCGATCACCCGCCGCGTCGATGACTGGCAACATGGTGTTGCCTGCATTTCTTGGAGAATAGCCATGAAGACGATCGTATCCGCTCTGATTGCCCTGTCGGTTCTGGCCGGCGTTGCTGCTCCGGCCAACGCGATCGACGCCAAGGCCTTCTACGAGCAGCAGGACCGTCAGTCCCACTAACGCGCATTGCTAGTGGTTTTGGGTGGCTGCTATTGCTGGGCAGCTGCCCAGAGCGCCCGCCGCCGGACCTCCCAGCGGCGGGCGTCTTAGTTGGTGAAGCGTGTCTGTGCCTTAGCGAAGAGCCCAGTTAGGACGCGAGGCGGCGGTTGGCTGACTCGTCTCACTTCCCGTCCGACAAGCGTGCTGTTTTAGCCTTTGGCGGCCAACTCGTCACGGCGTTGGTCAATCGCGTGAACCGACGCCCGCATTTTGCGGTTAGGCATCGTCGTCACGCTTGGCGTAGGCACGGCCGAACTTGGCCACGCGAGGATTGCCTTGGAAGATCAACACAGCGCCGTGCTGCTCCGCGAAGGCCTTGGCGGCGTCAAATGCCTCCGAGTCACGACGCAGAGGACCGTCAAAGAACCTAGGAAACGAGACCTCGTCCAGCTCCAACCAGACGTTGGACGACAAAAGATCGATGATCTTCTTAAGGTCTGCGCGTGCTTGTTCGCTCATCCACGCGAGTTGCACGCGTTCGGTAACCCGAGTCAAGGTTCAGAGTCCAAACTGACCCACTACCGAATTTACGGTGGGTTCTCGTGTCGGGTCTGGTCCGTATCCACGATCTCGACAATCCGAGCCGCCTTCATAAGCGCTGTGATGAGGTCTACTGCGATTGACACGTCGATCTTCTTGGACCGACGTATTCGGTTGCCCAGCCAGTGGACATCTCCCCGGCCCGTGTCGCGATCGAGCTCCATTACGATGTACGATTTTCCATAGGTCCGCTGGCGCAACTCCCGCTCAACCTCAGATCGGACGCTTGGCCTGCTCGTTTCCTCGACGCTCGCCTCGAGGAAAGTGCCATAGGTGTCAAACGGCGCCGAACATTTGACCAGGATCGGCGTCGAAGAGTTGACCACCCTCTAGGTTGTGGGGACGCAGCGCCAAGGCTGGAGGCGCGCAGCGCAGCGTAGCGCCGGAAGGCTTGGCGCTAT
>Ga0209382_10005623_pt1 | contig 16293 bp, 5 predicted proteins | sample SoiMetdeltSBSDD5_FD_187599 | JGI IMG/M metagenome (GOLD analysis project Ga0209382, IMG submission 187599) | Bulk soil microbial communities from a Populus tree surrounding site in Tennessee, USA - Soil MetaG P. deltoides SBSDD5 (SPAdes) (version 2) | ecosystem: Environmental > Terrestrial >...
CGAGGGGCGGGCGGGAGGCCGGTGGGTCCGGGCGCCGCGGGCCTCCAGCGGCAGCGCGGAGAGCCGGAGCGAGGGATCGGCGACCGCTCCCGCGAGCAGCGCGTGCAGGTGCTCCAGGAGCCTGGAGATGGTCGCCGGCTCGAAGCGGTCCGCGTCGTGCTCGAGCGCGCCGGCGAAGCCGCCGGGTCCTTCATTGAGGAAGATGGTGAGGGGGGAGAGCGTGGTCCCGAACTGGGCCGGGAGGTCCGGGACGTCGAGCAGGCTCAGGCTCAGGCCCACCTCCGGAAGCTCCAGGGAGGGCGCGATCCCCTCGTGCAGCACGAGCACCGCGTCGAACAGGCGGGAGCGGGCGGCCTCGGGCCGCAGCGCGTGCACGAGGTGCTCGTAGGGGACGTCCGGGTGGGCGTAGGCGCCGAGGACCTCCTCGCGCGCCCGCGAGACCAGCTCGCGGAAGGTCGGATCTCCGGTGAGGTCCAGCCGCAGGGGGACGGCGTGGGCGACGTAGCCGATCAGCGGCTCCAGCTCGGGCCGGCTGCGGTTGCCGATGGGCGTGCCGACGATCAGGTCGTCCTGGTCCGTGTACCGCTGGAGGAGCGCGCCGTAGGCGGCGATCAGCACCATGAACGGCGTGGCGCCCTCCCTGCGTCCCAGCTCCTTCACCGCTTCGCTCAGGCGCGCCGGCAGCGAGAACGCCCGCCGGGCGCTCCGCAGCTCCGGCCGCGACGAGGGCGGTCGATCCGCGGGAAGGTCCAGCGTGGGTGGCGGCTCCTCCAGCTTGACCTTCCAGTGCGCGACCTGCCTCGCCAGCTCGCCCCCGGCCAGCGCGCGCCGCTGCCACGCGGCGAAGTCGGCGTACTGGATCGGGAGAGGGGGAAGGGGATCGAGGCGGCCTGCGGCGAGCGCGGCGTAGGCGGCGCCGATCTCCCGCGCCAGCACCACCATCGACCCCGTGTCCGAGACCACGTGGTGGAGGGTGAGGAGGAGAACGTGCTCTTCGTCCTTGAGGCGGAGCAGGGTGGACCGGAGGACGGGACCGCGCTCGAGGTCGAAGGGGCGCGCGGCCTCCTCGCGGGCGAGCCGCAGGGACTCGGCGCCCGCCGCGTCCCCGAGCGCGCGCAGATCGATCGTTTCGAGAGGCGCGCGCGGCGACGGCGCGATCCGCTGCTCGTCGCGGGTGTAGACGGTCCGCAGCGCTTCGTGGCGGCGCACCACCTCGCCGATCGCGCGCTCCAGCACGTCCGGCCGGAGCGGGCCTCCCAGGCGAAGGGCGATGGGCATGTTCATCGCCGGGCTGCCGGGGTCGCGCCGCTCCAGCTCCAGGACCCGCTCCTGGACGGGGGACAGGGGGAGTGGTCCACCCTCGCGCGCCACGGGCTGGATGGGGGACGACGCCGCGCCGTCGCCCGCGGCCCGCGATGACCCCAGCCGGGCCTCGATCCGGGCGGCCACCCCGGCCACCGTCGGGGCTTCGAACAGATCGCTCAGGGGGAGCTGGACGGGAAATGCCTCGCGCAGCCGGGTCAGCATCTGCGCCGCCATCAGCGAGTTGCCACCCAGCTCCAGGAAGCTGGTGTGGATGTCGATCTCCGGCAGCTCCAGGCGTTCCTTCCAGATGTCGGCGACCCGCCGCTCGATCTCGCTGCTCGCGAGCGCGGTGGCCCGCGCCGGCGCCGGTGCGGGTGCGGGTGCGGGTGCGGGGATCTCCGCAGGTGGGGACCCCAGGCCGCACGGGCTCCGCTGGAAGGGGTAGGTCGGGAGCGGGATGCGCAGCCGCCGTTCGCCCGCGTAGAGCGCGGACCAGTCCACGGCCAGGCCCGCTCGCCACAGGTCGCCGAGCGATCGGAGGATCTCCGAGAGGTCCGAACCCTCCACGTCGCGGCGGCGGAGCGACGGAGCGACGACCGGCGCTCCCTGCCCGCGAGGAAAGTGCTGCCGGCACAGGGCGGAGAGGGCCTGGTCCGGGCCGACCTCGACGAACACCGTGCAGCCATCAGCGCGCAGCGCGTCCAGCCCCGCCGCGAACCGGACCGGCTCGCGCATCTGCCGGACCCAGTAGTCCGGATCCGTGGCCTCCTCGGCGCGGATCCACGTGCCGGTGAGGCTGGAGATGTAGGGGCGCTCCGGTGGGCGGAGCTGCAGCCTGGCCACCACCTCCCGCAGCTCCGGCATCAGCGGCTCGACGGCGCGGGAGTGGAAGGCGTGGCGCGCGGGAAGCGGGAGGAGCCCGGCGCGGCGAGCCGCCAGCAGGCGTTCCAGCTCCGCGACCTCGTCCTCCGGCCCTGAGACGACGCAGCGCTCGGCGCCGTTGACGGCGGCGATCGCCAGCGCTCCGGACATCAGCGGGCGCAGCTCGTCCTCGGCCAGCCCCACCGCGATCATCCGGCCCGGCGGCATCCGCGCCATCAGCCGGCCGCGCGCCGCCGCGAGCGCGAGCGCGTCCTCCGGCGAGAGCACGCCCGCGAGGCAGGCGGCCACGTACTCCCCGAAGCTGTGTCCGAGCAGCGCGTGCGGAGCGATGCCCCAGCTCATCCAGAGCCGCGCCAGCGCGTGCTCCACGGCGAAGAGCGCAGGCAGCGCGGCGGCTGGAGAGGACAGGTCCTGCTCGGCCGTGGCGGCCGGATGGAGCCGGTCCAGCTCGCGGCGGAAGACGGGCTCCGCCTGGTGGAGCTCGCTGGCCATGCCGGCCGACTGGGCGCCCTGGCCCGGGAACAGGAAGGCCACGCGCCGGCCGCGGGCCACCTCCGCCTCCGGCACGTGAGCGGCGGGCGGGGGGTGGCGGAGCGCGTGGAGCAACTCCTCGCGGCTGGCGGCGACGAGCGCGCGCCGGTGCTCGAACGCGCGCCGGCCGGCGCCCAGGGAATAGGCGAGGTCTGCCAGCGCCGTTCCTGGGTTCCGCTCCAGGTGGCCGGCCAGCTCGCCGGTGAGCGCGTCGAGGGCGGCCGCCGTCCGCGCCGAGAGCGTGATGAGCCGCAGGGGGCGGAGGCTGGGGCCGCCGGCCCGGACCGGGGCCTCCTCCAGGATCGCGTGGGCATTGGTCCCACCGATCCCGAAGGAGCTGATCCCCGCCCGGCGGGGCTTCAGACCGCGCCGCCACTCCTGCAGCGCGCGGCTGACGAAGAACGGGCTGGAGTCGAGCTCGAGGGCCGGGTTGGGGCGCTCGAAGTGGAGGCTGGCGGGGATCTCCTCGTGGTGGAGCGCCAGCGCCGCCTTGATGAGCCCGGCGATGCCCGCCGCCGTGTCCAGGTGGCCGATGTTCGTCTTGACCGAGCCCAGGGCGCAGAACCGCGAACGCCGCGTGGTCTGCCGGAACGCGCGGGTCAGCGCGGCGATCTCGATGGGATCCCCCAGCGGCGTGCCGGTGCCGTGTGCCTCCACGTAGCCGATGTCGTCCGCGGAGACGTCCGCGAACGCCAGCGCCTGGCCGATGGCGTCTGCCTGGCCCTCGACGCTGGGGGCGGTGTAGCCGACCTTCAGGTCCCCATCGTTGTTGACGGCAGAGCCCTTGATGACCGCGTACACGTGGTCGCCGTCACGGACGGCATCCTCCAGCCGCCTGAGCGCCACCACGCCCACGCCGCTCCCGCTCACCGTCCCCCGCGCGCCCGCGTCGAAGGCGCGGCAGTGGCCGTCGGGGGAGAAGATCATCCCCTCCTGGTAGAGGTAGCCGGTCCGCTGCGGGACGGCGACCTTCACCGCGCCGGCCAGGGCGAGGTCGGACTGGTGCAGGAGGAGGCTCTGGCAGGCCATGTGGACCGCCACCAGGCCGGTGGAGCAGGCGGTGTAGACGGAGAGGCTCTCGCCGCGGAGCCGGAGCTTGTGGGAGACGCGCATCGCCACGTTCTGGGCCGTGGTGGTCCCCAGCGCCTCGAACAGCGCCGCCGGCTCCCTCCGGACGTGGCCGAGGACGGACAGCAGGTGGCCTGATTCGCCCGCACCCGCGTAGAGGGAGATCCTCCCGGGGAAGGCGTGTGGATCGCAGCCGGCGTCCTCGAGCGCGGCCCACGCCGACTCCAGGAAGACCCGCTGCTGCGGATCCATCCAGCTCGCCTCCCGCGGATACAGATCGAAGAAGCCGTGGTCGAACGCCTCGGCGCCCTCGAGCACCCCGCCGGCCGGCACGAAGTCCGGGTGATCGCGGGCCTCGGGTGGCACGAAGGGCGAAGGCTCCAGCTCCTCCGGGGAGAAGCGGGTGATGGACTCCACGCCCTCCCGGAGGTTCCGCCAGAACGCATCGAGGTCGCGCGCACCGGGGAAGCGCCCCGCCATGCCGACGATCGCGATCTCGTTGCCGGTGGGCCGGGATGTCTCAGCCATCCTGCCGGCCTCCTCGACGCCTGGCGCCGGCGCGCTGGAGTGCGCTCCTGCGATCCTCCGCGCGGGCCTGGTGGGTCCGCTGCGCGGCCTCGGGCGGCGCCGCCGGCTCGCCGTCGAGGCGCGCGCCCAGCGCGTGGATGCTGGGGTGCTCGAAGAAGCAGGTGATCGGGAGCTCCCTCCGGAGCGCGTCGCGCAGCCGCAGGTGCGCCTTCACCACCGAGATGGAGGTCCCTCCCAGATCCTCGAAGAAGTGATCGTGGATTCCCACCTGGTCGTGGCCCAGGACCTCGGACCAGATCCGCACCAGCAGCTCCTCGGTCGCCGTCCGCGGAGGCGCCAGCCCGGCGGCCGCCGCGTCCCGGGCGGGAGGCGGGGGCAGGGTGCGCCGGTCCACCTTGCCGGCAGGCCCCAGCGGGAGCGCGTCGAGGAGCACCAGGTGCGACGGTACCATGTGCTCGGGCAGCCGCCGCCGGAGGTGATCGCGCAGCTCGGGCAGCCCGGCGTTCGCGCCCGGGTGGAGCGAGGCGTAGGCCGCCAGCACGCGCTCGGCGCCGCGCGCGTGGATCGCGGCCGCCGCTTGCTTCACGGCGGGGTGCCGTGCGAGCTGCGCCTCGATCTCGCCGAGCTCGATCCGGAAGCCGCGCAGCTTGACCTGGTCGTCCCGCCGGCCGAGGAACTCGAGGCGGCCGTCGGGGAGGAGGCGGCCCAGGTCCCCCGTCCGGTACATCCGCGCGCCGGGCTCTTCGCTGAAGGGATCCGGGACGAAGCGATCGGCGGTGAGGTCCGGTCGCCGCAGGTAGCCGCGAGCGACGCCCGCCCCCCCGACGTACAGCTCGCCCGGGACGCCCCAGGGCGCAGGCTCCAGCCGGGGATCCAGCACGTACACCTGCACGTTCGGCAGGGGACGTCCCAGCGTGGGGCGCGCTGGATCGACGCCCGCGTCGAGGGTGGCGCAGATGGTCGCCTCCGTGGGGCCGTAGGCGTTGATCAACCGCCGCCCCGCACTCCATCGGCCCGCCAGCTCCGGTGTGCAGACTTCGCCTGCCGAAACCACCGTCCTCAGCGCGGGCAGGTCATCCGCCGGCGTGTGCGCGAGGAGGGAGGGGGTCGCCGTCAGCGCCGTGATGCCTCGCCGCGCGAGCAGCGCCCGGAGGTCAGGCCCGGGCGCCAGGGTCTCGCGCGGAGCCAGGCAGAGCGTCCCGCCTGCGAGCAGCGTGGAGAAGATCTCCCAGACGGACGCGTCGAAGCCCAGCGCCGCCACCTGGAGGACCCTGCTCCCGGGGCCCAGCTCCAGGGCCTCGATGGCGGAGAGGGCGGTGTGGCAGAGGCCACGGTGGGTCAGCAGCGTTCCCTTGGGCTGGCCCGTCGAGCCCGAGGTGTAGATGACGTAGGCCGGAGCATCGGTCGAAAGACCCGGGAGTGCGCCCTCCTCCGGGGCCAACGAGCCCTCCGAGTCGAGGAGGACCTTCTGGACGTCGGGCGGCAGCAGGGCCACCAGTCGTTCCTGCGCGAGCACCAGGGGCGGCGCGGCCTCGCGGACCATGAACGCCAGCCGCTCCGGCGGGTAGGAGGGATCCAGCGGAAGGAAGGCTGCCCCTGCCTCGAGCACGCCGAGGATTCCGGCGATCAACTCGAACGAGCGCTCGGCGCAGACACCCACGATGGTCCCTGGACCGGCGCCGAGCGAGCGCAGATGGTGCGCGAGCCGGCGTGCGCGGCGGTGAAGCTGGCCGTAGGAGAGCTGGATGCCGTCCAGCTCGAGCGCGGCGGCCTCCGGCGTCCGTGCCGCCTGGGCGGCGAAGAGGTGGTGGGCGCAGGCGTCGGGTCGCGCGGCCACGGGGCCGGCGCTTCGCGCGACGAGCTGCCGGCGCTCGGGAGCCGGCGGCCACTCCAGCCGGGAGATCGGCTCGCCGGGATGGATGGCCGCCGCGGCGAGCAGCGCCTCCAGGTGGCCCGCCATGCGGGCGGCGGTGGCCGGCTCGAAGAGATCGGCATCCATCTGAAGCACTCCTCCGAGCGCGTCTCCGTCCTCGACCACCGTGAGCGCGAGGTCCACCTGGACGGCCCTCGGCTCGATGGGGAAGGGCGACATCACCAGGCCACCCAGCTCGACGCGGGCGTGGCCATGGCCCAGGACCAGCGCGGCGAGAGGGCGGCCCGCCGGGCCCGCCTGCTCCAGGGCGAGCATCGCCTGGAAGCCGGGGGCGCGGCCCGGCTCCCGCGGGAGGTGGAGGCGATCCGCCATGGTGGCGAAGGGATAGCCCTGGTGCTCGAGGGCCTCGATGAGTGAGCGGCGCGCCCGGGAGATCGCGCTCGAGAAGGTCGCGTGCGGATCGATGCGCGCGCGCAGGGGCACGGGGTTGACCAGGTACCCGACCAGCCGCTCCCACTCGGCGCGCGATCGGCCGGCGATGGGCACGCCGATCGCCACGTCGCTCTGGCCGCTGTAGCGGGAGAGCAGGATCTGGAAGCCCGCCAGCAGCACCGCGAAGAGGGTCGTCCCCTCGCGGGCCGCCAGCGCGCGCAGCCGGGCGGTCAGGTCCGCCCCCAGGGTGAAGCGGTGCGCGGTGCCGCGGTGGCTGCGTGCGGTAGGACGGAGCCGATCGGTGGGTAGCGCCAGAGGTGAGAGGTCCGCGAGCTGCTCGCGCCAGTACTCCCGGTGGCGCTCGGCCTCCGGGCCATCCAGCCATGTGGCCTGCGCCGCCGCGAGCGCGGCCATGGTCGTCGCCGGCGCCGGGAGGGTCACGGAGCGCCCCGAGCACGCGGCCGGGTACAGCGCGCCCAGCTCCTCCAGGAGGACCGCCAGGGACCACAGGTCCAGCGCGATGTGGTGCGCCGACAGCAGGAGGACGTGCTTGCGCTCGCCGTGTGAGAAGAGCGCCAGCCGGGCGGTGGGTCCTCGCTCGAGGTCGAACGGGCGGTGGGCCTCGTCCGTCACGCGGGCTTCGAGCTCGCTCGCGCTCCAGGCCGAGGCGTCGACCTCCGACAGATCCACGGGCGTGGTGGGATGGATCCGCTGGAACGGCTCGCCTCCGTGGGAGTGGAACGTGGTGCGCAGGGAGTGATGGCGGTCGACGAGCGCCTGGGCGGCCCGGCGGAGCGCCCCGTGGTCGAGCGCCGATTCGATCCGGATCGCGGCATGCACTCCGTAGGCCGCGCTCGCCGGCGCGAGCTGCTGGAGGTACCACAGGGCCCGCTGGCCCACCGTCAGCGGGTGATCGCCCGGCGTGTCGGCGGGGGCCACGGGTGGCCGTGCCGGGGCGGAGTGGAGTCGCTCCAGGACGAGGGCCGAGAGCACCTCCAGGCCCTCGCATTCGAGCAGGCGGGATGCGGGCTCGGCGATGCCCAGGTCCCGTTCCAGCCGGTGGGTGAGCGCCGTCGCCTTCAGCGAGTCGAGGCCAAGAGCGGCGAAGCTCCGGTCCGCCTCCACGCGCCGGGGAGAAAGCCCGAGCGCCCGCGCCAGCATCGAGCGGAGGTAGCGATCGAGGAGCGCCGGCCGCTCGGCGGCCGGAGTGGAGAGGAGGTGCTCGCGGGTCAGCGCGACGTCCGGTGGCGGAGCGGCGTGCCCCGCTTCGAGGACGCTGGACCCGATGGCGGCCAGCTCTCCGGCGAGGAACGCCCCGCGGCACGCGTGTCGCTGGAGCTTGCCGCTGGTGGTCCGGGGCAGGGTGCCGGCCTTCACCAGGGCGATCGCGTGTACCTGGACCTCGTGCTCGACCGCGACCGCGGACCGGATGGTCGCGGCGAGGTCGTCCAGGGCTCGGGCGGCATCCGGACGCCAGCGGCGCTCGACCTCCACCGCGGCGGCGAGCCGCTCCTCGCCGTCCACCTCGATCGCGAAGCAGGCGGCCCCGCCCGTACCGAGCGCCGGGTGGCTCGCCTGGATGGTCTGCTCCAGGTCGTGCGGGTGCAGGTTCCGCCCGCGGATGATGATCAGGTCCTTGAGGCGGTCCACGACGAAGAGCTGGCCGTCCCTGACGAATCCAAGGTCCCCCGTGCGCAGGTAGGGACCGCCACCGGTGTCGGCCCGACGTGCTCCGAATGTCTCCTCCGTCTCGGCCGGGTGGTGCAGATAGCCGCGTGCGACGCTGGGCCCGGCTATCCAGATCTCGCCGACCTCGCCCGGCGCGCGCGGGAACCTGGAGACGGGATCGACGATCAGGATCTCCTGTCCGCCCAGAGGTTCGCCCGCCGCCACGAGCGTCCGGGAACGGGGAGCGCCTGCCGGTGCGTCCACGGACTGGAGGATCGGGGTGGCGCCCTTCGCTCCGCCGGAGACGATGAGCGTGGCTTCGGCCAGGCCGTAGCACGGGTAGAACGCCGAGCGCCGGAAGCCGCAGGGCTCGAAGGCGCCGGTGAAGCGATCGATCGTCGAGGCCCGGACCGGCTCGGCGCCGTTGAAGGCCGTCTCCCAGGAGCTGAGGTCGATCCCGGCCAGCTGCTCGCGATCCACGGCGCGCGCGCACAGGTCGAAGGCGAAGTTCGGTCCCCCGCTGGAGGTCGCGCGGAATCGCGAGATGGCCTCGAGCCAGCGCCGCGGGCGCTGGAGGAAGGCCATGGGCGACATGAGCGTCACCGGGAACCCGGCGTGGAGCGGCTGGAGGATGCCGCCGATCAACCCCATGTCGTGGTACGGCGGCAGCCAGGAGACGCCGCGGGTCCCGGGCGAGTGCCCGAGGCCGCGCTGGATGAGTCGCGAGTTGTGGATGAGGTTGGCGTGCGTGAGCATCACGCCCTTGGGCTCGCCGGTGGAGCCGGAGGTGTACTGGAGGAGGGCCAGCGCCCCGGGATCGCCGCTGGTCCGCGGGTCCAGCTGGAGCAGCTCACCGGCGACCAGCCAGCGGAGGGCCCGGAGTGCGCGGACCTCCCGGGCCAGCGCCTCGATCTCGGGCCGGATGGCGGCCGTGGTGATGCCCAGGGCGGGCCGGGAGTCCGCGAGGATCTGGAGGAAGCGCTGGTTTGCCCTGGCGGCTCGACCGGCGCGCGGGGGGTAGACGGGGACGGCGACGCCACCGCCGGCCAGGCAGCCGAGGAAGGCGGCGACGAAGTCCAGCCCTGGAGGGAGGGCCAGCACGACGAGGGCGCCCGGCTCGGCCGCTTCCGCGACCGCGGAGCCAATGGCGCGCGCCCGCCGGCCCAGCTCCGCGTACGTGAGGGCCTCCGAGGGAGCCTCGCCGCCGGACAGGAAGACGTAGGCGCTCCGCTCCGGTTGGTGCAGCGCCCGGCCCTGGAGAACCTCCACCAGGGTCGGGGCCTCCTCGGCCCAAGGATGGTCGGTCATTGCTCGCGGGGTCTGGGGAGGAGGCTACCAACATCTCGCAGCAGGGCGTGTCAGACCTGCATGCTAGGGCGCCAGCCGTGCCGCGACCAAGGGTCGTCAGCCTCTACACGGGCGCCGGCGGGATGGACTACGGGTTCGAGGCCGCCGGCTTCGAGACCGCCGTCGCCCTCGAGCTGGACCACGGCTGCTGCCAGACCCTGCGGGCCAATCGCCGCTGGCCCGTGATCGAGCGCAGCATCTTCGACGTGCCGACGGACGAGTTGCTCGACGCGGGGCACCTGCGGGCCGGTGAGGCCGACCTCCTCGTCGGCGGCCCCCCCTGCCAGCCCTTCTCGAAGTCCGGCTACTGGGTGACCGGGGACGCCAGGCGGCTGGACGACCCGCGCGCGGACACCCTCTCCGCCTACCTCCGCGTGGTGGAGGAGGCACTCCCGCATGCGTTCGTCCTCGAGAACGTCGAGGGGCTCGCCTTCCAGGGCAAGGACGAGGGGCTGCGGCTCCTGCTGGAGCGCATCGAGGGGATCAACCTTCGGACCAGGAGCAAGTACGCGCCCCGCTACACGCTGCTGAACGCGGCCGAGCACGGCGTCCCGCAGCTCCGGCAACGGTTCTTCCTCGTCGCCGCGCGCGACGGTGCGCCCTTCGAGTTCCCCCGGCCGGCATTCGGCGACGGCGGGAGCCTGCCGCCGTTCAGGACCGCGTGGGATGCGCTCGGCGACCTCGCGGCACCCGGCGGCGAGGAGGACCTCGCCGCGCGCGGGAAGTGGGCCGCGCTGCTCCCGTCGATCCCCGAGGGCCAGAACTACCTCTGGCACACCGATCGCGGCGGCGGGCTCCCCCTCTTCGGCTGGCGCCGCCGCTACTGGACCTTCCTCCTCAAGCTCGCCAGGAACCGCCCCTCGTGGACCATCCAGGCGCAGCCCGGCCCCGCGGTGGGGCCGTTCCACTGGGACAACCGGAGGCTGAGCATGCGCGAGCTCTGCCGCCTGCAGACGTTCCCCGACGACGTCGCGATCCAGGGCAACCAGCACGCCATCCAGAAGCAGGTCGGAAACGCCGTGCCCTCGCTCCTGGCGGAGGTGCTGGGGCGCGAGATCCGCAAGCAGCTCTTCGGCGAGCGGCCCAGGAGCACGAGCGCGAGCCTCGAGCTCCTCCCGCCGAAGCGGGAGCCCGTGCCGGAGCCCGCGAAGGTGCGCCCGGTTCCGCGGCAGTTCCGCGCCCTGGCGGGAAAGCACGAGGCGCATCCCGGCACCGGAAAGGGATTCGCCGCGGCCGCCCGGAAGGCCGATCAGCCGAACCCGTAGCCTCAGCCGAAGCCGACCGAGACCGAGGGCGCGCCGGCCGTGGGCGCCGAGAGCGACCGCAGCATCTCCGGGGTGAAGCCGTCCCCGGAGACGAACGCCCGGCGCAGCGCCTCCAGCTCCTGGAGCGGGACCTCGAGCCCCGCCGCCTTCCCCGCGTCGATCAGCAGCTTCCTGTCGCGGGCGCTGATCTTGCCGTCGATCACCAGCGCCACGCACAGCATCCGCAGCACCGCCGGGCGCAGCTCGGGCGGGACCGCCTGCAGCTCGGTGAGGAAGCGCGCCGGATCGTCCACCTCCTCGCCGCCGTGCGCCCCGGCCCGCCCGTGCACCGCCACCAGCAGCGCGTGCAGGTTGGGGTGCAGGGTCTGCTTGCGCACGATGGTGCTGGCCACCGCGCGCACCATCACCGCCGCGGCGCGGCTCCCGGGCGGGACGTCGCCCCACAGCCCGCCCAGCGACTCCCCCACCATGGACGGCCCCAGGGCCCGGACGCGGGCCTCGCGCACCACGAACCAGGTGACCAGCCCGTTCCACACCGCCGTCACCACCACCGGCACGAACGGGAGCCACAGTCCGATGGTGGCCCTCGCCACCGCGCGCGCCAGGACGCGCCGCACCAGCATCTTCACCAGGAAGCTGCTGACGGCGATCTTCCCCTTGTACAGCAGCGCGATCGCCGCCATCCGGGCCCTGGAGACCTCGCGCCCGGGATTCACCCCCAGCACCTCTCCCGGCGGGTTGGGGAGCTCCAGCGCCGCCCGCGCCAGCGCGGTGGCGACGCCCTCTCCCTCCACCACCTCCAGCGGGAGCCCGGCCGCGGCGGCCAGCCGGTGCACCGAGCGCAGCGCGTCCCAGTAGAGGAACGCGATCTCGAAGATCGACGCCACCACCGTGGCGCCCAGCACCACGCCCCAGTAGGTGGTGCGGCCGAGCAGCCCGCTCCCCTCCACCTCCGGGAAGCTCGCGTCCGCGTACACCTCGGCCACGCCGGAGACGATGCTGCTCAGCGCGCCGGCGATCGCGGAGCGGGCGATCGCCCCGCGCTCGATGCGCCGCATCTGGGCGCGCTCGCCCTCGTCGAGGATGTGGACGCGGTCGTCGCGGCGGACGCCCTCGGCGCCGAGGCGCTGGAAGTAGCGGAGCGCCACGCGCTCCAGGAGCGGTTGGTTCCCCATGCGCGGCGACAAAGACTTAGCACGGCGCGGCGCTCGTCTAGAGTATCCGGGTGATCGCCGCGTTCCTCCCGGCCCTGCTCTCCCTGGTCGCCGCCGCCCCCGGACCCAAGGCCCACGCCGCCGCCGCGGCGACCGCCGCCGCCCCTCAGCGGCCCCGCGCCTACGCCGGGGTCTACCTCTCGGACGTCTCCGGCTTCGACCTGCGCGAGGGCCGCTTCCAGGCGGACCTGGACGTGTGGCTGAAGTGGAGCGGCGCCGCCGAGCCACCCGTGCTCCGCTTCGTCAACGGCGAGATCGGCAGCAAGGAGGAGCAGGAGAAGGAGTCTGACGGCGAGTGGCACTCGGTCCGCTGGCGCGTGCAGGGCACCTTCCGGGGCACCTTCCCGCTGCAGACCTTCCCCTTCGACCGGCAGCAGCTGCGGATCTCCCTGGCGCTGCCGGACGACGCCGCCCACCTGTCGCCCGACCTGGGCTCCAGCGGGATGGCGAAGCAGTTCTCGATCACCGGCTGGGAGTACGACCCCTACTTCCGCGCCGAGGCCGGCAAGGAGCTGCTGGCCTCGGACCTGGGGTCGATCAAGGGCGAGGGCCACTCCCGCACCCTCGAGTCGGTGAGCTTCGTGCTGGACCTGCGGCGCCCGGCCACCTCCAACATCCTCAAGTTCATGCTGCCGCTGGCGATCATCCTCGCCATGGCGTTCCTGGTGTTCGCCCTCCCGGCCTCCGAGCTGGAGGTGCGCTCGGCGATGGGGGTCACCGCGCTGCTCTCGGTGGTGGCGTTCCACTTCGCCATGTCCGGCAGCCTCCCGGACGTGCCGTACCTGGTGGCGGCGGACCGGCTGTTCCTCACCTCGTACGTGCTGGTGCTGGCGTCGGTGCTGATCTCGGTGATCGCGTTCCGGCTGGGGGAGGAGCGGACGGTCCTCTCCAGGCGGCTGGACCGCGCCGGCGCGGTGGTGCTCTCCTCGGCGGCGCTGTTCATGGGCGGCTCGGTGGCCACGCTCCCCTGGCGCCTGGAGCGCGAGGCCCACGAGGCGGCCGAGCTGCGCGAGCGCCCGCCGCCGCCGCCCCCGCCCGCGGTCTCCGCGAGGGACGAGCTGCGGATCGCGGTCCCCGCCCTGGCCACCGTGGGCGGCGGCGGGCTGGGGCAGCTGCTCCGGCGCGGGCTGACGGTGGTCGACGCGGACGAGGTCCTCCGCCCGCACCTGGCGGCCGCCATCCCGGCGATGACCGACGAGAGCGTGCGGCTGCTCCCCGACGGCGGGATGCTGGTGCGCTGGCGGCTGCGGCCCGACCTGCGCTGGAGCGACGGCGCGCCGCTCACCTCCGCGGACCTGGCGTACAGCCTGGGCTTGATCTCCGACCCGGACCGGCTGGGCGTGACCATCGTCGACGAGCGCACGGTGGAGATCCGCTACGGCCGCCGCCTGGCGGACGCGCTCACCGACTTCCCGCTCTACCCCGAGCACGCCGCGCGCGCGGTGCACGCGGACGGCGGGATGGAGGCGATCCGCCTGCGCAACCAGACCAACCCGCTGCCGGGCGATGGGCCGTACCGGGTGGCCTCGTTCCGGCCGGGCGAGGAGCTGGTGCTGGAGCGGAACCCGCACTTCGCGGGCACGCCGCCGCCCATCGCGCGGATCCGCGCGCGGGTGATCCCCACCGACCGGCTGGCGGAGGCGTTCCGCTCCGGGGAGGTGGACTTCGTCCCCGTGCTGCCCCTGGCCGCGGCGGCCGCGGTGGGCGAGGCGGCGGTGGTGACCAGCGCGCTGGACGAGACGCTGCTGCTGCTGCACCCGGACCTCGCGGTGCCCGCGCTGGCGAGCCCGGAGGCGCGGCGCGCGCTGGTGCAGGCGCTGGACCGGCAGGCGATCGCCGACGCGTACGTGGGCGGGCGCGGGCGGACGGCGCGCACCTTCCGGCCCACCGACTCGGCGGACTTCGCCGCGGACTCGCTGGCCATCCCCCACGCGCCGGCGGAGGCGAAGAAGCGGCTGGCGGAGCTGGGCGGGGTGCCGCCCCTGAAGCTGTTCTGCGCGGACGCGGCGGCGGGCTCCGGCATCGCCCAGGCGCGCGAGCTGGTGCTGCAGCAGTTGCGCGCCGCGGGGCTGACCGTGGAGCTGGTGTCGGTGCCGTCCAGCAAGGCGCAGGAGTACATCCAGCGCAGCGGGCACGGGGGGCTGCTGCTGCACACCCGGCGCGACAAGCGGCCGGCGCGGTTCTGGAACCTGCCCACGGCCGCCGGGCAGGTGGTGGACACCCGCACGCCGCGGCCGCACTTCCCGCCCGAGGTGGCCGACCTCGTCCACCAGCTGGAGACGTCGCTGTTCCCGGAGCGGCGGCGGCTGCTCTCCATGCGGCTGCAGCGGACGTTCGCGCAGACGCTGCCGGTGATTCCCCTGGCGTTCGGGACGCAGATCTCCGCGCAGTCGAAGGCCATGCGCGGGTTCGGGCCGGGGGATTCGGGATCGGTGTGGTGGAACGTGGAGACGTGGACGCTGGAGCGGTGAGGCGGCGGCCGGCCGCGGGCCCGCGCGCGCCCGCGGCACGGTTCCGGCATAGGCTACGCCCGTGGCCGAGCCGCCGCGCGTCCTGGTGGTGGACGACGACCCGCACCTGCGCGAGGTGGTGGGCTTCGCGCTGGGGCAGGCGGGCTACGCCGTGGAGGAGGCCGCGGACGGGCGCGCCGCGCTCGAGGCCTTCCGGCGCCGTCCGCCCTCGCTGCTGGTGCTGGACGTGATGATGCCGGAGATGGACGGGCTGGAGGTCTGCCGCGCCGTGCGGCAGCAGAGCCGCGTGCCCATCATCTTCCTCTCCTCCCGCGACGACGAGGTGGACCGCATCCTCGGGCTGGAGCTGGGCGGCGACGACTACGTGAGCAAGCCCTTCAGCCCCCGCGAGCTGGTCGCCCGGGTGAAGGCCGTGCTCCGGCGGCCCGCGGCGGTGGAGTCGGCGGAGGCGACCCCCCGCGCCGCGACAGCGGTGCTCCGGCGCGGCGCCCTCTCCGTGGACCTGGAGCAGTGGCGCGCCTTCTGGGGCGAGCGCGAGGTCATGCTCACCGCCACCGAGCTGCAGCTGCTGGCCGCGCTCCTGCGCGCGCCGACCAAGGCCTTCACCCGCGAGGAGCTGATGACCCGCGCCTACGAGGGCGTGGTGGTGAGCGACCGCACCATCGACAGCCACGTCCGCCGCATCCGGCAGAAGTTCTCCGCCGCCGGCGCCGAGGTGATCGAGACCGTCCATGGCCATGGATACCGGCTCGCCGTCGCCGAGAAGTGACCGCGCTCGCCCGCGGCTGTGGATGGTGTTCGCCGCGGTGGGCGTCACCGCGCTGGCGCTGGCGCTGCTCGGCCTGACCTGGCTCCGCCTCTACGACGACCAGCTCCTCCGCCAGACCGAGGGCGAGCTGATCGCCCAGGGCGTGGTGCTGGCGGAGGCGTACCGCGCGGCGGTGACGGCGCGCGCCCCGCCGGCCGACTTCGGCGCGCCCCGCACGGAGGCCTGGCCCTTCCCGGTGACGGCGGACGGCCTGCAGCCGGTGCTGCCCAGGCTGCGCGCCAGCGACCCGGTGCTGGCGGCGCCCGGGGACGCCCCCGCCGCCGCCGAGCCCGCGGACGCGCTCTCCCGCGCGGCGGCGGAGTCGGTGGCGGAGCTGGTGCGGAAGACCGGGCGGTCCACGCTGGCCGGCATCCGGGTGCTGGACGCGCGCGGCGTGACGGTGGCCAGCAGTGGCGGCGGGCTGGGCGCCACCTACGCCGATCGCGAGGAGGTGCGGGCCGCCCTCCGCGGCGCCCCGTCCAGCGTGCTCCGCGAAAGGCTGCGCGACCCGCAGGACGCGCCGCTGGAGTCGCTCAGCCGGAACACCGGCGTGCGCGTCTCGGTGGTGGTGCCGGTGCTGGAGGGCGACCGGGTGCTGGGCGCGGTGCTGCTCTCCCGCACCCCGACCACGCTGGCCAAGGCGATCTGGGCCGACCGCTGGAGCTTCACCTCCACCGGCCTGGTGCTGCTGGCGGTGGTGGGCCTGGTGTCGCTGCTGGCGGCCGCGCTGGTGCTCCGGCCGCTGCGCGCGGTGGTGGCCCAGGCCCGGGCCATCGGCGCGGGCGACGCCGCGGGGAGCCAGGCCATCCGGTCGCCGGTGGTGGCGGAGTTCGACCAGCTCTCCCAGGCGCTGGCCACCATGTCCTCCGCCCTCCGCGACCGCAACGAGTACATCCTGTAC
>Ga0209382_10005624_pt1 | contig 16292 bp, 11 predicted proteins | sample SoiMetdeltSBSDD5_FD_187599 | JGI IMG/M metagenome (GOLD analysis project Ga0209382, IMG submission 187599) | Bulk soil microbial communities from a Populus tree surrounding site in Tennessee, USA - Soil MetaG P. deltoides SBSDD5 (SPAdes) (version 2) | ecosystem: Environmental > Terrestrial >...
GCTCGTCCATGGGGAATGCCGTGCGCGCGGCCGAGAGGCAGGCGCCGCCGGCGATGCCCGCGATGCGCTCGAGCAGCTCCTCGTCCGGGCGCGTGATCACGGGCTGGCCGTCCTCGCCGCGCACCACGTCCACCGAGCCGTCGTCGAGCGCCACCGGGATCTCGCTGCCCTCGGGCGTGCCGAAGGTGATGACGTGCACCGGCACGCCCATGGCCAGCGCGCGGTAGGCCACCTCGGTGGGCTCGGGATCGGAGGCGTGGTCCTCGCCGTCCGTGAGCAGCACGATGACGCGCGCGCCCTCGGCGCCGTCGGACAGCGCGTCGAGCGCGCGCTCGAGGCCCTCGCCCACCGCCGTGCCGCCGAGGCCGTTGCTCGTGGTGTCCACGTCATCGAGGAAGATGCGGAAGCTGGTGGGGTCCGACGTGAGCGGGCACAGGAGCCGCGCGTCGCCGGCGAAGGTGACCAGGCCCACGCGGTCGCCGCGCAGGCGCCCGACGAGCGCCTGGACCTCGCGCTTCGCGCGGGCGAGGCGCGTGGGCGGCACGTCCGTGGCCAGCATGCTGCGGCTGGTGTCGAGCACCACCATCACGTCCACGCCGCGCTGGCGCACCTCGCGCAGCCACTCGCCGAGCTCCGGGCGCGCGAGTGCCACGATCACCAGCGCCAGCGCCCCCGCCGCGAGGCCGTCGCGCAGGAGCCGCCGCCCGCCCGAGAAGCCCGGCGCCAGCCGCCCCGCCTGCGCGCCGAAGAAGGCCCGCCGCCGCGCCCGGGCGCGCGAGACAGCCAGCGCCCCCACGGCCAGCAGCAGGAGCGGCACGGCCAGCCAGGCCAGGAGCTGCGGCTGCGCGAAGCTCACGACGCGAACTCCAGGTGGCTGACGCGGCGCAGGAGCAGCTCCAGCGCCAGCAGCGCCGCGGCCGGCACCAGCAGCCACGGGTACAGGTCCTCGTAGTCGGTGTAGCGCACGTCCTCGCGCGGCGTGCGCTCGAGGCGGTCGATCTCGGCGTAGGTCTCGCGCAGCGCGTTGGTGTCGCCCGCGCGGAAGAAGCGGCCGCCCGTGGTGACGGCGATCTGGCGCAGGAGCTCGTCGGCCTGCGTGGGCGCCAGCAGTACGCGGCCGCCCATGACCATGCGGCGCTCAGCGAAGACGGTGTGCACCTTGATGCCCTGATCCTTGCACAGGGCGGCGGCCTCCGCCGGCTCGACCACGTGCTGGTTGTTCTCGCCGTCGGTCAGCAGCACCACAACCTTGCTCTTGGCGTCGCTGTCCTTCAGCTTGCGCGCCGCCTGGCCCAGCGCCACGCCGATCCCGGTGCCGTCCTCGTCGCTGTTGCGCGGCACGCACTTCACGGCCTTGAGCCGCTCGAGCAGGCTGTCGCGGTCCAGCGTCAGCGGGCACTCGGTGCGCGGGTAGGCCGCGAACGTGACCAGGCCCAGCCGGTCGTCCGGCCGCGCCGCCACGAACTCGGCCACCACCGCCTTCACCACCTCCACGTTCGTGACGCCCTTCTGCAGGCTGGAGTCGAGCATGGAGCTGCTGGTGTCCACCACGAGCACGATGTCGATGCCCTCGGTCAGTACGCGCGACTCCTCGCGCCCCTGCAGCGGCCGCGCCAGCGCGCCCACCAGCAGCACGGCCGCCAGCGCGGCCAGCACGCCCGGCAGGAAGGCGCTGCGCGTGCGCCAGCTGGCCGGCAGGCCGTCGAGCAGCCGGTCGCTTCCGGCGTCCAGGGCCGGGCGGCGCCGGCGCAGCAGGAGCACGATCCCGCCGACGAGCGGCACGAGCAGCAGCAGGAACAGCGGGTCGCCGAGGGTCATGCCGGACAGGGGGATCATGTGCGCGTGGCCTCCACGAAGCCTTCGGCCGTGGCGAGCAGCCCGCCCATGGACGAGGGCTCGGGCCTGTGGCGCGCGAACTTCACCAGGTCGCAGCCCGTGAGGAACCGCGCCAGCACGTCACGCTGTCCCGCGAGCGCCGAGTGGGCCGCCGCGAGAGGCAGGAACTCCTCGGTGGTCTCCTCGGGCGCGCGCAGCGCGAAGCGGCCCTCGATGTAGGCGCGCAGCACCGCGCTCACCTCCACCACGAAGGCCGGCACCTCGTCGTGGCTGCGCGGCAGCCGGCCGCGGAGCCGCGCCAGGGCCTCGGCCGCCACCAGCTCGGGCGGGCGCGGCGGCGGCGGCGGCAGCACGACCGTGCGGCTGGCGCGCGCTATCACCAGCGCCAGCGCCAGCAGCGCGAGCGGCACGCCGACGAGGAAGGGCAGCAGGTCGGCCGGCGCGTAGGGCACGCGCACGGGCGGCAGCGGCGCAGCCACCTCGGGCACCTCGCCCGGCGGCAGGTCGAGCACCACGGACACGGGCACGTCGGGCAGCGCCTGGCGCTCGCCGCCGGCGTCCACGGCCAGCCCCGAGAGCACGTAGTCGCCCTCGCGCAGCGCGCGCAGCGGCCAGCGCAGCTCGCCGCCCGACGCGGCGGCGACGAGCTGCGGCGCGTCGCCGGCCAGGCCCTCGGGCAGCTCGGGCAAGAGCAGCGTCGCGTCCTGCGGCAGCGTGCCGCTCACCACCAGCTCGAAGCGCCGGCCGAGCAGCACCGGGGCCTCGGGCCCCGCGACGCGCAGGCCGCCTTCCGGCATGCCACCGTCGGGGGCGAGCAGCAGCACCGCCGCGAGCAGCAGGCCGGCGGTCACCGCAGCCTCCGTTCGCGCTGGCGCAGCCAGGCGATGAGCGGCTCCACCAGGCTGTCGTCGCGCGCGCCGTTGGCGCCCTCGCCGGGGCGCAGCGGGATGTCGACCAGGTCCACGCCACGGCGCACCATGAGCAAGGCCAGCCGCTCGTCGCGCTCCGCCGCGCGGCGCGCGTAGACCTCGCGCACCCGCGCGCTGCCGGCGTCCACGCGGTGCACGCGGCCGGTCTCGGGGTCGCGCCACGTGAGCAGGCCCGCGGGCGGCAGCAGCCCGTGGCGCTCGTCGAGCAGGCGCAGCGCGACCACGTCGTGGCGCGCGGCGAGCATGGCCAGCGAGCGGTCGTAGCCCTCGTCCAGGAAGTCGGACAGGAGGAACACGTGCGCGCGGCGCTTGAGCACGCGCGCCAGGTGGTCGGCGGCCAGCGCCAGGGACGTGGCGGCGTCGGCGGCCGGGCGGTACAGCGCCTCGCGCGTGATGCGGAAGGCCTGGCGCAGGCCGCCGCGCGGCGGCAGCTCCAGCTCGACGCGGTCGGAGAAGAGCAACAGGCCAGCGCGGTCGCCGCTGCCCACGGCCGAGAAGGCCAGGATGGCGGCCAGCTCGCTGGCGGCCTGGCGCACGGCGCGCGCGCCGCAGCCGAGCCGCGTGCTGGCGGACACGTCCACCGCCAGCATGAGCGTCTGCTCGCGCTCCTCGACGAACTTCTTCACGTACGGGTGGCCGATGCGCGCGGTCACGTTCCAGTCGATCGAGCGCACGTCGTCGCCGGGCACGTACTCGCGCACCTCCTCGAACTCCATGCCGCTGCCGCGGAAGACCGAGCGGAAGCCGCCGGCCACCATGTCCGAGACGGCGCGCCGCGTGCGCAGCCGCACGCGGCGCACGGCGCGCAGGATCTCCGCGGTCGCGGGCTCCTCGCCGGCGCGCGCTTCGCTCGGCGCCTGCTGCGTCGCGGCCACGACAATCTCCGGCGTCAGGGCACCTCGACGTGGTCGAGCACGCGCGTGATCACGTCCTCCGCCTTGACCTCGCGCGCCTCGGCCTCGTAGCTGAGGATGAGGCGGTGCCGCAGCACGTCGTGGGCCACGCTCTTGACGTCCTGCGGCGTCACGTAGGCGCGGCCGGCCAGCAGCGCGTGCGCCCGCGCCGCCAGCGCCAGCGAGATGCTGGCGCGCGGGCTGGCGCCGACCTCGATGAGCGGCTGCAGGTCGGGCAGTTTGACCGACGCGGGCTCGCGCGTGGCGCGCACGACGTCCACCACGTAGCCGGTCACGCGCTCGTCGATGTAGATCTCGTCCAGCAGCCGGATGGCCTGCTGCAGCTGCGCCGCGCCGGTCACCTGCCGCACCTGCTGCAGCCCGCTCGTGCGCGCGCGCTGCTCGACGATCTTCATCTCGTCCTCGCGGCGCGGGTAGTCCACGATGACCTTGAGCAGGAAGCGGTCGAGCTGGGCCTCGGGCAGCGGGTAGGTGCCCTGCTGCTCCAGCGGGTTCTGGGTGGCCATCACGAAGAAGGGCCGCGGCAGCGCGTGGGTCTGCTCGCCGATGGTCACCTGCCGCTCCTGCATGGCCTCGAGCAGCGCGCTCTGCACCTTGGCCGGCGCGCGGTTGATCTCGTCCGCCAGCACCAGGTTGGCGAAGACCGGCCCCTTGCGCACGGTGAACGACCCGCTCTGCGGGTTGTAGATCTGCGTGCCGGTCACGTCGCTGGGCAGCAGGTCGGGCGTGAACTGGATGCGGTGGAAGGACAGGTCCATGGCCTGCGCCAGGCTGCTGATGACCAGCGTCTTGGCCAGGCCCGGCACGCCCTCGATGAGCACGTGGCTGTCGGTCAGCAGCCCGATGACCAGGCGTTCGACCAGCCGCCTCTGCCCCAGCACCACCCGCTCGACCTCGGCCAGCAGATCCTGCAGGAAGCGCGCTTCCTTCTCGATGCGCGCGCCGCGTTCGAGGATGTCGGACACCGTGATCGGCCTCCATGGAGCAAGGGGGCGATCATAACGACGGGGCGGGCCGGATGTTGGCGAGGGGGTGGCCGCTGCTCCACGCGCAGGACCGTGGCCGCGCGATCCGTGGAATTCGGCCCACAGACCCTGCGGCGGCGAGCCGGGGTTCACGTGCACCTTCATGCGGACGCCGGTCAGAGGCGGCGACCGCATCGTGGCGGACAGCGTCGATGGGTCGCCCACCGATGGGTGCTTCCAGCCCTTGGGACGGTGCGACATGGTGTGCCGCGCGAACTCTCGCTGCGTGCCGCCGATGCCACGCACGTGCAAGGCGATGGCGCCGTCCTCGCCGAAGACGAGCGGGTCGAGCTTCACCTTCCTGCCCGGCGCAGCGGCCTGCACTGTGGTCACGTTCCGCGCGCAGGGCGCCATGGCCGGCCCGGTCCTGGACGGACAGCAGGCCCGATACGGGCCACCGACACCCGCGCCCGGCCCGTCTGCCTGGCGGCGGAGGCATCGTGCGGAGCGGCATGTGTCGCTCGTGCCCCATGGGGCCGCTCGCACGGGAGGTAGCTGCGCCGCGTCCCCCGGTCTGTCCGGTGCGCGGGCGTCGGTGGAACCTCACCTACCTCATCGTGAAATCGCCCTGCCGTGATTGCGCCGACAAGCGGAATGCCTGTTCAGCGCTGGCCCCGCCGCTCGAGGACCACCCCGAACACCCTGTAGGTCGTGGTGCTCTCCCGCCCGAGCGCCAACCGCAGCACATGCGGCCCCGGCGTCATCCGGTCGACGGGGACGTCGAACTCCCGCCACTGGGCCTCGGTGTCCGCCACCATGTCGCTGGCCCGGCCGGCCACGTGGTCCACGTGGACCTCGAGGGCCGCCCGCCCCTGGTACGGGAAGTAGCGGCGCGCGCCGATCTGGTGATGCAGGCGCAAGCGCCACGCGTCGTTTCCCGGAACGTCCGGCACCTCGAAGAGCAGTTTCACCTCCGAGGTGCCGAAGGCTCCCAGCCTCAGGTACCCACGGGCCGGCGATTCGTCCGTCTGCCACGGCGCGCAGTGCAGCGAGACCGCGCGCGCCAGCCCCTCCATCCCGGGCTCCGGCGGCGTGAAGTCCCAGCCGGCCATGAGGCGCCAGCCATCGTTGGCCGTGTCCACGGGGCGCAGCTCGCCGTCGACGCGGCCGGCGTCGCGCCAGCCGTCGTCGCAGGCGGCGCCGAGCAGCGTGTCCGGGTCGGGATCCACCTCGGCGATCACGCCCTGTCGCTCGGCGAGGCCGATCGCGAGGCCGCCATCGAAGGCCTTGCGAAAGGCCGGCGCGTCCTGCGGGCCGGCCAGCATCTCGCCGTAGCGCCGCGCCGCCTCGCGCACGCCGACGTCGTCGAACGCCGCGCACAGCATCCCCCAGCGCGAGGCCTCGGCGGCCCTCCGCGGCGGGCGCGGTGGTGCGCGCGCCAGGCCCTCCAGCCCCGAGTCGCCGGCGAGGGCCAGGAGCCAGGCATCCTGGCTCTGCCACCAGTCTTCGTCGCGCGTCGGCAACTCGGGCGGCGGCGCGCCGAGCACCGGGCGCACGTCCAGCAGCACGCCGCGCGCGCGGGCCGCCACGGCCAGGGCGCGGGCGACGTGGCACACCGCCACCCTCAGCCCGTAGCGCAGCGAGTCCTGGGGCTCGCGTGCGTCTGCGCTCCAGTCGGCCTCGTCGGCCAGGAAGCGCTGCCACAGATCGACGGGATCGAGGCGCTCGAGCTCGCCCGTGGCGTGCGCGCGACGCACGGCGTGCTCGGCCGCCAGCAGCGCCAGCCGCTGGGGCTCGGAGTTGGGCGGCCGCAGGGCGGCATCGTCGAGGAGGCTGGCCACGTCCTCGGCCCGGGCGCAGCCGGTGAGTGCCGACATCGCGTACAGTCGGTCGTCCTCGGCCGCCCCGGGGTCGCTCCACACCTCCAGCAGGCGCCGGCGCAGGCCGTCGCAGGCCGCCGCGTCGGCCGCCGAGCGCACGGGCCGCTCGATGAAGAGGCGCGCCGCCATGAGCAGCGCCTGACGCCGCAACTCCTCGCCGCGCCCGGGCGTGCCGTCCTCCAGCGACACCTCCAGGTGCCGGAGCAGCGCGGGCTCGGCCAGCGGACCATGGAGGCGCAGCCCGGTGGCCGACTCGAACAGCGCGCCGCCGGAATCGTCGAGGCGCAGCCGGGCACAGGCGCGGATGAAGGGATCCCGCGGGTCGCGCCCGCGCACACGCGGCAACAGCGGCTGCAACTCAGCGGCGAGCACGAGGGAGTCGACGCCGGGCGACAATTCCTGCAGCGCGTCGCTCAGCGCCAGCAGGTCGCCGCGCCGTTCCGCCGCCACCGCGTCCTGAGCATGGCGCATGGCCCCCAGCATGAGGGTGCCACCCGTCACCACGAGCCCGAGCCCCAGCAGCGCCGCCCCGGCCCGGAGGGCGAAGCGTCGCGGGCGTGCGCGCGCCGCGCGCAGCATCCTCTCGGTCACCGGCGCGCGGCGCGCAGACACGTCGCGTCCCTTCAGCCAGGCGCGCAGGTCGTTGCGCAGCTCGGCGGCATTCGCGTAGCGCCAGCGCGACTGCGGGTCGCAGGCGCGCGCCACGACGGCCGCCAGGTCCGGGTCGACGTCGGGCAGGAGCTCGCACAGCGGCGGCAGACCGGCCGAGGCCTGGTCGCGCGACGTCGGCAACCGCACGGCCAGCAGGTCGTGCAGCGAGACGCCCAGCGCGAAGACATCGGCGCGCGCGTCCACGCTGTAGCCGAGGAGCTGCTCGGGCGCGGCGTAGGCCGGCGTGGCCGCACGCTGCAGGGTGAGCGTGCAGGCCTGCGCGCCCACCTCGCGCACGAGGCCGAAATCGACCAGCACGGCCGTCCCGTCCAGCCGGGACAGCGCCGCGAGATCCGCCGGCAGCGCAGGCGACGGCCCCGAAAGCACGATGTTGGACGGCTTGACGTCGCGGTGCACGAGGCCGGCGGCGTGCACCGTGGCCAGCGCGTCGGCCACCTGGCTCGCCCAGCGCACGACCGCGCGTCGCCACTCGGGCGTGGACGAGCCGGCCGCCACGGCGCAAGCCAGCAGCTGCGCGAGCGTCGGGCCCTCGACGAGGCGCATGGCGTAGAACAGCAGGCCGTCCTGCTCGCCAAAGCCGTACACCTCCGCGAGGCTGGCGTGGTGCAGGCTGGCCAGCGCCAGCGCCTCCTGGCGCAGGCGGTCGCGACTCCGTCCGTCCGTCGAGGCGGCAGGCACGACCTTGAGCGCCACGACGCGCTCGCCCAGGGACCGCTGGCGCGCCCGGTACACCTCGCTCATGCCGCCCAGGGCCAGCAGGCCGACCACGCTGAAGTCGCCCAACGAATCCTCGGGCAGCAGCCGCGGCACCTGCGGAGAAGCGCCGGGCAGCGCCGAGCACAGCCGCTCGTACTCGATGGCCGCCGCGTAGAGCCGCGCGATGGTCTGCTCGTGCCCGGGGTGCCGCGCCTGCAGCCCGGCCAGCAGCGCCTGGCTGTCGCGGCGCGCGCCGGCCTCGAAGGCCGAGAACAGGTCGTCGAGGATCGAGCGCCGCACGGGGTCCACCTCGTCGGCGCGACCGCCTGCGCTGGTCCTCTTGCTCAAGCCCCGGCACCTCCGGCGCCATCGCCCAGCAGGGTCACGATGCGCTCGCGCGCACGGTACACCAGTCCGCGCACGGCCGCCTCGGTGAGCGACAGCTGCGCCGCGATGGTGGCGTAGTCCTGGCCTTCCACGTGCAGGCGCCTCCAGACGTCCCACTCGCGCGGCGGGAGCGCCGTGCGGCAGAGTTCGAGCAGGTCGTTGGCGCGCACGCGGCTGGTGGGCGTGGGGTCCGGGGCGCGGAGCGCGCCGGCCACCGCCCGCTGCGACGCCTCGTCCAGCGTCTGCAGGTCGACGTCCCTGCCGCGCTTGTCCGTGTCGAGATGCCGACGCACCGCGTCCTTCAGCGTGCGGTCGAGGACGGTGTACAAGCCCCCCATCAGCGAGCCCTTCCCGCGGTCCTCGAAGCGCTGCAGCAGCCCCGAGCTCAGCGCGCGCAGGAAGACCTCGTCCACCATGTCCTCGGCCGTCACATGGTTCTTCAGGCGGCGCATCAGCCGGTGCGACTGCGCGCGCGAGAGCAGCTCCTGCCGGTGGCGCCCGAACAGCGCGCGCGCGGCCTCCGCGTCGCCGGCCAGCCAGGCCGCGAGCTGGTCGCGGGTCGGGGGAGGACCGCCGTCATCGGGTCCGTGCATCGCCGGGGGCTCCATAGGCGATGAAGCGGAATCATGGTAGCGAGGCGAAGCCTGGCAGGGGGACCGGCGGGTCCGGAACGCAGGGCGGCGGCCTTGATGTCGAGTCGCAACATGGGTCCCCCGGGATGGTGCGACGCGGCGCCCCGCCTCCGCCAACCATCGGCCGCAACCTACAGCAAGGCGCCCGCGGTCCCGGTGTCAGCCCCCCGCCAGCAGGTTGCAGGATCGCGGAGCGGCCGGCGGGAATGCGGCCTCGCGCAGCGCGAGCAGCCCCGCCTTGTCCAACGCGCCGGCGGCGGCCACGGCCTCGCGCCGCGCCTCCGCCAGCAGCGCCACGTCGCGCACGGGATCCAGCGCGCAGAAGTCCGGCAGGCCGTGCTGGCGCGTGCCGAGCACCTCGCCCGGGCCGCGCAGCTCCAGGTCCTTCTCGGCCAGCGCGAAGCCGTCCTCGCTGGCCACCAGGGCCGCGGCCCGCGCTCGCGCCGCGGGCTCCGTGATGGGCCCGAGAAGCACGCAACGGCCGGCGCGGCCGCCGCGCCCGACGCGCCCGCGGATCTGGTGCAACGTGGCGAGGCCGAAGCGCGCCGCGTCCGGGATGACCACCCACGTGGCTTCGGGCACGTCCAGCCCGACCTCGACCAGCGCGGTGGCCACCAGCACGTCCAGGTCGCCGCGGCGGAAGGCGTCGAGCCCCGCGTCGCGCTCGGCGGCGCGCTGCCGGCCGTGCACCGCGCCCACGCGCGCCGCCGCTCCCAGCGCGCGGCGCACGCGGGCCAGCGTGCGCGCGACGGAGTGCTCGCCGGCATCGTCATCGGCGTCCAGGATGACGCCCGCGGCGTCCCCGGCCACGGCCGCCTCGCCCCTCCCCTTCGCGGTCCCGATGGACGGGCACACGACGTAGCCGCGCTCGCCGCGCGCGACCGCCTCGCGCAGCTCCTTCCACAGCGCCGGCTGGCCCTCGCGCTCGATGACCTCTGTCCGACGCGGCGCGCGGCCGGGCGGCAGCTCGTCGATGAGCTGGCAGTCCAGCTCGCCGTAGGCCGTGAGCGCGAGCGTGCGCGGGATGGGCGTGGCCGTCATCACGAGCAGGTGCGTCGAGCTGCCCTTCTCGCGCAGCCGCATGCGCTGCAGCACGCCGAAGCGGTGCTGCTCGTCCACGACCGTGACCGCCAGCCGGGCGAAGGTGACGCGCGCGGTCTGCAGGCCATGTGTGCCGACCGCGACGAGCGCGCGGCCCTCGGCCAGCGCGCGGCGCGCCTCGTCGCCGGCCAGCGCGCCGGGCGGCGCGGCGGCCGGCTCGCCGCCGGCGATCCAGGCCGGCGGCGCGGCCGCCGGACCCAGCGCGCGAGGCAGCAGCGCAGCCAGCGCGCGCGTGTGCTGCGCGGCCAGCACCTCGGTGGGCGCCATGAGCGCCGCCTGGTGCCCGGTCGCGGCGGCGGCCAGGAGCAGGTAGAAGGCCACCAGCGTCTTGCCGCTGCCCACGTCGCCCTGCAGCAGGCACGCCAGCGGCCTGCCGCGCGGCGGCGCACGCAGCTCGGCGCGCAGCTCGTCCAGGACCCGCTGCTGCGCGCGCGTCGGCGCGTGGGGCAGCGCGGCCAGCAGCCGCCCGTGCAGCGCATCGTCGAGCGGCAGCGCCGGCGCGCGGCCGGTGTCGAGCGCGCGACGCCGCGCGAGGACATCCAGCGCCAGCGCCGCGGCCTCGTCGCGCGCGAGCCGCTGGCGCGCCACGCGCGCGCCGTCCAGCGACGTGGGCCGGTGGATGTCGTGCAGGGCCTCGTCGAGGCGCGGCTCGCCCGCGCGGACGGCGCAAACCGGCGTCTGCGCGCCGGCCGCCGAGCGCCAGTCCGGAACGGTCGCCGCCGCCAGCACCGTGGCCAGCAGCTTCCTGTGGACGCGCGGCGGGATTCCGGCCGGCAGACGGTAGATCGGCAGGGGCGGGAGCTGCAGCGGCAGGTCGACCGGAGCCTCGTCGAGCGGCTCGTAGTCGCTGGCGATCAGCCGCGGCACGCCGTCCTCGCCGGCTTCCAGCCGCCCCGCGATCCACAGCCGCGCGCCGCGCAGTCCCTTGGCCAGGTAGGCCCGGTTGAAGAGCAGCGCGACGAGCTCGCCGCCGCCCTCGCACTCCAGGAGCAGTCCCACCGTGCTGTGCCGGCCGCGCCGCCGCAGTGAGGTGCGCCGCACGCGTCCGACCACGGCACCCGGCTCGCCCGGCACCAGCTCGGCCAGCGCGCGCGCCGGCGGGCGCAGCCGGTAGCGCGCCGGCAGGTGGTAGAGGAGCTCGCGGCGTGTCCTCAGGCCGGCCGCGGCATACAGCGCCGCGCGCCGCTCCGCCACGCCTGGCAACCCGAGCAGCGGCGCCTCGAGCGCCGTGCGCGCAGCGGACGCGGCGCGCGGTGGCGCGGCCCGCGCCGGCCGTGTCACCATGGAGGGCTGTCGTGCAGATGTGGCCACGAACGACCATCATGACCTGCAGGCGCTTCCTCTCCATGGGGGCGCTCTTGGCGGTGCTCCACGTCCCGGCCGTCGCCCAGCAACCGGCGCCGCCCGACGCGCTGGCCGCCGCCGAGCAGGCGGTGGCCGCGGCGCGCGCCGAGAAGGACGCCGCCCTCGCCGCGCTCGAGGCGCTGGTCACCGATCTGCAGGACGACTTCCACGCGCTGACCGGCGACCTGGACGCGCCCGCCCGCCGCCGGGCCCTGGTGCTGGCCATGCTGGACGCGCTGCCCGCCGCGCAGGCGCGGCTGGAGGCCGAGGCCGCCAGGGGCCGCGCCGTGATGCGCGGCACGCGCCGCCAGATCCTGCTCGACGCCTTCACCGAGCCCGTCAGCGCCTCCGCGCCGGTGGACCCGCGGTTTGCGGCCTTCCTCGCCCGCCGTGTGTCCGAGGCGCTGTCGCCGCGCGAGAGCTTCGACGACATCACCGACGAGCAGATCCTGGCAGCCATGGACGCCGTGCTGCCGGCCGACAAGAACTGGTACGTGTTCTGGAACGAGACCTTCCACCTCGGCCTGCCCGAGGCCGAGCGCTGGCAGGCGGCGCAGGCGGCGTACGAGGCGGCGGGCGTACGGTTGGACCGCCTGCGCAACCCCGAGCGGTACGGCAGGAAGGGCGAGGTCGCGCCCGCCGGCATGGTCATCGTGCCCGGCGGCAGCTATGAGCTCGGGCCCAACACCGGCTGGGAGCGGCCCGCGCGCAAGGTGAAGCTCGAGGTCATCGCGATCGACCGGCACGAGTGCACCGAGGGCGAGTACGCGCTGTTCGTGAACGCGCAGCCGCTCGAGCTTCGCAGCGGGCTGCTGCCGCGCGGCTGGGAGCTCGGCGCGGACGGCCTCGTGCTGGTGAGCGAGGCGCGCCGCAGCCTGCCGGTCGTGTACGTGAACTGGTCGCAGGCCGCGGCCTACGCCGCGTGGGCCGGCAAGCGGCTGCCCACCGAGGAGGAATGGGAAGCCGCCGCCGCGGGCGTCGACGGCCGCCCCTATCCGTGGGGCAGCGAGTTCCGGCCCGGCTTGTGCCACGGCGCCGAGATGGCGGATGCCCCGATGCCGGTGGAGAGCTTTCCCCACGCACCCGCGCCGTGCGGCGCGCTCGACCTGGCCGGCAACGTGTGGGAGTGGACCTCCACGCTCGAGGACGGCACGGCCATCACGGCGCTGCCGGAGGGCCTGGTCAACGTGGTCATCCGCGGCGGCGCCTTCGACAGCCGGCGCGACGAGCTCACCACGCGCTACCGCTGGACCGCGCCCGGCCACGACGCCTTCGCCTCCGCGCGCTATGTGCGCCCGATCGGCTTCCGCTGCGTGAAGGACCTGTGAGCAGCATGCGCCCAGACACCCCGAGCCCGGCGGCCGAAACCGCTCCGCTCGGCTCGCGAGCCGAGCAGGTCCTGCTGACGGCCAAGCTGCTGCTGGACCTCCTGTCCACGCCCTTCCACCTGCTGCTCTTCCTGTTCACCCGGGCCCGTCATCGCCGCGCCTTCCAGCGCGTGCTCGAGGAGTCGTCGCCGTGAAGCCACCTGGAACCCTGCTGCGCCGCGACGACCGCGAGTACCTGCTCGTCGAGGGCGGCTACAGCCCCGACACGCGCGCCATCATCCTGCTCGCGCGGCGCGACCACCCGCTGCTACGGCCCGACGAGGGCCAGCCGGCCGTCGCGTGGGGCAAGCAGGGCGAGTGGACGCCCGTGGCCCGCTGGACCTCCGAGGGCCTGCGGATCCCGATCGCCGGCCACGCCGAGCACGGCGCGCTGGTGCAGTCGCTCATCGACGAGTACCAGGCCGCGCGTCCCGCCTCGCCCCCGCTGGCCTTCGCCGCGCGCCGCGACGGTTGCTTCGCCGGCGCCCTGCACGCCGCGCTCCCCATGGGCTTCGCCGCCTCCTGCCACGAGACGCGCGAGGCCGCCGCCGCCGAGGAGGGCGTCACCGAGGTCGTGCCCATCGACAGCCTGGCCATGTTCTTCACGCACCTCGTGCGCGAGGGCTACGCCGGCGCGATCTGGAACGACAAGCTGCCGGTCTTCTTCTGCGTGGACGAGCACGAGGACCTGCAGTTCCTGCGCGTCTCGCCGCCGGCCGGCGACGCCACCGAGCCGGTCTTCGAGATCCTCGGCGAGGACAACCGCTTCCACCTCTACGACGGCGAGGAGCAGGTGGACTTCATCGACAACCGCGACGACTGCGACGCGCGCCTCGTGGCCGCGCTGGGGCGCGTCGCGCTGGTCGAGTGGCCCGAGAACAACCGGCTGTGGTCGATGGGCCCGCGGCTCGGCGAGGCGGCCGTGCTGAAGCCCGAAGCCGAGGAAGGCGCCGAGGAGAGCCTGCCGCACGGCGTGCTCTTCACCAGCGCGGAAGCGGCCGAGGCCTTCCGCGGCGAGGCCGCTCCGGACCTCACGGTGTTTCCCGTGAACGACCTCGCGGCGTTCCTCGCGGCGCCGCCGATGGCGGGCTGCGTGGCGGCGCTGAACCCCGGCGGGCATCGCGCGGCGAGCGGATTGCTGTGGCACGACGGGCAGCGCGTGGTGCTGGACAGCTTCTCGGGGTTCTGGAAGTACGATCGCGGGGGGTTCGAGCTGTTGAAGGAGTGAGGTGCGCCTCAGGGCACCAGCGTCAGCGGCAGCGCGTTGCTGGCGAACACCTTCTTGCCTCCCGGCGCCTGGATCACCACCGCCGCGTGGTGAAGCACGAGACCCGCGAGCAACGGGTCGAGGCCCGGCGGCAGCGTGAAGGCCGGCGCCGAGTGGCCCGTGGCGTCGAGCACCCCGAGCGACGCCGACAGCGGCGGCGTGTTCGGGTTGGCCAGCGTCCAGAACGTGTAGGCGTCCAGGTTCAGCGGCAGGAGCAGGCCGCCCGGCAGCGGCGTGCCGGGCACGGCGCCGCTGAGCGTCCCGAGCACGAGGTAGGTCTCGCCGGCGTGCGCGAAGCCGGCGTCGAGCGCCATCGGCTGCGTGCCGCCCGTCGCGAGCGGGAGCTGCACCACCGTGCTGTCGAGCGGACGCAGGTCGAGCAGCCAGGCGGCGCCGGCTTCCGCTCCGGCGCTGTCGTCGCCGGGCGCGGACGCCACCAGCAGGTCGCCCTCCAGCGCCACGGCCTTGGCGAACTCGTCATTGCCCGGGCCGCCGTCCTGGTGCAGCTCCTGGAGGAAGGTCCAGGAGTGGTCGAGCTGGCGCTGGAATTCGAGCGCCACGCCGTCCTCGGGCAAGAGCGAGCCCGGCACCGATCCGCCGAGCACGACGAGGTCGCCGTCCAGGGTCAGCGCGGCGCCGATGTTCCAGAAGGATGACGGCTGCGGCGCCTGCAGCACCGCGGTCTGGGTGAAGGTGCCGTCCACCAGCTCGAACACGCAGGCCGCGCCGGCGAGCGGCGCCGCAACGTGCGCGAACGGCTCGCCGACCACGGCAAGACCGCCCTGCAGCGCGACCGAGTCGCCGAACAGCGACTGCGACTGCGCGTCCTGCGAGACGAGCCGCTGGGTCTGGGCCCACACGCCCCCCGGCCCGAGCTCGAAGACGCACGCCGCACCGGTATTGAGGCCCCGAGACGCGGCGCCCGGTGCGCCCAGCAGCGCGCGGTCGCCGTCCAGTGCGACGGACACGCCCAGGAGCTCGCCCGCGGCTGCCTCCGTCGAATGCAGATCGGCCACCAGGTGCCACGCGCCGCCGGTCGTGTGCGCGTAGACGAAGGCGCCGCCGGCGTCCAGCACGCCGAAGTCGGCCGCTGGCGCGCCGATGAGCGCGTGCCCGCCCTGCAGCGCGACCGCGTAGCCGAACGCGTCCAGCGCTTTCAGGAAGGGCGCGACGAGCTTGGCCGTCTGCAGCCACGTGCCGTCGAGCTGGCGCTCGAAGACGTAGGCCGCGCCGCTGAAGGCCACGGGGCCGTCCGCCTGCCAGGCGCCGATCAGCGCACGATCGCCGTCCAGTGCCACGGCGCCGCCGAAGAAGTCGCTGGCGCTCCCGTCCGCGGCGACGAGCTGCGCCGCCTGCTGCCAGGTGCCGTCCGACGCGCGCTCGTAGAGGGTGACCGAGCCCGAGCCGGGCAGCGGCGCCGCGTCGCTCGCGCTTCCGACGATCAGGCGGTCGCCCGAGATGGCGACGGACGTGCCCGTGTGATCCAGCGGCTGCGCGCCCGCAGGGACGAGGTGCGCCAGCGTGGCCGACTGGGCCTGCAGCGGCGCGACCGAGGCAAGGACGAGCAGGACAGCCGCGCAACGCGACGTGACACCACGCATGGGGACCCCCGTCCATGAGGCCCCCGGACACTGCCGGTCCGGGTGTACGCGAGCGTACGCCGAATCGCGGCTTCGTGCCGGGGGCCGGGGACCGCTAGTCTGCGGCGGTGCCGGCGCCCGCCTTGCTCCTCCACGATCCGGTCTTCCTGCGCCACGACGCGGGCTCGGGGCATCCCGAGAACGCGGCTCGCCTCGCGACCATTACCCGCGACCTCGGCGCCCACCCGATCCCCGGCCTCCTCGTCGCCCCCGCTTCTCGCGACATCACCCGCTCCGAGCTCCTCGCCGTCCACGCGCCCGACCACGTGACCCTCGTCCAGTCCACCGCCGGCCGCCGCGTCCAGCTCGATCCCGACACCGTCGCCGGCTCCGACAGCTACGAGGTCGCCTGCCTCGCCGCCGGCGCGACGCTGCGCGCCGCCGAGGCCGTGTGCGCCGGCGAGGCCTCGGGCGCCTTCGCGCTCGTGCGCCCGCCCGGCCACCACGCCGAGGCGGCCGCCGCGATGGGCTTCTGCCTCTTCAACAATGTCGCGCTCGCCGCCGAGCACGCCGTGCGCGAGCTGTCCTGCCGGCGCGTGCTCGTGCTCGACCCCGACATCCACCACGGCAACGGCACGCAGCACGCCTTCGAGGCGCGCGACGACGTGCTCTACGTCAGCAGCCACCGCTATCCCTTCTATCCGGGCACGGGCTGGTTCGAC
>Ga0209382_10005625_pt1 | contig 16292 bp, 14 predicted proteins | sample SoiMetdeltSBSDD5_FD_187599 | JGI IMG/M metagenome (GOLD analysis project Ga0209382, IMG submission 187599) | Bulk soil microbial communities from a Populus tree surrounding site in Tennessee, USA - Soil MetaG P. deltoides SBSDD5 (SPAdes) (version 2) | ecosystem: Environmental > Terrestrial >...
GCTGTCCGACAGCTCGACTTTCGACCAGATGAACGCTGTGTGGGACGAATGGGTAACGCCCGGCATGCCGCCGGCGCGCGCATGCGTCGAAAGCAGGCTGGCGCGGCCGGAATTCAAAGTGGAAATCATGGTGGTGGCCGCGCGTTGAGCAGCGCCGCCAGGCGCCTGCAGGCGCCTAATGGAGGTAACGAAATTCTATGAACAGCCTTCGTTCATATCGCTATCTAGTGGTGGACGTTTTTACCGAACGGCCGTTGGAAGGGAACCCTCTCGCCGTATTCCCGGACGCGTCCGGCCTTGACGGCGCGACGATGCAGAAAATCGCCAGAGAGATGAACTTGTCGGAAACGACATTCATCGGCCCGGCGACTCGCGCGGACTGCGCGGCGAACGTCAGGATATTCACGCCTACCAAAGAGATGGTCTTCGCCGGTCATCCGACGATCGGCTCAAGCTTCGTGATGCTTGATGAAGGCATCGTTCCCAAAGGCAGCGAGCGTTTCGTTCTCGAGGAGAAAGTCGGCCCGGTGTCTATTCGCGTGGAACCGGGCGAACGCCCGCTGATTTGGTTGACCACACCCCCGATCACTTACGGAAGAACCTTCGACCGTGAGCTTTGCGCGCGGGCGCTCGGAATCGAGACGAGTGATCTGCTTGAGATCGCGCCACAACTTCTGAGCGCCGGTAATCCGACTATTTTCGTCGCCGTCAAGGACAAAGAAGTAGTTGATCGGGCGTGGCTTGACCTCCAGGGGATGGCAATGCTTACGGACGGGCGGCAAGAGCCGGCATGCTTGTTCGTGTTCGCGCCGGCGCCCGGCGGAGCTTACTCACGGATGTTCGCGCTTGAATACGGGATTATTGAGGACCCGGCTACCGGAAGTTCGACGGGACCGCTGGCCGCCTACATGCTTCGGCACGGTCTTGTATCGGGCGCCGCAGGCTCTCGCTTTGTCAGCGAACAAGGGACCAAAATGGGGCGCCGCAGCATTCTCCACGTTCAACTTCACGGCGAACAAGGCGTAGATGGCATAGAGGTGGGCGGTCATGTTACGCCGGTCGCCGAAGCCACGCTGAGGCTGTAGGACGGATTCAAGGGCTCCGCTACTTTTGTTTACCGGAGGCGCCCTTCGCCTGATTCCGGCATGAGCACGGCGAGTTCAAGGCCATCGGGCGCAGCGGAAAAAGCTATCGAGGACGGAACAAGCAAGAGCGCGCTGATGGCTCGGATCGGCGCTGAGACGGTGATGACACGTCGATCGCCGGCGGCGACCCGGACTATTATGACGTGACGGAATTTTGGGATTGTTCGTTAGGATAAACAGGGGAAAAAATGGTTACGTGCTGCATTCGTTATGTCATTGATCCTTTCAAACTCAAGGAGTTCGAGCATTACGCAAAGCTTTGGATACCACTCGTTGAAAAATTCGGCGGTAAACACCACGGGTACTTTTTGCCGCATGAAGGAGCAAATAACATTGCCTTGGCTTTATTCTCATTTCCAAGTCTCGCCGATTATGAACAATACAGAGTGAAAGCATCTGAAGATTCGGAATGCCAGGCGGCAATGAGATACTACGGGGAAACCAAATGTTTCTTTAGTTACGAGCGAACATTTATGCGTCCGGTTTTTGAATAATGCCCTTTGAAAACGTTGTCTGTTTCTAGTGAATCACAATGATCACAAACTTTATCCTTGTATTGATGACTTGCCTCGTACAAATCCAAAGCGATCTTCCTTCCGATTTTTCAACTCTTCAAAGGATGAGTGTTGAGGAACTTGCGATCAAGACACAAGCCCATAAGGAAGCGTGGGGCTTGGGAAAAATTGATCGTTGGGACTTAAGTCAGGATACAGGCGAGCTAGTTTTTACCTTGCCCGATGGGATGAAGGCGGTCTGTCCTGCGCAAATCATCGGAACTTACAATAGCCAGGATCAAACATGGTTGTGGGCGTGGGCCAATCCTTCTATTGATGAGAAATTGAAAGCGGATGCGCTGAAAGTACGAAAGTACGGTGAGGAACACCACATCGACCGGCTGACGAAATCGAAATGGAAGGGAACGGAAGACGACGCCTGGGCGATGGCGGCCTTAGCCGTGAAATTATGTGGAGAGCAAGGAGCGTATCGCGGCCCCGCGGGTACGACATATGTGTTCATCGCCTTTGGTGAAGTAAAGTTGGGCAGGAAATGACAAGCGCGTCTATTGGGCTTGTGGGACTGAATGTGGGTCTAAAGCAAAAAGCCGCCAGTTGGCGGCTTGCTAAACGGTTGATTAGATTGATGCGCCCGGCACGACTCGAACGTGCGACCTTTTGGTTCGTAACCCGGTCGAGCCGCCTAACGCCAATTCGCATTTAACCGCATCAATCAACATTTTCAACGAGTTGCAGCCACTGACCAGAGCGCAAGTGTCAGCCCCAATAGGCCTATTTCCAGCAAGAGTTGTCACAAGATTGTGGCGTTGTTTCACGAATATCTATCCTTCGTTTTGAAGGGCTTGTCCTTATTCCGCGGTGAAAGCGTATGTGGAGAGCGAGATATTCTGGGAAGATGACACCTGCGTAAGCAACTCGCTCATGCGCCTTATCAACTCTCGAATTGGCTCAGAATGGGCCAGCGATCGATCTATCCCGTTTGCCATTGTAATAGCCTTAGCGATCTCCGAAGATCTGCCGGCACGCAAGGCGGTTGAAGTCGGACGCACCGTCTCCTCCACGATCTTCCAGCCTGCATCCTCGGCCGATTTCCTAGCGACTTCAGGGAGAACAATAGTACGGATGTTTCCGCGCCGATCATGTCGGGCTGTCTGCTCCAAATGGATGGCCTGAATATGCGCTTGTAACAAGACTGCAATGAGGTGAGCTGTTTGATTAAGGTATTGCGGTCTCAGGTCCCATTCTGCGTAACCCAGGCGTTTCGCCCAGACACGGGTATTGGTAAACAGTTGCCGCAGTTCCTCTACCGAGTCCATGTACCACGAGCTATGTGAGAAGACTGCTAGATTGAAGTGGTTCCGGGGTAAGTCGAACTGGGGGGCAAGTAGGTTTGTCGATGTCAAAAAATCAATTCCCGCGCCAAGCGGAAGCGATTTGACAATTGCATGCGATTCTCCAAGAGTAGGGGTTCCATAGGCCTCTGAGTCTTTATCGACAGCCACGATCCGGCCCGACTCGCCAACAAGCATGGCAAGTACCGCAGTGGTATCGCCCTGGCCACAACCAACCTCCAAGACATAATCACCATCCTTCACTGACCAGAACCGCGCTAGATCGAGCCTGTGCCGCAACTGGAGCGCCACGTCGTCACGGCGGGGATACAATGCTCGAAAGACTTCCTCCAACTGCGCTGTATTTGGCGCAACATTACTCATAACATTCACCATTCATGCCGCTCAACTAGAGCGTGTTATTAACTTTTCAGCTTAATTTACAGGGGCGCCTCCGCCCGCTACTTTCCAGACCATGATAAGCATGATGTGTGGAATGCAAGGCTTATCCGAGTGATGCGGAATTGGGGCTCGTCGCGCCTTACTCAACCTTAACGGCCGAAGACGCTCCGCAGTATGATTATTCTTTGCGCGAGGTATTCAACGGCTTGCGCTGGACTGTTCGTAGTGGTTCCTCTCCTTGCATCGCGTGTAACAGCAGCCGATGGGCAGGATCGAGCCTGAGTCGCCGAACTCGCCGAACTGGTCCAAGTCGAGACCGGCGAAACAGTCGAGATCGCCTATGTCTATCAAGGCTGCACAGGAGAAAACGCGGCCGATGGGGCCGAAAGCACTGGAATCAAGCTAGAAGTGGTCAAACTCCCAGCGGCGAGAGGAGGCTTTGTGCTGTTGCCGCGTCGATGGGCGATCTGACGAAGCTTCGGCTCCCATGACGCGCTTTCGCCGATTGGCGCGTGACTATGAGCGATTGCCTGAATCCTTGGCCGGACTGCATTACGTGATATTTGTCATCTTGATGTTAAAGAACCTTGCGGAGGTACTAGCTTGAATAGGTCGCAGTCAGACACGCCGCAACGCGACCATCGGATCTACCCGTGACGCCCGTCTGGCTGGCAAATAACTTGCCAGCGCCGCAACGACTAGCATCACTAGCACGGCCAGCGAGATCGTGGTCGGATCGGTCGGAGACAACTTATAGAGCAGGCTCGAAATATAGTGAGTGCTCCCCAACGCTGCGCCCAACCCGATCACCACACCAATAACCACTAATAACATTGACTCTTGGAAAACCAGTCGGATGACGTCCGGCACCCGGGCTCCGAGCGCCATCCGGACGCCAAGTTCATTCGTGCGGAGGGTCACGGCATACGACATAGTGCCATAGAGACCAATCGCGGCGAGCAATATGGCAATCAAGCTGAAGAAGCCAGCGAGTTGTGCGACGAATCGCTCCCGCCTGAGCGATTCATCCACTACATTGTTCATTGTCTGTAGGCGCAGCACCGGCACTTTAGGATCGAGTTCTTCCACCGTGCGCCTGATCGTTTTCGCTAAAACAACTGGTTCTCTGAGTGTGCGCACTTCAAAAGTCGTGTTCAACTTGCTGGATCCTTGGAAGAACGGCAAATAGAAAATACGTTGCGCCTCTTCCCGCAACGTTTCGTACTTTGCATCTTTGACCACGCCCACGATTTCAATTGGCTCATCCGGACGGTTGATGGTGAAGCGCTTGCCGATCGGGTTTTCGTTTGGAAAGAAATAACGAGCCATCGTTTGATTAATAAGGGCAACGCGGGCCGGGTTCCGGTGGACATCGTTTCCAATCTGTCGAGCGTCTTGTGGGCCGATGTCGCGGCCGAGTAGGATAGGAATGCCCATTGTCTCAAAAAACTTCGGCGCAACGACTTGCCCATAACAGAGGATATTCTCATCGGGTCGCGGAGTGTAACCATCCACCGTAATTTTCTCATACCAAGCGTCGCCGAGCAGTAGACCATGACTCGAAAGGCTGGCTGACCGCACGCCCGGCAAAGCTTCCAACCGAGTCAGCAACCGCTGATATAAATCTGCGCGTCGCTCAGCGTCGTAGTCAGGATCGAGCGAAAACAAAATCACATTTTCGCGGTCGAAGCCTGAGTCCAGCCCTTTCAGATTCCGAAGGGTGCGCACAAAAAGCCCGGCACCGACTAGCAGGAACAGCGAGAGCGCAACCTGTGTAACCACCAGCATTTTATTCAACGAGAAACGTGACCTGCCCCTGCTCGAATGACCGGCTTGATCTCTTAGCGTCGAGACGAGATCAAGCCGCGTTGCGCATAGCGCTGGCGCGAGCCCAAATAGGACGCCGGTCAATATAGAGATCGCTAGCGTGAATCCGAGCATACGGGTGTCCGGATTGAGGTTGAACCTGAGGGCGCCGTGTTCCGGCAAGTAAATGAGCAGCAGACGAGCCCCCCACTCGGCGAAGAGCGCACCTAAGGCGCCGCCGATGGTGGCCAGCAACACACTCTCCGTGAGCAGTTGCCGGACGAGACGCAAGCGGCCGGCGCCGAGGGCAAGGCGCATTCCGATTTCCTTCTGACGCGTCACTGCGCGCGCCAGCAGCAAGTTGGCCACGTTGGCGCAAGCGATGGTTAACACCAACCCGACCACCGTCATCAGGATGAGTATCGGCTGTTTGAACTGCTTACGTATATTAGTCCAGCCCGTGCTACCTGACTGGAGTTCGATTTTTCGTTCCAGGAAGTTGCGTCGCTCGGTCGGCGTCCATTTGGAACTTGTCCCGGATGCCGCCATTTCAGCGAGCATCTGTTGAAAGATGAGGTCCAGATCCTCGCGCGCTCCCGCCACAGTCGTGTCTGGTCGAAGCCGTCCCATTAAATGCAGCCACCGGGATGTTGGCCTATTCAAGATCGGACTCCCCTGATCGACCCGGGGCGTCATTTGCAAAGGCCACCACAGGTCCGGACTGCGGCCGACCTCGAATCCTGAAAACCCTGGCGGCGCCACTCCGATGATGGTAAAGGGAACATCCTTAAGCATGATGTTCTTTCCTATCACTACCGGATCGAGGCCGAATCTGCGCTTCCAGAATTCATAACTGATTACGGCGACCGAATGAGGATTTCCAGCCCGATCATCCTCAGCGGTCAGTGTGCGGCCGCGAATCGCATTGACGCCAAGGACCGAAAAAAAATTGCCGGAGACATTTTCTGCCTGAACTAATTCAGTCTGTCCCCCGGCGCCGGGTTCGTTCACAACCATTCTCAGGCGGCCTACACCGTCGGAGGCGATGATGCCTGAGAGGCTTTGGGTCCGGTCGCGGAATTGCTCATAAAGCGGGTAAGAGAAGTTCACCTCCGAACTTCCGTGATCGTTAATGGTAACCAAAACAAGTTGCTCCGGGTTCAAGACCGGGAGCTTCTTCAACAAGACTGCGTTAATCAAACTGAAGATCGCCGTATTCGCCCCAATCCCCAGTGCGAGCGAAAGCACGACCACGACGGTGAAGCCGGGGCTCTTTCGTAGCATCCGAGCGCCATAGCGCAGGTCCCGCCACAACTTCTCCAAGAATTCGCCCCCCCAGATCGCACGACTTTCCTCCTTTACTAAAGCGACGCTATCAAATGATCGCTTCGCCGCACAGCGCGCCCCTTCCGGCGAAAGTCCGGTCTCGATCTTCTCTACGGCCTCCATCTCCGGATGTGTCTGGAGCTCTTCCCCCGCCTCCTGCCCGGCACGCTTCCGGTTAAGTTTCCGGACGATGCATCTCAGTTCATTCCACCGGCGCATCCCTGGGCCTCCTTTTGATTTGGGTTGAGAATGCGCGCGAAGTACATGGCCCGCCGATTATTCTCCGAAGCGCCCCTCTGAGCAGCGATCAAATCGCGCCGCTCCAGGCGCCGCAGCGCCAGATAGAGTGAGCCGCGATCTACCCTAAGCGCGCCTCGGTAAGTCTGCTCGATCGATTTGGCGGATGCATGGCCGCGCCTCGAGCCGAAAAGCAGGGCGAGCAGGATCAGCATATCAAGCATGTCTTGCGGTGTACCAATCGGTTCATCATTTCGTTTTCGCATAGGCCTCTCTAGTGGAATCTCTATTGGATTATCGACCTACTTTAAGTAGAGTGTCAATGAGAGGCGGGGAGGAGATGTCGGTTGCTCCGCAACTATTCCCGACCCGATTATGACACCGCGAACATTCGGATCAGACTAACTATGCCACTACTCGCCGAACGCTATGCCGGCAAGATTGACGCGGCGCTCTCATGTAACAACCGCATCATCACCTAGTTGGCTCTGCCCAGCCTGTGTTATGCCAAGGTCGTTACCAACCTTCTCAACTTTAATCATATCTGGATCTTTGGCCATCCGAAATTGGCCGAGACTTGTGGACCAAGTCCAGTAGGAGGTCTGCGGCAAGTTTGGCCCCATTCGATTCAGTTACTTCATTAGAGGCCACTCGAGCAGGCAGTTGTATGCAGGAATTGATGAGGTTAGCTATTTTATCAATTTCTGAAGCGCGGCAGACATAAAAATTAGGAGCCGAAGCGGCTATTCGCTCCGCCCGCTCAAACTGATCATCAAAATATCGTTCGGCCGGAACGCAGATTGTGGGGACTCCAAGTACCGACACCTCGGCAACGGTGTTATAACCGGCTTGACAAATTACTAAATCGGAGGACGCGAACATAGAAGTTAAGTCGGTGGCGAAGGGGATCATCCGTACGCCATCGACCATTTTCAGCTTTAACCAGTCCCGGAACAAAGGCCCGGCGACTAATATCCCCGTTAAGTCTGGATTTTGTGAGTGAATTCGTGAAAAAGCCGATAATGCGCTGTTGTAGAAATCCACCGTATTCGGGTAACCGCCGCCGCCACCACATATGACAACCGTTTTACGACCACTTGTGGAATCCTTTATCAACTGTGTCTTCTCGATAGGGCGTACGATTTGACCTACGAAGTGTGTCTTTGGTAGCCAATGATCCGGAACTTTCATTTCCTTAGCGTCATGTGGGATGATAATTAAGTTGAAATACTCCTGAACTCGCTCCAGCCAGGCGAAAAAGTCCGGCGAGTCCGCATCTTTTATTTTCCTCAGGCACAGGGCTAGCGGTGTTCTCCGGCGGATCGCCGCCGTTATAACGGCGTCACAAGGGAGGGAGTCAAATAAAATCACGTCCGGCTGTATCTGAGAGATGATCGAGCCCGCGAGTTCAAGAACGATCATCCGCTGCTCTACCTCTGACCATGCTTCCCACCCTTTATCCCGATGCATCTCCTTGATATTTGGCAACTGGATACACGGCAAAGACGCCGCCTTAAGTAGTAAATTGACACTCCCCTCTAAAACGAACGGCAGCTTTACTGAGGGCGCCTTATCACGCACTGCTAAAGCTATGGCGCTAAGCCGGCTGATGTGCCCTAATCCTATTCCGTTAGGCGCTTGAAACATTATTGTAGCCATTGCGTCGTCCATTTCTCCACACGGTAAAAACGGTTCAGACTGTGGTCATAGCCCGATGTCGGTCCGGAAACCGCCGCCTGAATTACTTAGCAGACCGGCGGTAATCCCAGAATTGCGCCGGACTCGGGCAAACGCCAAAAAACAATGCCTCTCATTGCGCAAAACTCATCAACCACAATTGCTCCAGCGGCGGCGGGCTTGGCGGGGGCGGCGATTGCTCCCTGAACAGATCGATGCTCAGTTCGGCGACTGGCTCAATGATCGCGGCGCCGAAATACGCCGCCGCTGAATTCGGCAACAACCGCTAACGACTCTCGTTGAATAACACAATACCTGATCAAAAAGCCGTCGTCGCCAGAACTAGAGAGAAGACGGGCATCAGTTTCGTTATTTAGATGATTGAACTCGTGTCGGAGTGCGGCGCATTTTATCCCATTCGTTAGTTTGTTCAGCCCTGTGCTCATCATAGTTATCCACGTATGGGGGTCTTAGCAGATCTCTCTGGGTATCATTAGTAGCAAGCGACAGATAAGGTTTGATTGTGTCATAGCTCTTCCACGCTAGGAATCCAGGGGCGTAGCTGTATATAAGCGCCACCCGCGTACATTCGGCAGTCCATTGTCGACTGCCATGAACGAGCGCCTCGGTGAAAATAAGCATGTCACCACTATTCAATGTGGGATTAACGACTAAATGTGAGTCGGGTCGGGGATTATAGTTTACATTTCCCTTGTGACTACCCGGCACACAAATGAATCCTCCGTCACCGGGGCTCACATCATTCAATGCATAGATGACTTTGACAAGCCCATTATGCATGCCCATGCTGTGATCTGGTGCCCATTGATACCAGAAAGCTCGCTGATTCTGTAGTGGGCCTGCGTGCAAATTTTCTGCTATCCCAATATCCTTGGTCATTTTAATTCCAAACGCATGATCAAAGCGCAGCCAATTACCGAGAATTGTCTGAAGAGCGCTCAAAGCGCGCGGGTGAGCCATTAGTTCTATAAAATAAGTATCCAGCTCAACGAACGAAAATTTCCCATCACCTTTAGCTCCTTTTACATCGGCGAGGATATTACGTGATCTCTCAACTTCCTCAAGTGAGAGGACGTTGCGATAGATAATGTACCCCCTAAGGTCAAACTCGTATATCTCCTCCATGTTCATCATTGATTATCACCCCCTCCACGGCGCATTTCGGTTATTGATCAGTCTGCGGGCACACCCTGTTCGCCATTTGCTGAATATGGCCGCTGCGCCAAGCTTCTTGAGATTCGGCTCTTTGACGATCGCCGACCTGTTGCGCGATGTCACGAGTGAAATCTGCCGAAAATTGCAGCCCATGCCCGGGCAAATCCTTCGCCAATCGCAAGTTAAATAGTAATAGCGGGCCTACAGCCTCGCTCCCGCAATCTCTTAGCCGCACCCACAATCTCCGGCCACCAATAAAGAAGTTCTCCAAACCTGCGTATCAATCTTCTTGTTTTGCGGCGCGCCTCACTAGGACCTAACTTCTCTGACAAATCCCGAGGAACAAAGCAGTCATCGTTCAGTAACGATTCACGCAAGATGGTTAAGTATTTCCGGACATCTTTAGCCCAGTAGTCTGGCTTTTCTTCATACGTTTCCAGGTGATCCTCGAGCTTAGCGATAATGTCGCTTTTGATTCGCCACATCTGAACACGCACTAGGTCTTCGAGATCCGGCAGAGCCAGACCTCCGAGCGCGGACAGATATCTTCCAAGCGCACGTAACCCTTCCTCTCCACCCATCACACCAGGCTTGGCATTAAACGACCTGATGCAGGCAGTGACCACGTCACAAAAGCGGCATCCCGATGCGTCCCTCCAAACCGCGTCCGCGTCGAATTGCCTATCCTCCGCTGGCGCATGGAGAATTGTGACTGGAAGGTACCCACTATAGACGCTGTCGAAACAGGTTCGTATGGTGCGCTCGAACAATCCATCTTGATTACGATACACCGGCATGAATGGAGGCAGAAGAGATCGATTATCCAATCCTAGAGTGGTGGCCATGCACCAGATAGAATCACTAAGAGTTAAACGATCCGCCACACGAATCATCTCTCTACTCCTGTAAGCGTTTCTATAAACCGGCTCAGATCGAAACAGCCACTCACGCGAGTCGCCCTCTAATAGCAGGCAGCCCGCCGGCGAATGCATTCCGGAATCCCCTACTACCCCGTTGAAAGTTGCTATGACATTCCCGCCTCTTTGCATCCCGTTGAGCAGCTGTAGGCTCGCACAACTCATATCTGGGTGATCGTTCAGTTCGGAATACAAAAAGACACAATCACTAACCGCCCTGCCTAGCAACTGCTCGTGCGACGCTAGCACGTCTTCATCAACGACTATAACTGACTGGAGCGCAGACGCGCGATCCGGGCAAAACTCAAACTTTATAAAGCTCTCTTTCTTTGAGCTCAGAGCAAGACCGCTTTTGGCCTTCCGAATCTTGCCTGTCAAACAGACAGTGTCATCATCAACGCTGAGAAATAGGTCGCCTGCTGTGTGTAACAATAGCGCGTTTCTGTTCGCTCCAGTTGAGTAGCCGCATTCCTCCACGTCGAAGAGGGCGAACCTCACTATGTCGGGTGGCACATCCGACTCAGCAGTTAATGCTTTAGCAAACTGTGTCTTCTCCTCGGCGCCCCCATAAGAAATCTCCACGTTATGTTTCTTCTTCAACTCTCGCAGCATTCGACGAATTTCAACCCTGACCTCGGCGCCGTCGGAATCATCCATCACCACGAAATCATTTTCCCTTCCGTGTCGCTCGCAATTTTCGATGTAACTCTCCAAACAATGCTTTAAACACTTCTGCCTGTTCCGCGTCACCACTCCGATCGAAGCGATCTGCGGCACCCTATCCCGCTTAACCGCCTGCTTGCACCGCCCTAATACATCAACATCAGAGACCAATAAGCCGGCCTCCACGAGTTCCGTCAGTTGCCTCGCTATGGACTCGATCTGGGCTCGCCCCGCCGCCTGATCGGCACCTTGCTCGCGCGCATGCCCGACTGGATAATTCGGCGGCCTAGCCCCGTCAGAAATTAGCGCCCGTGCTGATAATTCTAATGGCGTTGCTTCAGTCTGAGACCACTCGTTTTGGATTTCGTTGTATGCCTGCAGCGCGTGTTCATCAAGGGTTCTGAACTCCTGGCAGCCGTCTAGGAGATCGGCTTGTTGTCTAGTCAGAATCCGCCCCGAACGATTAACCATTGAATACACTAACTCCAGATTGTCTCCGGCCGGAAATCTGATCGAATGTATGCTTCGATATTGCTTCATTCGTGCGCCTGGTAGACACTCTTCAGCATGACCCTAGCATCCGGGGCGGCCCTGAACGCGCGCGTCGCTCTCAGGTCGCGGGCAATAACCAGTCTGCCGAACCAGCGACCATTGGAGTTATAGTTGGGTTGATATGTCGCCCGCCCATGTACAGAGATAAAGTTATCCAGGTACAAACAGTCCCCTTGACTCAAAGTGACAGATTGCCGGTTCCGCTCCAGCTCAGTTGATATGAACCGCATCGCGTATGCCATTTCACTGTTACACTTGTCGTAGTCGATCGATCCGTAACGCAGATAAGGTCGCTTCGGATCGCCGAACAAGACCGATCGTGTTGCTGGCGCGCTTGCGTTCAGATGTCTCTTGACTGGGAATCGCTCCTCAAAGAGAACGCGCAAGATCGCCTCCGGTATTTTGGTTTGCCATAAGGACGAAAATGTTGTGGCCGCCCGTTCATCATTACGAAGACACGCCAGCCCAAGGTAGTCTGGCATGAACGGTTGGGAGACGTCTTCCGTGTGCAGCCCGATATCCCCTCCGCCTGAACTGGAATTGGCCGGCTCGCCGCGAATTGGAATCAAATCATTGAAGACGCGTCCGCGCTGCTGAGTGTCAAAGCCGAATGGCTCGCCCAGTAGGCTTGAGTAGAGCCCATGCATTACTTGAGGGAGATTCAGAGGGCGGCTCTCTCCCGGTCGCCAGTGCGTTTGAGGTGTTGGGCCGACATCCTCCGGCGAAACAGGGTTGTTGGTTATGAGCAGAACCGTGGAACTTTCACGGAGCTTGAATTCGTAGAAAGCCTCTCTGATTCGAACGGGCAACTCCTGCGCAAACAGGGCGGCGCGCTCTAAGAACGAACTCTCTTCGAGATTCTTCGGATCGCATCGGATTTCGACCAACAGGTCACGGACAGCCTTGCGGTCCTCGTCGGCAAGTATAACTTTATTCAACATTCGTTTATTTCTTTCTCGGGTGATCGCTTCTTCCCGAAGTTCCTAACGGGTCATCAACTATCGTGGCTCGGATAAACTCCTTTGCGGAAAGGTTTGACTTTCGCGCCTTGACGGCTAATTTTTTCGGCCTGCGGCAAACTGCATTTGCGTGTTCAGGTTAATGGCGATTTCAATCAATATTCATCGGCGTTCCAAACTTCCGTCGCGGGCCCAATATTTTGCTTCGTTTAGTGACCAACATAGAACGATTCGATCTTGTTCTCTGGCGGAATGTTATTGAACTTTTGTCCTGCAGTTAGGTTCTAGGGTCAGAGCAAGAAGACCTCTCCGACAGGCGGCTAGCCGTTTTCGGAGAAGTAAACCGTGACCAGACAAATGACAACTGAAATGCGCTTTAATGTCTGCCATTCGTTGGTTCTTCGCAGCTCTCCGACAACTTGCTAACCAACCCTGAATAGCTTTCGTAACTGACCACCGACGATTTGTTCGTCCCCAACCTCTAAACACTCTGTGCTGAGGATGAGTCCATCTCTCGAAGGCTCAAGGTAGACTGCGGGGACTGACTTCAGCAACCATTGGCAAGCAGAGGTGTAAGTGAGCCCATATACTATACTATCAAAAGTAATTATTGCCTTTGTGGCGCCCAGTCGCCTGACTGCGACATTTGAGACATCTTCAAGACAGGCAAGGATATGATCAAGTTGTCGCACCCTCGTTTCTTGCGCACTTGTTTGATCCTGCTCTATAGTCAGTTTCACCGCCGCATAAATTCCCGCCAGTTCTTCCTTGCCGACCTTCATTCCTCGTCCTATTCGGACATTCGGGGCCCCATGAAAGGCGCAGGCTTCCACGATCCAGGTCTTCCCCAGCACAAGCCCGGTGCATTGAGGTCCTCCCAACCCTTTTCCGCCGCTGATGAATACCGCGTCGGCCCCTTTGTCTCGACTATACTTCCATAGGTTTTCCTTCGGCGGAACCGAAAACGCCGCATCGACGAGTATGGGCACGCCCCGTTCTCGCGCTATAATAATCATTTGTTCCAGCGGCATTTTACCTGGGTGATTCTGGATGACATCAAATATGGCCGCAGTCCGTTCGTTTATTGCGCTCCTAAATTCATGTTCCGTCGCCCCACTATCATTCCCGACATGGACAATGCTTGCGCCGGCGTTACGGATGGCCACGTCGCATTTGTGTCCTTGGTCGCAGGCGTGCATGATCACCTCGTTCTTCATGCCGTCCGACTTAGGCAGTCGTTCGCTCATTATGGGGTCTGTTCCCGCCATGCAAGCAGCAATTGCTAGAGTAATACCTGATGCGGCTCCACAGCTCACATAGGCAGCCTCATTCTGTGTCAATGAGGCGATGGCGCTGCCAATTTTCCGCTGCATGACTTTTAGGTCAACACTCTTCCGAGAGGCTTCCCGCATCGCCTCAAGTACTCGTTCCGACAGGACTGCCCCGCCAAGGCGCGTTAGCGGCCTGTAAGCATTTATGAAAGGCGTAATACCGAGTTCTTCGTAGATGTCCATGGCTATAATCGATTGTGACCACTCATAGCAAACACTGTTACTTGTCCTTGTAGTGGGCCCCAAAAACTGGACAGTTTTCGATCAACCGGGTACAGTCCAGAAAGTAGCATCCACAGATGGAAAAACGTCGAACTTTCAAACCTGAATTCAAGGCTCGCGTCATCCTCCAGGTTCTGACTGGGACGAAGACCACAGCCCAGGTCTGTCGTGAGCATCAGATCAGCGAACAACCGCCGACCGCCTGGAAGAAACGCCTGCTCGCTCACGCCGACCCGGTTTTCGCGCAGGAACGCGAGTCAACTGCTGAACAGAGCCGACTCGCCGAACTCGAACGGATGGTCGGGCGATTGACAATGGAGCTAGAAGCCGCTTGGGTACCTGACGCCAGCGGAATTCGAGGCGCAGTGGCTTGAGCAACAAAAAGCCACAGCGACTAGAAGAAAAAAGCGCTAAAGCCTGTCCAGTTTTTTGGGGCCACTTCACCTATTGCCCACGGCGAGGCACAAGATAAATCCATGGCAAGCCGCCCTCTAAAATAGGGCGAAGCGATCTGCCGCTATAATCGCCGCGCGCCATCCGACTGACCGCCGCCGTTTTAATCGTCGTCGCGACCCAATCTATGCCGGCCTGAAAGAGGAACTTCGGGTGCAAGCTTGCGCTCTGCCCCTGTAAGATCAGCTTCGAATCCTTCCTCGCTTCGGCCAAAATGCCTTCCAAGGTGCCATTTGACAACGTCGAACCAGTAATTGAAATTAGATCAAAATCCCGCAGCTGAGTTGCCCCATCAAGCCGGGGAGACACCGTTATTATCTTCACCGGGAACCTTTCTCTGTAACTTGCAATCTTAGCATCGATGTCAGTTCGACGTCGGTCATAGGAGAGATCTACCACGTGAAGCTTTCCAATGTTTTTCTCAGCCAACAGAGTTTCCAAATAACCGCCGAACCCGACGACGAGGGCCGTTTTGACCCCATCGACCCAGTCGGCAGGGCGATTCTTAACGACCTCGAACACTTCGTCTCCGCCTTGACGAAGCGACTGTGACGACAGAGCGCTTGCAACGCTTGCCGCGACAGAGGTGAGTATAAAGTACCTCTGCGCGTTGTCAGGAATGCATTCCGCGACCGCCTCGCCCAGGGCGGATTGATTACACACGGCGAAAGGGTAATCGCCGATCCATTTTGCGATCTGGCCCTCCACCTTGGCTAACATTGTGTCTGGTAGCCAATAATAACTCATACATGCGCCAACGCTGCCGTCGTCAAGTTCGACAGTGGTGAAATATCGGGTCAGGTGTAGTTCAGTAATTCGCCTTTTCGATAGCTCGGGCCGGCTTTTTAAGTTCGCCAATGTATCTGTGAGTATGCAGGATTTCATCGTATATTAATTCTGAGTCTAGTACCCTTTCAAATCCAGCCGTATTAGAGCGACAGGGTAAGCCGTGTGAGATTACTCGTAACGGATGGCTTGCACCGGATCAATACGCACAGCTCGTATTGCCGGCAAAGCCACTGCGGCCAAAGCAATGACGAGCAATACGCCAGTTGCGCCGGAAAATATTGAAAGGTCCATGGGCTCGACTTGGTAGAGTTGAGAAGCTGCATAGCGGCTCAATGCTAGCCCGCCGAGGACGCCGGCCGTAAGCCCTACCCCGATTACCCACAGCACCTCTCGTATGATTAGGAACAAGGTCGACCGACGATCTGCCCCGAGAGCCATGCGGATACCTATTTCCGCCGTACGGCTCTCGACCATGTATGACACCACCCCGTAGAGCCCCAGGCCCATGAGAGATAACGCCAACAGAGCCGCCGCGCTTGTCAGTACAGCGAGTGCGCGCTCCTCATAGGCGGAGTCTCGAATTAGAACATCAACGTGACCGAGGTTTATGACCGGGAGCGTCTTATCAACTGAGCTGACGACATCCCGAATCGTCGTCGCTAGATGCCCGTCGTTAACCCTCGCCCTGACTACGAAGACGGCCTGTGTGCTTGGATCTTTCGCCGGCGCGGACTGGTGGAACGGCAAATAGAAGTAAGGCCTTGGAGTTTCGCGCAGACTAGTTAGCTGTG
>Ga0209382_10005626_pt1 | contig 16290 bp, 12 predicted proteins | sample SoiMetdeltSBSDD5_FD_187599 | JGI IMG/M metagenome (GOLD analysis project Ga0209382, IMG submission 187599) | Bulk soil microbial communities from a Populus tree surrounding site in Tennessee, USA - Soil MetaG P. deltoides SBSDD5 (SPAdes) (version 2) | ecosystem: Environmental > Terrestrial >...
GGCGGTGACGGTCGAGCTGATCACGCCGATCGCGATGGAGGAGAAGCTGCGCTTCGCCATCCGCGAGGGCGGCCGCACCGTCGGCGCCGGCGTCGTCACCAGTATCATCGAGTAGTGGATAAAACTCGAATCGAGCATCTGAGCGAGGCGGCGGCAGGAGGCTGGATTCTACTGGAAAACATGCAGGAAATGGCCGCGGGATGCGGCTCATTGGGCGCCAACCCCACAAGTGACCATCTTGTCAAGAAAAAAATGTGACAAGCCTGTCGAACTAGGTTATGTAGGCGCTCCCGCGCGGGTCGGCCTGGGCTCAAGGGGTGTAGCTCAATTGGTAGAGCGTCGGTCTCCAAAACCGAAGGCTGGGGGTTCGAGACCCTCCGCCCCTGCCAGTCATTGTTGCACCTTTGTGCACAGGCCCGCTCCTCCGGGGGGCAAGGGCCACTGAGCTGAAGCGAAGTACAAAATCAAGGAGCGGTCGGCCGGGCAGTCCAAGTCTACACGGCCGAACGATCATGGGCAGATGAAGAATCCTCTCACCTTTATCCAAGAGGTCCGGCAAGAAGTCTCCAAGGTCACGTGGCCGACCTGGAAGGAGGTCTGGATCACGACGGCCATGGTGCTCCTGATGGTGACGCTGTCCGCGGTGTTCTTCCTGGCCGCGGATCAGGTCATCGGCATCGTCATCCGATTCCTGCTCGGCTCCGGCCCGCAGGCTGGCTGACGTGCGGTTTGGGCAGTGAGGGCAAGAGGCCTGAGCCAATGGAGAAGCGTTGGTACATCGTGCACGCCTACTCGAACTTCGAGCGCAAGGTGGCCGAGGCGATCAAGGACCGCGCCAAGGCCGCCGGTCTGTCCGATCTCTTCGAGGAGATCCTGGTGCCGACCGAGGACGTGGTCGAGGTGCGGCGCGGGCGCAAGATACAGGCGGAGCGCAAGTTTTTTCCGGGCTACGTCCTGGTCAAGATGGCCATGACGGATGCCGCCTATCACCTGATCAAGAACACACCCAAGGTGACGGGCTTCCTGGGGGCCGACAACAAGGCGACGCCGATCACCGAGGACGAGGCCAAGCGCATCCTCTACCAGGTCAAGGAAGGGGTGGAGCGGCCGAAGCCGATGATCACCTTCGAGATCGGCGAGAAGGTGCGGGTGGCGGACGGTCCCTTCGCCTCCTTCGAGGGGCAGGTGGAAGAAGTCGACGAGGAGCGCTCGCGCGTCAAGGTGGGCGTCCTGATCTTCGGCCGGCCGACGCCGGTGGAGCTCGAGTTCGGGCAGGTCGAGAAGGTCGTATGAGGCACCCAGCCGGACGTAGGGTGGGTTAGGCCCGCAGGGCCGTAACCCACCGGGCAGGTTCGACGGGCTGGTTGAGCTGGTTGAGAAGGAAGGTCGGGGAGCCGATGGCCAAGAGAATTGACGGTTACATCAACTTGCAGGTGCCTGCCGCCCAAGCCAACCCGTCGCCCCCGATCGGTCCGGCGCTGGGCCAGCGCGGCCTCAACATCATGGAGTTCTGCAAGCAGTTCAACGCCAAGACGAAGGACATGGAGGCGGGCGCCCCGATCCCGGTGAAGATCACGGTGTTCTCGGACCGGACCTTCGCGTTCGAGATGCGGACGCCGCCGGCGACCTTCCTCATCAAGAAGGCGGCAGGCATGAAGGCGAGCGGCAAGCCGGGCTCCGGGTCCAAGAACCCGGGCCGCGACGTTGTCGGTCAGGTCACCATGGCCCAGGTCCGAGACATCGCCAAGGTGAAGCTTAAGGACATGAACACCGACAATCTCGAGGCGGCCGCCAAGACCATCGCTGGCACGGCGCGCTCGATGGGACTTCGGGTGGTGGAGTAGGGCATGGGCACGGTAGGCAAGCGTCTGAAGGCCGCGCGCGAAGGCGTGGACCGCGAGAAATTCTATCCGCTCCCGGAGGCCGTCAAGGTCGTCAAGGAGCGGGCCAAGGCGAAGTTCGACGAGACCGTGGAGGTCGCCATGAACCTCGGCGTGGATCCCAAGCACGCCGATCAGATGGTGCGTGGCGTTTGCACCCTGCCCAACGGGTCGGGGCGCACCTTGAGGGTCGCCGTGTTCGCAAGAGGCCCGAAGGCGGAGGAGGCCAAGGCCGCTGGCGCCGACGTGGTCGGCGCGGAGGAACTGGTCGAGCAGGTGCAGGGCGGCACCATCAACTTCGACCGCTGCATCGCCACGCCCGACCTGATGGGTCTGGTGGGCAGGCTCGGCAAGGTGCTCGGGCCCCGCGGCCTGATGCCGAACCCGCGCGTCGGCACGGTGACCATGGACGTGACCTCGGCGGTGAAGGCCGCCAAGGGCGGTGCGGTCGAGTTTCGTGTGGAGAAGGCCGGCATCGTGCAGGCCGGCGTCGGCAAGGCGAGCTTCTCCGAACAGCAGCTCGTCGAGAACATCAAGGCGTTCGTAGACGCCGTGGTGCGCGCCAAGCCGCCGGGTGCGAAGGGCAACTATCTCAACAAGATTTCGCTCAGCTCGTCCCAGGGCGTGGGCGTTAAGGTCGACACGGCGAGCGTCGCCGCTTCAGTGTGAGGGAGGTGCAGGAGAAAGATACTGAGCTGAAACGGGCGTACGCCCGGACTGAGGAAGCACTGCGGTGTCTTCCCAACCTGTCCGAGATTGCCGGTGCCGGAGCTGTCCGGCTCAAACCTCGACACGAGGGCCTGCATGAGACGGGAGACGAGCGGGACCGCGGATCAACCGCGCCGGCTCGAGCCTCTGGGGTCTGCACCTTCGCATCGCCGCGAGGGATGGACGGGTTTCTTGGAACGCCGGCTCGCATGAGCGGCAAGGTGCAACCCGCGGATTGGAGCGCCTCTCGGCGTCGGCCGCAAGATGGAGTGAGCAAACGTGGACAGAGCCCAGAAACGCGAGCTCGTTGAAAGGCTCAACGAACAGTGGAAGACCAGCGGTGTCATCGTGGTCGCCCACTACAAGGGCATGACGGTCGCCCAGATGACCGACTTCCGCAAGCGCATGAAGGATGCGGGCGGGGTCGTCAAGGTGACCAAGAACCGCTTGGCCAAGCTGGCCATCAAAGATACCGACGTTGAGTCCGTATCCGACCTCCTCGAGGGGCAGACCTGTGTGGCCTACTCCGAGGACCCGGTCAGCGCGGCAAGGGTGTCCGTCAGGTATTCGAGGGAGAACGACAAGCTCGTCATCCTCGGTGGCGCCATGGGCAGGACCCGGCTCGACACCGAGGGCGTCAGGGCGCTGGCGGACCTGCCGTCGCTCGACGAGTTGCGGGCACAGCTGCTCGGGCTTCTGCAGACGCCGGCGGCCAAGCTCCTCGGGCTTCTCAACGAGCCGGGGTCGATGCTGGCACGCACCTTGGCGGCCAGGGTCGCCAAGGAGGAAGCGCAAGCCGGCGCTTAGAGCTGCGGAACGGACAACAGAAAGTATTGGCGGCAGATGCCGCGTAGCGACACAACGGGAATGAACGGAAGGAATTCAGAGATGGCTGACGCAGCGATTGAGAAGGTTGGAGACGAGATTGCGGGGTTCACCCTGCTCCAGACGTCCGCGCTCATCAAGTACCTGGAGGAGAAGCTCGGCGTGAAGGCCGCGGCTGCCGTTGCGGCCATGCCCGCAGCGGCGGCGGGTGGTGCGGCTGCCCCGGCAGCTGAGGAGCAGACGGAGTTCACCGTCATTCTCAAGTCGGCCCCGGCAGACAAGAAGCTCGCCGTCATCAAGGAGGTGCGCACCATTGTCCAGGGCCTCGGCATCAAGGAGGCCAAGGAGCTGGTCGAGGCCGGCGGCAAGACCATCAAGGAAGGCGTGACCAAGGAAGAGGCCGCCAAGCTCAAGAAGCAGCTCGAGGACCAGGGAGCGGTCGTCGAGGTCAAGTAGGCCGGGAGACGATGGCAAGCTCGTCAACCGCAACGACATCGCCTGCGGCGGAGCCCCCAGGGCGCTCTGCGAGCGCTGCCGCAGGCACAACGATTCCCTTCGCCTTGAAGGACGAGGTACTCGAGAATGGCTGAATCCTACAGTGGCCGCAGGCGCATCCGGAAGCAGTTCGGCACCCTCGGCGAGGTCGCCGAGATGCCCAACCTCATCGAGGTGCAGAAGAGCTCCTACGACGACTTTCTGATGGTCAAGGAGCCGCCGGGCGGCAGGCCGGAACAGGGGCTGCAAGCCGTGTTCAAGTCGGTGTTCCCGATCTCCGATTTCTCGGGGCGGGCGACGCTCGACTTCGAGCGCTACGAGTTCGAGCCGCCCAAGTACGACGTGGACGAGTGCCAGCAGCGCGACATGACCTACGCCGCGCCGCTCAAGGTCAAGCTGCGCCTCATCGTGTTCGATGTGAACGAGGAGACGGGCGCCCGGTCGGTGAAGGACGTGAAGGAGCAGGACGTCTACATGGGCGACATGCCCTTCATGACGCCCAACGGCACCTTCATCATCAACGGCACCGAGCGCGTCATTGTCAGCCAGATGCACCGCTCGCCCGGCGTGTTCTTCGACCACGACAAGGGCAAGACGCACGCGTCCGGCAAGTACCTGTTCGCGGCCCGCATTATCCCCTACCGCGGCTCCTGGCTCGACTTCGAGTTCGACGCCAAGGACATCGTTTTTGTGCGCATCGACCGGCGCCGCAAGCTGCATGTGACGACGCTGCTGTATGCGCTCGGCTTCGACAAGGAAGACATTCTGGGCAAGTTCTACAGCACCATCCGGGTCAAGGACACCAAGCTCGGCTGGAAGGTGCCGTTCGTGCCCGATCGGATGCGCGGCATCACCCCTTCCGCCGATCTCATCAATGCCAAGACGGGCGATGTGGTCGTCAAGGCCGGCGAGAAGATCACTATCAAGCGCGCCCGCGAGCTGGCGGAGGAGGGGCTGAAGGAGATTCTCTTCAACACCACCGATCTTGCCGGCAAGTACCTGGCCGAGGACATCGTCAATATGCAGACCGGCCAGATCTACGGCGAGGCCGGCGACGAGCTCGACTCCAAGCTGCTCGAGACCTTCAAGGAGGCGAAGGTCAAGGAGTTCCCGATCCTCGACATCGACCACGTCAACACCGGTGCATTCATCCGCAACACCCTGGCGCTCGACAAGAACTCCAATCAGCAGGAAGCGCTGATGGACATCTACCGGGTCATGCGCCCGGGCGAGCCGCCGACGCTCGACGCGGCCATGACGCTGTTCAACCTCCTGTTCTTCGATCCGGAGCGCTACGACCTTTCCGCGGTCGGCCGCGTCAAGATGAACATGCGCCTCGATCTCAAGGCCGACGACACGGTGCGCACGCTGCGCACCGAGGACATCGTCGCCGTCATCAGGACGCTGGTCGACCTGCGCGACAGCAAGGGCGAGATCGACGACATAGACAACCTGGGCAACCGCCGGGTGCGCTCGGTCGGCGAGTTGATGGAGAACCAGTACCGCCTGGGCCTGTTGCGCATGGAGCGCGCCATCAAGGAGCGCATGTCCTCGGTCGACATCGACACCGTGATGCCGCAGGACCTGATCAACGCCAAGCCGGCGGCGGCCGCGGTGCGCGAGTTCTTCGGCTCCTCGCAGCTCAGCCAGTTCATGGACCAGACCAACCCGCTCTCCGAGATCACGCACAAGCGGCGGCTGTCGGCGCTGGGTCCCGGCGGCCTCACGCGCGAGCGCGCGGGCTTCGAGGTGCGCGACGTGCACCCGACACACTACGGCCGCATCTGCCCGATCGAGACTCCGGAGGGCCCCAACATCGGCCTCATCAACAGTCTGGCGACCTTCGCGCGCGTCAACAAGTACGGCTTCATCGAGAGCCCGTACCGCAAGGTCGTGAACGGCAGGGTGACCGACGAGGTCGCCTACCTCTCCGCCATGGAGGAGGCGCGCTACCACGTCGCCCAGGCCAATGCCGAGATCGATGCCAAAGGGAAGCTCACGGGCGACCTCATCACCTGCCGCTACCAGGGCGATGTGCTGCTCGTGTCTCCTGACAAGGTCGACTACATCGACGTGTCGCCGAAGCAGCTGGTGTCCGTGGCCGCCGCGCTGATCCCGTTCCTGGAGAACGACGACGCCAACCGCGCGCTGATGGGCTCCAACATGCAGCGCCAGGCGGTGCCCCTCATCAAGGCCGAGGCGCCGCTGGTCGGCACCGGCATGGAGGAGGTGGTGGCGCGCGACTCGGGTGCCGCCATCGCGGCGCGCCGCACGGGCATCGTCGACCAGGTGGACGCCACCCGCGTCGTCATCCGTGCCACGGAGGAGACCGACCCCTCCAAGCCGGGCGTCGACATCTACCGCCTGCGCAAGTTCCAGCGCTCCAACCAGAACACCTGCATAAACCAGCGTCCGCTGGTGACCGTGGGTGACTCCGTGAAGGCCGGCGACATCATTGCCGACGGGCCTTCGACCGACCTGGGCGATCTGGCGCTCGGCAAGAACGTGCTGGTCGCGTTCATGCCGTGGATGGGCTATAACTTCGAGGACTCCATCCTGCTGTCCGAGCGCGTCGTGTTCGACGACATCTTCACCTCGATCCACATCGAGGAGTTCGAGGTGATGGCGCGCGATACCAAGCTCGGACCCGAGGAGATCACGCGCGACATTCCGAACGTCTCAGAGGAGGCGCTGAAGAACCTCGACGAGGCGGGCATCGTCTACATCGGCGCGGAGGTCAACCCGGGCGACATCCTGGTCGGCAAGATCACGCCCAAGGGCGAGAGCCCGATGACGCCGGAGGAGAAGCTCCTGCGCGCCATCTTCGGCGAGAAGGCCTCCGACGTGCGCGACACGTCGCTGCGCCTGCCGCCGGGCGTCAACGGCACCGTCGTCGAGGTGCGCGTCTTCAATCGCCACGGCGTCGAGAAAGACGAGCGCGCCATGGCGATCGAGCGCGAGGAGATCGAGCGTCTCGCCAAGGACCGCGAGGACGAGATGCAGATCCTCGACCGCAACGTGTACGCGCGCCTCAAGACCGCGCTGCTCGGCAAAGAGGCCGCCAAGGGTCCGAAGAACGCCCGCAAGGGGACCATCATCGGCGAGGAGATCCTCTCGGACGTTCCGCGCAGCCAGTGGTGGGAGATCGGCCTCACGGACGAAGCCGCCATGGCCGAGGTCGAGGCGATCGGCAAGCAGTACGAGGACGCCAAGAGGAGCCTGAAAGGTCGCTTCGAGGACAAGGTCGACAAGCTGCAGCGCGGCGACGAGCTGCCGCCCGGCGTCATGAAGATGGTCAAGGTCTTCGTGGCCGTGAAGCGCAAGATCCAGCCCGGCGACAAGATGGCCGGGCGCCATGGCAACAAGGGCGTGGTGTCCCAGATCGTCCCGATCGAGGACATGCCCTACCTGGAGGACGGCACTCACGTGGACGTGGTGCTGAATCCTCTGGGCGTGCCGAGCCGCATGAATGTCGGGCAGATCCTGGAGACGCATCTGGGCTGGGCCTGCCGCGGCCTCGGCCGGATCATCAACGAGGCCCTGCAGGCGTTCCACGAGAGCGGTCAGGCCAAGGAGCTGCGCGACGCCGTCACAGACATCTACGGCACCGAGGACGGAGTGTCCAAGTTCAAGGACAACGAGCTCGTCATGCTGGCGGAGCGCATCAAGGACGGCGTGCCGGTGGCAACGCCGGTGTTCGACGGCGCGCGCGAGCGCGAGATCGTCGAGCTCCTGAAGAAGGCCGGTTTCGACGCCTCGGGCCAGGTGACGCTGCACGACGGCCGCACGGGCGAGCCGTTCGATCGCACAGTTACGGTCGGCTACAAGTACCTGCTCAAGCTGCATCACTTGGTGGACGACAAGATCCACGCCCGCTCGATCGGCCCCTACAGCCTCGTCACCCAGCAGCCCCTGGGCGGCAAGGCGCAGTTCGGCGGCCAGCGATTCGGCGAGATGGAGGTGTGGGCGCTCGAAGCCTATGGCGCCGCCTACACGCTGCAGGAGATGCTGACCGTCAAGTCCGACGACGTTGCCGGCCGCACCAAGGTCTACGAGGCCATCGTGCGCGGCGACGACGCCTTCGAGGCCGGCATTCCGGAGAGCTTCAACGTGCTGGTCAAGGAGATGCGCGCGCTCGGCCTCAACGTCGAGCTCGTCAACTCGGAGGCGGCGCCGGCAGAGCAGCCCGGCCCCGCGCCCGGCGAGCGGCCAGAGCGGGCCGCGTTGCCACCGGCGGCAGCCGAATAGGGAGACGGCGACAACCGGGGTCGGACCCCTCGCCTCCAGCGTGGCGGTTCTTGCGCGAGCGGAGTTGCGAAGGGTCCGAACCCGTCAAGCAAGACCCCGATACGACAATCGACCTTTGGCGGGGGTGATCGGTCGCCCCGCCATCAGAGAGAGAGCCTATGAACGAGATCACCAACCTCTTCAAGCAGCAGGTGCAGGCCCCGGCTTTCGATCAGATCCGTATTTCGATCGCGAGCCCCGAGGACATCGCCTCCTGGTCCTTCGGTGAGATCAAGAAGCCGGAGACCATCAACTACCGCACGTTCAAGCCGGAGCGGGACGGTCTCTTCTGCGCGCGCATCTTCGGGCCGATCAAGGACTACGAGTGCCTGTGCGGCAAGTACAAGCGCATGAAGTACAAGGGCCTGATCTGCGAGAAGTGCGGCGTGGAGGTGACGCTCGCCAAGGTTCGCCGCGAGCGCATGGGCCACATCCAGCTGGCGGCGCCGGTCGCCCACATCTGGTTCCTGAAGTCGCTCCCCTCCCGGATCGGCCTCCTGCTCGACATGACGCTCAAGGACCTCGAGCGGGTCCTCTACTTCGAGAACTACATCGTCACCGAGCGCGGGACGAGCGCGCTCAGCGAGAAGCAGCTTCTGACCGAGGAGCAATACAACCAGGCGATCGAGCAGTACGGGCAGGATGCCTTCTCGGCCGGCATCGGCGCCGAGGCCATCCGCGAGCTGCTGTCGGCCATGGAGTTGCGCAAGATCAGGGACGATCTGCGCCGTGAGATCGCCGAGGCAACCACCGAGCTCAAGCCCAAGAAGCTCGCAAAGCGCCTCAAGGTGATCGAGGCGTTCATCGACTCGGGCAACCACCCCGAATGGATGATACTGACCGTCGTTCCGGTGATCCCGCCCGAGCTGCGCCCGCTGGTGCCGCTCGACGGCGGACGCTTCGCCACGTCCGACCTCAACGACCTCTACCGCCGCGTCATCAACCGCAACAACCGCCTGAAGCGGCTGATGGAGCTCAGGGCGCCCGACATCATCATCCGCAACGAGAAGCGGATGCTCCAGGAGTCGGTGGACGCGCTGTTCGACAACGGACGGCGCGGCCGCGTCATCACCGGCGCCAACAAGCGTCCCTTGAAGTCGCTCGCCGACATGCTGAAAGGCAAGCAGGGTCGGTTCCGGCAGAACCTGCTCGGCAAGCGCGTCGACTACTCGGGCCGCTCGGTGATCGTGGTCGGCCCCGAGCTCAAGCTGCACCAGTGCGGGCTGCCGAAGAAGATGGCGCTGGAGCTGTTCAAGCCGTTCATCTACGCGCGCCTTCAGGCGATGGGCCAGGCCGCCACCGTCAAGCAGGCCAAGAAGCTGGTCGAGAAGGAGAAGGGCGAGGTCTGGGACGTGCTCGACGAGGTGATCCGCGAGCACCCGGTTCTTTTGAACCGTGCGCCGACGCTGCACCGCCTCGGCATCCAGGCGTTCGAGCCGACCTTGATCGAGGGCAAGGCGATCCAGCTGCACCCGCTCGTCTGCGCCGCCTTCAACGCCGACTTCGACGGCGACCAGATGGCGGTGCACGTGCCGCTCTCGCTGGAGGCGCAGCTGGAAGCGCGTGTACTGATGATGTCGACCAACAACATCCTGCACCCCGCCAACGGGTCGCCCATCATCGTGCCGAGCCAGGACATCGTGCTCGGCCTCTACTACCTCTCGATGATGCGCGACAACGAGCCCGGCGAGGGCCGGGTGTTCGGCACGATCGCCGAGGTGGAGCACGCCCTGGCGGCCGGCCAGGTGAGCCTGCACGCCAAGGTGAAGGCGCGCTACACCGGGGTGGACGAGAACGGCAACGAGGCGGTGGAGTTCGTGTCCGAGACCACGCCGGGCCGGCTGCTGCTGGCACAGGTGCTGCCCAAGAAGCCTGGAGTGAGCTTCGCTCTAGTCAACCAGCTCCTCACCAAGAAGGCCATCTCGGGTCTGATCGACGCGGTCTACCGCAACTGCGGTCAGAAGGAGACGGTGATCTTCTGCGACCGGATCATGGGGCTCGGCTTCTACCACGCCTTCAAGGCCGGTATCTCGTTCGGCAAGGACGACATGCTGATCCCGCAGAAGAAGGCGGCGATCCTGGAGGAGACCAACGAGCTCGTACGCGAGTACGAGCAGCAGTACAATGACGGCTTCATCACCCAGCTGGAGAAGTACAACAAGGTGGTCGACGCCTGGTCGCGCTGCACCGACCGGATCGCCAAGGAGATGATGGAGGGCATCTCGGCCACCCAGAAGGACGCGAACGGCCGGTCCAAGCAGATCAACTCGGTCTACATGATGGCGCACTCCGGCGCGCGCGGCTCCGAGAAGCAGATGCGCCAGCTGGCGGGCATGCGCGGCCTGATGACCAAGCCGTCGGGCGAGATCATCGAGACGCCAATCATCTCCAACTTCAAGGAAGGCCTCTCGGTGCTGGAGTACTTCAACTCCACGCACGGTGCGCGCAAGGGTCTCGCCGACACGGCGCTCAAGACGGCCAACTCGGGCTATCTCACGCGCCGCTTGGTCGACGTGGCGCAGGACTGCATCATCAACGAGATCGACTGCGGCACGGACGCGGGCATCAACGTCCAGGCCGTCGTCGATGCCGGCCAAGTCATCGTCTCGCTCGCGCAGCGCATCCTAGGCCGCACGGCCGCGGAGGACGTGAAGGACCCCGCCACCAAGCGGCTCATCATCAAGTCGGGCGACCTGATCGGCGAGGCCGAGGCGGAGGCCATCGAGCAGGCCCAGAACCAGGAGGTGCGCATTCGCTCGGTGCTGACCTGCGAAACCACCAACGGCGTGTGCGCCAAGTGCTACGGGCGTGACCTCGCACGCGGTACGCCGGTCAACATCGGCGAGGCCGTCGGCGTGATCGCGGCGCAGTCAATCGGCGAGCCGGGCACGCAGCTCACCATGCGCACGTTCCACATGGGCGGCGTCGCGCAGACGGTGGACCAGTCCTACATCGAGTCCAACTTCAACGGCACGGTGAAGATCAAGAACCGCGCCATTGCCAAGGACAGCCAGGGCCGGCTCATCGCCATCAGCCGCGCCATGGTGCTCACCATCGTCGACAAGTCCGGCAAGGAGCTGGTAAGCCAGAAGATCGTCTACGGCGCGCGCATGCACGTCGACGACGGCGATGAGGTGAAGCGCGGCACGCGCCTGGCGCAGTGGGATCCGTACATGCGGCCCATCCTGACCGAGGTGGACGGCGTGGCGGATTTGTCCGATCTCGTCGACGGTGTCTCCGTCAAGGAGCAGACCGACGAGATGAAGGGCACCACCAACCGTGTCGTCGTCGACTGGCGGGCCAGCCCGCGCGGTACCGACCTGAAGCCCGCGGTCATCATCAAGGAGGCGAAGGGCGGCAAGCCGGTGCGGGTGGCACGCGGCGTCGACGCGCGCTACCCGCTCCCGGTCGATGCGGTGCTTTCGGTCGACCAGCACGCCAAGGTGAAGGCCGGCGACGTGCTCGCGCGCACCCCGATCGCCTCGGCCAAGACCGGCGACATCACGGGCGGCCTGCCGCGCGTCGCGGAGCTGTTCGAGGCGCGCCGGCCGAAGGACAACGCCATCATCGCGGAGGTCTCCGGCACGGTGGTGTTCGGCAAGGACTACAAGAACAAGCAGCGCATCACCATCAAACCTGACGACGAGAATGCCGAGTCCAGGGAATACCTGATCCCGCGCGGCAAGAGCCTGGCCGTGCAGGATGGCGACCGCATCGAGAAGGGCGAGTACGTCTACGACGGCCACCCCGCCCCGCACGACATCCTCGCCATCAAGGGCGTCGAGGAGCTCGCCAACTACCTGATCAACGAGATCCAGGACGTCTATCGGCTGCAGGGTGTCACCATCAACGACAAGCACATCGAGGTGATCGTCCGGCAGATGCTGCAGAAGGTCGAGATCGAGGATCCCGGCGAGACCGACTTCCTGAAGGGCGAGCAGCTCGACAGGATCGAGTTCGACGAGAGAAACGCCGCGCTCGAGCGGGCTGGCAAGCGCCCCGCAACGGCCAAGCCCGTGCTGCTCGGCATCACCAAAGCGTCGCTGCAGACGCGCAGCTTCATCTCCGCGGCCTCGTTCCAGGAGACCACGCGCGTGCTCACCGATGCGGCCGTCAACGGCAAGACCGACACGCTCGAGGGCCTCAAGGAGAACGTGATCGTCGGCCGGCTGATCCCAGCCGGCACCGGCGGCATGCTGCGCCGTCTGCGCAAGGAAGCCTCCAGGCGCGACGAGCTGATCGCCAAGACGCGGGCTGCGAGCGACGCCCAGCGGCAGATCGAAGGCGGGAGCGAGGGTGGCCCGCTCCGTTCTCCCGCCGAACGCCGGCTGGGTCGCCGCCACAAGACCGAGGCTGCCGCGGAATAATGCGAGACGGGGTCAGGCCTGTGGGTCTGACCCCGTGCCGCAACCGGCTGTGAAACATCGGCGCGAAAGCCCACGCGAACTGCGACCCGAGCCTGGGACGGAAGCTCGGCTCGCTGTGCTGAGAATGCCGCCTGAGCGTTGCAAAATGGGGTCAGACCCGCAGGGGCTTTCCCCATCGGCGAAAATTATTCCCTGGTGGGCAGTTCGGGGTGTTGACCCACTGAGTCGCCCTCGTATATAACGCGCGCACTCTCACGGCAGGCGGTAGGTTCATCCGTAGGCTTGGCCGGTACTCGTCGAGTACTCATCAAGCCCTCGCCTAAACGCTGCCGTCGTCAAGCAGAGGACATTTCGGGCCGAGGTCCACGGCCCCGCGCGAGCGGAGGCGGCGGACCAATTGGCTGTTTGAGCCGTTGGGCGGCTTAGGCGCGCACCTCGGCCACGGACTCATTGGCGCAAGCAAGCTCGAGCGGCCTGCGCGCTGAAAGGTGAAAGACCGGCGCATGCCGACCATACAGCAGCTCACGCGCAAGCCGCGGACGCAAAAGGTCTACCGCGAGAAGGCGCGCCACATGCAAGGCTGCCCGCAGAAGCGGGGGGTCTGCACGCGCGTGTATACAACCACGCCCAAGAAGCCGAACTCGGCCCTCCGCAAGGTTGCCAAGGTGCGGTTGACCAACGGTTTCGAGGTGATCGGCTACATCCCGGGGGAGGGCCACAACCTGCAGGAGCACTCGGTGGTCATGATCCGCGGCGGTCGCGTCAAGGACCTCCCCGGCGTGCGCTATCACATCATTCGCGGCGTGCTCGACACGCAGGGTGTGGCGGACAGAAAGCAGAGGCGCTCCAAGTACGGAGCAAAGAGGCCCAAGTAGGGCCTTTTCGCTCCGTATTCCGGCGCAACCCGGGATCTCGGCGGGAAAGAGAAGCCTCGGTTAACGAACACGCAAGAAACTGACGCAGACAACGAAGAACCGACAGCGAAGATCGAGACTGACGAAGGAAGTCGCCAATGTCGCGCCGGCACAGAGCTGAGAGACGCGAGGTCAATCCGGACCCCAAGTTCAACGACCTCGTCGTGTCCAAGTTCATGAACTCGATCATGAAGCAGGGCAAGAAGTCGGTGGCGGAGCGTATCGTCTACGGTGCGCTCGACAAGATGCAGGCCAAGGCGAAGTCGAACCCGATCCAGCTCTTCCACCAGGCGCTCGAGAACGTAATGCCCGCGGTGGAGGTGCGCTCGCGTCGTGTCGGCGGCGCCACCTACCAGGTGCCGGTCGAGGTTCGCAACGAGCGCCGCCAGGCACTGGCGATCCGCTGGCTTATCGCAGCCGCGCGCGGACGCAACGAGAATACCATGGAGGAGCGCCTGTCGGGCGAGCTCCTCGATGCCGCCAACAACCGCGGGACAGCGGTGAAGAAGCGGGAGGACACGCACAAGATGGCAGAGGCCAACAGGGCCTTCTCCCACTACCGTTGGTGATCGGACGGCACAGCCATGGCGCGCACGCACAAGATCGAGGACTACCGCAACTTCGGCATCATGGCCCACATCGATGCGGGCAAGACGACGACGACCGAGCGGATCCTCTTCTACACCGGCAAGACCTATAAGATCGGCGAGGTGCACGACGGCGCCGCGACCATGGACTACATGGAGCAGGAGCAGGAGCGCGGCATCACCATCACGTCGGCTGCGACCACCTGTTTCTGGCTGGGCAAGCGTCTCAACATCATCGACACGCCAGGCCACGTCGATTTCACTATCGAGGTGGAACGCTCGCTGCGCGTGCTCGACGGCGCGGTGTGCGTGCTCGACGGCAACCAGGGGGTGGAGCCGCAGACGGAGACGGTCTGGCGCCAGGGCGACAAGTACGGCGTGCCGCGCATCGTGCTCGCCAACAAGATGGATAAGACCGGCGCCGACTTCTATCAGTGCGTCGCCGACATGAAGGAGAAGCTGGGCGCCAGGCCGGTGCCGCTGCAGCTCCCGATCGGCGCCGAGTCGAGCTTCGCTGGCGTGATCGACCTCCTCAGGATGAAGGCCCTGATCTGGGAAGGCGACGACAAGGGCGCCAAGTTCCGCGAGGAGGAGATCCCGGCGGATCTCGCCGACAAGGCCGCCGAATACCGCGCGGCGATGATCGAGGCCGCCGTGGAGATGGACGACGACGCCATGGCCGCCTACCTGGACGGCCAGGAGCCCGACGTCGACACGCTGAAGCGGCTGATCCGCAAGGCGACGGTCACCAGCAAGTTCTATCCCATGCTGTGCGGCTCGGCGTTCAAGAACAAGGGCGTGCAGCCGCTGCTCGACGCCGTGGTCGACTATCTCCCCTCGCCCGCCGACCGCGAGGCCTTCAAGGCCATCGATGTCAAGACCGGCGAGGAGACGGTGCGCAAGCCCCTCGACAGAGAGCCCCTCTCCATGCTCGCGTTCAAGATCATGGACGACCCGCACGTCGGCTCCATCACCTTCGCCCGCGTCTACTCGGGTAAGGTCGAGAGCGGCCAGGCGCTCGCCAACACCACACGCGGCAAGAAGGAGCGGGTGGGCCGCATGTATCTCATGCATGCCGACGACCGCGAGCAGATCGGCGAGGCCTACGCCGGCGACATCATCGCGCTTGCCGGTCTCAAGGACACGCGCACGGGCGAGACGCTGTCGGACCCGCTGCGCCCGGTGCTGCTCGAGAAGATGGAGTTCCCGAACCCCGTCATCGAGATGAAGGTCGAGCCCAAGACCAAGGCCGACGTGGAGAAGATGGGCGTCGCGCTGGCGAAGCTCGCCGCGGAGGACCCCTCGTTCCGGGTCACCACCGACCACGAGAGCGGCGAGACCATCATCAAGGGCATGGGCGAGCTCCACCTGGAGATCAAGGTCGATATCCTGAAGCGCACCCACAAGGTAGACGTGAACGTCGGCGCTCCGCAGGTGGCGTACCGTGAGACGCTCGCGCGCTCCACCCAGGTCGACTACACGCACAAGAAGCAGACCGGCGGCACCGGCCAGTTCGCGCGCGTCAAGCTGCGCCTGGAGCCGAACGAGGCCGGCCAAGGCAACGAGTTCGAGAGCGAGATCGTCGGCGGCGTGGTGCCGAAGGAGTACATCCCCGGCGTCGAAAAGGGCGTGCGGTCGGTGTGGGATTCGGGCGTGCTCATCGGCTTCCCGATGGTCGACATGGTGGTGACGCTGTTCGACGGCGACTATCACGAGGTCGACTCCTCGACCATCGCCTTCGAGATCGCCTCGCGCCAGGCCATGCGCGAGGGCTGCGAGAAGGCGGGCGTCAAGCTGCTCGAGCCGATCATGGACGTGGAGGTCGTGACGCCGGGCGAGTTCGTCGGCAACATCATCGGCGACCTGAACAGCCGGCGCGGCCGCATCCGCAGCCAGGAGATGCGCGGCAACGCCACGGTCATTCGCGCCTACGTGCCGCTCGCCAACATGTTCGGCTATGTGAGCCAGCTGAGGTCGTTGAGCCAGGGCAGGGCGCCCTACACCATGCAGTTCGCCCACTATGCCGAGGTGCCGCGCAACGTCGCGGACGAGGTCAAGGCGAAGTACGCATAAAGAGCGAGGCGTGCGGACGCAGGTCCGACCGGCAAGAGCGTTTTGAGAACAGGAGCACCGCCATGGCGAAGGCGAAATTCGAGCGGACGAAGCCGCACTGCAACGTTGGCACGATCGGTCACGTCGATCACGGCAAGACGACTTTGACGGCGGC
>Ga0209382_10005628_pt1 | contig 16289 bp, 16 predicted proteins | sample SoiMetdeltSBSDD5_FD_187599 | JGI IMG/M metagenome (GOLD analysis project Ga0209382, IMG submission 187599) | Bulk soil microbial communities from a Populus tree surrounding site in Tennessee, USA - Soil MetaG P. deltoides SBSDD5 (SPAdes) (version 2) | ecosystem: Environmental > Terrestrial >...
TCGACGAGATCTACATCAACGGCTCGATGGAGCACCGGCTCCCGCACAACCTCAACATCAGCTTCGCCTACGTCGAAGGCGAATCGCTGCTGATGGGGATCAATGACGTGGCGGTGTCGTCGGGATCCGCGTGCACCTCGGCGAGCCTCGAGCCGTCCTACGTGCTGAAGGCGCTGGGCGCGGGCGATGACCTCGCCCATTCGTCGATCCGGTTCGGTCTCGGTCGGTGGACCACCGACGAGGAAGTCGAGTACGTCGTGGACAAGCTGACCAACGTCGTGCGGCGCCTGCGCGAGATGTCGCCGCTGTACGAAATGGTGAAAGAAGGCGTCGACCTGTCGAAGATGCAGTGGGTTGCTCACTGACGACCGGAAACCTGAAGGTTTCCTGCTACCGGTAGCCGGAGGCCTTCAGGCCTCCGGGGAGAAAAAGAAATGGCTTATTCAGACAAGGTAATTGACCACTACGAGAATCCACGCAACGTCGGCTCGCTGCCGAAAGACGACGTCAACGTGGGCACCGGGTTGGTCGGCGCGCCGGAGTGCGGAGACGTCATGAAGCTGCAGGTCAGGGTCAACCCCGAGACCGGCGTCATCGACGAAGCCAAGTTCAAGACGTTCGGGTGTGGGTCGGCGATTGCCAGCTCGAGCCTCGCGACCGAGTGGCTCAAGGGCAAGACGGTCGACCAGGCGCTCGCGATCAAGAACACCGACATCGTCAACGAGCTGGCGCTGCCGCCCGTGAAGATTCACTGTTCGGTGCTGGCGGAAGACGCGATCAAGGCGGCGATCGCCGATTACCAGAAGAAGCGCGAAGAGACGAAGGCCAAGGAGCCGGTGGCGACGGCGTAATGATCCAGATCAGCGAGACCGCCGCGCAGAAAATCAGGTCGCTGATGGCCAAGCAGGGCCTCAGCGAAGGCGGTCTTCGTGTCGGCGTCAAAGGCGGCGGCTGCTCGGGTCTCAGCTACACGTTCGCATGGGAGCGCCAGCCCCGCCTGGGCGATGAAGTGTTCGATGGTCCGGACGGCACCAAGCTCTTCGTCGATCGCAAGAGCTACATGTTCCTGAAGGGGACCACGCTCGACTACGACACCGCGCTGCTCACGAAAGGGTTCGTGTTTCACAATCCGAACGCGAAGCAGACCTGCGGCTGCGGCAGCTCCTTCGGCGCATGACGCGCCGCGGGTGAGGCCCCGCGCACCGATGACTCCCGATCCGATTCCCCTGCGCTCCGCCTCGACGCTCGAGTGCCGCAACTGCGGCGCCGGCGCCCCGGTCGACGAGCACTTCTGCCCGCAGTGCAATCGGATCCTGGCGCTCGGGCGCTACGGCGATTTCTTCGCGTTCCTCGGCGTGCCGCGGAAGCTGAGCCTCGACCCGCAGGATCTCGAGCGGCGTTTCCGTGATTTGAGCCGCAAGTTCCATCCCGACTACTTCTACAACGCCGCTCCGGCGGAGCGCCTGGCGAGCCTCGAGCGTTCGTCGTACCTGAACGACGCCTACCGGACGCTGCGGAATCCCGCCGCGCGGATCGAGCATCTGCTGGCGATCGAAGGGCTGCCGCCGGCGAAGTCGGATGAGGGCTCGGTCAAGGTGCCGCCGGCACTGCTCGAGGAAGTGTTCGCGCTCAACGAGGAGCTCGACGAGATTCGGGAGCTGCGCGAATCGGGCGGCGACGAGGCGCAGCTTCGCGCCAGGCTCGATCGCGCGCGAGCGCCGATTGAGCGCAAGCGCGATGAGCACGAACGCCGGATACAGGAGTTGAGCGCGCGCTACGACAGCCAGGCTGACGCGTCGCCAGCCCAACGGAAAAACACGCTCGAGGCGCTGCGCGAGCAGTTGCTCGAACAGAAATACATCTCCAACCTGCTGGCGACGATCGAGCACGAGCAATCACAAATCACGAATAGCAAATCGCAGATGAATCATGGGTAAGGTCGTCGGCATCGATCTCGGCACGACCAACAGCCTTGTCGCCTACGTGAAGGACGGCCGGCCGGTCGTCATTCGCGACGACTCCGGAGACGGGCTGGTCCCTTCGGTCGTCTCGGTCGGCGCCGGCGGGACGATCTTCGTCGGCCGGGAGGCGCAGCGGCGCCTGCTGACCGAGCCGGGGAGCACAGTCTATTCGGTCAAGCGCTTCATGGGGCGCGGTATCGAGGACGTGCACGAAGACGCCAGCCTGTTCCCGTTTTCGGTCGGCGGCGAGAAAGGCGGCGTCGTCCGGATCGGGATCGCCGGCCGCGAGTTCACGCCCCCTGAGATCTCCGCGTTCGTCCTTCGCGAACTCAAGCGTCGCGCAGAGGACCATTTCCGCGAGGAGGGTGAGTTCGACTTCGAGGTCGATCGCGCGGTCATCACGGTGCCCGCGTACTTCAACGACGCGCAGCGCACCGCGACGCGCGATGCCGGCCGGCTGGCGGGCCTCGAGGTGCTGCGCATCATCAACGAGCCGACCGCCGCCTCGCTGGCGTACGGGCTCGACAAGCGCAACCGCGGCACCATCGCCGTGTACGACCTGGGCGGCGGGACGTTCGACATCTCGATCCTGAAGGTGGAGGACGGGGTCTTCCAGGTGCTCGCGACCAACGGCGACACGCACCTTGGCGGCGATGACATCGATCGGCTGCTGGTCGAAGGCGTCCTCGACGAGATCGCCGGGTCCGCTCCGCGGAACCCGGCCTACGAAACCGAGGGTGAAGGGCGGGTTCCCCGTAGCGGACCCGCCGCTTTGATTCAGGCGATCCGTAAGGCGGTCATCCAGGCCAAGCTGGATCTCTCCGAGGTCGAAGAGGCCGAGATTCGCGTCGAATCGACGACGGGACTGCCTGCGGGGTATTCGCGGCGGATGACCCGCGCAGATTTCGAGCGGATCATCATGCCGCTGGTCGAGCGGACCCTCGGCCCGTGCCGCCAGGCGCTCGCGGACGCCGGGCTCGAAGCGAAAGACATCGACGAAGCCGTACTGGTCGGCGGATCGACGCGGATTCCGCTCGTCCGCCGCGTTGTCGAGGAGCTGTTCGGCCGCAAGCCGCATTCGGATCTGAATCCCGACGAAGTGGTCGCGCTTGGCGCCGCGGTGCAGGCCGATATCCTGATCAGCGGACGGCGGGAAATGCTGCTGCTCGACGTGACGCCGCTGTCGCTCGGCATCGAGACAATGGGCGGCGTGATGTCGAAGATCATCCTGCGCAATTCGACCATCCCCGCGAGCGGCCGCGAGATGTTCACCAGCTTCGCCGACAACCAGACGGCGGTGGACGTCCACGTCCTGCAGGGGGAGCGCGAGCTCGCGTCCGACTGCCGATCGCTCGCCCGCTTCCGCCTGCGCGGGATTCCACCGATGCCCGCCGGCATGCCGCGCATTGAGGTGCGGTTCCAGATCGACGCCAACGGCATTCTCAGCGTTAGCGCGCGCGAGCTGCGTACCTCAATCGAACAGACGATCGAAGTGAAGCCGTCCTATGGGCTTACCGATCAGGAAGTCGAGCGCATGCTGATCGATTCGTTCGAGCATGCCGAAGCAGATTTCGAAGCGCGGCTTCTGATCGAGGCCCGCAACGAAGCCGAGACCGTCATCCTCGCAACCGAGAAGGCTCTGAGGCGCTCTGACTTCGAGCAGATCGCCGCGGAATCGCTGGACCCGGGTGAACGCGCGCAGATCGAGTCCGCGCTGGGCGATGCCCGGCGCGTCATCGCCGACGACGATCGCGAACAGATCCAGCAGAAGACCGAAGCCCTCAACCAGGCGACCCGCCATCTGGCCGAGGTCGTGATGAACCGCAGCGTCCGTGAAGCACTGGCGGGGAAGAATGTGAAGGACGTCTGATGCCGAAGGTCACTTTCATCCACAAGGACGGCAGGCACGAGACCGTCGAGTTCGAGCACGGGAAGCTGCCGTACGACGGCCACGGGCTTCCCGAGTCGTTCCTGGACGTCGCGATGAATTTCGGGATTCACCTCGAGCATGCCTGCGGCGGCAGCTGCGCCTGCACCACCTGTCATCTCATCATCAAGCAGGGGATGAACAACCTCAGCGAGATGGAAGACAACGAAGCGGATCGGCTCGACACCGCCTGGGAGCTGACGACGAGCTCACGGCTGGGGTGCCAGGCCGTCATCAAGGGCGACGTCGTGGCGCAGTTTCCAATGTATACGCGCAATTACGTCCAGGAGGGCGGCGGCATTCAGCTCGGCCAGCCCGAGAAGACGGAAAAGGACGAGAAGCCGGCGGAGGTCCGATCGTGAAGTGGACCGACGCCGAGGACATCGGCATCGCGCTGGCCGAGAAATTCCCGGCGCTCGACCCGCTGGCCGTGCGGTTCACCGACCTGCGTGAAAAGGTCATGGGGCTCGACGGGTTCGAGGACGACCCGAAGGCGTCGAACGAGCCGAAGCTCGAGGCGATTCAGATGGCGTGGTACGAAGAATGGAAGGAAAATCAGGGGTGAGGTGCCCCGCGAGCCGTTACGGCCCGCGGGGAGTCTAAACAGCCATGGCCAAACGGATGGCGTTCCCGGCTCTGCTGGCGCTGCTGCTGATGACCCCAGCCGTTCACGCGCAGACGCAGGCGCCCGTTGACGTCAGCCGGCTGCCACTCAACCTGGAACGAATTCAACGCGCGCTGCGGCAGTCGTCGATCAGGGAAGATAGCACCGGCCTCAACATCCGCTACATCGTCGACGTTTACGGCCAGGCACCACCGATCGTGATTTTTGGGCCGCAGTTCGATCTTCTCTACGGCCCGGTGCCCAACAGCGCGCCCACGCACAAAGAGATGATCGAGCACGTCACGCCGATTGAATATCGCGCCCCGCCCGCCGACTTAAGCGCGCTGTTTCGCTGGCTCGCTGAACGATCAAAGAAATAGTGTCGGGGCCGACCCTGGTCGGCCCAGCGCGGGCGCCCGACCTGCCTCAGCCCTGCTGGATGCCGCAGCCGCCGCCGAAGCAGACCTCCTTGCCGTCGGGCAAGGTGATCGTCCCTGCTGCCAGTGCCTTGGCACCCTCTTTTCGCGATGGGTGACCCTTCACCTTCACGCGCGTGCCGACCGGCACCGTGTCCTTCGTCCAGCCGCCCTGCAGGATGCCGCTGCCCGTTGCCCGGCTCGTGATCGTCCACAGCGACTTCGTACCATTCGCGTCGGTCACTTCGACGACCATCTCCGAATGGGGGTTCACCAGCTTGACGGATTTCACGATACCGGTGATTTCCATTTCGCGATCCGTATGCCAGAACGCGGTGAACGAATGGTGAGCCTGAGCCGTCAGCGTAAACGCGGCAACCATGACGGCGATCGCCGCGTATCTCCGGACCTTCATACCTGCCTCCTGTTCAGCGGTCACTCGTACTTCGCGGGTGTCGTGTCGTCGGGATACGGGTTGTTGACCGTCGAATACAACTCTTTCAACGACGTTTCGGGGTCGCAGTCCCACGTCGCCACCATGGGGTCTGACGACCGCACGAGTTCGCCGACGAACGTGAACGGTTCCTTCAAAAAGACGGGGTCCTCGACAGTAATGGACAGTTCCATGCTGTCCTTGCTCTTGAGGGTGTACCGCTCGATGAACTTCGACATGTGGGAGCGTGCGACGTGCGAGTGATCGTCGTAGCCGTCGGGATCCCACGTGAGGTTGGTCGTCTCGACGACGAACGTCGTGCCCTCCATCCAGCCGATCGAATGTCCATGGTAGAGGGCGTCGGTCGCGGGCGGATGGCCGCGGCCATCGGTCCAGACGGGACGGAACCAGTTCGATTGATCGAAGTGCATCACCAGGGAATCGGCACGCTTGTAGAACCCTCTGAGGTAGCTTTCGGTCAGCACGGTGCCGAGGCCCGCCGCCACGCAAGTCCACCGGGGCGAAATGACGTCGTCGCCCCCGTTCCGGGTAAACTGCCGCCAGGCGCGGCCGCGGCCGTTGAGCACTTTCTCCAGCCGATCGATCGGCCACTGACAGAGCGGACGCCCGCCCGGTTTGCTGTCGAACGTCGCCGGCTGGCCGTACGAGTCGACGGTCGAACCGCAGCTCTGGCGTGGTGTCTTCCAGTCCCAGATTCCTACGAACTCCTGTGGCACAGGCGACACCGTGGGGATCCGGCTGCCCTCTGGCGGCCCCTGCGCCTGCGAGGGCGCTGCGCCGCCGATCAATACGGCGATCGCCAGAAAAAAGTACCAGATGCTCCTGCCGGCTGTTCTCGAGGTGCGAGCGGTCATTACTCCTCCTGAATCGGGCAACCCGATCTTAAGGCTAGAACGAATATTTCAGCGCGAACTGCATGACGCGTGGATCCTCGGCCGACGTAATGCGGCCGAACAGGCTGTTGTTCAGGCTGGTCTGCGGGTTGTTCCAGCGGAACCAGTTGAATGCGTTGAACGCTTCGATGCGCGCCTCGAGGCGGTGCGTGGCGGCAAACCGGAACGCCCGTACCAGCGACAGGTCCACGCTCCTCGTGCCCGGCCCCGTGAACGAGTTGCGCTCCTGGCTACCCAGTGTCCCGACGGCCGGCATCGCGAAGGCTGCCGGGCTCAGGTACTCAGCGAGCGTCCCGGCGCCGTAGGGGCTGGCCGCGACGAGGCTCGCCCGCTGGTTCGGCTGGCCAGTTCGCGCCGGATCACCGGTGACCGTGACGGTCAGCGGGCTTCCTGCCGCGGCGCGGAAAATGCCTGAAAGCCGCCAGTCGGATGCCAGGAGCCGCAGCGCCCGCCTGTCGAACTGCGGCGACTGGATCGACGCAGTCGCATTGAATAGGTGGCGGCGATCGGACTCGCAGTGCCCGTAGTCGTAGTCGATGTTGTCGGGATCGACGTACCCCGTTCCCGGGTTGACGTTGTTGCCAGGGAAGGGATGGCCCATGCAGTTCGAGAGCGTGTAGTTGGCGCTGACGCCGATGCCGTTCACGCTGCGGCGCTGCACGCTGAGCAGCAACCCGTGGTACCGCTGCTCGGCGAGCGCCGTGTGCTCGTCGAGCAGGCCGATGTACTTCCCGGCTTCGAAGTTCTGCATCGTGAGCTTGCGCCGCAGGTTCAGGTTCGCGTTCGTCGAGCACGGATTGAACGTGCGGGGCCCGGTCACATCCTGAAGCACGCAGCTGCCGAGTCCAAGAAAGACGCCGGGATTGAGCGCGCGCCCGTTCCATCCCCGATCGATAGATGACCCGAGATATGTCGCAGATACCGCCAGGTTGGCGCCGATCTGCTGCTGCACGCCGAGGTTCCACGACTGTTGCCGCGGCAGATCGATGTCGGGATCGATGGCGATATACGGGCCGGCCAGCGGAAACGGGGAGTCCGGCCTGACCACGAACGGCATGAAGTTGTCCTGGCCAGTGCCCAGGAACGGATCATCGAAGCCGCCCGCGGGTTGCTGGAATCGGATCTCTGCGCCCCAGGGCGGCGCGATCGACGTGCCCAGGTGGAACTGCGCGCTGACGAAATCGTACCCCAGTGAATAGCCGCTGCGGATCGACATGCGTCCTTCGCCGCTCGGGTCCCACGCAAATCCGACGCGCGGCGAAAACTGCAGCCACTTGTCCCGCATGCCGGCCTTGTCGTTCACAAACCCCTCGTCGCCGGGATACAGAAACCCCGGCGGCGCGTTGACGAACTGCCGCGTCCGCTCGCCGCGGAGGAACCGATCGATGCTGAAGTTATAGACCGCGCCGTTGCGGAGCTGCTGCGCCAGGCCGGGTTCCCAGCGGACGCCGTAGTTCAGCGTCATCTTCTGGTTCAACCTCCACGTGTCCTGTGCGTACAATCCGGCGTACCACTGTTCCATGTCGACGATGTTCGGCACCGCCTGAACGAATTCGAAGAGGTTTCCCGTCAGGAAATCGGCCAGCGGCAGGCCCGCCACTGAGCCGTTGAACGTGAAGACACCGGGCGAGCGGACGTTGGCGCTCGAGAGCGACTTCCAGTAGGCGAGGCTCCCGCCAAAGCCGAACTGGTGATTCCCCCGCACCATCGTCACGTCGTCACCGACCGAGTAGGTCGGGGTCTGGAACCGTGCCTCGCTCTCAGTGCCGCCCCCCAGGTTGAACGCATTCGTCACGTTCAGCAGCATGTAGTCATCGATGTAGCTGTAGGTCTTGATTCCCAGGTCCGGCGCGTCGAATCCGAGCGGGTGATGCGTGCGGTGGATATCGGTGTAATTGACCGCAAGCCGCAGCGAATTCACCGTGGTACTGCTGAGAACCAACGTGTCGCCGATCGTGAGCGAGTGTGCTTTGTTGTCGCGCCCGCCGAGGGTGGAGACGAGAAGATTCTCAGGCTGCAGCTCCAGCGGCGGCGTCTGCTTCGACAGCGTGAACATGTACCGGCCGAACACCGTGTGGTTCGAATTCAACTGGATGTCGATTTTGCCGATGTATTGCCCTTCGTCGAGCGGGCGGCTGCGGCTGTAATTGACGCGGCCGCACGGGTCGGTCGTCTGCGGCAGACGCCCAGAGATGCCGAGCGCTGCGCGGCTGAACCGCGCGGGGTCGATCCGGTTGTTCACGAAGGGGGCGCGCAGCGTCACGCTGCCGGTGGCGTTGCACTGCGCCGAGGCGGCCGTGGTGAAATCGCCCGCCAGCATCTGGGCCGTCGGGATGAAGGCGAAGAGGTCCGCCGGAGTCTCGCGCACGCGAGTGCCTTGGTACGCGCCGAAGAAGAACATGCGATCGGCTGCGATTGGTCCTCCGAGCGTGCCGCCGAACTGGTTCCGGCTCAATCCATCGCCCCGGCGTTCGCCCGTGGCGGGGTCGATCAGGTTGAATGGATTGGTCGCGTTGAAGCGGTGGTCGCGAAAAAACTCGAAGGCATCGCCGTGGAACAGGTTGGTGCCCGATTTCGTGACGACGTTCACCGACGCGCCCGAGTGCATGCCGTTGTTGGCGGTGGTCGAGCTTGTCTCGACGCGGAACTCCTGCAGGGCGTCGGGGAACGGTAGCGGCAGGTTCAGGTTGTCGTACGGATTGTTATGCATCGCGCCGTCGAGTAAATATGCGACGCCGAAGCCCACCCCCCCGGCAACCGCCACCGCAACGCCCCCCTGCATCGAACGGCTGGTGGCGACGCTCGTCTGCACGGCCGCGCCGGCGAGCACGATCAAGTCGGTCGCCTGCCGGCCGTTGAGGGGCAACTCCTCGATGCGCTCGTTCTCGATCACCTGGCCGATGCCCGGGCTGCGCGTCTCGACGAGCGGCGCTGCTGCCTCGACCGCGACCGTTTCCGCAAGCTCACCCAACGGCAGCGTCACGTTAATCGTCGGACTCGCATTGACCTGCAGGACGATGCCGGTCTGCGCGTAGGTGCGAAAGCCCGAGAGGGACACTTCGAGCCGATACGGACCGATGGGCAGATTCGACAGAACGTACGAACCGTCGGCGTCGGTGACCACGCTGCGTCTGAAGCCGGTCTCGGCCTGGATTGCGGTCACGTCGGCGCCTGGCAGCACGCCGCCAGTCGCATCACGGACAAGTCCTGCGATTTGTGCGGTGGCGCCTGCCTGGCCATACGCGAGGACCGGAGCAAACACCACGGCGATAGATATGCTGCCCAAGAGACGCTTAAGTCCCCTCGTCATTCTGCCTCCCGCAACCTTCCGGCCGCATGACGCGCGCCACGATCCAAGCGCCTTCTGTGTTGCGCTGTCAAGACGCGTGAGAAAGGTCCCCGCTGGTCGGCCTCAGTGTATGTCAGGCAGGAACACCGCTGATGTAGACTCGATTCTTTGTCATGAAAATCACTGTCGCCCACAGTCCTGACTCCGATGATGCCTTCATGCATTACGGGCTCGCCAGCGGCAAAGTGCCGACCGACGGTATCGAGTTCGCTCACCTGCTCGTCGACATCGAAACGCTGAACCGCGCGGCCTTCGAAGGCAAGTACGAGGTCAGCGCCGTGTCGTTCAACGCCTACGCGCACCTCACCGACAAGTACCTGCTGCTGCCCCACGGCTCCAGCATGGGCGACGACTACGGGCCGATCGTCGTCGCCAGGAAGGACGGCCCGTCGTCACTCGAGGGCGTCCAAGTCGCAGTTCCCGGCACCCTGACGACAGCGTTTCTCACGCTGCGTCTGTACAAGCCGGACGTCGACTACGTGGTGATGCCGTTCGACCGCATCCAGGACGCCGTGCGGAAGGGGGACGTGGCGGCCGGCCTGCTGATTCACGAGGGACAGCTCACGTATCAGGATGAGGGCCTGAAGAAGATCGTCGACCTGGGCGAATGGTGGACGGAGAAGACCGGCCTGCCGCTGCCGCTTGGAGGCAACGTCATCCGCCGCGATCTCGGACCGGACGTGATTAAGAAGGTGTCGCGACTCCTGCACGAGAGCATCGCCTACGCGCTGGCCCACCGCGAGGAAGCGCTCGATTACGCGCTGCAGTTCGGGCGCGGCCTCGATCGCGCGAAGGCCGACCGGTTCGTCGGCATGTATGTGAACGATCTCACCCTCGAGTATGGCGAGCGCGGCCGCGCCGCCGTTCAGCGCCTCATGTCCGAGGCGTGGGACAAGCGCCTTATTCCGAAGCAGGTCGTCGTCGAATACAGTTCTTGAGGAGGATCCGGATGAAATATTTTGTGGCTGGACTGGCCGTGGCCTGCCTGATGGCGGCGGCGCTGACGCATGCGCAGGCGCCCGCGGCGTTCAAGCTCGGGACATTCGAGCGCAACGGCCGGCCCTTCGTCGGCATCGTGCTCGACGAATCGATGGTCATCGACTTTGCCGCCGCTCACGCCGCCATCCGCACCCCTGCGTCGACGGTGGTCATCCCGGCCGACATGAAGGATCTGATCGTCCGCTACGACGCTGGTCTGCGGGCGCGGATTGGCGACATCGTCCGGACGGTGCGCGCCGCCGGCGCCTCGCGTCCTGCGTATGCGTACGAGCTGCGCGCGGTGAAAATCCTGCCGCCGATCATGTATCCAACCACGATGCTGAACGTGGCAGTGAATTACAGGGAACACGATCTCGAGATGGCCAAGCTGAGGGAACAGGTGCCGGGGATGGGCGGTGCGACGTCCGGCGCCGCGCTGCCGAATACCGTGAGCGCCCCCGGCATCTGGGAGCGCGCGGCAGACGACAAGCGGTGGAATCCGTATGTCTTCATGAAGTCGCCGGCGGCCGTGATCGCCGACGGCGAGGCGATCCGGCTGCCGCCAGGCCGAAAGCAGGTTGACTGGGAATGCGAGCTCGGCGTCGTCGTCGGCCGATCGGCGACGCGTGTTCCGGTCTCGCAGGCCGCCGACTACATCTTCGGCTACACGCTGGAGAACGACGTCTCCGACCGCGGCGGCCGCGGCGACGCCCGCTATGGATCCGACTGGGTGGTCAGCAAGAACCACGACACGTTCGCGCCGCTCGGACCGTTCATCACGCCCAAAGAGTTCGTGGCGGATCCACAGAAGCTCAAGATCCGGTTCACGCTGAACGGGCAGGTGATGCAGGAAGCGGACACCACCTTCATGATCCACACCGTCTACGAGCAGATTGCCTACACGTCGAGCATCATGTCGCTGCGCCCGGGCGACGTCGTCGCCACAGGCACGCCTGCTGGCGTGGGATCGGCGCGGGTACCGCCGGTGTACTTCAAGCCTGGCGATCGCTCCGAGTGCACCTACGAAGGAATCGGCACGCTTCGGAATCCCGTGGTGGGGTCGTAGCCTTACTTGAACGCCTCCGGGTGGAGCGTCCGCGCGAATGCTTCGGCGGCCATGGCGACGCGCGGCCCCGGGGCCATCAGGTAATCTGCGACGAGAAAATAGATCCGGCCGTGTCTCACCGCCGGGATTGACGCAAGCGCCGCCCAGGTCCGCCGCTCGGCTGCCATCTGCGGCGGCGTCAGCGGGTTGTTTGCCCTGACCTCCAGGATCGCATCCGGCGCGCGGGTCAGCAGCGTCTCCTGCGACGGCTGCACCGACTCTCTCGGCACATCTGCGAACACATTCGCGCCGCCGGCAATGTCCAGCACATCGTGCATGAAGCCGACGCCGCCGCTGACGTATGTCTGCTGGAGCGACTGTGGCTGGCGGCCGAACACCAGCAGGGTGCGGGGTCGTGGCAAGGAACGGACCCTCGCGCGGATCGCATCGAGCTGAGTCTGGACCTCACGGGCCTTGCGCTCGCCCTCGGCCGCATGGCCCGTGGCGGCACCAAGATCGCGGAGTCCCTGCAGGATGCCGGCGATACCGGCGTGGCGGTAGCTGAACACCTTGATCCCGGCGCGCGCGAGCTGCGCCTCGAGCGTCGTCTGCGAGCCGTACGTCAGCACGAGGTCGGGGCGCAGGGAGAGCACGCGTTCCACGTCGGGATCGATCAGCCCGCCCACGCGCGGCAGCTTCTTCACCTCGGGCGGGAACTCATCGTAGCTGCCGACGCCGACCACCTGCGGACCCGCGCCCACGGCATAGAGCATTTCGGTGAGAGACGGAACCAGGGAAACGATGCGTCGCGGAGGCGCGGTTGTTTGTCCGGAAACCTGAAGGTTTCCGGCTACCGCGAGCACGGCGACGAAGAGAATCAGCCTCTTCTTATCAGCAGCCACAGGAAAAAGGGCCCTCCGAGCATCGCCGTGACAACACCGACCGGCACTTCGACGGGCGCGAGGATGGTGCGTGCCACCAGGTCGCACGCGACGAGGAACGACGCGCCGAAGAGCGCCGATGCCGGCAGCACGATCCGGTGATCGACCCCTGTCATCAGCCGCACCAGGTGCGGGACGACAATGCCGACGAACCCGATGGGGCCTGCCAGCGAGACGGCCGCGCTCGTCGCGAGCGCGGAGCCGACAAAGGCCAGCCGCTGCGTCCGGCCGACGTCGACACCGCGGGTGGCGGCGATGTCGCTGCCGACGCTCAACAGGTTCAACGACGAGGGCAGCGCTGCGAAGATCAGAAATGCCATCAGCACGAGCGGCAGGGTGCCCACGATCGGACCAAAGCTGCCGACGTCGAGGTCGCCCATCATCCAGCGCAGCGTCCGGTATGCGTCGGTGAAATCCGCCATGTACTGAACGAACAGGATCAACGCCGAGAAGAACGCGTTCAGCGTCACCCCCGCGAGCAGCAGGATGGACGTGGACATGGCCCGTCCGGGCCTCGTCGCCAGGGCATACACAATTGCACCGGCGACGAATGCGCCGCCGAGGCTCGCCAGCGGCACCGGCGACAGGGGGCCGAGCGTCAGCGCCCCGCCGAACGAGATGACGAGGATGGCGCCGAGCGCCGCGCCCGCAGAGACGCCGAGGGTGAACGGCGTCGCCAGCGGATTCCGCAGCAGCGCCTGGAGCACCACGCCTGCCGCCGCGAGCGTCGCCCCGACCACCGCGCCGGCCAGCACGCGCGGCATGCGCGCGACGAAGAAGATCTGCGCGTCCACGTTGTCGACGAAGGGAATCGACCGATCGAATACGCGCGTGAAGCTGATCGGTGTGCTGCCGACCAGCGGCGCCAGCAGGCAGGTCGCGATGGCAAGGCCGCCGTAGGCCGCCAGCGTCATCGCCAGACGCATCCGGATTGGCCGCGGCCGGGCGGCGACGCGTGGAAGCGTGGACTCGGACACCGTCATGGCGACCGCCGAATCGGGACAACCGTCAGGTGACCCGCCGCTTCGTGGAAGCGCACATCTGCTTCGACGTTGTACAGCTGCTGCACCAGCGCGCCGGTCAGCACATCGCGGGTCGGTCCCTGCGCGAGCACGCGGCCCGCGCGCAGGAGCACCAGGGAGTCGCACAGCGACGCGGCCAGATTCAGGTCGTGCGTCGCGAGCACCATCGTGACGCCGCGGTCCCGATTGAGCCGCGCCATCAGCGCCGCGACTTCGAGCTGATACGCGAGATCGAGAGACGCCGTTGGTTCGTCAAGCAGCAGCACGTCGGGAGACTGCGCCAGCGCACTGGCAATCACCACGCGCTGCTTTTCGCCGCCGCTGAGCGTCGCGTACGGCCGGGAAGCAAGATGCGCGGTGCCGGTGGCTGCAAGCGAGTCCTGCGCGATAGCAATGTCGTCGGGCCCCTCGAGCTCGAAGACGCCGAGATGCGGGTGGCGTCCCATCAATGTCATCTCGAGCACGCTGTAGTCGAACGCAGGATGAGTTTCCTGCGGCACGACCGCGACCTGCCGCGCAAGCTCGCGACGGGGAATGCCGCGCAGCGAACGGCCGTTCAGCGCGACCTCGCCCTGGTCCGGCTGCAGCACCCCAGCCATCAATCGAAGCAGCGTCGTCTTGCCGCACCCGTTCGGACCGAGAAGGCCGGTTAACGACCCTCGTTGGACGGCGACGGAAACGTCGTGCAGCGCAAACGCGCCGGCGGCGTGGTGCGCGTCGTACTTGAATGAAACGTGTTCGACAGTGAGTGACATCGTCTCCTGCCGGCGTCCTTCGCGCCGCAAAGGGGACAGGCGCCGGGGCAGGTGTCCTGGCTCGCTCGCCGTAGCCCGAAGGGCGAAGGCGGCTTACAGTGGCGGGACCGCGTGGGCATCGCACCCACTTCCCCTGTTCACCCGGCGGTGTCGGTTTGAGACGCGCAGTATAGCACGCTAGAATTTCGGAAGGCTTTCAGTGAAAACACGAATTCAGGGCGCCGGCCTTGCCGATATCGGCGATAAGCTCGAGGCGGGCGAACGCCTCAGCTTCGAGGACGGCGTGCGCCTGTTCGACTGCGACGATCTGCTCGCCGTTGGAACGCTCGCGAACCGCGAGCGCGAGAAGCGCCATGGCGCGCGCACCTACTTCAATTACAACCTGCGCCTCGAGCCGACCAACGTCTGCGTGGCGAGCTGCCTGTTCTGCTCGTTCGCGCGATTGAAACCGACCGACGCCGCCGCGTACACGATGTCGCTCGAACAGGCCTGGGACAAGCTGCGTCGCCGCGAGCATCAGCCGTTGACAGAGCTGCATATCGTCAACGGCCTCAATCCCGAGCTCCCGTTCAGCTATTACACGGACCTGCTGCGAGGATTCAAGACGATCCGTCCCGGGATCCATCTCAAGTGCTTCACCGCGGTGGAGATCGCGTTCTTTGCCGATCTCTATGGCATGACCGACGAGCAGGTGCTGCGCGAGCTGATTGAGGCGGGGTTGGATTCGCTGCCGGGCGGCGGCGCAGAGATCTTCGCGGAGCGCGTCCGCAGGAAGATCTGCCACGACAAGTGCGGCGCCGACAGGTATCTCGACATTCACCGGATCGCGCATCGTCTCGGCATGAAGACCAACGTGACGATGTTGTACGGACATATCGAGACAGCCGCCGAACGTGTTGATCACATGCTGCGCGCGCGGGCGCTGCAGGACGAGACCGGCGGGTTCCAGGCGTTCATCCCGCTGGCGTTTCATCCCGACAACAACCAGATGCGCAAGCTCCCGGCTCCGAGCGCGGCGGAGACGCTGAAGGTGCATGCGGTGTCAAGGCTGATGCTTGACAACATTCCGCACATCAAAGCGTTCTGGATTGCGACCGGAGTGGACGTGGCGCAGGCGTCGCTGTGGTTCGGAGTCGACGACCTGGACGGCACCGTCCAGGAGGAGAAGATTTACCATATGGCCGGGTCGCCGACCCCGGAAGGGCTGAGCATGAGTCAGCTGACCGCGCTGGTCCGGGCCGCCGGCCGCGAGCCGCTCGAGCGCGATACGTTTTACAACGTAAAAGACACCATTTCCGTCTGAAACCGGCAGACCTGTCGGTCGCGCTCTCGAGACGCTATAATTTCTCCAGGTCCAAATTCCGCAGGGCAGATAGCCCAAGTGCGGGGTTTGGCCTTTTTCACGTCCAGACTTTGCGAAAAGTTTCACAACGTCGGACGTAAAGCTGAACCGATGGCGTCCATCATTCCGTTGCTGACCGAGTTCGAGAAGACTCAAATCTCCGAGCGCCAGGCGCTCCCGGAGCAGTATCTCGGTCTGTCTGACGCGGAGATGGATGCGCGGATTACCGCAGCACGCCGGACGCTCGGCACGCGCCTGCTTATTCTCGGGCACCACTACCAGCGCGATGAAGTGATCAAGTTCGCCGACGCCACCGGCGATTCGTTCCGCCTTGCCCGTCAGGTCGCGGCGCATCCGGACGCCGATTACATCGTCTTCTGCGGCGTCCACTTCATGGCGGAAAGCGCCGACGTCCTCGCCGCCCCGCACCAGCAGGTCATCCTGCCGGACCTCGCGGCCGGCTGTTCGATGGCCGACATGGTCGCGCCCGACCAGCTCGAAAACTGCTGGGAAGAGCTGACGCAGATGGGCGTCGCTGATGGTCCGGCTAAAGCCGGACACTACGACCCTAGTGTTCGCCACGACCCTAGTGTTCGCCACGA
>Ga0209382_10005629_pt1 | contig 16286 bp, 18 predicted proteins | sample SoiMetdeltSBSDD5_FD_187599 | JGI IMG/M metagenome (GOLD analysis project Ga0209382, IMG submission 187599) | Bulk soil microbial communities from a Populus tree surrounding site in Tennessee, USA - Soil MetaG P. deltoides SBSDD5 (SPAdes) (version 2) | ecosystem: Environmental > Terrestrial >...
CGGCGTACCGGCGGCGCCACCGACCGGGCCAGGTTCAGAGCGACCGTCGAGACCCAGGCATGGGGCGAGGCGAGCGATCGGACCCGTGGCCAGTGCTGATGGAGGCGCACCAACGCCTCCTGGGCCAGGTCCTCGGCGATGGCCCGGTCACCGACGTAGAGGGCCAGCAGCCCGACCAGCCGGGCGTGCTCGTGGCGGCACAGCTCGGTCAGCTCTGGCTCGACCCCACTGTCGCGCACTGGCCCCTCCCTCCATCACGTCGGTCGTCATCGTGGACGCACGAACGGGCACCGAGGTTCAGTCCAGGGGTGCGATTCCTACAATGGGCCCCCGGGAATCGGGGTGGTGTCCGATTTCGGGAAAGGTGAATCAGGGCGCTAGCATGGCCAGTCGGCCCAGCGCCTACCTCTGCGTTGTGCGCGCCCCTGGGCCAGTCCGGTACGCCCCTCTACTTCTGTCCATCGATGCCATCAGGAGAAACTCCTCTGGCCAAGCCCAAGGAAGACGCGATCGTCCTCGAGGGAACGGTCATCGAACCGCTCCCGAACGCCATGTTCCGTGTCGAGCTCGAGAACGGCCACAAGGTCTTGGCGCACATCTCCGGCAAGATGAGGATGCACTACATCCGCATCCTGCCCGGTGATCGTGTCCAGGTGGAGCTCACGCCCTACGACCTCAGCCGGGGTCGCATCACCTATCGCTACAAGTGACCGGCTGGTCACGAGCCAAGAGCAACGAGACACGAGACCAATGAAGGTTCGACCGAGCGTCAAGAAGATCTGTGAGAAGTGCAAGGTGATCCGGCGCCACGGACGCGTCCAGGTCATCTGTACCAACCCGCGCCACAAGCAGCGCCAGGGCTGAAGGACACATCGCGCATGGCACGTATCTCTGGTGTCGACATCCCCCGCGAAAAGCGGTTGGAGATCTCGCTCACCTACATCTTTGGCATCGGGCGGACCCGTTCGCAGGCCATCTGCACCGCCCTCGACATCAACCCCGACACCCGCGTCCGCGATCTGACCGACGACGAGGTCGCGCGGATCCGCAACTACATCGAGGCCACCTACAAGGTGGAGGGCGACCTGCGCCGTGAGGTCCAGCAGGACATCAAGCGCAAGATGGAGATCGGCTGCTGGCAGGGTCTCCGCCATCGCCGCGGCCTGCCGGTCCGCGGCCAACGCACCCAGACCAACGCCCGCACCCGCAAGGGCCCGAAGAAGACGGTCGCCGGCAAGAAGAAGGTGAGGAAGTAATGGCGAAGCCGAAGCCCGGCGCCCGACGCCCCCGCAAGCGCGAACGCAAGAACGTCGCCTACGGAGTGGCCCACATCAAGAGCAGCTTCAACAACACGATCATCGCGTTCACCGACCAGTCGGGGAACGTCATCTCCTGGGCCTCGGCCGGCAACGTCGGCTTCAAGGGCTCCCGGAAGTCCACGCCGTTCGCCGCGCAGATGGCGGCCGAAGCTGCGGCCCGCCGGGCCATGGAGCACGGCATGCGCAAGGTCGACGTGCAGGTGAAGGGGCCCGGCTCCGGCCGTGAGACCGCCATCCGCTCGATCCAGAACACCGGCATCGAGGTCACCGGCATCAAGGACGTCACCCCCGTACCCCACAACGGCTGCCGCCCGCCCAAGCGGCGCCGGGTCTGACGGTCAGGAGATAGCGACCGATGGCTCGTTACACCGGACCCAAGGCTCGGGTGTCCCGCCGGCTCGGCGTGAACATCTGGGGAACCCAAGGCGAGAACCGCGCGCTCGACCGCCGCCCCTACCCACCGGGCGAGCACGGCCGCAGCCGCCGGCGCAACCCCACCGAGTACCTGACGCAGCTCCAGGAGAAGCAGAAGGCCCGCTTCACCTACGGGCTCAACGAGCGCCAGTTCCGCAAGCTCTACGACGAGGCCAACCGCACCCTGGGTGTGACCGGTGAGCAGATGCTCCAGCTGCTGGAGCGCCGGCTGGACAACATCGTCTACCGGGCGGGCTGGGCGTCGACCCGGCCCCAGGCTCGCCAGTTCGTGGGCCACGGCCACGTCGACGTCAACGGCAAGCGCGTGGACATCCCCAGCTACCGCGTCCGCAAGGGCGACGTCGTCACACTGCGGCCGCGGGCTCGCCAGATGATCGTCATCCAATGGAACCGCGACGTGCTCGACCGCACGCCTCCCCCGTGGCTCGACCGGTCCGACGAGGGCTGGTCGGTCGCCGTGCGTGAGCTCCCGCTGCGCGAGCACATCGATGTGCCGGTGCGCGAGCAGCTCATCGTCGAGCTCTACAGCAAGTAACCCCCTGCCTACCTATTGCTAATTGCGAGGGAGCTTCCCGAATGCTCGTAATGCAGCGCCCCACGGTCGAGCCGATCGGCGAGGAGGAGGGCAACCGCCAGCGCTTCGCGGTCGGCCCCCTCGAGCCCGGCTTCGGCCACACGCTCGGCAACTCGCTGCGGCGCACCCTGTTGTCGTCGATCCCCGGAGCAGCCATCACCCAGGTGCGGTTCGATGACGCGCTCCACGAGTTCGACACCATCCCGGGCGTGGTCGAGGACGTCACCGACGTCATCCTCAACCTCAAGGACATCGTGGCCATCTGCCACAGCGACGAGCCGGTCACCGTCCGGCTCGACGTGCGCGGCCCGGCCGACGTGACCGCCGGCAACATCCAGACCACGTCGGATGTCGAGATCCTCAACCCCGACCTCCACCTGGCCACGCTGAACAAGTCCGGTCGCCTTGCGCTCGACATCACCGTCGCCCGGGGCCGCGGCTACCGCTCGGCGGACGCCAACAAGGTCTCCACCACCATCGGCGTGATCCCGGTCGACTCGATCTTCTCGCCGGTGCGCCGGGTGGCGTTCGACGTGGAGCCGACCCGGGTCGAGCAGTCCACGGAGTACGACCGGCTGGTGCTGGACATCGAGACCGACGGCTCGATCGCTCCCCGCGACGCGCTGGCCTCGGCCGGTGACACGCTCCGGTCGCTGGTGTCCCTGGTGGCCGACATGAGCGAGGAGCCCCAGGGTCTGGAGCTCGGTGAGCTGGCCGTGTCGACGGCCGGGTCGCCCGACCTGGACCTCCCCATCGAGGAGCTGGACCTGTCCGAGCGGCCTCGCAACTGCCTCAAGCGGGCTCAGGTCAACACGGTGGGCGAGCTGCTCCAGAAGACCGTGGACGACCTGCTGGCCATCACCAACTTCGGCCAGAAGTCCCTCGACGAGGTGGTCGCCAAGCTGGACGAGCGCGGCCTGTCACTGCGCACCAAGGACTAGGACCGAGGACGAGGACGGACAGGAGCGCACCATGCCCGCCACCCCGAAGAAGGGTCGCCGCTTCGGCGGCAGCTCGGCCCACCAGAAGCTGATGATGGCCAACCTGGCGGCCAGCCTGTTCGCCGCTGAGGGCATCGTCACCACCGAGGCCAAGGCCAAGGCCCTGCGGCCCATCGCCGAGAAGCTGATCACCAAGGCCCGCAAGGCCAACGCCGACCCTGACGTGCAGCTGCACAACATCCGGCTGGTGATCTCCTTCCTCGGCGACAAGGAGATGACCCACAAGCTGTTCAACGAGATCGGGCCGCGCTACGCGGACCGCAACGGCGGCTACACCCGCATCCTCAAGCTGGGTCCCCGCCATGGCGACAACGCGCCGATGGCCCGCATCGAGCTGGTCTGATGCTGTGACCGGCGGGGGAGCCGGTTGGTAGAACACCCTGTGTGACCCTGTTCGACCAGGAGACGTTCGCGGAGGTGCGGGTGGATCAGACCGTGCGCGCTCGGCTGCTGGTGGCGTACGACGGCTCCGGCTTCCGCGGGTTCGCCGCACAGCCCGGCGTCCGGACGGTGGGGGGCACGCTGATCGAGGCGTTGGCGAAGATCCTCCGCCAGCCGGTCGAGCTGACCTGCGCGGGACGGACCGACGCCGGGGTCCACGCCTGGGGCCAGGTCGTCACCTTCGACGCCCCGGCGGACCGCTACGACCCGGTCCTGCTCCAGCGGTCGCTGAACCGCCTGTGCGCACCCGCCATCGTCGTCCGGGAGGCGACGGTGGCCGCGTCGCCGGACTTCGACGCCCGCCACTCGGCCCAGGCCCGGACCTACCGCTACACGATCGTGAACCGGCCGGTCCCCGATCCCTTCCTCTCCCACCTGGCCTGGCACGTCGACGACCCGCTCGACCTGGACCTCCTGCGGCTGGCGTGCGATCCGCTGGTGGGCGAGCACGACTTCTCGGCCTTCTGCCGCCGTCCGAAGCGGCGGGACGGCGGCGAGTCGTCGATGGTCCGCCATGTGCGAGCCGCCGCCTGGTCGGACCAGGGCGACGGCCTGCTTCGCTTCGAGATCACCGCCAACGCTTTCTGCCACCAGATGGTGCGCTCGGTGGTGGGGACCCTGGTGGAGGTGGGCCTGGGTCGCCTCCACGCCGGGGAGATCCTGGGCATCCTGGCCGGTGCGGACCGGTCGGCGGCCGGGCAGCTCGCGCCACCCCAGGGCCTGTGCCTCTGGAGCGTCGAGTATCCCCCCGACGTACCCCTGCCGAGCTGAGACAATTGCGACAATGGCGTAGCCGAACAGCCAGCTCGTTGCGATGTCGGGGGACCACATGGGTCGTGCGGCCGCATGCCTCGGTCTGGGGACCGTGCTGTGGACCGTTGCCGGAGCGGTGCGCGGCGCGACCTACTGGCAGGTCTCGGCGAGCAGCTACCTGCTCGCTCTGCTGGCCGTCGGGGGCCTGCTCGGGCTGCTGTGGCCAGGCCAACACCTGCGCACCGGTGCGCTGCTGGCCGTCCCCGGCTTCGCGGCGCTGGTCACGGCCGGCGCCCACGACCACGCGGACGCCTTCTGGTGGCTGTTCACCGTCGCCGTCGGTGGCTGCGGGGCCGCGGCCAGCCATCGGCTGGCCGTCGAGCTGCGGACCCACTTTGCCGCATCCCGTCGCGGTCGGTAGCCTGGTACGTCGCCCTGTGGCGCCGATCGACCGGTCGGTCGGTGCCCGGGCAGGCGCAGCTTTTTCGTCGTAGTTCCTCAGGATGGTGGCCGGCGTGCCCACGTACAGCCCGAAAGCATCAGAGATCGAACGTGCCTGGTACGTCATCGACGCCGACGGCATGGTCCTCGGGCGCCTGGCGACCGAGGTCGCCAGCATCCTGCGGGGCAAGCGCAAGCCGATCTTCGCTCCCCACCTGGACACCGGCGACCACGTGATCGTGGTCAACGCCGACAAGATCGTGCTCACCGCAGGGAAGGCCGAGCGGAAGACCCTCTACCGCCACTCCGGCTACCCCGGCGGCATCAAGTCCGAGACCTACGCCCAGCTGCTGGCCCGCAAGCCCGAGGAGGCCGTGCGCCGCACGATCAAGGGCATGCTCCCCAAGAACCGGCTGGGGCGGCAGATGCTGCGCAAGCTGAAGGTCTACGCCGGCGCTCACCATCCGCACGCGGCCCAGCAGCCGCAGGCGCTGGACGTGAGCCACGCCCACTCCCGTCCCGCCTAGTCGATCGAGCCGAGGATCCATGACGAAGCCGCTCGTTCAGTCCACTGGCCGCCGCAAGGGCGCCGTCGCCCGGGTGCGGGTGCGGCCGGGCAGCGGAACCATCACCGTCAACCAGCGTGAGGTGACGGTCTACTTCCCGTCCAAGGCTCACCAGATGATCCTGACCGAGCCGCTGCGGATGACCAGCACCGACGAGGTCTACGACATCGACGCCTCGATCGCGGGCGGCGGTGTGTCAGGCCAGGCCGGCGCGCTGCGGCTGGGGATCGCCCGGGCTCTGGTCGAGCTCGATCCTGAGACCCGCCCCGCGCTGAAGAAGGCCGGCTTCCTGTCGCGTGACCAGCGTGAGAAGGAGTCCAAGAAGTACGGCCTGAAGAAGGCCCGCAAGGCGCCGCAGTACTCCAAGCGCTGAGCGTGCATCTGCGCCCCCTCCCCGTCGGCGACCGGACAGCAAGGTGCTGAAGTTCGGCACCGACGGCGTGCGGGGGGTGGCCAACGTCGAGCTGACCCCCGAGCTGGCGCTCACCCTGGGCCGGGCCGCGGCGCGGGAGGTGGGCGGCGAGCGTTGGGCCATCGGCCGCGACACCCGCCAGTCCGGCCCCATGCTGGAGGCGGCCTTCGCGGCCGGCCTGGCCAGCGAGGGCGCGGACGTCGTGCTGCTCGGTGTCGCACCGACCCCCGAGGTCGCCTGGTGGTCGGCCACCCAGGGAGCCCCGGCGGCGGTCATCTCCGCCTCGCACAACCCCTACGTCGACAACGGCATCAAGCTGTTCTCGGCCGGCGGTCGCAAGCTGCCCGATGCGGTCGAGGAGCGGCTGGAGGCCACGTTGATCGAGCTGGGGGCGGGCGCGGCTCCGGCGGTGACCGACCACCGCCGGTCGGTCGGCTCGCTGTCGCCGGCGGCGCTGCACGGGGAGTACGGGGCAGCGGTGGCGTCGTCCATCGACGGCCGCCGGCTGGACCGCCTCCGCCTCGTGGTGGACTGCGCGAACGGGGCTGCGAGCGCGGTCGCACCCGAGGTCCTGGTGGCGCTGGGGGCGGAGGTGGAGGTGCTCCATGCCACCCCGGACGGCACGAACATCAACGACGGCTGCGGGTCGACCCACCCGACCGCCTTGCAGGCGGCCGTGGTGGCCGGCGGCGCCGACGTGGGGGTCGCCTTCGACGGCGACGCCGACCGGACGCTGCTGGTCGACCGGTCCGGGCGGCTGATCGACGGGGACCAGATCCTCGGCATCTGCGCCGCCGACCTCGCGGAACGGGGACGGCTGGCGCACGAGACGGTCGTGGTCACGGTGATGACCAACCTGGGGTTCCGGTTGGGCATGGCCGAGCGGGGGATCCGGGTGGTCGACACCCAGGTCGGCGACCGCTACGTCCTCGAGGCCCTGGACGCCGGGGGCTTCGTGCTCGGGGGCGAGCAGAGCGGCCATGTCATCTTCCGCGAGCTGGCCACGACGGGCGACGGGCTGCTGACGGCGGTCCAGGTGCTGGACGTCGTGGGCCGGACGGGGCGGGACCTGGGCGAGCTCGCCGATGCGACCATGACCCGCCTGCCCCAGGTGTTGCGGAACGTGCGGGTGGCCGAGCGCGACCCGGCGCTGGTCGAGCGGTTGGCCGACGAGATCGCCGCGACCCAGGCCGATCTGGGCGACAAGGGCCGGGTGCTGGTCCGCCCGAGCGGCACGGAGCCGTTGGTCCGGGTGATGGCGGAGGCGCCGACCGAGGATCAGGCCGAGGCCGCGGTGGCCCGGCTGGTCCGGGCGGTCGAGGCGCTCAGCCGGCCCTGACCCAGGTCTGGCAGCCCTTCGAGCTGAAGCGCTCGCCGTCGGCCAGCTCGACCGTGAGGACCGTCGGCGGCCGCAGCTCCGCCGGGACGCTGTCGATCACCTCCTGGGCCGTGTGCTCGAAGCCACGGGCCCGGGTCCAGCCACAGCTGCTGCCGCTCTGTGACTGGTAGCTGCCCGGCTCGATCTGGTCGCCGACCACCCAGTCACCGTCCTCGATGGTGGTCTGGGGCGGCGTGTCACGGGGCGCGTAGACCTCCCACACGCCGCAGCCCTGGGACCGGAAGGCGGCGTCGCTGGCGAGGATGTCGACGATGACCTGGTTGACCGCCGCCTCGTCGGCCACGATCACGTCGTCACCCTCGACGTCGGCCAGCCGGGCCCAGCTGCAGCCACCCTCGGGGAACCCGGTCACGATGTAGCGGCCCGGCTCGATCTGGCTGCCGACGGCCCAGATCCCGTCCTCGAAGTTGCCGGTCTCGCTCGGGTCGGCGGTCGTCGCCGTCGTGGCCGACGGGTCGGACGTCGTGCTGCTGCCCACCGTCGTCTCGGTGGCGGCATCCTCGTCGCCGCCGTCGTCATCGCGGAACAGGAAGGCCTGGAGGCCGAGGATCACGGCCGCCGTCACCACGACGAGGGCCACGTCGCGCCGCCACCGTCGCCAGCCCCGCGCCGGTGGCGTGGGCGCGTCGGGCGCGGGGGCGGGATCCCCGGTACCGGACATGCGTTCCCCTTCCCGCGCCGCCGCCAGAGCCCTCTGCACCCAGCGAGTGGGCCTCCTTCGTATCAGTCGTCCTGGGCGGGGGCAACGGCGGAGTTCCGTAGACTCCACGGCCATGTGTGGGATCATCTCCGTCGTCCGCGGCCCCGGTGCCCGGACGACACCGGCGGCCGATGCGATCGTGGCCCCCCTCCACCGTGCGGTCGAGGTGCTGGGCCAGGGGGGCTCGCTGGTCGACACATGCAACCGGGCGGCCAGCGAGATCGAGGGTGTCGACGCGCTGCTGCGAACCACGGACGGCGTCGGCGGTCTCATCCACCAGCGCCGGCTGCTGGCCGAGGTGGAAGGCGTCGCGGGCGACCTCGGCGAGGCCGTCGCGGCCATCGAGGCTCAGCTGGACGCCGAAGGAGCCGACGGCCCGAGCCGCCTGATCGACGATCCGGCCAGCCTGGAGCGGACGAACGCGGCCGTGATCCGGGTGAAGGACGCCGTATGGTCCATCGCTCGCGATCGCCTGGGGACCGCCTGGGCGGTGGCCGATCTGGCCGGCAGCGAACCGGGCTGGAGCGCCCTCGAGGGCTACACGTCGATCCAGCAGGCGCTGGCCGCCATCGACCGCCTCGAGGTCCGAGGGCGGGACTCCGCGGGCTTGTACGTGCTGGTCCGCGACCACGACCTCGACCTGGCCAGCCCGGCGGTCACCCGCCTGTTGAGCGACCGCACAGCCGACCCGCTGTTCCGCACCGGGACCGTGCGGACCCCCAACGGCCACCTGGCCTTCGTCTACAAGGCGGCGGCCGAGATCGGCGAGCTGGGCGACAACACCCGGGTGCTGCGCGACGCCGTCCGGTCCGATGACCTGCTGAGGCTCGCGCTGGCCGGCGACCGGGCGATCGCGACCGTCCTGGGACACACCCGCTGGGCATCGGTGGGCATCATCTCCCAGGCCAACGCGCACCCCGTGGACAGCCTGGAGGCCGGCCGCGACGACGGGCCGTTCGTGGTCGCGGCTCTCAACGGCGACGTCGACAACTTCGCCGACCTCAAGGCGGCGGCGTTCCTCGACATCCCGGCGGAGATCGGCACCGATGCCAAGGTGATCCCCACCTTGGTGTCCCGGCGGCTAGCCGCGGGCGACGACCTGACCACGGCGTTCCGCAACAGCGTGGCGTCGTTCGAGGGCTCGACGGCGGTGGGCGCCGCCGCGTCGCAGCACCCCGAGCGGATCATGCTGGCGCTGCGTGGCAGCGGCCAGGCGCTCTACGTGGGCCTGGCGGACGGGGTCTACATCGTGGCCTCCGAGCCGTACGGCGTGGTCGAGCTCACCGACCGCTACCTCCGCCTCGACGGCGAGACGCCGGCCAACCCCGACAACCCGACGGCGAGCCGGGGCCAGATCGTGGTGCTCGACGGCGCGCGAGCCGGCACGCTCCAGGGCATCGAGCGCAGCGCGTACGACGGTACGCCGCTGCCGGTGCGCGAGGACGAGCTGACCACGGCCCAGATGACCACCCGCGACATCGACCGCGGCCCGAGCCCGCACTTCCTGCTCAAGGAGATCCGCGAGGCGCCGGCCAGCTTCCGCAAGACGTTGCGGGGCAAGCTCGCCGAGCGCGACGGCGAGCTGCACGTCACCCTGGGAGCGGACGTCCTCCCCGACCCGGTGCGCCACGCCCTGCGCAGCGGCGCCATCACTCGGGTGATCGCCATCGGGCAGGGCACGGCGGCTGTCGCCGCGCAGGGTGCCGCCGCGGCCGTGCAGCTGTTCTGCGCCGAGACGCCGCTGCGGATCGAAACCCGGCTGGCCACCGAGCTCTCGGGGTTCGGGCTGCGCGAGTCGATGGCTGACACCCTGGTCATCGCCATCAGCCAGTCCGGCACCACGACCGACACCAATCGCACCGTCGACCTGGCTCGGGGCCGTGGTGCCCACGTCGTGGCCATCGTCAACCGCCGGCAGAGCGACCTGACCGACAAGGCCCACGGCGTCCTGTACACCTCGGACGGCCGGGACGTCGAGATGTCGGTGGCCTCGACCAAGGCCTTCTACAGCCAGATCGCCGCCGGCTTCCTGCTGGCCGCGGCCATCGCCGACGAGGTCGGCGGCCAGGTCGACGAGGCGGTGCTGCGGGCGCTCCGCGACCTGCCGGCCGCGATGGCGACGGTCCTGGAGCGCCAGGCGGCGATCGGCGAGGCCGCGCACCAGCTCGCGCCGGCCCGGCGCTACTGGGCGGTGGTCGGCAACGGCGCGAACCGGGTGGCGGCGGCCGAGGTGCGGATCAAGCTGTCGGAGCTCTGCTACAAGTCCATCGCCAGCGACAGCACCGAGGACAAGAAGCACATCGACCTCTCGTCCGAACCGCTCATCCTGGTGTGCGCCGCGGGCCTGGAGGGCTCCAACGCCGACGACGTCGCCAAGGAGGTCGCGATCTACCGGGCGCACAAGGCGGCGCCGATCGTGGTCGCCACCGACGGGCAGTCCCGCTTCGCCTCGGCTCTGCAGGTCCTCTGGGTACCGTCCACCCACCCGGCGCTGGCCTTCGTGCTGTCCACGATGGTGGGCCACCTGTTCGGCTACGAGGCCGCGCTGGCCATCGACGGCCTGGCCCGCCCATTGCGCCGGGCCCGTGCGGCGATCGAGGCGGTGACGTCCGGGAAGACGACCAGCCGCCGTCCCTCCGGCGAGGCCCTGCTGCGCACCCTGCGGGGCGACATCGAACCCCTGGCCCGCCGCTACTTCGAGGGGCTGCGGGTGGGCACCTACAACGGCCACCTCGAGGCGTCGACCGCCGTGCGCCTGGCCACGCTGTTCCGCTACGCGAGCGGCGTCGTGCCGCTCGAGGCGTACCAGATCGACGAGGGCAAGGTCGGGACGCCGGGGGTGCTGATCGACGATCTGACCGCCGCGGTCACCCAGGCCATCGAGGAGCTGACCCGGCCCATCGACGCCATCAAGCACCAGGCGAAGACGGTCACCGTGGGCATCTCGCGCAGCGACGAGACGCTCCTGACGGTGCCGCTGGTGCGCGAGGTCCTGGCGGCGGGGGCGCCGCGGGACCACCTCACCTACAGCGTGCTGCGGACGCTGGCCGACATCAGCCCCGCGTTCACCGAGGTCCGAGGCTTCACCCGCTACGCCATCGATGGCGCGACGGCCGGCGAGGGCTCGGCGACCATCACCGTCGTCGACCGGGGCGGCATCGCCCGCGACCTGCCGAGCCGGACCGAGCGCTCGCCGGAGCTGCGCGGGACCAAGCACCGGGTCGCCAACGAACGCCAGGTGCTGGTGGCCCGGGGCCGGAGCGACGGCCGGCCCATCGTCCTGGTGCCCGAGGTGAAGGACGGCGAGGCCATCGGGCTCACCCTGCTGCACGTCGGCTTCGCCGACCACCTCCCGACGGCGACAGCCCGGGGCGTCCTCCAGGGCTACCGCACCCGGTACGGAGTGCTGCGGGATGCGGTCCTGGAGACCGAGCCGACCTTCCGCGAGGACCTGCTGGCTGTCATCGGTGTCTCCGAGCTCCTGACCGAGCCGATCAACCAGCTGGCCGACCGCTGGCGTGCCGGCTGACGCGATCCCCGGCGCCGCCGGCAACGTGGTCGGCGTGGGCGTCGACCTGTGCGACGTGGACCGGTTGCGCGAGGCCATGCGCCGGACGCCCAGTCTCCGCACCCGGCTGTTCACTGCGGGCGAGCAGGCCTACTGCGACCAGCGCCGTGACCCGGCCGAGCGCTACGCCGCACGGTTCGCGGCCAAGGAAGCCGTGCTCAAGGCCATGGGGGTGGGGTTGGGGGCCTGCGCCCTGCGGGACATCGAGGTGGTGTCCAACGAGGGCGGCGCGCCGAGCCTGGTGCTCCACGCCAGCGCCGCGAAGGTGGCCGCCGAGCACGGGGTGACCGCGTGGCTCGTCAGCCTGACCCATGTCTCGTCGCTGGCCCAGGCCACGGTGTTGGCGCTCGGGCCGCGGGGCCGGCCCGAATAGCCTGCTGTCCGCGCATGCAACCCGTTCTGACCCCCGAGGAGATGGCCGCGGTCGACGCGGCGGCCCCGGAGCCGGTCGAGGTGCTGATCGGTCGGGCGGGGGCCGCGACCGCCCGGGTCGCACTGCAGATGCTGGGCGGCACCTACGGCCGGCGGGTGGTGGTGGTCGCCGGCAAGGGCAACAACGGCAACGACGGCCGGGCGGCGGCGGAGCGCCTGGGTCGGCGCGGCGTCCAGGTCCACGTCATCCCCGCGGCCGAGGCCGCCGGCGGGTCCCTGCCCCCGGCTGACCTGATCATCGACGCCGCGTACGGCACCGGGTTCCGGGGCGAGTACCAGCCGCCGGACGCCGGTGGCGCGCCGGTACTGGCGGTCGACATCCCGAGCGGTGTCGACGGCCTGACCGGCCAGGTCTCCGGCGGCGCACTGGCGGCCGAGCGCACGGTCACCTTCGCGGCGCTGAAGCCGGGGCTGCTGTTCCATCCCGGACGCGCGCTGGCCGGAGGGGTGACGGTGGCCGACATCGGGCTCGACGCCTCGGGGGCGCGGATCGGGGTGGTCGAGGACCGGGATGTCGCGGCCTGGGTGCCCCCGCGGCCAGTGGTGGCTCACAAGTGGCAGGCGGCGGTGCTGCTGGTGGCCGGGTCGCCCGGGATGACCGGCGCCGCCCACCTTGCCGCCCGGGCTGCTCAGCGGGCCGGGGCCGGCATGGTGCGGGTGGCCTCACCGGGCGTTCGCGTCGATCCCGGCCTACCCCCGGAAGCGGTGGGTGTCCGGCCCACGGGCCGCATGGGATGGGAGAACGTGGTCGCCGGACAACTGGAGCGGGCGCGTGCCATGGTGATCGGACCCGGTCTCGGCCGGGACGAGCGGACCATGGCTGGCGTCCACCGGGTACTCAGGAGGGCGAATGACGTCCTGACGGTGATCGATGGCGACGGTCTCACCGCACTCGGTGAGCATGCCGCGGATGTCCTGCGCGGCCGCAGGCGTGCTGTGCTGACTCCCCACGACGGCGAGTTCGCCCGTCTCGCTGGCGCGCCACCCGGGTCTGACCGGATCGCCGCTGCTCGTGGCCTGGCCCGCAAGGTGGACGCGGTGATCCTGCTGAAGGGGCCCACCACCGTCGTCGCCGAGCCCGAGGGGCGAGCCCGGCTGGTCACCACCGGCGACCAGCGGCTGGCCACGGCGGGCACGGGAGACGTGTTGTCCGGGATCATCGGGGCCTTGCTGGCCCGAGGAGTGGATCCGTTCGCCGCTGCCGCGGCTGGGGCCTGGCTCCACGGCGTGGCGGCCCAGGCCGGGCCGGTGGATGGACTGGTGGCCAGTGACGTGGTCGACGCCATCCCCGAGGCCATGGCGTCTGTTCGAGTCGGGGAAGGGGTGGGGTGAGTGAGAATGGCTAGGGCCTGGGCCGACGTCGATCTCGACGCCGTCGCGCACAACATCCGGGTGCTCAAGGAGCACGTCGGTTCGTCCCGACTGTGCGCCGTGGTCAAGGCCGACGGCTACGGGCACGGTGCCGTCCCGGTCGGACGGGCCGCCGTGGCGGCCGGAGCCGACTGGCTGGCGGTCGCCCAGGTCCACGAGGCGCTCACGCTCCGGGAGGCGGGGGTGGACGCCCCGCTGCTGGTGCTCTCCGAACCTCGGCCCGACGAGCTGGACACCGTGGTCTCCCTGGAGGCCCGGGTGACCGTGTACACCCCCGAGACGGTGGCGCTGCTCGGCGACGCGGCCCGGCGTCACGCCGGCTCGGCCCGGGTGCCGGTCCACCTCAAGGTCGACACCGGGATGCGGCGGGTCGGTGTGGCACCGGGGGACGCCGTCGCCCTGGCCAAGGTCATCGCCGACCACCCCAACCTCGAGCTGGAGGGCATCTGCACCCACTTCCCGGTGGCCGACGAGCCCGGTCGGACCTTCACCGGCCAGCAGATCGAGCGGTTCGAGGCGGTGCTGGGCGACCTGCGCAGCGCAGGCTTCGAGCCGCCGCTGCGCCACGCCGCGAACTCGGCCGGAGCCCTGTGCTTCCCGGAGGCTCGCTACGACCTGGTCCGCTGCGGCATCGCCATCTACGGGATCCCACCGGCGCCCGCCTTGGAGGGCCTGCTCGACCTGCGACCCGCGCTGCGGTTGGTGTCCGAGGTGTCGTTCGTGAAGGAGGTGCCGGCCGGGGAGGGGGTGTCCTACGGCCTGCACCAGCAGACCCCCCGGGACTCGATCGTCGCGACGGTCCCCATCGGCTACGCCGACGGCGTCTTCCGCGCCCTGCCGCTGGCCGGAGGGGAGGTCCTGATCCATGGGCAGCGACGGCGGATGATCGGCGTCGTCACCATGGACCAGCTGATGGTGGACTGCGGGCCCACGGGCCCGTCCGGCGACGCCGTGCGACGCGGAGACGAGGTGGTCCTGCTGGGCGGCCAGGACGCCGAGCGGATCACGCCGGACGACTGGGCGACCAGGCTGGGGACCATCTCCTACGAGGTCGTCTGCGCCATCGGTCCCCGGGTGGAGCGCCGGTACCGCCGGTCGTGATCACCGACGTCCCCGGGCTGCGGGTCGGTAGCTGGACCGACCGGAAGGCGGCCACCGGTTGCACGGTCGTGCTGCTCCCCGAGGGAACGGTCGCGTCGGGAGAAGTCCGCGGCGGGGCGCCGGCGACCCGGGAGGTCGAGCTGCTGGAGCCGACGCGGTTGGTGGACCGGATCGACGCGGTGGTCCTGACCGGCGGATCGGCCTTCGGCCTCGCGACCTGCGACGGCGTGGTCCGCTTCTGCGAGGAGCAGGGCCGGGGCGTGGCCACTCCCGCGGGGCCCGTACCGATCGTGGTGGGGTTGGGCCTGTTCGACCTGATGGTCGGCGATCCCGCGGTGCGGCCCGGGCCCGAGCAGGGCTACGCCGCCTGCGCCGCGGCGACGGCCGGCCCGGTCGAGCTGGGCCTGGTCGGCGGGGGCTGCGGGGCAACGGTGGGCGACGGGGCCGGGGGCCGCCGGCCGGGTGGGCTCGGCTCGGCCACGGTCCGCGTCGGCGAGCTGGTGGTCAGCGCCCTCGTCGCGGTGAACGCCTTCGGCGTCGTCGGCGGGGACGACGCGAACGCCGCCGCGCTGGCCGAGGCGGCGCTGGCGTTGCCGCCGCCCTTCGGCAACACGACGATCGGCGTGGTCGCCACCAACGCCCGCCTGGACAAGCTGGGCTGCCACCTGGTCGCGCAGGCCGCCCACGACGGGCTGGCGCGGGCGGTCTTCCCCGCCCACACCCGCTTCGACGGCGACGCGTTCGTGGCCGCGGCGGTGGGCGGCGTGACGGTCGCGGTGGACGCCGTGCGGCCGCTGGCGGTACACGTCGTGGCCGAGGCTGTCCGCTCGGTGGCCTGAGCCCCGCCCACGCTCGGAGGCGGCCACCGCATCAGTAGGCTCCCTCCGTGACCAAGCAGCCGGTATGGCTCGCGGCGCGCACGCAGTCGGTGGAGGAGACCCGGTCGTTGGCCGCCGCCCTCGCGGCGATCACCGGTCCGGGCGATCTGTTCCTGCTGGCCGGCGAGCTCGGGTCCGGCAAGACCGCCTTCGTCCAGGGCTTCGGCTGGGCCCTGGGCGTGAACGAGCCCATCACCAGCCCGACGTTCGCGCTGGCCCAGCGCTACGACGGCGACCTCGTGGTCCACCACCTCGACGTCTACCGGCTGGACCAGCTCCACGAGGTGCTCGACTTGGGGGTGGGCGAGCTGCTGGACGAGGGTGTGGTGGTGATCGAGTGGGGCGATGCCGTGTCGGCGGCGCTGCCGAGCGACTACCTCGAGGTCGGGTTGCGCTTCGGCCGGGACCCCGATGAGCGGATCGTGACCCTGCGGCCCGTGGGCCCGGCCTGGGCGGCCCGTGCCGACGCGGTCGCGGCCGCGATCGCGCCGTGGGCCAAGGCCGACCAGGACGGGGAGCCGTCGTAGTGCTCATCCTCGGGATCAGCACGTCGACCCAGCAGGTGGGGTGCGCGATCGGCGGGCACGAGGGGGTGCTCGCGGCGACGCAGTCCGCCCGGGGCCGCCGCCATGCCGAGACGCTGGCGCCCGCCATCGCCATGCTGCGGCAGCAGGCGCAGGTGGAGCTGGACGAGATCGGCTGCGTCGCCGTCGATCTCGGGCCGGGCCTGTTCACCGGCCTGCGGGTGGGCATCGCCACGGCGAAGGCGCTGGCCCATGCGCTCCGGGTCCCGATGATCGGCGTGACCAGCCTCGATCTCGTGGCCTTCCCGGTCCGGTGGTCGCCACGGGTCATCGTCACCGCCATCGACGCCCGGCGCGGCGAGGTCTTCACC
>Ga0209382_10005631_pt1 | contig 16283 bp, 19 predicted proteins | sample SoiMetdeltSBSDD5_FD_187599 | JGI IMG/M metagenome (GOLD analysis project Ga0209382, IMG submission 187599) | Bulk soil microbial communities from a Populus tree surrounding site in Tennessee, USA - Soil MetaG P. deltoides SBSDD5 (SPAdes) (version 2) | ecosystem: Environmental > Terrestrial >...
CTCGCCACGACCTCGTGGATGAGATCCATACGGGTCACCAGGAACGTCCCGGGGATCACCTCGTGGACCGGGTCGGTCGTACGGAGCTCGCCGTAGTAGTCGAAGGGATGTTGGACGACATCGGGCTCGAACAGCGCATCGACATCCCTGGCCTGAGGGCTCATGCCTCCCAACTCCGTTCTGCACCGTCGCGGGGCCCGGTGTGCCCGGTGTGCGGCCCGGGGCGACGGGTCACCTGGTGGTAACGGCCTCTGAGCAGCCACTCCGAGACGTAGAGGTTCCCGTCGGCGTCCGCTGCCAACGAGTGGGGCGAGGTGAACCAGCCCGCCCCCGCGGCTGGTGGTGTCGCCCGACCCTCGGCGGACAGGTCGTTGGGCCAGCCCGGCCGGGTCGGCCAACCCCGGTCAGGATCGACCTCGGCATCGGGACCGGCGCCGAGATAGCCGACGAAGCGATCGGTGGCATCGAAGACGGCGAGCCGGCCGAACAGCTCGGCGACGACGAGCAGGTCTCCCCACCGGGCCAGGGCGCTCGGGCTGTTCAAGACGCCCTCGCCGAACGACCGGAGATACCGACCCTCCAGGTCGTAGACCTGTACTCGCCGGTTGCCTCGATCGGTGATGTAGAGCTTCGGGATCGCCGCCCGGCGCCGGTCGAGAAGCAGCGCGTGGGGACAATCGAACCGCCCCGCGCCTTCCTCGCCGCTCAACGCCGACACGTGGCGGCCCGACGAATCGAAGCGGTGCACCAGGCTGCTGCCATAGCCGTCAGCGACCCAGACGTCGCCGCTCCCACCGAACCGTTCCTCATCCACTGCTGTGGCCGTCGGCGCATACGAACCGCCCCCAGGTCCTGTCGAGTCGCAGCTATCCGCCGGCGGCTGCGGGAGCTCGGCGACGACCTCGCCATCGAGGTGCAGCTTCACGACACGAGGCGGACCGGTCACCTGACGAATCCCCGTCCCGAACAGAGCGGCAAGGCCCTCGTCGCCGTCGTCGCCGTCGTCATCGCTGCGGACGAACGCGAAACCGGGATCACAGACCCACAGCGCCTGCTCGGGGCCCTCTCCGACGAGCGTGAGCCCATGGCCGTCGACCATCTCCGTTGCCACGACCTGCTGGACGAGACCCTGCTCGTCGAAGGTCACGAGCTGGCCAGCGTGGAACCCGATCACCTCGCCCGCCGAGGTTGCCGCCAGGCCGCCGTGCGCCCAAGACGAGTCGATGCCGGGAACAGCCGACAGATCGGCCCAATCACTTCTCATCTCGCACCCGCCCGGCGCCTCGCGGTGGCCGGTCGCTGCGACGTCACATCCTGTGCGTAGCTTCACTGGCCCCCCAGACAGCTTGCGGTCGATGCGGAAGTAACCTCGTTCGTGATGGACCGTACAACTTTTCTGAACAAGCGTCCACCCTAATGGACATGCGATCAAGTGAGGCCACTTCTGCGGCGGCGCCGTCCGCCGACGAGCGACGCGCCCGGCGACGCGCGGCCAGGCTCGCCGACAACCGCGCCGACATCCTCGACGCCGCCGAACGAACCTTCGCGGAACGCGGCCTCAGCGACGGATCATTGCGCGACATCTCCAAGCACTCCGGCTTCTCGACCGCCGCGATCTACAACTACTTCGACAACAAGCAGCACCTGCTGGCCGAGACCCTCTCCCGCCGCGGCACCGAGCTCCTCGAGGTCATCGGGACCGCCGGCGCCCAGAGCACGTCGCCCCTGGCCAAGCTCCACCAGATCATCGACGGAACCGTCGCCTTCTTCGAGCGCTACCCCGACTTCCGCCAGATGCTCCGCCACGTCCGAGCCGCCGACACAGCCGTGACAGAAGCACTCACCCACTACGCCGCCGATCGCCTCGACCTCTTCACCCGGACACTCGCCCTCATGACCGGCATCGTCGAAGACGGCCAACACACCGGCGAGATCCGCGAAGGCAACCCCAACGCCCTACTCCACCTCTACATGGCCCTCGTCTACGAGCACGTCTTCCTTTCCACCGCCAACCCAACCACGGGCGCGCTCACCCTCGACCAGTTCCACGCCTTCGTCGACGGCGCACTCCGACAAGCCCCCACCTGACCCTCGAACCGATCGAACACGCCGACGCGCCAATGCCCAGATCGGTCACGACTCGGCACCCGCCCCGACAAGGCCGGCGACGAGGTCACCGACGATGTCGGGTTCGAATAGGGCGCATTAGGTCTGTGGATTCGGGACCTAACGGGATTCGAACCCTTGACCTTCTCGATGTTGACCGAGGTGTTGCGATGGCTCGTCGATCGACGTCGGCGTGGCTGGGACCAACCTTGGGCACCGATTCCCTAAGCGAGGGCTGAGCCGGGGCGACGAGGCAGAAGAACGATCCGGTGTTCGCCGACACCGCCTCCGAGGACAGGTAGTGCACCCCTCTTAGCAGGACTCGAATCAGTGATCTCGTCGAGGTTCCGGTTCACTCTTTCCTCGCGGTGGATTCCTGCACTGCACCATCCATCCGTGGGGACATGGCCGACAGACAGGTGACGCACGCATATCGGCGCGTATCGGGCGCTCGCGGATGAAGCTGCTCGGCTTCAGGGATCCGCTGAAGTCGGTCGGTTGTGGAGGAGGCGGTGGGCGCCGAGGAGGGCGAGGGGTGGCCAGGCGGCGACGAGGCGGCCTTGGAGAGTGGGGTAGGCCGCCGCGATGTTGGCGGCGATCGATACGGCGACGGCGATGGCGAGCCACCAGCGGGCTTCTCGGCCTCGGTGGCGGAGTGCGATGAGGACGAGGCCGTCGACGGTGATCGGGAACAGGCGTGCGATCCACAGGCTCTCGCCGGCCATGGCGGCCACGTGAAGCATGTGGCCATACGAGGCGGCGGCAGCAACTAGCCCGACCATCAGCATCGTCACAACGTCGATCGTCGCTGGCCGCTCCGCGGATGGTGCCGCTGGTTTCGGCAGTGGGGACGGCCGAGTCCTTGAGCGCGGCCGGGGCCGATCGACCCGCCTTGTCTCGACCCGCCTTGTCTGAGGTGGCGGGACCGGCAGCGCCCCGGTGCGGGCGCGTTCGATCTGTAGGCGGCCCCAGCGGTCACTGCGACCGAAACGCCGACCGAGCTCGGTGCCAGTGATCCTCTCCCCCGCCGCCTCAGCTTGGCGGACCAACTCGTGGGCGGCCTGGCGAGCTTCGGCATCGGTCAGCTCGAGGGCGTGGCCGTTGGACCGGGCCGCATCCACCACCGTCACCACGAGCCAACTTCCGACTCGAAGGCTGTAATGTCACCCAACGTCGTACGTCCCCCAGAGGGTCATCTTCATCAGCGGATAACTGAGCGGGTTTCGCTCACCGCTGACCTCGAAAACCCCTGCTGAGCACGGCGTTCACCCCTCGCTAGCTTCTAAGCAGCGGGTCGTGGGTTCGAGTCCTACCGGGGGCGCTACAGATCGCCTGAGCAGGGATCTCTTGGCGAACGGCAAGATGCCACCTCCCGCTTGGCGCTCCGGCAGCGGATGCCTTCGCCGGTGTGGGATCTACCTGGCGGCGGCTTCTCACCACCACTTCGATTCGCGGGCGCGGTCGGTGCCGCCGGTGCGGTCGAGCGCATCGAGCTCGGCCATGTCGTCGTCGGAGAGCGTGAAGTCGAAGATCTGGGCGTTCTCGACGATGCGCTCGCGGTGTGTCGACTTGGGGAGGACAACCAGCTCTCGCTGTACGCACCAGCGCAGCAGCACCTGGGCGGGTGACCGTCCGACGTGGGACGCGATCCGAGCGACCGTCTTGTCCGAGAGATGCCGTCCGGTGCCTAGCGGGCTGTAGGCCTCGGTCACGATGTCGTGCTTCTGGTTGGTCTCGACGAGCGCCCGCCGGTGCTCGAACGGGCTCAGCTGCACCTGGTTGACCACCGGGGCGACGCTGGCGATCGCCAGGACGTCGTTCAGCTCCGCGACGCTGAAGTTGGAGACCCCGATCGAGCGGGCGTATCCGAGCTCGAGCGCCCGCTCCATGCTCGGCCAGGCCCACGTCGGGCCACCCCTCGGCCAGTGGATGATGTAGAGGTCGACGTGGTCGACGCCCAGGCGCTCCAGGCTCTTCTCCGCCTCGACGACCGGGTCCTTGCTGCCTGGGTAGAACTTCGTCGTGATGAAGACCTCGCTGCGAGGCACGCCGCTGTCGCGGACCGCACGACCGACGCTCGGCTCGTTGCCGTAGGCCTGGGCCGTGTCGATGTGGCGGTAGCCGGCCTCGAGCGCCCACCGCACGGCCTTCACGCACTCGGGCCCGTCGGGGACTTGCCACACGCCGAGGCCGAGCACCGGGATCGTGTGGCCGTCGGCGAGCGTGTAGGTCTGCGAAGCAGGTGTGGTCACATCAAGCGACGGTACCGGCAGCCGAACGCTCCGGCGCGACGCAATTTCTTTGGGGTTCAGCGTTCCTGTTGCTCCCCTGGCCCCGTCGTTGAGGGTGTGGCCAGGCAGTGAGCGCACCAAGCCCCCACCTGCTTCCGGGCGGAAGCGGGTGGGGGCCCGACCAGGGGGCGCTCAACACGTGTCGGTGTTGGCCGTGCGGCGGACCCAGGCTTCGTAGGCGAGTCGGGCGGCACGGCCCTCAGGCGATTCGGGCGCGGGGTCGGCCCGTCGGATCCAGAGCACTGGGTCGTGCGGGGTGGCCTCGGAGAACCCGTAGGTGGTGTCCTCGACGATCAGGTCGTTGAAGAGGTCGAGGTCCTGGGGGGCGATGTTGGGGTCCTCCGGGTCGCCGGGGCGCGGGTCGACCCGGTCGTTGAGGCGCCAGTGGACCGTCACGTCCAAGTCTGCGATGCGTCGTCTCACGTCAGCGACGCGGTGCAGGAGGACCTGGCGACATCCGAGGACCTCGCCCGGGGCCGTCGACTTGGCCTCCAACCGGTAGGGCTCGTGGTCGCCGGCGGCTTGACCGACCCAGACCTGGGAGAACCCGTCGAAGTCGAGGGGGACGAGAATCCCGATCTGCCAGCCCTGCTGGGGCCCGTAGACCGACGTCTCCGGTGGCCACCACGGCGCGCAGTACCGGTCGTCGGCGCACGAGGGGGCGACCAGCGGCTCGAGCGGATGGTCGATCGTCTCGTCACCCGAGGGCCCCTCCCCGCGGCCGAGGTAGGCGACATGGCCCACCATCGAGGGAGACGCCGGCACATCGACGATGTCGATGTCCAGGCCCGCGGCCGCGATCTGCTGCTCCACACCCGCGCGATCCTCGGCGACCTGCTCGAACGAGATGACGAGCTTGCCGTTCACCAGGGTGAGGGGGATCGACGCTTGGGACGAGTCGGGCAGGACGACGACGGCGCTGGCGAAACCCGCTGCGGCGGCGAGCACCACAGCGGCCAGAGGGCGCACCGGACGCCGTCGACGCCCTGGGAGTTGGCCCAGAGCCCGCTCGAACTCACCAGCAAGCGCTTGCAGTTCAGGGATCTCGTTCACGGCAGGACCTCCAATCGTTCGGACAACCGACGTAACCCCCGGTGGACCCGCACCCGGGCGGCGCCGACCGAGCACCCCAACGTCCGGGCCACTTCCTCGTAGGACCGCTCTTCCAACACCCGCAGCGCAACCGCCTCGCGCTCGCGCTCGGAGAGCGTCGCCAGCGCGTCGACCAACGAGCCCCGGATCGCCTGGGCGTCGACGAGCTCGGCGATCCGTTCCGCCGTGGCATCGCCAACCGCCGGCACCTCGATGTCGAGTCGAGCGACCGCCCGCATCGCGATCCGTCCTCGCCGCCGGTATCGGCCCAGCTCCCGGCGTGCGATCCCGAACAGCCAGCCACTTGCGGGAACGCCCGAGTCGACGTAACGACTCCGTCGCTCGAACGCCACCGCCAGGGTCTCGGCCACTAGGTCGAGCGACGCCTGTGCGTCGAAGGTACGCCGATAGAAGAACCGCAGCAGCGAGCCGCTCCAACGCTCCACGATCGCGGTGAACGCCTCTGGATCGGTCCTCGACCGCCGGATCACCTCGTTGTCGGACAGCTCGTCTATCGCCACACCCTCATACACCCCCCAGCCGCGCGCGCATTACGGACCCAGCATCCGCAGGAGGTCCCATGCGGGACTCAGAGGACCATGGCAGCCATCGACAACGCTGGTGCCGACAAGCAGAAACGAGCTGTCGGCCGAGGCGGGCCGTCGCCTGGACGGCCGACGCCGTCGGCATTGTTCGTCGGCGCCGACTGCTGCCGCGTCAAACCGAGCCTGCCCGGCACCGCCTGGGTCTGGCGCGACGGGGAGGACGAACCCACCCGCGTTCGCTTCGGCTACCCCACAGACAACGACATCGCCGATCTCGCCAACCCGCTACTACCGCTGTCCCCTCGACGTCGCCGAGGTCATCGACCTCCCGACCGACGATGACCAGCGGGCCGCGGCGTGATGGCTCTCGGGCTCTATCACCAGCCGCGGATGTCCTCTGCTTCGACGTTACGGGGGTCGGTTTCGAGAACGCTCTCATGGAGGCCGCCGAGAACTCGACCGGTCGGGTTGCCTTCGGGGTCGCACTCGATCAGCCGCCAGCCTGGCAACGGCTCGGGCGCCTCCGTGTCCTCTTCGTTGTCAAGAAGGTGCATGAGGTTGAGCGCCACATCGAACGCTGCTCGTGCAGCGACGCGGGCTGCAACGTCGATGGCCTCATCAGAGACTGCTCCCACGAGCGCCGCCACTGCGTCGCGATCACGCCAGGAGTCGACCTCATTCCAGACAGCACGCAAGAACACGAACCGTCCGAGCTGCGGAATGTTCTCAGCGACCTCGGAACGAGCCCACGACTCAGGCCTATCAGCGCCGAGTCGGATGAACGTGTCGCGTAAGGCCTCTGCCCGTGACCGCGTAGGCGCATCCAATCCCGCCATCCACTCATCCCACGTCGGCCAAGTAACCCCAGACATGGACCGCATACTGCCCGACCGGGAGCACTCCAAGGCAGCCGCACCTCTACTCGTACCGCTGCTTGCAGTGCGGGTGAGCGAACAGGAACACAAGGCCCGGGACCTCGGCTGGGAGCTCGATGACGGCACGGCTCGCCCTTGATGGTGAGCTGCTAGTCGGCAGCTCTAGAGGAGGCTGGGTGCCGTCGCGGCGATGAGTTTGCCGACCGTCGCAGGTCTACCAACTGACTGAGACAACCAACTCATCGGGAGCAAGGCATGGGCCTCATCCACATCGAGATGTTCGCCACCCTCGACCTCGTCGGGCAGGCGCCCGGCACGCCCGAGGAAGACCCGGAGGGGTTCCCGTTCGGTGGCTGGCAGGCACCCCTGCTGGACGACGTCGCCGGGGCGCAGGCCGGTGCCGCCTACGAGGGCACCGACGCCCTGCTACTCGGCCGGCGAACCTATGACATCTTCACCGCCTTCTGGCCGTACCAGGAGGGCGGGCAGGACAACGAGATCGCCACACTGTTCAACCGCGTCCCGAAGTACGTGGCCTCCCGAGGCACACCCGACCTGTCGTGGGCCGGGTCCACGCAGCTCGGCCCGGATCTGCCCGGCGCGGTGCGCGAGATCCGCGACCGCCACGAGCACATCAAGGTCGTCGGGAGCCTGAACCTGGTGCAAACGCTCCTGCGCGAGAAGCTCTTCGACCGTCTCGACCTCTGGGTGCACCCGATCGTGCTCGGCGTCGGCAAGAAGTTGTTCGACGGTGGCGAGGTGCCCACCAACCTCACACTCCTCGAACCGCCGGTAGCCAGCCCGAGCGGCACCGTGTACCTGCGCTACGGGCTCGCCGACGGCACCCCCGCGACAGGAGACATGAGCGCACCCGATCGCGGTGCCGGCGACTGAACCCCCGTCTAGGGTGGCATCCGAGTTGGGACGGTCCTGGCAGAGGGAGGTGTTGTGATGATCCGTGTCATTGCGCTCCCGGTTGCCGCTACGGATTAGCTGCGGCTGGGGCGCGTGTGCTCTGGAGGAGCATGTGCAAGCTGTAGTTCGAACCATCACCGTCGACTGTCGTGACCCCTATCGGCTGGCGCAGTTCTGGTCACAGGTGTTCGGCACGTCGATGCACCCTGATGACTATCCCGACGATCCGGAGGCGATCGTCAACATTGGCTTGGAACAGCCGGCATTGCTGTTCGTCTGTGTGCCGGAGCCCAAGTCCGTGAAGAACCGGATGCATCTCGACCTCGAGCCCAGCCAGCCACGCGACGACGACGTCGCCCGGTTGCAGGAGTTGGGGGCGACATGGGTTGATGACCATCGTCGCCCCGACGGCACCGGCTGGGTGATCCTGGCTGACCCGGAGGGCAACGAGTTCTGCGTCCTCATGAGTGCCGCTGAGCGGGCCACGCTCACCTAGGCATCCGATCCTGCCCCCGAAGTCGGACCAACCACCCGACCCGGGGGCAGGATCAGCCCCTGGCTCATAGCGCGCCAGCTCGGACGTTGACCTCGTTCTCTTGCGAACGGTGTGGCTCTATGGCGGCTGGCCTTGGGCCGACGAGGCAACCGACGCCGCCGACCGCTACGTCGTCGCGTTCATGGACTCCCCATCCGACTGCTAACAGGCCGGGCGCGACGCGAGGGAACGTTGGGAGATGGCGGTCGCCTCGGACGGTCGCGAGAAAGCCCCACCACCGGGCGGGGCCTCCGTCGCAACTGGTTGCTCGACACGACGACGTAGGTCGGCCTGAGCGCTGCGGTGGTCGGCCCGGGCGGGCGGACAGGCCGGCCGACACACCGAGCAGCCCGGAGAGCATCGCGCGGTCGGCACCCCTGTCGCCACTCTTTGTGATGAGACGGTCGCTAAGGCATGACTATCCCCCGGCTGGTCTCCTGAGGTGGTCACCACTCCGGGGCCGGGGTTCGTTACCGCCTCTCCGGTTCCGGGGCGGTGACAACCCCTGAACCCGGCCCATCCGCGGCTGACGGGGAAGACAACGCGAGGGTCGGGGCCGGCGACGGACTGCTGGCGCAGCGGCTGGCGGGCGGCGGCCCCGACCCTCGCCCACCCGGCGCAGGGCAAGGAATGGTCGCGGACCGGCGTCACGAACCCGACGACGCAGCCTCCTAGACGAGCCGAGGTCTCGGCCCTAGCGGGCGACGGATTCTGCCCGCCTCACGCCGAACGTGACCGGCTGGGTCCTCCTGGCTGGACTGGCGCTACTCGCCGGCGTGCTCGCCCATGCCTGCTGGAACCGAGTCCTCGCTCACGGCGGCGGCGTTCAGTCGTTCCGGGCGGGGATGACGGTCCGGTGGGCGATGCGCCAGCCGGCGTCGGTGCGTACGACGATGTCGTCGTAGACGACCGTGCCGGCGCTGCCGTCTGCCATGACCGACAGGCCCTTGGAACGGACGCCGGCACTGTCGTCGTCGTGGTCGTGTCCTGTGACGACGACGTTGGTGACATGGTGGCCGATGGGTTGCAGGCCCGGGCGTTCGGAGAACAGCGCGGTCAGGGCATCGAGGCCCTCGACGACACCGAGGCCGTAAGCGGCGACGTCGCAGCTGACGTCGACGGTCAGGAGCCGGTGCAGCTCGTCGGCCCGACGATCGTCGGCCAGGTGACCGTGCAGGGATACCAGCTCGTGGATGGCCAGGCGATCGTCGATCGATAGCGGCATCGTGCCTCCTAGGCTCGGCAGTTGGTGACCGATCCTAAACGGGGCGAGCGCCCCGCTTCCACTCGAGCGTCTCCGAACGCACCGCGGGCACCACGCGCGCCCCGCGCCGATGCGGTCGCCAACAGGGCGCGCATCCTCGAGGTGGCTGGCGACGCCTTCGACCGCGACGGACTCACCGTGTCGCTGGACGAGATCGCCCGCCGGGCAGGGCTCGGGCCCGGAACCCTGCATCGCCACTTCCCCTCCAAGGCCGCGCTGATCGACGCCACGGTGGCCGCCCGGGTCCGGGACCTCGCCGCCGCGGTGCAGGCCCGGGTGGCCGCCGTCGCCGACCCGACCGATGCGCTCGTCGACGCCCTCACCGTCGTGGTCGACCAGGGCGCAGCCAGCCACGCCCTCGCCGACCGGCTCCGGGACGGCAGCGGCGGCATCGACGCCGCGGTCGCCGAGCCGGTGGCCGAGCTACGGACCGCCCTGGCCACACTGCTACGCCGCGCCCAACAGGCGGGCGGCGTCCGGCCCGAGCTCGACCCCGCCGACATCGACGCCCTCCTCACCGCCGCTCACGCCCTCAAGACCCATCCCACGGGCAGTGACCTCCTCGTCCGGCTGCTGTGGTCCGCGCTCCTCACCGATGCAGGCCGACGTCACCGGAGCGCTCTCGCCCCGTAAGCGCGGTAGTACACGACTCGGCGGCGTTGGAGATCAACTGGGGGAAGCCGTGAGCCCCCTCGACACCAGCAACTGCACGGTCACGATCCGGCACGGCCCCGTTCCTGGAGGGTCGTCACCGAGCTGGGCACCCGCCTCGCTCACCTGCCACCGACGACGACACCGAGACCTTCCTCGCCGACGCGGTCGGCGAGGCCATGCTCGCCGGCCTGCTCTCCGCCCAGCTCGGAAACCGGCAGCACCAGCAACACGGAGGTCAATCCCTGATGAACAGCACCGCCACCCGCCGGATCGTGCCGCCGACGTCGTGCTCGCCGTTGACATGGTTGCCCGGTCGGGATACTTTCCATATACGTTAATTAACCATTGAGGAAAGTGCAGAGCCGATGCCGCTCGCGATCGACGAGGACCGACTCAGCGAGACCTTCGCAGCACTGGCCAGCACGACGCGACGAGCGATCCTGGCCCGTCTCGCCGAGGGCTCGGCGACCGTGAACGAGCTGGCCGAGCCGTTCGACATGCAGCTCCCGGCCATCTCCAAGCACATCAAGGTGCTGGAGCGAGCCGGGTTGGTCGTGCGTGGTCGGCACGCCCAGTACCGACCGTGCGCCCTCGACCCCACACCCCTCGAAGCGATCTCGATCTGGGCCGAGCAGTACCGGCAGGTCTGGGAAACCAGCTTCGACCGGATGGACGACTACCTCACCCAGCTTCGATCACCACGAAGGACGGACGACGACGATGGCTGACAACAACGCTCCCCAGGACGCAGTGGTGATCGAGCGCAGCTTCGACGCCCCGGTCGAGCTCGTCTGGCAGATGTGGACCGACCCCGACCACTTCGCGGCCTGGTACGGCCCCGACGGTGCCTCCGTCCCGGTCGCGAAGATGGACGTCCGGGTCGGCGGCACCCGCCTGGTGTGCATGGAGGTCCAGGCGCCCAACGGCCCAATGCAGATGTGGTTCACCGGCGAGTACCGCGAGGTCCGCGAGAACAAGCGGCTCGTCTACACCGAATCGATCTGCGACGAGCACGGCAACGTCGCGCCGCCGTCGGACCCGACCGAGATCCGGGTCGAGCTCCACGACCTCGACGGTCGAACCCGCATGGTCATGACCCACGTCGGCATCCCCAGCGATTCGCCCGGCGCCACCGGCTGGACCATGGCACTCGACAAGCTCGCCACCCACCTCGCGGCCCTCCCCTGAACGGCTGCCGGAATGGCACGGCGAGGCGGCACGCTTTCGGCATGGATCACGTCGACGTCGACGGCGTGCGGATCGCGTACACGCGGGTGGGGTTGGTCCAGCCGTCGTCCGGTTGCACGGTGCGCCGTGCGACAGCCCTCGAACGCCCGCACGTCGTGGGTCACTCGTTCGGGACGATGGTCGCGCTGTCGCTCGTCCGCCACCATCCCGCGCTGCCGGCAAGCCGGCGGCTTTGCCAGCTGGGCAGGCTCGCTGCCGCCGGCTGAGGTAGAGCGAAGGCTTGAGATGTTCATCGGGATCGCGGAGCTGGGGGACGCGTTCGACCCGAGCTCATCCCGGCCGACCGCGACGCCGCCCTGGTCACGATGATGCGGAGAACCTCCGTCCCGCCACGGTGCGAGCGGCCGGCCGCATCGGAGCCGCGACCTCCGGCCGGTGCTGCCCACGATCAAGGTGCCCACCCTCCTCCTGCACGGCGAGGTCGACGCTCGATCGCCGCTGGCGAACGCCGAAGCGCTGCGCGCTGCGATCCCGACCTCCCAACTCGTCGTGCTCCCGAGGCTCGGGCACGCCTGTGTCGTCGAGGACCCCGAGTCCTGCGCAGCGGTGATCCGACAGGTCCTGAACACCGTGACCTGACGTGGCCCTGCCCTGATCAGAGCGTGAGGACTTGGCCCGCGGTGACGAGGACCCAAAGGCTCCCGAGCCCGCCGCCCACCATCACGGCGATGCGCCCGGCCCGCATGTCCGGGCGATCCGCTGCGGCCCGATGCCGCAACGCCGGCACGAGCGTGCCGGCGAGCACCCCGATCACCGCCCCGGCGAAGACCGGCGGGGCGGGAAGGAGCACCACGAAGGGCAGGAGCGAGGCAACTCCCCACGGGCTCCAGCGTGGTCGGGGCCAACGGGGGGCGAGATGGTCGACCAGGACACCGAAGGTCGCCCCGAACAGCACGAGCGTGGCGAGGCAGAGCGCCACTGCCAGGGCCACCGGTGCGACCAGCGTGAAGTCGCTGTTCGCGGACGTGAGGAGGCCCACCGGCCGCACGAACAGGCCCGCTCCGATGGCGACGCCCACCAACCCGGCCGCCAGCGACCGCTCAGGAAGCCAGCGCCGCAATGTCGCGTACAGCGCCAGCCCGACGACCGCGGCGCCGATGCCGACCACGACGACGAGGAAGAAGGAACCGCCGACGCTCACCTCACCGACCACCTCGTCGGCCTCGGTGCGCCGTCCCTGGACATCGTCAGGCGAGGTCGCGGCGAGCACCCGCATCATGAGCCGGATGCCGGCGCCGATCGTGAGCACCCCGGCGAGGTACCCGCCAGCGAGCATCCCGCCCGTGCGGCTCAGGGTGACCGCGAGCCGCTCGCCGAACGGTTCGCTGCCGGAGAGCGGCGACGGCGTCCTGTGGGTGTGACGCAACCGGATCACGAGCACCGTCGCCGCGATCATCGCCGTCGCGCAACCGATGGTGACTCCCGCCTTCAGCATGGCGAAGCCTCGGATTCCGTTCGCCGGGACCGACGAACACGCGACGAATCCTAAGCTCGACCCCCGGCCCCCCGTCCTGAGAGGCGGTGCAGGTCGCGATGGCCTCCGGGTCGGCGACGCGTAGCGTGCCTCTCCGATGGCGGGCAGGACCTTCGGAGCGGACAGCTCACGGCGCACGAGCGCTGCGGCGAGGTGGCTCATCGCCGCAGGCCTCTCGGTGCAGGCCGGCATCTATGTCGGGATCGGTGATGCTTTCTTCGCTGCGGTGCCGGCGACCCTGGCGATTGGGTTCGCCGGAGCGGCGATCTACACCGGCTGGTACCTGCCGTACCGGGTGACCATCGACGACCCCGGCGTCACCCTGGAGGGATGTCGGCGGCAGATCTTCATTCCCTGGTCCGAGCTCCGTTCGGTCGAGCTCCGCTTCGGTCGCACCTCGGCGCTCATCTGGAGGTCCCGATCAGGGAGAAACGTCAGGACGCTCGCGAGGTTCGACGGGCTGTCGACGATGCTCGAGGAGGTCCGTCGCCGCTCTCCCCGGACAGCGATCGTTCCATGAGCACGGTGCGCGATTCCTTCGGGCAGTGGGCCACCTCTGATCAGACCGAGTCGATTACCTCGCGGATCCCACTGCGGCACAGGATGTTCCGTGCGTTCTGCTACGCCCCGACGGGTTCGACATCAGCGCCGACAGCATCCTCAATGTTCTACGACTCCGAACCCGGCGAGGCGGCCGGCGGTCGCCAAAGGGTTAGCCACAGGGACTAGGCGTGTCCTGCGATTCGTGACGAGGCCAGGTGGTGGCGGTAGGCCAGAGGACCGGCTCGATGGCCTCAAGGCCGGCGCCGTCGGTCTCGATCGAGAGCTGCCGCTGTGATGACCGGCGGCCCCAGAGCACCAGCAGCCGGTTGGCGGCGTCGGTCGCCAGGAGGATGTCGCCTTTCGCCGGGCCGTCCCGGTCCTCGACCTCAACGAGCTCGAACTGGGCGCCGGCCGTGCCGGTCTCGATCACCACGTCGGGCTGACCGGAACTGGTCAGCACGATCCGCCGTGGAGTCGGGCTCTGCCGGATCCGCGCCGACTCGTCGAGGACCGGCATCGCGTTGAGCACGTTGACCGCATGGCGGGTCAGCTCTGGCTGGCTGAGCAGCTGGTCGGACACGCTGTCGTCGCCCACCAGGTCCCAGCGGTGCAGGGCAGCCTCGCTGCGGGCGTGCGTCTGGAACTGCGTGGCCGTCATCGTCGTACCCGTGAACGCCACCGCGGCGCGGTCGCCCCGGCCAGCTAGCACTTCGAGGGCCTCGAGTTTCCGCCGGGACTGCTCGGCCAGCGCCGCCAGCAGCTCGGGGTGGGTAAGTGCCCGGAAGGGTCGCTCCCGCTCGTCGAAACCTTGGGTCGATCGGGCAGGCTGGCCTGCCAGGTATTCCTCGACGAGCTCGGCTACTTCCTTGGCGCCCGCCGCCAAGTGGGCCACGAGGTCGTGCACGGACCAATCGGCGCAGGCCGTCGGCGCAGTCGGCTCCAGATCGCCGAGCACGTCGGCCAGGGCCTTCAGCTCGGGGTACGCCATCTCGTCCTCCTCAGGTTGATCGCTCGTACCCAATGAGAACGGTCCCGGGCCTCAAGCCGTGAGATCTCAGCGGTTAGAGGGCGCCGGGTGTAAGAGTCTGCAGGTGGGAGTGCCGCGCTGTGACGCTCGGACACAGGCGAGCGCGGTCGTCACCACCAGACGCGCCGGCTTCCCGTCCCGGTAGGCCAGCGAGTGCCCCCGGCCGGGGCTGCCGTACAGCGACTGACAGCTGATCTACAGGCATGCCGAGCGAGCAGGGGCGGTGAGGTTGTCACCGGTGAGCGAAAGCTCCAGGCGGTGCGTTTCTGGGCGTGACGACCTTGCGCTGCCGCTGCCCGCTGAAAGGTCCGCAATAGCATCCTGGCCCTATGCGTCGCTGGGTTGCCGGGCTCGTCGCTCTGTCCGTGGCCACCGTCGCCTGCAGCGATGACGACGACAGCAAGGGCACCTCCTCGACGACGACGGAGCCGCCGAGCGCTCTCGTCCACGACGGCTTCGAGGAGGCGGGCCTCACGGTCGAGCGGATCGAACCAACGTTGGACGGGGAGCTCATCGAGCTCTCGGGGTCCTTGTTCGATCTCCACGCGGTCGGCGATGTCCTTGTCGCCGCGTTCTCGGTGCCGGACCGGGAAGCCAACGTCGTCGCCCGCTCGACGGACCAAGGCCAGACCTGGACGAGGGTGAACCTCCCCGGCGCGGATGACACGGAGCTGCTCGACGGAGAGCCTGAGCTCGCAGTTCTGGGCGACGCAGTTGTCGCGTATGCGGAGGATTCCAGCGGCGGCAACGAGATGCCCCTCTGGACGACCGTCGACGGCGATACCTGGCAAGGCGGCCTCGTTGCCTTGTCACCGGACGTCAGCCCTCATCCCGACGGCGGCGGCGAGCTCCCGGATGGCCGGCTGATCATCCCTGTCGTCGGGGAGGACGGGACCTTTCGGATGCTGACCAGCGAGGACGATGGTGCCTCGTGGGGGGAGGACGCGTGCCGGCCACCCGCCGTGCAGGAGGACCGATCCGGGGGGTGCGAAGGCCCGGTGCGCGTCGGGCGGGGCCTGTGGCTGCATGGCCAGCGCATCTCGCTCGACGATGGCCGGACGTGGAAGGGACCGATCACGGTGCACCCGGCGCGTTGCGGCGACGATCCCGGCTTGAACGTGGAAGACGATGCCGGCCCGGAACTGTCGGATGTGGTCGTTCTCGCGGACGGCCAATGGCTCGGCTCAGTGACAGACCCCACGCGGTGTGACGTCTCCGACAAGACGGTGTCCAACCTGGCCCTGTCCCGGGACGGGCAACGCTGGGAGGCTGTCCTCCCCGATCCGTGCGGCGCCGCGGGCGGGTTGAGCACAGTCGAGGGCTTCTCCCGACCGGTGCCGTTGGGCGACGGCTGGCTCGTGCAGGTGCGTTGCCTCATGAGCAGGAACCGGGACCACACCGAGCTCTACCTGCTCGATCACACCGGCGCCGACCCCCAGAAGGTGGCCACGATGGACGCCGCCAAGGCGTCCCTGACCAGCCACCTCCTCGCGCCGATCGCCATCGGGAACATCGTCGTGGTCCCTGAGGTCGACAAGCGCCGCACCCACCCCCTGACGATCCTCCACCTCCGCCCCGCCGCCGACTGACCGGCCCTCACCGTCGCGCGAGCGCGACAGATCGACGGCTCTGGCGCGGCACGACGTATCCGCACATCACACGCGCACAAGAACGCGGCCGCTTTGACTATCCGGGTCGAGCAGTCGGCGCGTAG